>Ga0208648_1000179_pt1 | contig 68429 bp, 62 predicted proteins | sample AntAceMetag02UKL_FD_184772 | JGI IMG/M metagenome (GOLD analysis project Ga0208648, IMG submission 184772) | Saline lake microbial communities from Ace Lake, Antarctica - Antarctic Ace Lake Metagenome 02UKL (SPAdes) (version 2) | ecosystem: Environmental > Aquatic > Non-marine Saline and...
TTGGATATCACCAATTGGCAGCGGTATATTTGATTGCATACACCAACTATACTATCTAATGGACAATGAATCCAGCTAAAAAAGATATCCGCAGATTTACCGTATGGGTGGGTACCTGAGTAGTTACGAAAAAAAGAAGCAAAAAAAGAAAGAGAAACCACTACTACTATTATATCTTAACTTACTTAAAAACTGGTCTTGACATTGGGGAGCCCCTTAAAGCCCTATACAAAAAAGTGCATAAGTGGAGGGTTCGGGAACAACCGTCACAAATTGTCCGGGATCAGGTGTTCCGACATCTGCATCCCACAGCACAAAAACGGATCCAGTATGATAATCATACGTCTGAGAACCTACACCAACCTCTCCGGAATACCCTATCCCGATATTCATTGCCGTAAACGATATTTCTTCGGTAATACCTGTAGATATAAAACCGAATTTTATGCGTGCGCCATCTTTCCATATCTTTGTTTGATTTACCGCAATAGTCGGCGCTGTCCCAATAAGATTCTCAAACGTGAGCGTTCCTGTTCGTGGTTTTGCAACATCGTTTGTCAGCTTATCGTACTGCAGTGTGCTTTCAATACGGAAAGTATTTGTTGTTTCAGGAGGCTTAAGAACGATTCTTTTTCCTTCCGCCGCAGATATAGTATAGATTATTTCCGTATCCAGACTCAAAGCAGCAGTAAAAACTGCCGCGAACTCCCCCTGAGAGCCATTCCCAACAAGATAATCAATCGCTTCAGCTGTTGCCGCATTACTATAGGTATGATCTATATGGTTTCCGGTAACATCAACGACATCAATATGTATGGATGCCCACGAACAAGATCCTGATAACAAGAAAAAACTTATTACGCTAAATACTATGCAAAACATATTATTGATACTCTTCACAGAAACTTTCTCCTACGATAAAAATCGAGGGCGTATGTATCACTCACTGAACCGTCCGCTATATAATGTTTATCGCCGAGATAATATGCATAAATATTAAGATCGGGCCCGACTGTCCCCACCCCAATCATAGTTAAAAACTCCTCCACCCTGATCGCTATTATTTAGACCATTTAAGGTATTATTTAACGTATAGTTTGAACTCTGAAAATTATCTATAAACTGTAAGCCATAAGACGGAGAAGTAACTGAAAGGATCATTGTAACAGCTATAATATATAATAATTTCTTCATTATATTACCCCTCCCCCCAGTTAGTCTTTTTTTTCTTATTAAACACCTAAATATTACACTGCATCTACATTTACATCAATAAAATTATCTTGGGGGAGCAATCACCTCTTTTTTTTCACCGCGTAGGTGGCACATAGTGACTCCTGCGCGGTGGGATAAGGGTTTTCTTTTGACTTTATGTTCTGATGTGGTATATACTTATATCATGAAACTACATAGACGAATCAATGCTTTTACCTTTATTGAAATTGTTGCAGCTATAGCGATTCTCGCTATTGGCATCCTTTCTGTTCTAACCCTTTTCCCCGTAGGTATCGACTCATCAAAAAAAGCAGGTTTAAGAACAAAAGCGGTGATTCTCGGTGAGAAAAAGATCGAAGAGTTTAAAGCGACTACCGTCTTCAGCAGTCTCGCATCTTCTCCAAAAACAAATTTCACTACTACCGATGATCCCGAACAAATGTATCAATATGAAATAGATGTATCAACGCCTGTAACAGGAAATTCAGGAACAACAACCTCGTCTGCTGACTCAAATTTGCGTAACGTTACTGTTACTGTTTTATGGCCCGCTAAAGAAACTGACCGAAAGAAACAGCAAAAAACAGCTTTCTCCACCTACATCGGCAACCGCTAGACACTTCGGACACTTCGTGTCTTTTATTTTTTTGTTTGGGACCTATCTGAATAATAACAACGAAACCGTCATAATAAAAGTGACGAAGTCACTGGGAGGTTTGAAATTTTGGGACAGCTTTAACGCCTTTATCAATATTCGTAAGGATCGATATAACGGGTGGGATTTCCTGTGCGATTTTCTTTTGTAAAGTTTCCGCACCGGTATCAAAGATAGACCGCGGGGCTAAAACATATATCTCATCGGATAATACGATTAAAGGATGGACCGTTGAGAGCATAAAATTCAAAAGCACAAATATGCTTGTCGTGCATATACCCCGTTTTGAGAAACGATAACTATTTCGACTAGAGTATCTTTTTATACACTCCTCAAATATTATTATAGTTAGATAAGCCGTTATTGATCAGTGTTTTACACTATAAAATGGGGCGTGTCAAGAGGGGCACAGAAAATAGATCTTCTAGGAGTTTTTAATAGTTTTCTTGTAGACGTCTTTTTTCATGATATTATATCGCGCAGCAACAAATGTTATCGCTTCTTTTTTTGTGATATTAAGCTTTTTCATAGTTTGTGTTACTTCTTTTTCTATATCAATAGGGGCCTCATCTTCTATGATTCCGCCTTGAATGATTAACACTATCTCGCCTTTCACTTCACTGGCACCAAGTTTCTTTAAAACGTCTGATGCCTTACCTCTAATATATTCTTCATAAAACTTTGTTATTTCTCGTGCGATAACTACTTCCCTATCACCGAGCACTTCTTCAACAGCTTTAAGTGTTTCTAAAATTCTTTTTGGAGACTCATAAAAAACAACGGGGCGCACCTCGTGTTCAAACTCCATTAATTTTTTCTTTTTTGCCATTTTCTTTTGCGGCAAGAATCCTTCATAAATAAAACTATCAATATCAAATCCTGACGCGACCAATGCCGTGATGCATGCCGACGGTCCGGGAACAGGAATAACCGAAACATTATTTTTTATCACTTCCTTTATGAGAATATTTCCAGGATCAGAAATGCCCGGCATACCAGAATCTGAAACAAGCGCAATGTCTTTCCCCGATTCTAAAAGATTTATAAAACGCGAGCACTTACTCTTTTCATTAAACTTATGATAGCTTTCACTTTTTGTAGAAATAGAAAAATGATTTAAAAGTTTTTGTGTGTGACGAGTATCTTCGCACGCGATAAGATCAACAGATTTCAGGGTTTTTAAACCTCTTAGAGTTATATCTTCTAAGTTCCCAATCGGTGTACCGACAATATATAAAATACCAACTTTGTTGTTCATTTTTTGGCACTCGTTTTTCGGTTTTAATTTGTCACAGTTTTGGATATCGTTAATGGTGTATTGATAAAAAGTCTTTTTTCACTAATCGATACACGAACCACGATTCACTATCTACTATACGCTCTACGCTAAGCGCTATCCGCTATTCAAGTCTGCAGTCTCTGGTCTGATTTTTGTATTGTTCTGCCATTTTTATGCGTTTTGAAATTGCTGGATGTGAATATAAAATAAATTCTAGTATTGGATTTGGTTCCGGGTTTGAAAGATTTTGTGAGGCGAGTTTTTTCATACTTTCAATAAACGCGTTTGGATTATTTGTTTTTTCTAAAGCAAATGCATCTGCTTCTCTTTCGAGTTTACGTGAGTATGTATTTGATATCGGCATGAGAGCTAAACCAAAAATAGATAACACTAACGCAAAAAGCGGCAGAGCCGCAACATCAGTAATAGCGCTGTATCCCGCAAGGTTGCATAATGAATACAGGGCAATGTTTGTTATATACAAACCAACAAAAGTTGATACCGTTGATATCGCAATGAGTTTGATAATATGTTTATAATAAAAGTGTCCGAGCTCGTGCGCGAGAATCACTTCGACTTCTTCCGGCGTATAATCTGACACGAGTGTGTCTGAAAGAATAATTCTTTTTGTGTTCCCAAGCCCCGCAAACATAGCGTTTGCTTTTTTTGATTTACGGCTCATATCCATTTCAAAGACGCCAAGTATCTTTGCTTTTACTGATTCTGAAAGTTTCATTAGCCTCTCTACAAGGTCTTCATTCTCAAGCGGTTTTACTTTATAAAAAATAGGGAGAATAAGTATGGGATAAAGATTGCTAATGACAAGACCAAAAAGCAGCCAAAACATACCTGCCCATATCCACCACATGTTTCCAGAAATTCTTAAAAAGAGATGTAAAACCTCTGCAAAAATTAATAAAAATAATATATTAATCCCTAACGATTTTGCATAATCTAAAAACCACATTTTTTTTGTTTCATTCGATAAGTCAAATTTATGTTCGAGAAGATATCCTGAATAAAAACTTAATGGAAAAAATATTAGTGAAAAAGAGACGTAACAGATAAGAACATACAAAAACACTTTAAACCAAATATTTACTGATAGCGGCGCAATAAAATCAACAAGCCACTGCGATAACCCTGAAAAAATAAATATGAGTAATACCGCAAAAGAAATTATAAGCTCAGCAACAAAAAGAATATTATGTATCTTTTCATACTGTTTTGCTTTTTGAAGTTTTTCTGGTGATGTATTTGTAGCCATATTATTGTTTCGCAATCCTAAATAAAAGGGCGATTAAAAAATCGCCCTTAACATTATTCTTTATAGTATCAAATATGACTTAAAAAGCAACTCCAAGAATTTCTATTATTCTATTTAAATCTTCCTTGGAATAATATTCGATCGTCAGCTTCCCTGCTTTTGATCCCTGCCATACTTTTACCGATGTCCCAAATTTTCTTTTTAGTTCATCTTCTATTGCGGCAAGATGCGGATCGCTGTTTTTACGATCTCTTTTATGGACTGGATTTGTTCGAAGTTTTTCAATAAGCTTTTCTGTTTCACGTACAGACAGCTTACTATTAATAATGCTTTTGCATAACTTTTCAATTGTCTTTTCATCCATCACTGAAAGAAGCACCTTCCCATGCCCAACCGACAACAACCCTTGCGAAATTAGTTCTCTCACATTTCCAGGTAACTTCAGCAGTCGCATAGAGTTAGCAATGCTTGCCCTCTCTTTTCCAACTTCTTCTGCAATTTGTTCTTGCGTAAGGCCAAACTCTTTGATAAGCCGGTAGTACCCTTTTGCTTCTTCAATTGGATCAAGATCTTCGCGAAGTACATTTTCAATAAGCGCTAATTCCATTGCTTCTTTATTGCCTACTTCTCTAATAATCGCAGGAATTGTTTCAAGCTCTACCGCTTGAGCCGCACGTAGTCTACGTTCGCCAGCTATGAGCTCATATCCATCATCACTCGTACGAACAAGAATCGGCTGTATAACGCCTCGTTTTTTAATTGATTCAATGAGTTCGTTTTGCGCAACTTCATCAAAATGCACACGTGGCTGATAACTGCTTCGTCTAATTTTCTCTATTGGTAGCTGTAGTGAACCAGATTCATTTTTTTCAACTTTTTTCTCTGGAATAAGGGCTGATAGCCCTCTTCCCAATACTGATTTTTGTTCCATATATCCCCCTAATACAAGCTATAAGCTGTAAGTTTTAAGCTACAAGACAAAGTGTGTTTTTGCATCCTATTGCGCGCTAACTACTTATAGCTATACCGTGATTGGCTCTTCTTCTTTTTCTATTGCCTGAGTTGCTTCCTGGGCAACAATTTCTTTTATTTGATTCTCTATGCTCTCTTTTTGCGATGCGTTTTGAGAGATAACTTCTTTTGCAAAAGAAAAATAACTCTCCGCCCCCTGAGAACGAATATCATAGTAACATATTGGCTTACCGAAACTTGGAGCTTCGCTGAGCTTAACGTTTCTTGGTATAATCGTTTTATATACTTTATCTGGGAAGTAATTTCTTACCTCTGAAATTACTTCTTTTGATAGCTTTGTTCTAATATCAGACATTGTAAGAACAATGCCTTCGATTTCTAGTTTTGTGTTAAGGCTGTCTTTTACAAGGTCTATCGTAGAAATAAACTGACTGAGACCTTCTAATGCATAATATTCTGTTTGAATGGGAATAATAACGCTGTCTGACGCTGTTAACGCATTAATCGTTAAAAGCCCTAATGACGGCGGACAATCAATTATAATGTAATCGTATTGATCTTTAATTGCGCTAAGCGCATTCTTTAGAACATATTCTCGGTTCTCATAATTTACAAGTTCGATCTCTGCGCCTGCAAGATTTTTATCTGATGGGATAACGCATAATTTGTCAAACAGCGTTTTAACAATACAACTTTCTTTATCAACACCTTCGGTAAGAAAATCACATATTGTTTTTTGATCGCCTGTAACTGTAGCCCCGACGCCACTTGTCGCGTTGCCTTGGGAATCAAAATCTACGAGAAGGACCTTTTCTTCTGCCTTTGAGAGGATAGCGGATAGGTTTACGGAAGTTGTTGTTTTTCCGACACCGCCTTTTTGATTTGCAATAGATATTATCTTGCCCATTGGGTATATATAATATCTACATTACACACCGTGTCAACATAATTCTTCGAATTATTTATTTTTATTGTCCCTGCTCCACACAAACAAAATGAGGCAAGCGAAGCTTGTGTTCTACGTGGAACACTGGCCTCGATATTATTGTATTAATTGTTTGGGGTTATATTTATTAGATTAAGGCTGCCGAAGGCAGCGTTCGAGCCAGACTAGGAGAACAGATATATCTGCAGGGGTAATGCCAGAGATGCGGGAGGCTTGCCCAATAGAAGTAGGGTGGACAGCCATTAGTTTTTCAATCGATTCTATTTTTAGGCCCTTAATTTTTGAAAACTTGAAATCAGGGGGAATTTGCTTGTTTTCCAATCTTTTAAACTTTTGTATTTGCACTTCCTGTTTTTGTATGTATCCTTCATATTTCTTTTGTATCTCAGCCTGTTCGTATACTTCAGCAATAAATGCGCTATCAATAATATTCTTTTTAGATTTAGACTCTTTTCTTAACGTCTCACATACAGCATGAATCATTTCTCGTGTAAGCGGTTTTTTATCGTTTATCACTAGGGTGATTGCATCACGTTTTTTGCAGAACCGTTTATAGGCATCTTTATCTATAAGGCCAAACTTATCCCCATAGTCCATCAATCTGAGGTCTGCATTATCTTGCCTTAAGAGAAGTCTATATTCTGCACGGGAAGTAAACATACGATAGGGCTCGGTGACACCTTTTGTTACAAGATCATCTACGAGCACCCCGATATATGCTTCTGAACGATCTAGGATGAAAGGATCCTTTTTATCGATAGAGAAGACGGCGTTAACCCCAGCAACAAACCCTTGTGCAGCAGCTTCTTCGTATCCACTTGTCCCGTTGATTTGCCCTGCAAAGAAAAGATTTTTGACTATTTTTGTTTCTAGTGTTGATTTGAGGTGTGTGGGGTTAATAAAATCATATTCTATTGCATATGCTGGTCGCATGATATATGCGTCTTCAAGGCCAATGATGCTGTGAATTATTTTTTCCTGCACATCTTCCGGCAAGCTTGTTGACGCACCGTTAACATAATATTCTTCAGTATTGAGGCCTTCAGGCTCAAGAAATATCTGATGTTTGTCTTTATCTGAAAACCTAACTATTTTATCTTCTATTGAAGGACAATATCTTGGGCCTACACCAACAATGAGACCACTATATAGTGGGGATCGACGTAAATTCCTCTTAATAATGTCTTTTGTGTGTTTTGTTGTATAAGTCACATAACAGGGGACTTGCGGTAAGTTTATGCCATCAGAAAAAAATGAAAAAGGTATTGGTTTTTCGCCATTTTGCATATCCATCTTTTTAAAATTAATGCTGTTTTTATTTATTCGTGCAGGCGTTCCCGTTTTTAGTCTTCCAAGAGTAAAGCCTTCTTTTGCTAAGCTTTTTGATAGATTGATAGAGGCAATTTCTCCCGAACGTCCCGCAGAATATGATTTAAGCCCTATATGAACACGTCCCTGTAAAAATGTGCCTGCAGTGAGAATGACTGTCTTTGCCCTATAAGTAACACCTGTTTGTGTTATAACTCCTTGTATTTTACCTTTTTTAACAATAATCTCTTCAACCAAATCCTGCTTAAGATCAAGCCCGGGTTGTTGTTCAATAACTTTTTTCATTTCAAACTGATATATTTTCTTGTCTGCTTGTGCCCGTGGAGCCCAAACCGCTGGACCCTTGCTTTTATTTAACATGCGAAACTGAATACACGCTTTATCGGTATTTTTCGCCATTTCACCGCCTAAGGCATCAATTTCTTTGACAATATGGCTTTTTGCAAGCCCACCAATAGCGGGATTACATGACATTTGTGCAATATTATCGAGGTTGATAGTGAAAAGAAGTGTCTTTTTTCCCATTCTGCTTGCAACAAGCGCCGCTTCACAGCCCGCATGCCCAGCACCAACAACAATTACATCGTATGGCTTCGCCATTTTCACTTTTCTCGTTTTGAATGTTATTTTTGTTTTTAGTCTTTTGTTTTCGTCTTTAGTCTGTAGTCTCTGGTCTGATGTCTCTAGTCTGTTTTAATTATTTTCCAATACAAAACCGAGAAAAAATAGCGTGCAATGTTTCTTCCGTTATATCATCACCAGTTATTTCGCCCAGTGCTTGCATGGTATTTTTTATATCAAAGGCAATAAACTCATATGAAAGTTTTTTTGTAAGCGCTTTTTGAGCGTTTTGTAAGGATGTTTGTGCTTTTACAAGAGCTTCGTATTGTCTTTCATTTATTATAAAGGTATTTTTTATTATCTTTTTCTGTGGAATATGTTTTTTTCCTCGTCTAACGAGTTCATTAATTACATTTTCTGTTCCAATATGTTTCTTTGCGGAAATTTCTATGCAGGTATATTCTTTTACAATCTTTTTTATGTCTTTATGCCTTTTCAAGTCAATTTTATTTATTACAATTATTATTTTTTTCTTGTTTGCGTTCTTCAAAAATAGTTTATCGTCTCTTGTCGGCCCTTTATTGTTGTCTATAATGTAGAGAATAACGTCTGCTTCAACGACTTTTTTCTCTGTTTGCTTGATGCCAATACGCTCTACAACACCTTTTGTTTTGCGTAACCCAGCAGTATCAGCTATCTTATAAAGCATGCCGTCCAAGACAACAACATCCTCTAACACATTGCGCGTTGTTCCATGCACGTGAGTAACAATTGATTTATCTTCTTTTATAAGGAGATTAAAAAGGCTTGATTTGCCCACATTTGTGGCGCCTGCAATAACAACATCAATGCCTGAACGAACCTTTCTGCCATCATTCCGCGTCTCAATAAGAGCTTTCAGCCCCTTTATTGCTTTGTTAATTCTTTTTTTTACATCACTCTGTGAATATCCGATAATGCCTTCTTCCGGAAAATCAATAGCAACTTCTAAGGGACAGTAAAAGTCTAAAATATCGTTTTTAAGCTTTAAAATATGGGTGGAAAGCTCACCTTTCAAGTGATTTACAGCGAGCTCAAGCCCATATTCGGTCTCTGCGTTGATTACATCGACAACTGCTTCCGCCTGGGAAAGATCAAGGCGTCCATTTAGGAAGGCTCTTTTAGTAAACTCGCCTGCGGTAGCCATTCTCGCTCCGTGGCGAATTATTTCTTCGAGTATTTTTCGAAGAGAGAGCATGCCGCCATGCCCGCTTATTTCAATAACATCTTCGCGGGTATATGTATGAGGGGCCCTCATCACTGTTACCAACACTTCGTCTATAGTTGCTTTATTTGCGCATATATGGCCGTGTAAGATCCTGTGAGATGGTGTTTTAGACGGTTTCTGCCTGTCGGAAGATGTGAAGATCTTGTCGGCAATATGAAGTGCTTTTGAGCCACTTATTCTTACCATTCCGATAGCGCCAATGCCCATAGCTGTAGAAATAGCGGCAATGGTATCTTCGGTAACATTTTTTTCTGTGTCACGGATTGACATCTTTAGGCGCTTTTTGTGATTTTATATTGCTGCCAAATACTGAGAATATTATTTACTAGCCAGTATAAGACCAATCCTGAAGGGAAGTTATAAAATAAAAAGGTAAAAACAACGGGCATAAGCATCATCATTTTTGCCTGATTTGGATCTGCCACAGGAGTAAGTTTTTGCTGCCACACCATAGTAACGCCCATAATAAGGGGTAATATGTTTACTGGTATAGCACCAATTGAAAATACGGTATCAGGAACAGATAAGTCGTGTATCCACAAGAAGCTCGCACCCTTTAACTCTATTGCGCCACGCAAAGTCGTAAAGAGCGCAATAAATATCGGTAATTGAGCAAGCATGGGCAAGCACCCGCTCATAGGGTTAACTTTGTACTCCTTATACACCATCATCATTTCTTTTTGCATCTTTTTAGGATTGTCTTTATTATTAGCACGTATTTCATTAACGAGCGGCTGTATAGCCTGCATTTGCTTCATTGATTTCATGCTTTTTGCCGTCAAAGGATACATGACAAGCTTGATGATGAGCGTTATTACAATTATGGCAATGCCATAGTTATGAAATAATTTATAGAAGAAATTTAAGCCGATGAGAATCCATTCACTTATAAAGCCAAACCAGCCAAAATAGAGAATTTTCCCAAACTTATACGGCGCTTTTTTCATTAAAGAGTATTCTTTTGGGCCCATAAAAAAGACAAACTCTTCTTCATGTACGCCGCCCGGCGCAAGAGAAAACCCTTCCATTCTTATTGAGGATGATAGTCCTTCAACTTTTTTCTTGTTGTCCCCGTAGAGGGGAACAGTTACAACGTCTTGAATCAATGTTTCAGGCTTTGCGATCAGCGCATAATACTGATTTTGCATGCCAGCCCACTCGCATGGCCCTCGTGTTTCTGTTTTTTCCTTAATTTTTTTGACTTTTTCCCGTAAAACGGTACCGCTTTGCTCCAGCACGGTCAAGCCGAGCTCGCTAATACCAGTTTTTTTGACTATAGGAAAGATTGTCCCATACACCATTTGATAACTATTGATACCTAACCCACTGTTGGAACTATTCTTAAAAACAATTCTCACCTTAAATATATATTCGTTTTCATCAAAATAAAATATCTTCTTAATGGATATCTTATCTTCTGTGACGTGCTCAAAAACAACCTTTTTGCCTTCTATTCTTCCTGTAAAAAGCGCTTTTGAAAGATCGCCAAGCGGGCCAACGTTTGTAAGTGCTAGAGGTTTTACCGGAATGTCTCTTTCAAGAGCAAGGTCATGTTCTTTATCATCTTTATCTTTATACTTCTTTAATTGTAATCTTTTTATTGTTCCGCCATAATTTGAAAGAACGATGTTATACAGGTCGGTTTGAATAAAGAACTCTTCTTCTTTATAGTCAGGCGTTGATTTTATTTCAGCCGCGATTTCTTCTACCGGAACAGCTTTCTCTGCATATGAAGGCTCCGCCTTCTGCGCAATAGAGGCTTTCTCTTCTTGCTGCTTCTGCGGAAAAATCTTATTTATGTAGAAAGGATAGAGTATTAGTACTAGTAAACATAACGCTATTCCAATAATTGCCTTTTTATCCATATCTTTCCTATTCTTTTACTGGGTCAAATCCACCGCTATGAAAGGGGTGACATTTAAATAATCGTATAATTGAATAATAGCCGCCAACCAGAACCCCTTTTTTCTCTATGCTTTGTCTCGCATATTCTGAACATGAGGGGTAAAACCGGCAATGCTGCCCAAAAAACGGTGAAACGTATCTTTGATAACCCTTGATGATTCCCATGAATATTTTTTTCATGATTTATCCTCGCCAAATCTTGCCGCAATCTTGTGTAACATATTTATATAAGCAGTCTTAAGCTCTTCATGCTTTAGAGATCCGATGTCTTTTATTATAACCGTGCAGATATCAAATCCTTGTGCTATTTCCTTTTTATGTGTGCGGAAAAGCTCACGAATTCTTCTTTTGCAGCGGTTTCGAACGACTGCGTTTCCCGTTTTTCTTGATATTGACACCCCTAAACGATTATAGGGAAGCTCGTTCTTCTTTATATAGTAAAGGATATGCTGTGTGGCGAATTTCTTTCCGTGAGTGATGATATCCTTGAATTCTTTTTGCTTTACAAGTCGCTCATGCTTGCGAAAAGTACATCTTGATAGAGCTTTTTTCTCGGCAGGACACATTATTTGGCTCTAATTCTCACTTTTTCCATTATTAATAGTGCTAATGCCAACTTTTAGAGGCTCACTCTTTTTCTGCCCTTGCTGCGACGACGGTTTAGGATTGCTCTTCCGCCTGCAGTTTTCATTCTCTCGAGAAAACCGTGAGTTCTGCTTCTTCTTCTGTTGGAAGGCTGGTATGTTCTTTTCATGATATCTCCTTATTATAAAATGAGACTCGAAACTCACAAGCAACGCTATGAGGGTTTCGTTAGTCGAATTATCCCTTTAGGGATGTTTCTTAGAATCCAATAGTAAACGGCTAATTATAGAGAAATTGTTTTAGCTGTCAAGCGGAAAACGAATATATCGTTTTCTAGAATCTTTTTAGTGATCTTGTTGCGCTCATTTTTTTCTGATTTTACTTTTTCTAATTCTCCACAGGCCGCGCGTTTTTTCTGTGTCCTGTAGAAAACTTTGTTGATAACTAAATTTATCTTGCATAAAAGTGTGCGCAATTGTAAAATCACTCCGTCTTAAATTACATGTGTAAAACTTCGCGTTTAACACCAATGATAAACTGCCGCTTTTGGCTTTTCGATATAAAGGATTTTAACATTGAGCTCTAACTCTGCAACGCTTTGGAATTCACTTAAAGATAAGATTGAAGAAAATCTTGGAACAACAATTTACGAAACATGGTTCAAGCCGTTGTGTCCTGTTTCATTGTCTGATACTGCTTTTGAAATTTCTGCACCTAATAAATTTTATTGTGATTGGGTAAAAGAACATTACCATACACTTATTGAAAAATCTCTCGAAGAAATTACAGGGCAACGTATCAAGATAATTTTTTCTGTCCTTCCGTCGAAAGAACAACAGATAAAAAAAGAAACGCCCGTAAAACAATTTCGTCCAGTTGCAAGAGCAAAGAAACCAGGCGCAACGCCTTCATTTAATTCTAAGTATACATTTGATAGTTTTGTTATCGGCTCATCAAACAGGTTCTGTCATGCTGCCTGTGTTGCCGTCGCTCAATCACCCGCAAAGATATATAACCCGCTTTTTATTCATGGCGGCGTTGGTTTAGGAAAAACACATCTCATGCATGGTATAGGCCATTTTCTTATGCAAAAAAACAAAAGAGCGAACGTTTGTTATGTTTCCAGTGAAGACTTTACAAACCAATTAATTACTTCCATTCAGAATCGGACAACAATAAAATTTAGAAATACATTTAGAAATGTAGATGTAATTTTAATTGACGACATTCAATTTCTCGAAGGAAAAGAGCAAACACAAGAAGAATTTTTCCATACTTTTAATACGCTCCATAATAATCATAAACAGATTGTATTATCAAGCGATCGACACCCAAAAGAAATTCCTGGATTACAGGAACGGCTCGTGAATCGTTTTGAGTGGGGGCTTGTTGCCGATATGCAGCCGCCTGATCTTGAAACACGCATTGCCATTCTACGCAAAAAAGCTGAGATATCAAACCTTAATCTTCCCGACGAAATCGCTACTTTTTTGGCAAATCGCATTAAATCAAATATTAGAAAACTTGAAGGGGCCTTGATCAGGGTGGTCTCTTATGCTTCATTAACGGGAAGTAAATTAACAATAGAGATCGCTGAAGAAGTCCTGCAGGATCTTCTTGTTACGGAAGAATCCGAGATCATTGGTATGGATACTATACAAAAGAAGGTTGCTGAACTTTACGATATTCGAGTCGCTGATATGAAAAGCCGGAAACGTCCAAAAACAATTGCGTTTCCTCGACAGATCGCGATGTATCTCTCTCGATCGTTAACCTCTCACTCTCTTCCTGAAATAGGAGAGGCATTTGGCGGACGAGATCATTCAACGGTTCTCCATGCGGTGAGACTCATTGAATCAAAGATGAAGGAAGATTATTCTTTGCGTAAGAATGTTAATGTGCTTATTAAAAGAATAAAGATGTAACTTTAATACATGTGTGTAGATGCTGTTGATAACTTGTTTATAACTTTGACATTTTTTTTACCTGTTAACAACGTTAGGGTTTTTAGCATTTTATCCACAAGATACTCAAGAGTGCTTTACTGGGAAAAACCTATTATTCACAGAGCATAATAACTACTACTACTATTAATTTAATATCTATAGTATATAGTATATATAGGGAATGTTGATAACGAGGAGGAAGATATGAAAGTGCAATGTGGTCGAGATACTTTCTTAGGTTGTATACAAATGGTACAAAATATTGTCAGCACAAAAACAACGTTACCAATTTTATCAAATGTGTTAATTGAAGCTGAAAAAGATTCTATTGCTCTTACTACAACAGATCTTGAAGTTGGTATTAAATGCCGATTTCCTGCAAAAGTAAGTCAAGAGGGACATACAACCCTTCCGGCAAAACGTTTGTCAAATATTATGCGGGAACTTCCAAGCCAGCAGGTGAGTCTTGATGCAACAGACAACAATATTACCTCCATTAAATGTGGGGCATCATTTTTTAAAATTATGGGTATGGGGAAAGACGAGTTTCCTAAATTACCTCATTTTGCAGATACCGCTTCATTTAAAATCGATCAGAAAGTATTTAAAGATATTATTAAGAAAACAGCGTTTGCTATATCTCATGATGAGACTCGATACGTACTAAACGGCATATCTTTGGTAGTAAAGGACGGTAAAATATTAGCAGTAGCTACTGATGGTAGGAGACTTGCACTTATTGAAAAAGAGCAAGAGATTCCTTCTAGCGTGAAGGTGTCAGCTATTATTCCTGCAAAGGCTATACTTGAACTTTCGCGTATATTAAAAGATGAAGGATCTATGAGGATATCATTTGCAGCCAATCAAGTAGCATTTGATATGGATGAGAGTATGCTGGTATCACGTTTGATAGAGGGTGCATTTCCCAATTATCAGCAGGTTATACCAAGTAAAATTAATGAAAGGGTATCTGTTGCAAGGGAAGAGTTTTTGAGTGCGGTTAAGCGTGTGAGCGTGTTAGTCAGCGAACGGCTTAATTCGGTGAAAATGTGTTTTGCTAAGGATATATTAACAATTTCGATCAATACACCAGATGTTGGTGAGGCACGCGAAGAAGTTCCTATAAAATATGATGGAAAAGAGTTGACGGTAGCATTCAATCCGGTGTATTTACTAGATGTGCTTAAGGCGTTAGATGATGAATCAGTATTTGTTGAGCTCATAGATTCAGCAAGCCCAGGCATTATTAAGACTGATGAAAATTATGTATATGTTATTATGCCAATGAGACTTACGTAGCGGTATGAATATAGAGAAAAGATATCCTACTCCCGTAGGAGAGATTGTTAAGTCAATACTTGGTCAGTTTGGTAACGAGCAGTGTGAAGTGCATATGAAAATTGCAAGTGCATGGAACAGTGCAGTAGGGGTTGAAGTATCTCAGCACACAAAACCGGTTGAGATGAAGAAGGGGCTCCTCATGGTACATGTTGATTCTTCTGTGTGGTTTAATGAGTTAAGCAGGTACTATAAAGGCGCAATCATAGAAAAGTTAAATGCGGTAATAGGCAATAAAAAAATTAAAGACATAAAGTTTAAGATAGGAAAAATTTAATGGTAAAAGATAAAAATAATGTAGATGCAACAGGAAAAGAAAAATACAATGCTACGACGATCTCGGTTTTAGAAGGGATTGAGGCGGTACGGAAAAGACCGGCTATGTATATTGGTGATACTGGTTTGCGTGGATTACATCATTTAGTGTATGAAGTCGTTGATAACAGTATTGACGAAGCGCTTGCCGGAATATGTACAAAAATAGATGTGATCATTCATCCTGATAACAGTATCACGGTTATTGATAATGGTCGCGGGATTCCGGTAGATATGCATAAAACAGAAAAGAAACCGGCACTAGAAGTTGTAATGACCACATTGCATGCCGGTGGTAAATTTGATAATAAGGCCTATCGTGTATCCGGCGGTTTGCATGGTGTCGGCGTATCATGTGTGAACGGGCTAAGCGAATGGCTTGAAGTGGAAGTGCGGCGTGACGGCAAGGTATATCACCAGCGATATGAAAAAGGAAGAACCGTATCAAAGCTTGAGGTTGTCGGAAAAACAAAACATACTGGCACAAAAGTTGTCTTTAAGCCTGATTTAGAAATATTTACAGAAAAAGAGTATAGCTTTGAAACACTTTCGAACCGCTTAAGAGAGCTCGCATTTCTTAATAAGGGACTTAATATAACGATAAAAGATGAAAAGACCGATCCTGTACGCGAACGCGTATTTAAATATGAGGGCGGCATTTTGTCTTTTGTTGAGTTTCTTAACAAAAATAAAGAAACGGTTCACAAAAAAGTCATCCATATACAGAATCAAAAAGAAGACACTGAAGTTGAAGTTGCGATGCAGTTTAATAACAGTTATTCCGAAAACATTTTTTCTTTTGCAAATAACATTAACACCATTGAGGGTGGTACCCATCTGAGCGGATTCAAATCTGCGCTTACCCGTACGATTAATACCTATGCAAAAAACGCAAAGCTTATAAAGGGTGACAATGTTTCGGTGCAAGGAGATGATATTCGAGAGGGGTTAACGGCCGTTATCAGCGTTAAGCTTAAAACTCCTCAGTTTGAAGGCCAGACAAAAACAAAGCTGGGGAACGGCGAGATAAGCGGTATTGTAGAATCGCTCGTTAATGAAGGACTCGGGACATTTCTTGAAGAGACCCCGTCAATTGCACGAAAAATTGTAGACAAATCATTAAATGCCGCACGTGCGCGCGAAGCTGCGCGAAAAGCACGCGACCTTGCACGTCGTAAAGGCGCGCTTGATACGGCGGCACTACCAGGCAAGCTTGCAGACTGCTCTGAACGTGATCCGGCTTTATGCGAACTCTATATTGTTGAGGGAGATTCTGCGGGCGGTTCAGCAAAACAGGGGCGCGACAGACGCTTTCAAGCGATACTTCCATTAAAAGGTAAGATATTAAATGTTGAAAAGGCGCGAGTAGATAAAATTCTTAATAACACAGAAATACGCACTTTAATTACCGCCATTGGCGCGGGTATCGGACAGCAGGATTTTGATCTCGAAAAACTCAGATATCATAAAATAGTAATCATGACTGACGCGGATGTTGACGGAGCGCATATACGGACACTGCTTTTAACGTTTTTGTACCGTCAAATGCCACAGCTTGTCGAGCGAGGATACATTTATATTGCACAGCCACCGCTCTATAAAATTAAAAGAAAGAAACGCGAACAATATATTGGAAGCGAAAATGAAATGAACAACCTTCTTTTAGAGCTCGGAAAAGAAGACATTGTTTTGGTTCGTGTAAAAGATAAAAAAGAGTTTAGAGAGAAAACACTCGAAAATATTTTAAATACTATTACCGAGTTCGAACAGATTGCGCAGCAATTTATGAAAAAGGGGATAGATTTTCAGAAATATCTTACCCTAAAAGACAATAAGAAAGGGTTCCCCGTTTATCGTGTGAGAATAACCGATGATGAAGAATTCCTTTACTCTGATAAAGAACTCGCCGCGCTTACTGAGCGAGAAGAAAAGAAGACCGGCGAACAGTTAGAAATATTTGATGAAGAAGAAATCGGAGAGGCAGACAAAAAAGACACAAAAGGAATAGATGTTCTTGAAATATTTGAGTCACGGGACCTTGCACGCATAATAAATGATTTTGAGAAAAAAGAAATTCCTTTTGAAAGGGCTGATGCGGAAGGAAAGCCGCTCTTTCAAATGATTGCTGATGACGAAAAGTTGCCAATATTCTCTGCGCTTGACATCATTGAAGAAATCCGAAAAATTGGCAAAAAAGGAATGTCAATACAGAGGTACAAAGGTCTTGGAGAAATGAATCCCCAACAACTATGGGAAACGACAATGGATCCGGAAAATCGCGTGTTTCTCAAAGTGAAGATTGAAGATGCGGTTGAGGCAGACGAGATGTTTACGGTGCTGATGGGAGATCAAGTAGAGCCGAGAAAGAAATTTATTGAAGATAACGCATTACATGTCCAAAATCTGGATATATAAATTATTTAGTTCATAATTGCTCGTTCATAGAAAAAATATAAAAACAATTTTAAGAAGATATAAATAATAAAACTTTATAAAGGAGTTGTACGTTGTATACACGAAATGAAAAAATAGTTCCTGTTCTCATCGAAGATGAAATGAAGAAATCATATATTGATTATTCAATGAGCGTCATTGTTGGCCGTGCATTACCTGATGCGCGTGACGGATTAAAGCCGGTGCATCGCAGAGTGCTTTTTGCAATGAATGAGATTAGTAATACACACAACAAACCGCACAAAAAATCTGCCCGTATTGTCGGTGAAGTGCTTGGTAAATTCCATCCGCATGGTGACTCAGCGGTATATGACACCATGGTACGATTAGTGCAGGACTTCTCATTGCGCTATCCTCTGATTGACGGACAAGGTAACTTTGGGTCGATTGATGGAGATAGTGCCGCGGCTATGAGATATACCGAAGTACGCATGGCTAAAATAGCAGAAGAAATTCTGGTAGATATTGAAAAAGACACGGTGGATTTCAGGCCAAATTTTGATGAGACTCTCTCAGAACCTGTTGTCTTGCCAGCTAAAGTTCCAAATTTATTGATCAATGGATCAAGCGGTATTGCAGTCGGAATGGCAACAAACATTCCTCCACACAATCTTGATGAAATTGTTGACGGATTAAAACTGCTTATAGACGACCCTGAAATACCAATAAAAAATATTACGAAAGTTGTAAAGGGCCCGGATTTCCCTACTGGTGGACTTATCTGTGGCGTAGAAGAGATAAAAAGAATGTACGAAACAGGTCGCGGCCTTATAAAGATGCGTGCACGTGCGGGTATTGAACCAGCAAAATCTGGCAAAGAATCAATTATTGTTACTGAAATACCGTACACCGTAAATAAATCCAATCTCATAACAAAGATTGCAGATTTAGTTAATAATAAAGTAATTCCCGGGATTACTGACATTCGTGATGAGTCTGATAAAGACGGCATGAGAATCGTTATAGAATTACGTCGAGGTGAGCTTGCGAGGGTTGTTTTAAACCAGCTTTACAAGCACACACAAATGCAGGATACGTTTGGTGCGATAATGCTTGCGCTTGATAAGGGCAAACCGCGCGTTATGAACATTAAAGAAATGATGATCTGCTACATTGATCATCGCAAAGAGGTTATCTTTCGCAGAACAAAGTTCGAGCTCGCAAAAGCTGAACACAGAGCGCACATCCTTGAAGGGTTCAAAATCGCGATAGCGAATATCGGTGAAATAGTAAAAATAATCCGCGCGGCAAAAGATAGAAATATGGCCAGAGCAAAACTTCTTTCAAAGTTTAAGCTAAGCGAAATACAGGCAAATGCAATACTTGAAATGAGGCTCTATCAGTTAACTGGTCTTGAAATAGAAAAGATCGAAGCGGAGTACCTTGAACTTATAAAAAGAATTAATTATCTTAAATCAATTCTTGAAAGTGAACAGAAAGTGCTTGGCCTTATTAAAGAAGATCTAGACGATCTCAAGAAACGATATGGTGATCCTCGCCGTACCGATATTGTGCCGGACGAAAAAGAATTAAAGATAGAAGACCTTATCGCAAATGAGGGATGTCTTATAACTATCTCTCATCGTGGATATATTAAGAGGACATCTGTCAGCCTATACAGGCAACAGCGACGTGGCGGGAAAGGTGTTTCCGGAATGGAGACAAAAGAAGAAGATTATGTAGAGCATCTCTTTACCGCGTCAACACATGACTACATATTGTTTTTTACCGAAGACGGGATGGTTCACTGGCAAAAAGTCTATGAAGTTCCCGAAGGCGGCCGCGCAACAAAAGGTAAAGCGATAGTTAATCTTTTAAATATAGCCGCGGATAAAAAAGTTGCCGCGATGCTTTGCATACGAGAGTTTGATGAAACGCGCAGTATTTTTATGGCAACAAAGCTTGGAGTGGTAAAGAAAACCAAGTTGTCACTATATAGCAATCCACGGACAGGCGGCATTATAGCGATCAATATTGATAAGGGTGACGAGCTTATCGGTGTGGCACTGACAAAACAGGACGATGAGATCGTTCTTGCGACACGTGAAGGTCAATCTATACGTTTCCCGACAGCTCAAGCAAAAGATCAAGGACGAGCCACTCGTGGAGTGAGAGGAATCAAGCTCAACAAAAAGGATGAAGTTGAAAGCATTGAGGTGGTTGAAACTGATGCGACGCTTCTTGTTGTTACGGAAAACGGGTATGGAAAACGAACAAACTTTGATGAGTATCGCACACAAAGCAGAGCAGGAAAAGGTATAATTGCGGTAAAGACAACGGACAAAAACGGTAGAGTTGTTGGTGTTAATAAAGTCGTTGATAACGATGAGATCATGATGATTTCAGCCAATGGCAAGATGGTTCGTGTCGGTGTAAAGGCAATACGGATTATTGGAAGAAACACGCAAGGCGTACGCCTCATTAATCTTGATAAGGGTGACAGGCTTGTCGCGGTAACACGTGTCATAGAAGAAGACGAGGCAAAGGTAGCAGAAGCAATTGAAGATGAAAATAAAGAACCTACAAATGTGTAATAAAGAATAAGTAATCTACAAGGGCCCTGATTCAATCGGGGCCCTTTTTCATTTGTGGTAAAAACATGAATAATGAAAAGCCATACACCTTTAATGCCCATACCGCTGATATTTCGATGACGGTTACCGCAAAAAGCTACGCAGAATTATTCTTGCAGGCAGCATGCGGTCTCGCACTTCAAATCTTTCCAGAGAAAGTTCCTTTCAAAAATAGTATTGAAAAAGAAATTAATCTACACGCAGATACAATAGAAGATCTCTTTGTTGATTGGCTAAATGATATTTTATATCTCTTTTATACAGAACACATGCTTTTTGAATCTGCAAAAATTGAATTTGCAGCAAGCATCAACCTCTCAGCGAAATGCATTTTTAATAATATAGCTGTTGAAGACAGAAAATATGCAAAAGAAATAAAAGCCGCAACATATCATAATCTTAAAATCACACACGAAAATTACACATATAAAACAGAAGTAATTTTGGATGTATAGAAAGTTGTAGCGTAGAGCGGATAGCGTTTAGCGTATAGGGGGATATTTTCCGCCGGCGGCTAGCCTCACCGCGTCGGTGTGGTTCCCCCCCCCCCCCCCCCCCCCCCCCCCCCCCCCCCCCCCCCCGACACGGCGTAATTTCACCCCTTTTCCACCGCGTAGGTGACCCAAAGGGGCTCCTACGCGGTGGGAATTAGGTGGTTGAGTGGGTATTTGTTAATTGGAATTTTATTACTAGAAATAAAAACTTCAAAGGTAAGCTATGGATCACGAATCAATTAAAGGACTTAAAAAAATAAACGATTACTGCTGGGAAATGCCACAAACTTTTAAACCAGGCATGAAAGTTCCCGGGCGGATATATGCCCCTGAAAAATTTCTTGATGCGATCGTTAAAGATAAATGTCAGGAACAAATAGCGAATGTTGCCTTTCTCCCCGGCATAGTGAAGTATTCGCTCGCTATGCCCGACATACATTGGGGTTATGGTTTTCCCATTGGAGGTGTTGCAGCTACTGATATTGATAATGGCGGGGTTCTTACACCGGGAGGAGTTGGATTTGATATAAACTGTGGGGTACGTCTCTTGCGAACGGATCTTGAAAAGAAAGATATTACCCCAAAGGTGCAAGACCTTGTCAGGGCTCTCTATCACAATGTTCCCTGTGGTGTTGGTGTCGGCGGAAAGATAAAAATTAATCCGGCTGAATTAAAAAAACTACTCAAAAAAGGTTCTAAATGGGCCGTTAATAATGGATATGGTACCGAAGAAGACATTGAATATACCGAAAATAATGGCTGCATGATAGACGCTGACCCGGAATGTGTATCTGATCGTGCAATTAAACGAGGGCTAGATCAATCAGGAACACTTGGGTCGGGAAACCATTTTATTGAAGTGCAAGTCATAGATAAAGTGTTTGACGATACTGCAGCGCGATGTTTTGGTCTTTTCGAGGGGCAAGTTACGGTAATGATCCATTCGGGATCACGCGGGCTTGGCTATCAGGTGTGTGCTGATTACCTGAAAGTTATGCGAAACTGTCCTCAGAAATACGGAATCAGTGTTCCTGACAGACAGCTCGTCAGTGCTCCTGTCGCATCAGAGGAAGGCCAGCGGTATCTCGCGGCAATGTATGCTGCTGCAAACTATGCGTGGGCAAACAGACAGTGTCTAATGCATCTTACCCGCAGCGTGTTTGAAAAAGTCTTTCAAAAGGGCTATCACGGACTCGGGATGGATCTTGTGTATGATGTGTCACACAACATTGCAAAAATCGAGCACCATGTCATTGAGGGTAAAGAAAAGACTCTCTGTGTTCATCGCAAGGGTGCAACCCGTGCTTTTCCAAAAAATCATCCCGATATACCGCAAAAGTATCGCGCTATAGGGCAACCGGTCATTATTCCTGGTGATATGGGAAGCTACTCATACGTTATGGTCGGAACCGAACGTGCAATGCAAGAAACATTCGGCTCAATTTGTCATGGTGCCGGTAGGGTAATGAGTCGCACTCAAGCCGTAAAACAGTCAACTGCACACCAGATTGTCTCAGATCTCGAGAAAAAAGGTATCCTAGTAATGGCGACAGGTAAAAGCACCATAGCTGAAGAAGCTCCTTACGCATATAAAGATGTTAACGAGGTCACTGAAGCAGTTACCGGAGCAGGTCTTGCCCGTCCCGTTGTCCGCATGAAACCCCTCGGCGTCATCAAGGGGTAGCTTCGCTACTTTCATTCTTATGTCATCACTTTTATTTTTTTGAAACAGACACCGCGGTCGGTGGGATTTTTCACCGACGCGGTGAGAATGTTACTTCCAATCTTGTAATCGCAATGCGATTTCTGAGAACGCACTTATTTGTTTCAATCATTCACCTTTTTTAGCCCTCTCCTGTTATACCAATGCGATAATGTCCTATTTACAGATGCTATAATTGTACCTCCAAGAGGAGGGCAATATGGCAGAAAAGGACATAATCGTGATAAAACAGAAAGAGTTAAAGCACTTGCATGTGATCAGGAAAGTACTGGAGAAACAAATAAGACAAAGTGAAGCAGGAAAGATATTGGGATTAAGCACGCGGCAAATACGCAGGAAAACGAAACGGGTACGAACAGAAGGAGATAAAGAGATAATACACTAGTCGTGAGGCAGAGCCTCACATAATGCCAATCCGGAAGAGGTCAAGGAAAAGGTGAGGAAGATATGCCGAGAGAAGTACTGGGATTTTGGGCCGACATTAGCACCTGGAAATACCTGAGGGCATGGACCTTGATGAGTATTTATGCATTAAAACACAGCGTACAATCCGTAATGACTATACGGTGGGTTATAACAGTAAGCTATATCAGGTAACAAGTGTGACAAAAGCTAAGAAAATAACGGTAGAAGAGAGGATAAGCGGCAGGGTGGTAATACGAGAGGATAGTGGACGTCTTTTGGAGTGTATCGAGATAAAAAGCCGTTCTACAAAGCAAACAGAGACAAAGACGACAAAGATCAAGAAGAGGTATCTTCCACCAATGAGTCACCCATATAAAAGATATCTAAAAAAAGGGAAAGAACAGTTGCAACTAGTTAATTAAAAAGCGGACATTTTAACTTTGGGTTGACAAAGCAATTCGCGCTATTGACAAAGCAACACTAGTAGTGTATAATGTAGAGCAATAACAGAAAAAGAGAAGGGTGTGCGTGTATCATGACTCGAAAAATCGTATATGATATAATCAGTAAAAGTGTTATAGATAGAGCTTTTGCTAAGCAGTTAATGGAAAATCCCGAAAAAGCACTCAAAGAATATGAGCTTACCCCTGAAGAAATCCATGCAATTAAGGCTATGCAAGTAGAGTTTGACCAGAAATACATCAAGGGAAACATCCCTCACCCCGTAGAAAAGATCAAGAAAAACGGTTCATCAAAGTAAAGAGTCATCGACTCTTTTATTTTTCGTTTTTTCTAACATAAATACGAATATGCTTCCCAACCAAAAAAATTAAATGACATGAAATGTCTTTGTGCTTGATAATTGGGGGTAATTATACTAAGTTAAAAATGTTAACCTGAAATTACCCAAAAAGTGTTGTTGTTATGCCCCAAGAAATACATGATTTTATATCCTCCCTGAAGAAATCATCTGTCTTTAAAGACTATGTGATTCACCATGAAGAGCTTGAAGAAAAAGAACCTGACCTATGTGATATTAATCCATGGATCGCTGAATCGATAACTTCATACTTTAAAGAAAACGGGGTCGAAAAACTTTTTTCTCATCAACACGAAGCACTGGAAGAAATCCATAAAGGAAACCATACCGGAATTTTGACTCCTACCGGGAGTGGTAAGAGCCTCATATACAACACGTCAGTTTTAAACAATATTTTGGATGATAATAGTGCTCGTGGCCTATACATTTTTCCTATTAAAGCGTTAGAGCAAGACCAGCTTAAAGGGCTGCGTGAATTTGTTAACGGGATTGGAAGCGCTGGCTTTATCACCGCAGAAATCTATGATGGTGACACAAAGCCAAGTCATAGAACAAAGATTATACGTGAAATGCCAAACATTATTATTACGACACCGGATATGTTGCATTTAGGGATCATTCCTCATCATTCAAAATGGGAAACATTCTTTAAAAACCTAAGGTATATTGTTGTCGATGAGCTGCATACCTATAAAGGTGTTTTCGGGACACATTTTCTCCATGTTTTAAAGAGGTTAAAGAGAGTTGCAGAGCATTATGGTGCTTCCCCACAGTTTATTTGTTCATCCGCGACGGTAAGTAATCCCGAAAAATTTCTTAAAGACATTACCGGCCATGAATGTTCGATCATTACAGAAGACGGTGCCCCAAAAGCAAAAAAACACTTTGTGTTTATAAACCCTGAAATAAGCCCGTATACAGCAGCATCACAACTTTTTTTGCGTAGTATTCAGGCAAAACTGAAAACAATCGTTTTTTCAAAGGCGAGAAAGATTACCGAGCTTATTTATACCTGGGTATTAGAAAAATCTCCTTCACTGCATGACCGGGTAAGCTCGTATCGTGCGGGATACACGCCGGAAGAGAGAAGAGAGATTGAACGAAAACTTTTCAGCGATGAAATGGACGGGGTGATATCAACGAGTGCTCTTGAGATGGGTATTGATATTGGTGGCCTTGACGTGTGCATCCTTGTTGGGTATCCGGGAACGATTACGAGTACATGGCAACGGGGCGGACGCGTAGGGAGAGCGGGGAATGACTCGATCATCTTTTTGATCGCGGGGCAGGATGCGCTCGATCAGTATTTTATGCATAATCCGGACGATTTCTTTACGCGCCGATACGAAGATATCATAGTTGATAATACCAATAGACCCATACAAAAAGCGCATATTAAATGCGCCGCACAGGAACTCCCGCTAAAAAAGAAGGATCTTTCGTATCCATTTGAAACACATTCTGTAAGTATTCGTGAGCTCGAGCTTGAAAAAGGGCTTTTTAAGAGTGCAACCGAAGATCTTTGGTACGGGGCGAGCCAGCGACCACAACGACATGTGCATATTCGATCAATTGGTGAGGGATACACCATATTTGAAAAAGGTGAGAAAAAACCTATGGGTAGTGTAAGTGGGATACGAGTGTTTAAAGAATGTCATAAAGGGGCAATATATCTTCATAGGGCAAAACAGTATGTGGTTACCGAACTTGATCTCGAGAACAAGAATATTATTGTCTCACATTCAGGAGAGAAATATTACACACACGCAATATCGGAAAAAGAAACTGAGATCCTTTCCCGTGACAGGATGAAGCCAGTGCACAACTTCATTGTTCGCGAAGGAAACCTGAAAGTAACCCAAACCATTACCGGTTACCAGAAAAAAGAGCTCTACAGCCAGTCGGTATTGGAAAATTATGAGCTTGAATTACCTCCACAGATGTTTGAAACAGTCGGTATGTGGATAGAGATCGAATGGATGTTTCAAGATCACCTTAAAGAGGCAGGGTTTAATTATATGGGGGCTATACATGCTATTGAGCACGCCCTGATCGCTCTTTTTCCTCTTTTTATTATGTGTGATAGTGATGATGTGGGTGGAATATGCTATCCGGTACATGCTCAGGTAGGTAAATCAGCGATATTTATCTATGATGGCTATCCGGGAGGGATTGGCTTATCACAAAGATGTTATGACAAGATCGAAGAGCATCTTAACGCGACATTAAACCTTGTCTCACAATGCGAATGTGATTTTGGGTGTCCTTCATGCATACATTCATCAAAATGCGGCTCGGGAAACAAACCGCTTGATAAGCAGGGAGCGATAATGCTCCTAGAGCTCTTATTAGGCAAACGATCTCTTGAAAATCAAAATACGGCAACTGATCTCGACCAGGGCCTCCAGAACATGGAAAAATTCATGGAAGAAGTACCCGTGGAAATAAAACAAGAGGCCAAACGCGTTGTTTACTTTGACCTTGAAACACAACGATCAGCCGCTGAAGTTGGTGGATGGAACAATAACCATCTTATGAGGGTATCAGTAGGAGTTGCATTTGATTCGCGGCAGGATAAATTCCTCACTTTCTATGAAAACACCATTGATGATTTAATAGAACTGCTGAAAGCAGCCGATCTTGTTGTCGGTTTTAATGTGAAACGGTTTGATTATGGTGTTTTAAAAGGATATACCGACTTTGATTTTACAAAGCTTAATACGTTCGATATTTTAGAGGATATACACAAGAATCTAGGGCATCGATTAAGCCTTGACCATCTTGCTAAAAATACTCTTGGCTCAAAAAAGTCCGCAGACGGGTTAATGGCGCTCAGATGGTTTAAAGAAGGAAAAATGAAAGAGATTGCAGAGTACTGCACCAAAGACGTGGAAATCACCAGGGACCTTTTTTTGCATGGCGCCCTGAAAAAGCACGTCATTTTTCAGCGCAAAAACGGTGAAACTGTCCAACTGCCGGTTGATTGGGATATTGAAGAACTAGTAAAAAGCGAAAAAGAGCTAAAAAAGAAGTCAGTTCCAGTAAATACTACCGCAATCACAAACACCACCAATTCTCAAGCTTTTTAGGCTGGTAAAGAATCTGCCAGATGGTATACTATGAAGCAGGTTATAAGTAACACCTTAATTTTTGAAAGAGATACATATGGATATATTTTGGATTATAATTAGTTTTGTTTTTGGTGCAGCGATTGCGATTATTTTTATTAAGTTTGTTATGCGTAACACTCGCGAAGATTTGAAGTCACAGTTTGTATCCGCAACGCAAGACATGCTCAAAAACAATAATGAGCATTTTATGGCGCTTGCGAAAGAAAAGTTCGATCACGAACAGACAAAAGCAAAAACAGAACTTGATCTTAACAGGCAAAAAGTTGAGTCTTCAGTTTTACAATTATCTGATCAGTTAAAAAAATATGAATCACTTATGCGTGAATTTGAAAAAGATAGAGGTGATAAATACGGTAGCCTGGAAGAAAATTTAAGGAATACCACTGAGATAACAAATAGGTTGCAGTGTTCAACTGAAAAACTGAATACAATACTCGGGAACGTAAAGTTGAGAGGGCATTGGGGTGAAAAAATAGCCGATGATATTCTCAAATATTCAGGACTGGTTGAAGGGCTGCATTATAAGAAAAATACCGCGCAGGAAACAGTAAATACCCGTCCGGATTTCATGTTTAATCTTTCCGATGGGCATAAGGTGTATATGGATGTAAAGTTCCCGCTTTCAGCATATTTAGGATATATCAATGCGCAATCTGACGTTGAGCGTACAAATAAAAAAAATCAATTTGTATCGGATGTAAAATTACGAATAAAAGAAATAACGAAAAGAGAGTATATAAATCCCGATGAAAAGACACTTGATTATATATTGCTTTTTATTCCGAATGAGCAGGTGTATTCATTTGCAAATGAAGTTGCTCCTGGACTGATCGATGAAGCGATACAAAAAAAAGTTATACTGTGTTCGCCGTGGACGCTGTATGCAGTACTTAGAATTATCTGGCAGGCATGGGAAAATTATCATACCTCGCAAAGTGTGCAGCATGTACTGACTCTTATCCAGTCTTTTCTTGGTGAGTATGATAAGTTTTGCGATAAAATGACTGAAATGGGTGATCGGCTTGAAAAAGTGCAGAAGTCATATGGTGATCTTGTTGGGACACGTCAACGTAAGCTTGACCGAAAAATAGATAAGATCGAAGAGTATCGAAAAGGTCAACCCGACAGCAAAGATCATGAAGAAATTTCCGAAGAGACAGTCGAGCAGATGCAGGAATAGTCGATACTCCTACCGTGTTGTTTTCCGGGATGCAATTACCCTTTACCGAGTATAGGAACATACAGCATGAAAAATGTAAAATTGGAAAATGCAAAAAAAATCGTTAACACCTTACGCAAAAAAGGGTATGAAGCCTATTTTGTTGGAGGATGTGTGCGCGATCGCGTTATGAAAAAGGTGCCCAAAGACTATGATATTGCGACAGACGCAACCGCACGTGACGTAATGAAGTTGTTTCGCAAAACGATACCTGTTGGCGTGCAGTTTGGTGTTGTCGTTGTTGTAAAGGGTAAGATCCAGTACGAAGTTGCGACATTTAGAAAAGACGGTGAGTATATTGATGGAAGAAGACCGGTAAAAGTACATTTTTCTAACGCTAAAGAAGATGTTCTGAGGCGAGATTTTACCATTAACGGTCTTTTATATGATCCCGCCAAGAGGAAGACACTCGATTATGTTGGTGGTGTTAAGGATATTGAAAAGAAAGTGTTGCGGTGTATTGGTGACGCTGAAAAACGTTTTAAAGAAGATAAACTCCGTATGTTAAGAGCCGTGCGTTTCAGTGCGCGCTTTGGGTATATAATCGAAAAGAAAACGTTTGCGGCAATAAAGAAACATGCCTCGAAAATACATGAAGTTAGCACTGAAAGAATACGCGATGAACTCTCGAAGATATTTACCGATAAAAATGCTGCGCAAGGCATGGATCTTTTAGTAAAAAGTGGACTCATGAAAGAAGTTTTGCCGGAAGTATGCAAAATGCAAGGAGTCGCTCAGCCACCGAATTTTCATCCCGAGGGAGATGTATACGTACATACACGGCTGATGTTTGAATTAGGAAAAAAAATGTCCGCTACCCTTGCGTTTGCGGTGCTCTTGCATGATGTGGGTAAGCCAGACACTTATCGAGTCGCTGAAAGGATACGGTTTGACGGGCATACATGGGTTGGGGCACGCATGGCAGGCGTTATAATGAAACGCCTGAAGTTTCCTAATGATATACGCAAAGCGGTTGAAATCGCTATCTTTAACCATCTTAAGTTTATGGATGTTAAAAAGATGCGCGTGAATAAGCTCAAACGTTTTTTAAAAGAACCGACGTTTCCTATGGAGCTTGATCTGCATCGTCTTGATTGTCTTGCAAGCCATGGAATGCTCGATAACTGGCATTTTTGCAAACGGAAACTAAGAGAGTACAGCCGTACTAAAGAAGCCTTAAGACCAAAGCCGCTTGTTAATGGGAATGATCTTATCAAGCTTGGGTATGTTCCTAGTCCGAGGTTTAAAGAAATTCTTACTTTTGTAGAAGATGGTCAGCTCGAAAATACTATCAAAACAAAAAGACACGCCCTATCTTTGATAAAAAAACATTACCCGATAGAAAATAAATAATAGATCCGAAGGATCATTTTTCTACTTTCTTTAAAGAAGAAAACATCTTTTCCAGTTTGCTCGTCGGGATTTTACCCATAAGCGTTATGTTTGTGGGGCCTTCTTTTTTGTTTAGTATGGTAAGCATCCCCTTTTTCATGCGATATGTGACGCCATCTTGAGGTTGTTTGCCTTTAAGCTGTTTTAACCATTTCTTGTGATGCCCGGTCATTTTTCCCTGAAAAAGAGATATCGTTGAAAGGCCGTTTGAATACAGTACATGTAGAAATTCTTTTTTGTCGCGCTGATAAATTTGTAATTCATCCCGCTCATAACCTCTCGGGATATGTGTTGGTAAATAGATAGGTACATTGATTCTGCGAGAAGCCTGTTTTAACGTTACGTTTTCTCGTGAAGATTCAGTTATGATTGATTTTGCTCCTTCATCAATAGGCACGGTAAATGTATCTTTCTTGAATGTCGGTGCATAGTTTATTTTTGTAAAAGTAAATATTGATAAAGGTTTTGAACGCCCCCATGTTTTATAAAACTCGTCTGATCGTAAAGTAAGATAATGTTTTTTATCTATCCACAATTTTCTCCACAGAGGACTGCGTGACTTTGGCGTAACTGAAATAACGTAACAAGGTCTGCCCGCGACATTTTCTGTTCCAATATATCGCAATGAAAAGTTCTTTAGGAGAAGGTTTAGGTTTCGTATCTGGAAATTCTTGAAGATGCGATGAAACTTGAAATGTTTTCTATGATGCGGCCTGTCGTCTTTAATGCGCCAGAAATTATCGCCTATTTTTATGCATTCTTTACCGTTCATTTCCGGCGGATCAATAAAGGTGAAACGTAACTTATCGGGATGCTCACGCAAAATATCGAGTGTTACTGAAAAAGGAAGACCTTTAATATGCTGAGTGACAACCTTTGTCCCGGAATAATCCAGCTGTGATTCCTGTGCCATCATTTTTTTTATGACGCTTTGAGGATCAACATCTGTTTTTTGTGCGCACGAGGACACACATACGCATAACCCGATAACACTCATACAGACTAGTATTCTTTTCATGATCCTTACCTTCAGTTATACACCGTTTTCGGTGGTAATACTTAATGTTTCAAATTCTCCGTGAAATGTTGCGGAATTGTCCGGAAGATTATGTTCACGGATATAAAATGCTATTTCCTGTGTTGTTCTAAACTGCACATCAATAACGGTATCTTTACTTGCAAGCATGCCGCGAGATAATAATACGCCAGAGACAATGAGAATAAGTGCACAGGACGCAACCGGGACGGCATATGGTTGGGAGATGGTTTTAAAATGATTCCACAATACAGCAAGTGACGAGGCTTGCTCTTCCTCCATTATCTTTTCATGTATCGATGTCCACATATCAGGTGTTTCAAGCTTTGGCAGTTCTTTTAAAAGAGCGATATTTTGCGTAATGTTTTGGTGGTGCTTGGCACATTTTGAACACTCATCGATATGTCTATCAATATCCTGAGAAACTGATTCGGTGAGCGTGCCATCAATATAATCATACATTAGTTTTTTTATTTTTCCGCAGCGCATAATTATCTCCCAACCTCTGAATCTTTTTCTAGTACTTCTTTAAGTTTTATATGAGCTCTGTTTAAACGAGATTTCACTGTTCCTTCAGAACACTTTAATACGGTTGCTATTTCACTATAGGGTAAATCTTCGATATAACGAAGAATTAGTATTGCCCTTAATTTTGGTGATAGTCTTTGCAGCGCCTCATGCGTGCTTGCGGCATTTTCATCCTGTATGACATTCTCATCTGCACGCTTTACCTGATGTTCTTTATGCAGCTCTTTAAAATCGTTTGTTGCCTGAAAATCAGGATGATCCATTGATGTAAGAGTGTAACGTTTATATTTACGAACCCTATCAATGCCTGCGTTAACTGAAAGCCGATATATCCACGTTGATAAAGATGATCGAAACTCAAACATTTTTATCTTCTTAAAGATATTAATAAAAATGTCCTGTGTAAGATCCATCGCCTCATCGTAATTATTAGTGAAGCGAAACGCTGTTGAAAATACTTTAGTTTTAAAATGTTGATATATCATGTGAAACGCCCCCTTATCGCCTTCCTGACACTTTCTGATAGTTGCTTCATCTATCTGTGGGAGTTCTTCAGAGTGTTCTTCTACCATAATATGATATACCTCCCGCTCTCAATAATTATGACGAGCGGTGTCTGTAAATGTTCCGTAACAAATGGCACAGGAAATGGTTACGATTTTTCCTGTTTATACCCACTACTTTACTACGCAAGCGCTGGGCAAAATGTTCCACTCTCCCAACTATTTTTATCTTGATTTAAACTAAAAGTTTAGTAACATTTATGTTTATTTTAGTTGGTATCAGATATTTATCAAAACAGAGTATACATAAAAAGATATGAGTGTGAAAGAAAAACAACACTCTTTTTATATCGTAAAACTTTGAAACGGGAAGTATGTCTTTGTGAATATATTTTTTAATTCGAAGAATGAGATTGCTCAGCATGTCGTGCGCAACCAGACCGGATTAGAATTCGTGTTTTATCGTTCTCATGGAGCTCTGCGCCGTATTGGCTTTAAAGATATAATGGCAAACCTTTATGTAGGACATCCCCTTGAAGGCAGTATATCAAATCTGTATATCCGCTTGATCGAACGTGATGGTCTTCGTTATGCCCCTTTGATCGGGCCTGAAAGTAAAAGCGTTTTTAGCATGACTGACACTTCAGTGTCCTGGAAAGGCGAGGTGTTTGGCCTCTCATATGTTCTCCTTTTCACATTAAGTTCTGATAGTGATAGTTGGTTTTATACTGTTACCGCGACAAATACCACGCAAGATGAAAAACACTGCGATATCGTCTATATCCAGGATAAAGGTCTTACCAATGAAGCTACGGTAAGGATTAACGAAAACTATACCAGTCAGTATATTGATCAAAAATCGTTTCATGTCGATCATTTTGGATATGTTATTGCCAGTAGACAGAATCACCCGTTTGGTGATAGGTGTCCATGGATGATTGAAGGGTGCCTTGACGGAGCAAGTGGTTACCTTACAGATGGGGTACAGTTTTATGGCCTCAGTTATAAAAAAGATAATATTCCGATGGCTTTAGAACAAAGAGACTGGGGAAACGTCGTTTTGCAAGATGAGTTTTCTCTTACTGGTTTAAAAAGCGATATCTATATTTTGGCATCAGGGGATACGTGTACGGCGAGATATTTTGGATATATAAAAGAAAATCATACGAAAGCGACCTGCGAAAAAGATTTGAGTATACTTGATCATGTCGAGTCCTGGTACGAGAAATCTTTGACTGATCAAAGTGCAGAAGTTGTTGATTGGCGAACACCACAGACATGTTTTTATAACAATATTTCATTTTTTAAAACAAATGCACTTACGGATCAAGAGCTCATCGATTACTTCGGCAGTGCGCGGAGTCATGTTGAAACCGCACAGGGTACGTTGTATTCATTTTTTACTGACGCGTCACATGTTGTTTGCCAGGAAAAAGATCTTATTTCGCCCCGGACTCATGGATATATTATCCGCTCAGGAAAAGAGTTAGCAGGAGATCTTGATGTTCTTTCATTCTCGCATTTTATTTATGGCGGATTTATTATGCGTCTCTCCGTTGGAAACACATCTTTTGAAGAGTTTATGTCGCATCACCGCGGAATGTTAAATATGTTAAAGTCCAGCGGTCAGCGTATTTTTATAAAGAATCAAAATGGTTCATACGAAATGCTTGGTCTTCCATCGACATATGAAATGGGTGTTACTCATGCTCGGTGGATATATAAGGGCAGCGAGCGCACAATCGAAGTGAAGGTATGGTCTGATAATGATTGTTCTCGGGCATATATGGAGCTGGCCATAGTCAAAGGAGAAAAAGCATCGTTTCTTGTATCGCATGAACTTGCTCTCGGCGGTACTGAGTTTGATGAAAGGGGTCATATACTCTTTGATTCTGAAAAAGGTTGTGTAACGGTTCAGCCGGACGAAAATAGTTTTCTTGGTAAAAGACGTCCCGAATGCACATTTTTTGTGGCATATGAAAAAGATGCAGTGGAGGTGTGCGGCACGGACAATCTCTTAGGTGATGGCGCTGCCGGGCAGAATTTACCGTATATTGTTTTGAAAACGCAGGAAATTGAACGGTTGCGCGTGGCAATAGGTGGTAGTGCCCGCTCACAAAGTCAGGCTCAGGAACTTTGCACGCATAGTGATTTTGCTGATCGCTCATATGAGAGCGATATATCCGGAGCGATACATCACTGGAAAAATATTTTACGCAATATTCGCATATCTCTTCCTGAGGGAACGGGAAAAGATTGTCGTGATGTTGCTAAGATGAGCGATATTTTGTATTGGTATCTTCATAATGCCAATGTACATTTTACCATAGCGTTCGGCCTTGAACAGTTTAAGGGCGGGGCATGGGGAACTCGGGATGTTTTGCAAGGACCTATCGAGGCATTATTACCTCTTAAGCAATACGCGCCCATACGCGAGATGATTTTAACGGTAATTAAGACACAGTTTATTGAAACAGGTAATTGGCCCCAGTGGTTTATGCTTGGGGCATATAAAGATATACAACATCCTGAAAGTCATGGCGACATTATTGTGTGGCCGTTTAAGGCAATAACAGAATATGTCGAAGCAACAAATGATTTTTCTATCCTTGAGGAAAAGATTCCCTATACCGTGCAGGATGATCCACAAAAAGGATATACTGAACAAAAAGAAACCGTGTATGAACACTTGGCACGAGCTGTCGAGTATATAAAAACTCAATGTGTTCCGGGAACACATCTATCTATTTATGACGGTGGTGATTGGGATGATACGCTAAGACCTGCAAATAAAGATTTGCGCGAACGCATGGTGAGCGGGTGGACAATTTTAATTACTTATCAGTACCTCAAGGCATACAGCGCTATACTTTCGAAAGTTGGCAAATTAGACGAGAGTAAAGAGCTCGATGATTTGGTTGGTAAGATTAAAGAGGATTATTGTAGGTACGTTATAAAAGATGGTGTTTGCGCAGGTTTTATCTATATCGGTAACGCAGGCGAGGTAGATTATATCATTCACCCGTCAGATGAAAGAACAAATATGCATTATCGACTCCTCCCGATGATACGAGGAATAATCAGTGAGTTTTTTACCCCCGAAGAAATGGTGCGGTACTATACTATTATTAAAGAATACCTTGATTGTCCGGACGGTGCACGTCTTATGGATAAAGCGGTACCCTACAGCGGCGGTCCTAACAGATGGTTCAGGCGCGCTGAGATGTGTGCAAATTTCGGGAGAGAAATCGGTCTTATGTACGCACATGCACATATTCGGTATATGGAGGCTCTTGCAAAGATGGGTAAGGCAGAGGAGCTTTTTGATTCCACTATGAAGATTATCCCGATTACCATTACTGATAATGTGCAAAATGCCGTTACCCGACAAGCAAACGCATATTTTAGCAGTTCAGACGGTGATTTTAAGACACGTTATGAAGTTGATTATGCTTCTTTGCGAGAAGGAACAGTTCCGGTTAAGGGTGGGTGGCGGATATATTCAAGCGGTCCTGGACTCTTTATTAACCATATAATAAATAATATTCTTGGGGTAAAATCGTCTTTTGGCGATCTTGTTATTGATCCTGTTATCCCTTCACGGTTTGACGCCCTTCAGTATGAGTGTGATTATGCTCCGGAGATTAAAGTGCTATATATATTCCGTACGGCAAAGAAGTATAGCTATGGCGTGAGCAGTGTGTGTATTAACGGTAAAAGGGTTGAAACAGTCCCATTAGTAAACCCGTATCGAATGGGTGGGGTACGTATTCCATTAAATGTAGTTGAAGAATGTTTAGAAAAAGGCAATAATACTGTCGAAATCGTTTTATCAACATAGAGGATTTTCTTCTTTATAAGTAACATAGGAGTTTTTACGCAATAGGTTGTAAATATATTGTATTTTGTCTTACAGCTTAAAGCTTACAGCTTATAGCTTAAAATGGGAGCTTTTATGTATAAAATAGCTATTGAAAAGCCAACACAGGAAAAGCTTGATGCATTAGGCGTGTTTGACTGGGGTATATGGGAAAAAGAGAAAAGCATCTTTGATTGGTCTTATGATAGTGATGAAACATGCTATATTCTTGAAGGGAAAGCTCGTGTTAAGACTGAATGGGAAGAAGTAACATTCGAAAAAGGTGATCTTGTAAAGTTTCCGAAAGGACTTTCCTGTACGTGGATAAAGGGGTTGCGAAGTAATGATATGACAAACTTGGCTGAGCCGATTTTGGAGCGAAACAAGGAACGAAGAGTGCCGCGTATCCCTTGCGATACGCAAGCGATGAGTGACGCAGTTGCAGCCCAAAAGCGGCCAGCCCCTTCGGGGAGGCACATCTTTGGCCGTCTGTTTCGTTGCTCCTCCTTGACGTACCGCATAGGGTACGCCAGCGTTGTCGCGCCTTGCATACGGCTCAAATATGAGCCTCCAAGTTTGACATATCATTACTTCGCAACCCCCGGAACCTATAAAGAAACACTATTTGTTTGAATAAGGGGTAAGTATATGCGCGCGGCTGTTTACTACAACAATAAAGATATACGGATTGAGGAAAAACCTATTCCAGAAATCGGTCCAGACGAAATACTCATGAAGATCGAAGCATGCGGGATATGTGGCTCAGATGTAATGGAATGGTATCGGATTAAAAAAGCCCCGCTTGTTTTGGGCCATGAAGTAAGTGGTACAGTGCACAAAAAAGGTGCTCATATTTCCCAGTATGCCCAGGGGCAGAGGATCGTTGCGGCTCACCACGTACCGTGCAATACATGCAAGTATTGCATCAGTGGCAATCATACGGTATGCGATACTCTGAGAAGTACAAATTTTGATCCGGGAGGATTTACAGAATATGTGCGGCTTCCTGCGATCAATGTCGACAGGGGGGTGTTTCCTATTGCAGATAGTGTGACGTTTGAAGATGCAACATTTGTTGAACCGCTTGCATGCGTGTATCGCGGTCAGAAAAAAGCACAGATAAAACCAGGGCAGAGTGTTCTTATCTTTGGTGGGGGAATATCAGGCCTGTTACATGTAAAATGTGCACGAGCGCTTGGTGCCGGCCGTATTGTCGTCATTGATGTTCTGGAGAATCGGTTGAAGGCAGCGTTGGAATATGGTGCAGATTATGCGTATCATGCCAGCGAGTATTCTCCGGAAAAGTTTCGAGAAATCAATAATGGGTATTTGGCTGACAATGTTATAGTATGCACAAGTGCAACAAGTGCGTTTGAAGCAGGGTTTGCTTCTTTAGAACGCGGTGCGACAATGCTTATATTTGCACCGACTCAGCATGGACTTACGATGCCGCTTTCACTAAATGATATATTCTGGAAAAATGATGCTACGGTAACGACAACCTATGCAGGGAGTCCCGAAGATCATGTTATAGCACATGAACTTATTCGTTCAGGAAGAATTGTTGTTTCAGACATGATCTCTCATTCATTAGGGCTCAGGGATACGGTAAAAGGCTTTCATCTGGTGAGTGAAGGAAAAGCATCGATAAAAGTAATAATTAAACCACAAGAATAATGAAGGACGAAGGACGAAGGACGAGGGACGAAAAAGATATTGTTTTTCTTCCTAGCGAAGCGATCGTCTATCATCTTTCGTCAATCGTTTTACGAAGGAGGTTGGTATGGATTGGGGAATGAAAAACAGACTGGCACACATATTTCAACCAGCATCTGGTAACACCGTTATGCTTGCAGCTGATCACGGGTATTTTCTTGGCGCGGTAAGTAGATTAGAGCATGTGGGTGATACCATTACGCCGCTTATTCCGTATGCTGATGCGCTAATGATTACCAGAGGAGCAATAAGAACATCAATTGATCCATTAAATGCTAAGCCGATTGTTTTGAGGGTGTCCGGTGGAAATAGTATTGCCGGTGAAGATCTTTCAAATGAAAAAATCACAACATCAATTAAAGACGCTGTGAGGCTTAATGTTTCTGCAATTGCTCTTTCAATCTACGTTGGGGCTAAGTATGAACATCAAACATTGTTGGGGCTATCCGAGCTTGTAAACCAAGGACAAGAGTATGGCATACCGGTTCTTGCCGTTACTGCAGTCGGTAAAGAGCTTGAAAAAAGAGACGCGCGGTTTCTTTCACTGAGTTGTAGAATTGCAGCAGAACTCGGGGCACATTTTGTGAAGACGTATTACTGCGAAAATTTTGAGAAGGTGATCAATACCTGTCCGGTGCCTGTTGTTATTGCCGGCGGCCCAAAACTAAAAACGGATGTGGATGCGTTGAAATTGGCGCATGACGCTATAGGTCTTGGCGCTAAAGGTGTTGATATGGGACGAAACATATGGCAATCAAAATATCCTGTTCCCATGATAAAAGCCATTAAGAGTATCGTGCATGAGAAAGCATCGGTCAAAGATGCTGAAGAATTGTTCAATGAAGAAAAATGTAAAGTTGATAAAGCATGTGAGTCGAATTAAACCTCGTCCAATTACGGTAAAAAATGCCTGACTCAAAACTGAGCAATAATAAAATATATGATTATATAAAGCTCTGGCTAAAAGGGTGCTGTATCGGGATAGCGAACATTATTCCCGGTGTTTCCGGCGGTACCGTTGCTTTTGTATTTGGAATATATGAAGATTTAGTTAAAGCAATAAAATCGTTTGACATAACTTGTCTGAAACTTCTTTTTACATTCAAGATAAAGGCGTTATTTAACCATATTCCTTGGCGTTTTCTTGCTGTAGTGTTTTTTGGTGTATTTACAGCTATTCTCAGTGTGTCTCGGGGTTTGAGCTGGTTGTTGCAAAACAAGCCGGTGTTGGTGTATGCATTTTTTTTCGGTCTCATACTTGCGACGGGGCCAGTTATTGCTAAAAGAGTTAGGAAGTGGAATGTGCCGACAGGGATAGCATTGCTTCTAGCAACTGTTGGCACATTTTTCTTTGTTGGCCTTGTTCCGGTCACTACTCCTGATACTTTATGGTTTTTATTTTTAAGTGGTATGATAGCTGCAGTAAGTATGATTCTACCCGGTTTATCAGGGGCCTTCATGCTTGTTCTTATAGGTAAATATCAGTATATTCTCGATGCAATTAATGACGGTGATATTGTTAGTCTGGGAGTTGTTGCCTTTGGCTGTGCGGTTGGGGTATTGGTCTTTGTGCGGGGTATTCATTGGTTATTAACACATAAACACGATGTTACCGTAGCGTTTCTTACGGGACTCGTACTGGGTTCGTTAAGAAAAATATGGCCGTGGAAAGTTACCTTAGAGTCAATAACGAGCAGTAAGGGTAAAATTATACCTATCGAACAGGTTAATATTTTACCTCCCCAGATTAATGCCGAAACTATTTATGCCGTTATCTTGTGTGCGATAGGTTTTTATGTAGCGATAAAGTTGAGTACGCCTACCCCAAAACAGATTACTGAAGAATAATTCATTTGTTAACGGTTTTTTTCTTTTTTGCAAGTCCATAATCGATGATTTTTAATATGAATGTGTCAAAATTCATACCAGCTTTTTCTGCTGCATTTGCGAGATCTTCCCCTTCTGCTATCCAAGGATTAGGATTTGCTTCCAAGACGTATATTTGTCCATCATGAGCCGACATGCGCACATCTATTCTACCGTAGTTTTGTATCCCGAGTACTTTATATGTTTTTATGCATGTATCGTGAATCTTTCGCGTTTCTTCAGGGGTAAGATTGTTCGGGAAGACTGACTGGATATTCATCTTTTCTCTATAGTCAACATTCCATTTTACACGAAAGCTCGCGATTTTGGGTTTTCCGTCAGGAATGCCTGAAAGATCGAGCTCAACAATAGGTAGCACCTGCACATTTTTATTTCCTAAGATGCCAACGTAAAATTCGCGGCCATCAATAAATGTTTCCACAACAGCACCTTGTTCGCGGTTGGTATAAAGAAATTTAACTCGTTCGGTAAGTGCATCCAAGTTTTTAACCACAGAACAATCATGGATACCAATAGAAGAATCTTCTTCGAGCGGTTTTACTATGAGTGGAAAAGCGAGTGATTCGGGTATAGAGATCCGTGATCCGAGAGGGAACGTTACAAAATCAGGAGTTTTAATACCGTGGTAAGAAAGGATCTTTTTTTGAATACCCTTATTACAGTTAATGGAAATAGCAAACATATTAGAGCCCGTATACGGGACGCGTAGCATTTCAAGTATAGCGATAATATGTGGTTCCATAGCGTTGTTTCCGCCAAAGCATTCGGCAAGCATCATAACGAGGTCTGGTTTGGTAGACTCAATCTTATCAATAAGGTTTTTTATAGAATGATCAATAGCGAATGTTTCGAATGGGTATCCAAGGCGAGTGAGAGCGTCACGGACATCCTCTTCAACGTGAAGATTGTAGATTTCCTGATTTTCTTCAGGTGGTTTCTGTTTTGGTCTTTCATCATGAAGTATTAGTATGCGATTTTTACTCATAACACCCTAAAATTTATGTGTGTGATAATAGTTCATAACGAGTGCAGTCGCAAAAACAGCGATCTCGTTTCGTATGGTATTTTCCGATTGCAATGGATATGTCAGTTTTAGTTTACGCGTACGCACAATGAAATGTTTAAATAACGGTTTAATGACATATTTGTTTTCACCTGTCCAGTGTGAGATAATATCTGTGAGTTGTTTTTGGTTGTTTCTCAAAAAATGAACAGCCGATCCCGTATGTTTTTTTGTTTCTGATCCTGAAAATATTTCTTTTAAATCGATGTCAAATCTATCAGGGAATTCATCTTCATATTCTTTGATCTTCTTTTTGAAAAAATCGCGCAGTGTGATGTGGAGGTCGTGCACCATGATTTCTTTACTGAGATCCGGGTATACTAAAGGTGGAAGATCTTTAATTGTCGGAATTACGCGGTCAACATACTCAAGTTTTTTCAATGCGCCCCAACCTTTATATTCTTCTTGCCAGTTAACTTTTGGGGTTAACCATACCGCAAAAGTTTCAGCAAAATCATCATCCGGGTGTTTTTGTGCGTACCAGTTGGTGAGATGTTTTACAAATTTCTTGCTGAACGGGTTTGGTCTATATTCTTCTTTATACGGCAGGTAGAAGTTACCAAATGTCTTTTTCCATTCGGGTGTATTGTAAAGTTTGTATGCATAATTGAGCGCGTGACCCATTTCATGGCGAAGTATTTGTGATATCTCCTCGTCATCGTTATTTTCTATTTCCTTCAAGGCTTTAACCTCTAAGCGAGATAGTTTCTTGTCAACAAGGTAAAACGGGATTGCGATAGCGGGTATTTCATTTGGACAACCCCATTCATCAGCAAGATAAAATGGGGGGATAAACTTGATCCCTTTTGAAGCGGTTTCATTAAGTAACTTCTTTATAAAGGGTTCAATTGTTGATCCTTCGATTTTCAGTTGTAAGTCAGATATGCGCAGCGCTAATAGTGATTGTTCCTCTTCTTTTGAAAGAAACTCAGAAAGTGGATCAACTTCCTGTAGTGGTGTAAAATGTTCATGTGTGGCTTGTGTATTCATATCATCTGTATAATACCACGGACAGTGAGTAAATGTCATATTTATTGCGTTTTAATCATAGGGTAAAAAAGAATAAAAAGGTTTTGCAAAATCAATGCTTTCTGCTACTATATAGATTGAAAGTACGTATGTATGCCGCGAGAGGCATAGCAAACATTTACCATATAACTAAAGAAAGGGGGATTTCATGGCAAAAAAACCTAATGCCGCTTTTATGAAACCGCTACAACCTGATGATGCATTAGCAGAGATTGTTGGTTCAAAGCCTCTTCCAAGAACAGAGGTAACAAAAGCTTTGTGGGTTTATATTAAGGAAAATAAACTTCAGGATGACAAGAATAGAAGAAACATCAATGCAGACGATAAGCTTTTAAAAGTTTTTGATGGCAAGAAGCAAGTAAATATGTTTGAAATGACAAAATTGGTTGCAGGACACCTAAAAAAGTAAGACATCTCTTGAGTTGTAAGAAAAAAGGGGAAGCATTTTTAATATGCTTCCCCTTTTTTTATCTGTTGAGGTTTGTGCTGTCGCTAATACCTTTTACACCAGGAACGCTTGCTGCTGCATCTCGTATTGTCTGTTGATCCATGACATTGCCAACCGTCCCATAGAGCGATACATATCCATTTTGTACCAGGACCGTGATGTTGTCAGCACGTCCGCGTAAAGGTGCTCGCCGTATGGCGTCTTCGACGTGCATTTTTATTTCTCTATCCGAGTAACCAGCGCGTATATTTTTATTAAGCGAATGCTCCATGTTCATTAAGTCACGATTATAGTTTTTTTCCGATTCCAATTCAATTTTTTCTAAATACGTCGGAAAATCTTTATCACCGATAGATTCATCAGGATATACCGTGTTTGATAGACCTGCTTGTGTCCTTTCTTTCATAGTGCCTAAGGTACTAATGTCATCTTTTGTCAGGGGTTTCACTTCCAAGTTGTTTTGAACATCTTTAATTCCTTTTATTTCGAGTGCAATTTTTTCCGCACGTTCTTTATCTTCTTCAGAAAGAGCTCGACCACTCAGGATGGCTTTTCCATCAATTACTTTAATTTTAAAGAAAAGGTCGTTTACATCGTAGTCGCCGGAAATAGTGTTTACGAGCCGTTGTGTAAGCTTTTTATCTTGTAGCTCGTCAGCGTGTAAAGATTGTCCACACACAAACAATACAGCAAGAACAGAAACGATCCTAAGTATATAAGTCATAAAAAACTCCTCATTTTTAAGCTATAAGCTGTAAGCTTTAAGTAATAAGACAACATCAAGGATATTATTGCCTTTTTTCGAACATTCTTCAATTATTTAATAAAATTATGTTGGCAGAGCAGGTGGGGAGCTTTATAATGAAGCTATGTATCTTTCATTTTACAATTTTAAGGAAAATCCTTTCAATTTAACACCTGATACGCATTTTTTGTATCTTTCCAAACATCACCAGATGGCAATGCGCAGTCTTCTCTACGGCATTAATGAGCGAAAAGGCTTTATATTGCTTACCGGTGAGGTCGGTGCCGGAAAGACGACCTTGTGTCGAGCGCTTCTCAAGGAACTGAACGAGAAAATAAATGTTGCTGTTGTCTTTAATCCCTATTTATCAGAAACGGGACTATTGAAGACAATAATAGACGATTTTTCTATTGAAACAAATGCAAAAACAAGAGCAGATCTCTTAAATGTTTTGGGTGATTTTCTTATTTCTCAGAGAAAACAGAATAAAAATGTTGTCTTGATGATCGATGAGTGCCAGAACTTGCGGTTACCCGTTATTGAGCAAATCAGAATGATCTCGAATCTTGAGACGGAAAAAGATAAACTGATCCAGATTATCTTGGTTGGCCAGCCGGAATTTAGACAAAAAATCACATCTCCTAAATTGCTACAGTTAAATCAGCGAATAAGTGTGCGCTATCATATACCTCCACTGAATGTAGAAGAAACAAAATTATATATTACCCACAGAATACGAGTTGCCGGAGGGCATGAAGTTGTGTTTACCGATAGAGCACTTTCGGTTATTTATGAATATTCTAAAGGTGTTCCACGCATGATAAATGTTTTAAGCGATTATGCACTTATGGCCGGATTTTTAGAAGAGACGAAAGAAATATCCGAGAAAATTGTTTTAAGGGCTATTCATGAAATGAGTGGAGCTGAAAATGAACAGAGCACGGATTCTTCCGTGGAGAATGATCGAATCGAAGAACCAACCGCTATGACTGTTTAAGTGTCTGTGAAGAATGCCGGGAGAAGTAGTGAATGAGTCTTATCTATGAAGCATTGACGAAAGCAGAAAAAGACGTACGCGAAACTCAAAACAAGGAACCCTCAGTAGATAAGCCCATTGTGCTGCCTGTACAGAAAAAGAAACCGAGAATATTTCTTTTTGTGATTGTTTTCGTTGTAGCAGGGTGCGTTGCAGGCGCATATTATTTCCATGATAATACCCGTTCAGTTGATGTCTTAACAAGTCTTGCCCGAAAAGTCAAACCGATCATTGCAGATGTGCAGCAAACTATACCATTACCTACACAAAATGACAAAAACCCCCAGTCTTTAGATATACAAGTTGAAGAAATTGGCATCACCAAAAAGCAGATTCCCGTTGAAGCACCCGCAGATGAGATGGCCATTCACGTTGAGGTGCTTGCTCAGGAAGATAATGCTCTTCCAGCGCTAGAACTTTCAGGTATTATATGGGATGAAAGTTCATCTCTTGCCATTATAAACGGCAAAATATTATCCGTAGGTGATACAGTCAGTGAAGACGTTACCATTAAGGAAATTAACAAATCTTCAGTAACAATACTTTTTCAAGATCAAGAATATGTTTTGGTGAGGGAGTAAAGTTTATTGTTCCATGCCTATTGCTTCTTCGTATTCTTCGAGTGTTATCGGGATATCTTGAGCGCCTTTAGGTGCCTTTAGCAGAAAACATATACCGGCGATGGCTGCAAACAGCCCACCAATAAAGGTAACTATTTCTACTCCTACATACCGTGCGACAATACCTGAAAGAAGGCTGCCGATTGGCATTATGCCCACTATGGTTGTTGCGTAAATCGACATTAATCTTCCGCGGAGTTTGTCGGGTACATGAAGCTGTAAAAGTAGATTGCTCGAGACAAGACCTGCAAGCATACAAAAACCAATTGAGAAGATAAAAATGCACGACACAATAAAGTGTGTTGCATACGCAAAAAGCATCATGCTTACACCGAAACCGGAGATAGAAATCCCTATCAATGTTGCCAACCCTCGAACACCTTTTTTACCGCCAAGAAAAATTCCACCTAAAAAGGCGCCTATACCCGATACGCCCATCAGTATTCCTAATCCTTCTGCTCCACGGTGTAAAATGTCATTGGCGTAAATAGGCATAAATGTCAGATACGGTGTGCCGCAAAAAACCGAGACGGAAAGAAGTATAAGTACCCACCGCGTGTGTGGTGTGCCAAAGGCATAACGTAATCCTTCAAGAAGTGACTCAAAGTGTGTTGTTGCGTGTTTTACGGTTTTTTTCTTTTTCGTACGTATTTTTATAAGGGCAATTACGACAAAAAGATATGTTATGCCGTTTATTAAAAAACAATAACCTTCGCTTGAAAAGGCGATCAATATTCCCGCTAAAGATGGACCAATAATACGCCCGGCATTAAAGAGAGATGAATTAAGGGCAATTGCGCTTGGGAGAGACGATTGAGGGACAATTTCAACAATAAATGACTGTCGAGCAGGCATATCAAAGGCGTGGATCGCGCCGAGGAGGCCGGCAAATAAGAATATGTATGGAAGGGTAATATGGCCAGACAGTATAAAATACGCAAATATGAATGCTTGTACCATTTCCAACACTTGTGTTATGAGAACAAGCTTGTGTCGGTTATGCCTGTCAGCAATGACGCCGCCCAATGTGCCGAGAATAAATGAGGGAATAAGGGTGATAAAGGTAGTAAAACCCATAAGAAAAGGTGAATGTGTCATGCGATACACAAGCCAAGACAACGCAGTTGTCTGCATCCATGTTCCAATAAGAGACACTGCTTGGCCGCCAAAATACAGCTGAAAGTTTTTATATTGAAGCGCTCTAAACGCTGATGCCCATTTTAAGTTCATTATCGTTCTATACGTTCTGAGATATATGTGAGTGCTTCTTGAGAGTTATTTGCGACATAATACAACTGGCGGTCTCCTTCATGCATAAAATTTTCTTTATAACAGCGGTTGAGGTGTTTGAGAAGATCATGATAAAAATTATTTGTGTTAATAATAGCAATAGGTTTTGAGTGACAGTGCAACTGTCTTAAAGTAATGATCTCGGCTATTTCTTCAAGAGTGCCGATGCCGCCTGGAAGCGCAATAAAAGCATGTGCTTTTTGTTCCATGAGTTCTTTTCTGTCACGCAGATTATGTGTTTCGATCATTTCTTCAGCATGTTCGTACATGATCCCTTTTTTTGCAAGATGCTTGGGGATGATACCGGTAATTTTGCCGTTATGTTTTTGTGTTGTCTGGCCAAGAACACCCATAAGCCCGATACTTCCACCCCCATATATTAATCGATACCCTGCCCCTGCAAGGAGTTTTCCTAAACGGGCGGCTTCGGTATAATAAATGTCGGGCAAAGCATCACTTGATGAACAGTAAACACAAATTGATTTCATAATAGTTGGAGTATATCACAACCCCAAAATGTTTATGTAATAAAATAATGGAGAGAACATTATGGGTTAATAAAGAGTCTTTATATTAGAAAAGTGTTTATGGTATACTATCGCAATAATAATATGGAGTGTGCATGAATATTAAAAGGTCATTACAGTACTTTTATTTAAAAATATTGCGAATACACGATACGCCGCATCGAATAGCACTCGGCATATTTAGCGGCATATTTAGCGGTGTATTACCTGGTGCGGGCCCTATCTTCTCGCTCATACTTGCGTTTATACTCAGAGCTAATAAAGCAGCAGCACTTTTAGGGTGTATCGTAGTTAATACATGGATTAGTTTGGTTGTGTTGATTCCTGCTATGAAAATAGGCTCAGCGATTTGCGGTATTGGTTTTCAAGAGCTTAAAAAGAATGTAAATGGTCTTAGGGAAAATTTTAGTTTTTCTGATCTTATGCAAGAAAGTTTTTTTAATGTACTGCTTCCCTTGATGCTCGGGTTATGTATAGTGTCTGCAATTATTGGCATTGGCGCATATATTGTAAGTTATGGCGCAATAACTAACTTTAGAAAAATGAAAGAGAAAAGAAAGCGGAAGAAAATGCAAAAGAACAATGCGCAGCATGTTCCGCTCGAGGATAAATTGGTATGATGTTATCCGAGAATAAAAAAGGAATGTACCTTATGAGAATATTAAAAATAACAAGGCTTTTTAATGGAACCGTGAAGCTTATCGCGGTAGTTGTTACCAGTGGTATCATTTTTATTTCGCAAGGACGTGCAGCCGAGACACATATTGTATTGCTTACCACTGCTGATATGGAAAGTCAGCTAGAACCATTTGTTGTGAAAAAAAAGACAGGTGATACAGAAAAAATATGTACTGTAGGAGGACTCAATAGAATAGCTCAAGCTGTTGATGTAATCAGAAAAGAAAACCCAAATCGTGTTCTTCTCGTTTCTTCGGGTGATGACCTGATGGGTAAATACTATAATTTATTTCACGGTGAGGTTACCTACGGCGTCATGAATGCCTTGCAGTATAGTGTTGTTACACCTGGTAATCATGAGTTTGATTATGGAATAGGAAAATATGTTAAGGCTGTCAAAGAGGCTCAGTTCCCCATTATTGTTACCAATATGGATTTTAGAGGGACAACACTTTTTGAAAAGATCAAAAAGTATTGGGTAACAGAAATTGATGGTGTGCGCATAGGTTTTATTGGCCTCATGACGCCTGATGTGAGGCAAATTACAACCATAGAAGATCCGATAAAGGTTGATATTAACATTTTTGACGTTGCAGACGAATATGCGGGGTATCTTATTCATGTTGAGAACGTTAATATAATTGTTGCTCTTACGCATATTGGCTTTGATCTTGATCTTGAATTAGCACGCCGAGTGTCAGGAATTGATGTTATATGCGGCGGGCATTCGCATACGTTGCTTCCAACTGATAAAGAAGTGGTTGTCAATAAAAGTGTTCACGATAAGACCATTATTGTTGAGTCTGGCGAAAAATCACGTGTTTTAGGGAGACTCGATCTTTTTATTGATAATGGAAAAATTGTGCGCCACTCATGGCGTGTTATAGATATGGATAGTACATACTCAGGAGACGACGCTGTTGAAACAATCACAAAACGTTTCAAGGATAAGGTCCCTCAGGATTTTACAGTTGGAAAAACAATGTGTGATTTAGATGCGCGACGTAAAGTGATTCGATCGCAAGAATCAAATTTAGGAAACTTCGTTGCTGACATAATGAGGAAACGTTTTAAAGCTGATATTGCATTGATAAATGGCGGGGCTTTACGAGGTGATAAGGTGTATCTAAAGGGAACGATGTTTAATGATACGATGCTTGAATTCTTCCCTTTTAACAATACTGTAGTGAATATTAAGCTCAGTGGCGCAGAAATAAAGGATATATTAGAGTTAGGTGTATCTGAAGTCGAAAGATATAATGGCAGATTTTTGCATCCTTCAGGATTGAAGTATACCTATAATCCAGGCAATGAGCCACTAAGGTTAACTATTGATAATGAAGGCAATGCTGTTGGTATAAAGAGTAACGGTAAAAGGGTTAGTAATGTGTTGTGTAAAAACAAAAAGAACATATATGTCCCGCTAAAAAATAATAAGCTTTATGATGTTGTTGTGGGGTCTTATATGGCTGGTGGCGGGGATAGTTATTATATGCTTAAAAACAAGTCTGCCATAAAAACATATGTTGACCTAAGAACCGTCTTGCAGCAGCACATTAATGAAAAGAAAAACATTAATCCAAAGCTAGATGGCAGGATAACAATAACGCATGAATAACAAAGGGTTAGTCATATTACTTGGTCGCAACCCATAGCGTGAATGAGTGAAAAAGAAAATAGACATTGTATTTGAGGACGATTTTATTGTTGTTGCAAACAAACCTTCCGGGCTTTTGGTTGTTCCAACGCCTAAGGGTGAGAAAGAAACGCTCACAAACTTTCTTAATGAGCAAAAGAGCCGTGCTCGCACCCAAACAAAACTCTACCCGTGTCATAGGCTTGATCGTGATACATCAGGCATTATTGTGTATGCAAAAGGTAAGACTGTTCGTGATGCCATGATGGACGTTTTTAAAGAAAGGCGTATAACAAAAAAATATATTGCCTTTATCAATGGAACGCCAAAGAAGGACCGAGCAACCGTCGATTACCGCATAGAAGGAAAAGAATCTATTACACGATATTATATTGTGCATAAAGCATCTGACTTTAGTGTTGTTGAGGCTGAGCCGGTCACGGGAAGAACAAATCAAATACGCATACATTTTAAAATGATAGGGTATCCTATTTTAGGTGAAAGAAAGTTTGCGTTTGCGCGGGATTATCATGTGCGGTTTAAGAGGACGGCGCTCCATGCTTACCGTATATCTTTTCAGCACCCTATGACAAAAAAGTATGTTACATTTACACAACCGTTGCCGAGCGACATGAAACAGTTTCTTTTGCAAAGAAAAATTATAGTTCCTTTCTAAAATGGTGATACATGTATTCTGTACGTATTAAAAAACAAGCCGAACATACAATCCATAGCAAGTATCCACTTATTCATAAAGATGCCATTATAAAACCGAACACATATCTTTCCGGAACGATAGTCGATATATGTTGCGAGGATAACAAGTTTATTGGCAGAGGTTATTATGAGAAAGATTCGCTTTATCCGGTAAGGGTTCTCACGCGCAGGAATGAATGCATTGATCAGGAATATTTCAATGTAAAGTTAAAAGAAGCGTTAAAGCGAAGAAAAAGATATCTTCATGCAGAAGATACTGATGTATACCGTATCTTTAATGAGGAAGGAGATGGAATAAGCGGTCTTGCGATAGATGTGTACGGTGAATATGTGCTTATATCATTTTTTTCTCACGGGATAGAGTCATTTTTGGACTGTATCGTGGACGCGTTACAATCAGAGATTAAGGTAAAAGGAATATATTCTGTTTCACGAATTACGCGGTCAAAGATATATCCCTGTGCAGAGAAAAAGATACACCCTACAGATCTTGTATGGGGAGAGGAAGCCCCCGAATTTTTTCAGGTTATAGAAAACGGCATTATATTTTTTGTCAGCATGAAAGAAGGGGCTAAAACAGGCCTGTATCTGGATATGAAAGATAATCGAAAAGCTTTGCAGCGCTACTGCGCCAGTAAATCAGTGTTGAATACATTTTCTTATACTTCGAGTTTTTCGGTATATGCCGCAGTGAGCGGAGCAAGGGCACTAGTGAATGTTGATTTATCAAAAAAAGCACTGGATATAAGCAAAAAGAATTGTGAAATAAACAATATTGGCTTAGAAAACAGTAAGTTCATTGCCGATGATGTGCATAGCGTTCTTGCTAAGTATATACGACAAAAAAAAGAATTTGATGTTATTGTTATTGATCCTCCTTCATTTTCACGGGGTAAAAAAGGAGTATTTCAAGCTGAAAAGGATTATGGCCCATTGTGCAAACAGGCGAGCATGCTTGTCAGTAATGGCGGGTTATTGGCATGTGCGCTTAATTTGCATGATTTAAGTCAGAACTGGTTTGAAAAACTGCTGCTGGCGTCTGCGCGCGATGTAGGAAAGAAAGGGACAATTGTGTGTTTGGGTACTCAAAGCAGCGATTTTTATGTCAGCAATACATATCCAGAAGGAAAATATTTAAAATTTGCTATTATGAGGATTGAAAGCGTATAAAAAAACGAGGAATATTAATTATTCCTCGTTTTTTTATATTAAATATTCTTTATTCTACGTATGTAAGACTAGTAATTCTCAGCAAGTATTTCGAAATATGCTTGTGGATGTTTACATGCAGGACATTGATTTGGCGCTGTTTCATTCTCTAAAACAAGCCCACAGTTTCTGCAATGCCATTTTGCAGAAGGAGTTCTTTTAAAGATAGCATTGTTTTCTATGCATGCAATCAGTTTTCTATATCTCTCTTCATGGTATTTTTCTACTTTTGCTATTTGAGTGAAGGTGTTGGCAACATCGTCAAAGCCCTCATCTTTTGCGGTTTGAGCAAAATTGGTATAAATTGCTGTCCATTCCATCTTTTCACCTGCCGCTGCAGCTTCGAGATTGCTTTTTGTATCGAGAATTTGTCCTGCAGGATATGTCGCAGTGATTTCTACGTCGCCGCCTTCTAAGTGTTTGAAGAACAATTTTGCGTGTTCTTTCTCATTTTCAGCTGTTTCAAGTAAGATCGCCGCAATCTGTTCGTAGCCTTCTTTTTTTGCAGTGCTTGCAAAGTAGGTGTATCTGTTACGTGCCTGTGATTCACCGGCAAATGCTGCAAGCAGGTTCTTCTCAGTTTGCGTTCCTTTTAAAGATGTAGCCATAAAAACCTCCTATTATCTTTTCTAGTGAAAAATTAGAATCCATATAGTATAATATAAGCGAAAGGAAATAAAGGTAAAATTATGAAAAAATGGTTATTGTTATTTGTATTAGTACCGTTAATGTTTGGTTGTGTTGCAACCGAGGAAACAAAAAAGACCGATGCGAAAACAAGTTTTTATAATGAAGCTGTTGATGCAGCAGATAGTCAAGAGCGGTCTCTTGAAAAAGGTGAAGCCGGTATTATTGCCGTATCAGGTAATGTTACAATGACTATGCCTTCCGGTTCTGTTATCGAAGCTAAAGAAGGACGAATTGTTCCCAACGGGACAAAGTTCGTAACGGATAAGGACTCGTCAGTGCAGGTTGCCTATACGCCGAGTCTCGGTAAATCAGTGCTTATAGAGGAAAAAACCGAAGCAATCGTAACTCCGGAAGAAGAAGTAAAGATAAATATCAAAAAAGGAAAAGTATTTGCCATACTTGACAAAGTAAAACCGGGCGAAAAATTTCAATTTGAAACACCGCATGCGATTGCTGGTGTTAGAGGTACGCGTCCAGAAATGCAAGTCATGATAGATGCAACGATTGTTTATGTACATGAAGGCGAAATGGGTGTTCTGGGCCTTTCTATGGATGACCATTTGCGGGCGTTGATACCTGAAGGTGAAAAAGCAAAAGTTCTTGAACAGCCAGATACACCGGTATTTCTTGAACCTTTGTCAGATATTGACCGCAACAGAGGTAGAGAGCTGATGAGGATTTTAGAGGTGAATATTAGAGATTTCAGAGATCTTCATGGCGGTGCATTCAAGATATTGAGAACAAGCATTCATGCTCCCAAGAAAAAAGGAAGCGGAAGACCAGTCTATGATACAGCTAAAAGCGGTCCGGCATATTCGCAAGGGTATGTAGATCCTTCGTCGGATAGAAATATTGGTTCCGGTTCGAGAGCTGATCAGATCGGTAGTTCGAGGCCGCCAGATGTCACCAGACCGCCAAGCGGTGATGATAAGAGTGGTGGTCGATGTCCCTGACGGTAATAAGTTAAAAATTTACATTTAAGTTAACACTACAGGCGCCCCTCATGTTGAGGGGCGCTTTTTTGTGCACAGAATCACACATTTTGAAGAAGCGTATGATTTTTTGATTATTTAACTATACGCTAAATGCTATATAGAATGCGCCGAAGGCATTTATCTACTTTTCAAGATCATGGTAGAGGGAAAGAGCCCGCTGCGTTTTGGTTTTGGGTGTGCCGGATACAGCACAATATATGAAAAGCTGTTTTGAGCGAATGCACGACACGTTTCATCCAAAAAACTGCTATCAACTATAATGATAGAGTTCTTAATTTTCCTTTCATTCATTGTGTTAATTACAGAGTGCATAAGTAATCGTTCTTCCTCAAGCGCCGCCCCCAGATATCCTGACACATCAGGAAGCAGCACAAATATTTTTTTCATATCAATATATGAGTGATCCATCATTGTAATAGCCATTACATCGTTTATCGAAAGAGAAGGTCTTTCTAGGAGTGCGCGGGATTCTTTTCTAAGAAAATATGCAAGTTTTCTGGAATCAAAAAGAGATTTGTTTTCTGTATAAAACTGCCAATTACTGTGTGGTGGATTAAGAGTGAATAGTGCACAAAAAAATTTGAGTGTTTGAGTACGTGCTTCTATCATGCGAATAGCTGGTTTTTCACGGGAGAGAATGGTGTCGAGTAAATCGTTGTGTAATGCATGCAACTCTTTATGTATTGAAAGAACACGGGTTTCTTGAGCAAATGTAAGATATTCAATATAACTATAGAGGTAGGCATATCTCTTGAGTGATATGTCCAGTGAGAATGTTATTTCTTTTAATTGAGAAAAGTATGCAAATGGAGTTATTTCACCTTTTTTATACACTGATTCAGCATCAAGAAGAGATGAGAGCTCTTTGCGAGTAAGTCTTTTTTCCAATAGAGACATAAGACGAGCTATGTCTTCATTCACTCTGTCGAGCTCAATGTTTTCTTTTAGCTTCGCTTCTTTTAGGGTGTGGTAAATTGCGGGATAATTTTTTAATGGTATTTTTTCGTCGACAGCAAGGGATCCTAAAAAATACGCATAATCATGGTCAGTAATAAGGTTGCGGGAATAATCACGCGTTTTACTATGAAGTTTTTGTAATGTGTTGGGAAGATATTCTTTTTGTATGGTTTCTGTGAGTGTCTGTATGCGAGAAATGGTTTTTTTGTAGCGAGAAACATCTTCCAATAGTTTCGTGCGTTCAGAGAGTTCATTTCTGCCGGAGAGTATAGCATTAAGATCGATACTGAGTGTGTTTCTTCCCGACAATGTATCTTTAAAAGAGTGGTTTTCTTTTGTGTAAAAGGCAAATACATATGGATTCTTTTTAAGTATTTTGTGAGAAATCCATTGTGCTGATTTAGCGCACATGCCGTTACGAGTGATGTTTTCAGGAGAGTACACGATTATATATGCTGTTTTTGAAGAACTTCCCTTATGAATTGCTTCGATGGTTCCCATTGAAACAGGGATATTTGCAGTGGCTATCGCAGCTGATGTGTCAGCATAAATAGTGTGCGGGAACAGGAGCAAGGAGATTACGAGTATCGTGCAAAGTCTGCGTATACAGAAAGCAAAGTCATTGAAAAGAAAATGTATTATGCGCATATATATACTCTAATATGTTTCAGTGCTTTTAGGAATGAAAAATGTACGAAATACAAAATATAATATACATTGCATAAAGAATATTTTCCTTGTATTTTAGCTTAAAACAATTATAGTAACCCTTAATAAGGACAAAAAATGAAGGAAAATGCTACGAACAAAGATAAACGGGTAATAGTCGAAGTTGCGATGGAAATTTCGCTCACCCCGAAGATCTTGGACACTATAGCTGAAGAAATCAGTTTTTACGGTGCTATTAGCTCAGGAATGTCTACATCAGTTGGTGGAATAGGCCCACTTTTACGCGAAAGAATAATTGCTCAGGCTGATGAAGGTGCGGACGTAATAGGCGTGACGCTGCTTTACGAAAAAGTATGGCTTCAAAGATGGCATGCTTGGGGACAGTTTTATCTCGATAAGGTTAAGGCAGGCGAGTATATCGCAAGGACATTAAAGAAGCTACCGGACGATTTAACCATAAAGATGTTTGATGGAACTGATGTAACCTGTGCTGTATGGAAAGCAACATACGGTAAAGCAAAAGTGTATTTTCTTGATCAAGCAGATGTCGGTATGATCGTTTATCCCGGTGGTTTCGATGCGCCGCCTGATACCCAGTATCCCGATCAATGGGCTAATACTATGCGGCTAAAACAAAGCTGGCTTCTCGGAAGAGGTTCTTTAGCCTTACTCGAAAAACTGAATGTATCGCCTGATATTACTATTTTAAGTGAAACCCCGACAATATTTGCCAAACATGATCTTGTGAAAGATGCATACTCAGAGTCGTCACGTTTTGCAAAGACGAAATATATATTTAATGATCATACACCGCTTGAATATGCTCACCCAGTATGGACACAGGAAAATCTTGAGATGCTTAAATTTAATCCAAAGATGTATAAAAAACTCGATTCATATAAGAATAATCCGCAGAAAATTGATATTACCCAAATGATTATTGATGTCTCCGATGGAGTATACGGTGTTAGTAAAATTCATGGTGATGTTATGAGGCAAATGCCTACTTTGCAAAAATATGCCGATAAGATTGAAACGATTACCAATGGTGTAAGTTCCGCTATTTGGCAGGCAAAAGCATTTAAGGGATATAAAAATCTTTCAGACGACCAATTGCTTGCGGTAAAAGAAGAAGAAAAACATTTGTTCGTTAATTGGTTATGGTTACGGTATAAGTTTGATTCCCAGTGGAGAGAAGACAAGAAAAAAAGACCTATTATTATGTGGATGAGAAGAGTTACCGGTTACAAGAGGCTCGATCTTTTAAGAGAGATTGTGCAAAACGACCTGTGGCGGAAACGATTTATTGATCTTGATATATGCATGATAGTTGGCGGAAGAATACATCAGCAGGACACGCTTTCTGACAGGTTAGTATTTGAACTTCTTGATGTTATTCAAAAATATCCTGAGCTTGAGGGGAGAGTAATAATACTTGATAATTTTAATATATGGGAAGCACCTAAAATATTTCCGGGAATTGATGCGGCTATTATGATTTCTGACAGAGGGAAAGAAGCAGCTGCAACCGGTTTTATGAAGGCGCAAATGAACGGTGCTATGATCATCGCAACACCGGATGGCGCAGTCCCTGAATCGGTTAACTATTATGATCCTGATGATACACAAAAAAATGCAAATGGTTTTGAAGTTACCTATTTTGACGACAGCCCTACACCTGAGTCTCTTCTTCATGCTTTGACAGAGTTTAAGTTTGTATATGATGACCAATCGCTCAGAGCATCTTTTATCAAAAATGCGTTAGCTCAGCATAATAAGATTGATGTTCGAAAAGTGGCAAAAGAAATGCTGGAATTCTGCGATAAGGTGATTGATAGAAAAAGTGACACAAAAGTGCATTTAGTGCATTAAACTCTCAGATTCCAAGTTCCTTAAGACGTGCGTCTCCAATCCCAAAGTAATGTGCAATTTCATGAATAACTGTTTTGCGAACAGCTTTTTTAATGGCCTCGGGTGTTTTGTATAGTCGTTCGATAGATTTTTTGAATAGCGTTATTTTGTCAGGCATGACATTTCCGTACCAGGTTGAACGTTTTTTTAGCGGTATTCCTTGATATAAGCCAAGAAGTATATCGTTTTCGGCTAGTCCCAATTTTATGGCAATATCTCTTTTTGGCTCATCTTCGACCGTAATAGCGATATTTTCAAGTGCATTCATGAATTCATCGGGAATATCACTTAACGCTGTTTGGACAAGTTTTTCAAACTCATTCTGCTTCATTTGGTGTGTCTTTCTTTTTTTTGAGTGGTATGGGCTTTCTACTGATGCTATAATTTTTGAGTTCAATTTTTATACGTTTTAAAAAATCTTTTTCTAGATGGTTTGTGGCGTTTATTAAAGCTTCCTCAGTATTACTCGCATCTGTTACGAGCTCAACATCTACTACAAAGTTACTTACATTGTTTTGGAGGTGACTTGCAGGGATAGAGATTTTTACTGTTACGGCTGCCGGAATAACATATTTCATCGTTTTACTCCTTTTTTTGTTAATAATTCTAACATTTCTGCTATAATTTAGCGATGTGAAAAAGGAGAGGAAAAGGAGAATTGTATGGATAAGAATTATATGACGCGTGAATCACACCAGAAACTACAGGAGAAACTGATAAATTTAAGAGAAAAGGAATTGCCTGAAATTAGTAAGGAAAAACTTGAAGCTGCTGAACAGGGCGATTTGAGCGAAAATGCTGGCTACGAATACGCAAAACAAAAACTTGAGATGATACAAAATAAAATTCGTGAATTGTCTGCAGATTTAGAAAATGTTCAGTTTATTGAAGACTTACCAATTAAGGGCATTATCATTTCGGTTGGGACAATAGTTACTTTTCATGACATGGATAGCGATAAAGAAGTAATCTATTCGATACTTGGTCCCGGTGACGCGGAATTCGGAAACGATGTAATATCATATAAAAGCCCCCTTGCCCGCGGTATGATAACGAAAAAGGTAGGGGACCTTGTAGAAATTAATGTGCCTGAAGGAAAACGCACGCTGAAAGTACTGAACATTGATACGTATAAGAAAAAGGAGTAGTTATGGAATTATTGCTCGCGGGTTTTAATGTTGATGTAGAAACATTAAAATCACTTAATAACGGTACGCTCGATCATAGCAGAATGACACCGGAAACATTGTCTGCTGCGTATGCTCGTATCAGCAGAAGCCCAAAACCGGTTAACGAGCTACGTGCATTATCACGCTCAGAGGTTGAAAAATCGCGCAAATCAAATAAAAACATCATTTTTAAGATGGGACATCATTCTGTTGCGGAACACGCGGTATTTAATTTTGATATTATAGGTGTTTCGCGTTTTGCGATTGAAGAGGTTGAAAAATTCAGACTATGTTCATATACAGAGAAATCACAACGATATATTACGTTAGATGGAGCGTATACTGTTCCGGAAGAAATCAAAGGCTCGCCCCATGAAGCCCTATATGTTGAGTGCACAAAAGAACTCAATAATTTTTATCAGATACTTTACGAGAAACTTAAGGATCATGTATTTAAAAAGTATGCAGAATTAGCTGAAGACAAAAAAAACCATTCTTTACTTGAGGGATGGGCGAAGGAAGACGCACGCTATATTACACCGCTTGCAAACACGGGACAGTTAGGGCAGACAATTAATGCACGTAATCTTGAGCTTCTCTTAAGACGTTTTTCCTCGCATCCACTAAAGGAAGTGCAGATGCTCGGAAAATACTACTATGATTTAGTGGAAAAAATTGCGCCTTCAATTATTCTATTTCATGAAGCAAATGAATATGACCAGAAAACGTATAGTGAAGTGTCCTCGTATGTGAAGCCATTTTTACAAGGCAATACAGATAGTAACCCCTCAGAGAATCTTGTCACTCTTTGCGAGTATCCGCATAATGCTGATAACATAACAGTAGCTGCACTTATGCATACAAGTGCACAAATCAGTTTTTCTCGTTGCATGGATATTGCCCAGAAGATGAGTGATCAAGAAAAAGAGGGTGTTGTTAAGACATCCTGTAAGCACATGGCATTTTATGACACAGTTTTAAGAGAATATGAACACTCGAATTATGTGTATGACCTTATTGTTTCCGCTGCGTGTTTTGGGCAGCTTAAACGTCATCGTATGGCAACGCTGACAACTCAGCCTTACGACCCTTCACTGGGTGTAACGATACCCCCATCAATTAAAGAAATCGGGATGGAATCTTCTTTTCTGGATATGGTCCATAAAAGCGCAGAGGTATACGATAAAATAGCAAAAGATATTCCTCACGCGGCGCCATATGTTCTAACAAATGCCCACAGAAGAAGAGTATTGTTTACCGCTAATGCGAGAGAACTCTATCATGTCGCGCGATTACGTGATGACCAGCATGCACAATGGGATATACGAGAAGTTGCTTCAGTAATGACTGAAGAAGTGAGAAAAGTGGCGCCACTAACCATGCTTCTGTCGTGCGGTAAGGATAAATATACTGAGCGGTACCAAGAAGTGTATGGTAAAGAGCCGCGCAGTATCTAAAAAATAAAGATTACAATTGAGAACCACTTTCAGGATACAATGCTTTCAGTCATCATACGCGGATATGCGCATGCTTCTTGATACAATATACGCGAAAATGGGGCCATTAAAGTATCCGCTTGCATATCTGCCCCAATGGTATACAAAGATATTTTTAAAAATTGACCTGTCAAAGCAATCACCTGCTAGGAGCATTGCTGAAAAAGATATACCAATTTTTATTATTCATAGCGAGAAAGACAGTCAGATCCCTGCTTTACATGCAGAGAAACTCTTGCGCACACAACCGCGTGCACAATCATGGGTTATTGAAGCGGGGGAGCATGGGCAGCTTTCACAGAGCTCGGAATATCAGCGGCGTATAGTGCAATTTTTTGAGAAGAATCTTTGATAAACACTATTTTTTAATAAAATGTTTTACAAGAGAAAAATAGTGGTGGTAGTATAAGGAAAATGGAGTGAGTATGCAAAAAGACTATTATAAAATTCTTGGGGTATCAGAAAACACATCTGATGCTGAAATAAAAAAGATATATCGGAAGCTTGCGGTAAAATATCATCCCGATAAAAATCCCAACAAGGGAAAAGAAGCCGAAGAGAAATTTAAAGAAATATCTGAGGCTTATTACGTGTTGAGTGATAAGAAGCGCCGTCAGGAATATGATACAATGCGTAAATATGGCGGCGGTTATTCAGGTAATTTTGCCGGGGCACAGGGTTTTGATTTTGAAGATTTACTGCACCAGTATTCCGGCGGAAAAAAGTCTAGTAGACGCGCAAATAGCCAATACTCAATGTTTGGTGATATCTTTGGTGATATCTTTGGCGGCGGCGGGTATCAACAAGCGTCTCCCGGACAAGGTGCGGGGTGTCAATATGAAACAACAGCACCAAAGACAACCAATACTGATATAAAAGTTAAAATAAAACTCGATAGTAAAAGAGCTGAAGAAGGCGGCAAGATAAAAATAAAGATACCCGGTGGCAAGGCCTTTACCGTAAAGATTCCCAAGGGATGTAAAGACGGCCAGAAACTGCGTTTATCCAGAGAAGGTAAAGAGTGTCCCTACTGTAATCATCATGGAGATATTATTTTAATAATACAAAAAGTATAACGGCTATATTGTTTGTAACGGGCCGAAGGAGAAGTAAATGAAAATTAAAAACATATTTGCGTGTTGTGTTATATATGGTTTTGTATGTTGTGTAGTGCCGCAAAGCTATTGCGAAGAAGAGATATCAAATAAAAATGTACCGAAGGTACAAAATGAGAATGTCATAGATGTTGGTGGGGCTATATGGTCTGAACAAGATGCCGAAGATGCTGAAAAATCTCTGCCCTCTTTTGAAGAAGAGATTATATATTCCAAGGATGTGTTGCCGGTCCCAACTAAAGAGGAACTTTCAAAAAGTGCCGGAGAAGAAATAAAAGAGATAGAAAAAGAAGATGACTCAAAAGCTGCGCGCCAAGACGCTGAAGATAAAATAGCTCCTGAGACATTCGCGGCAAGCGAACCCAAAGAAATTGATCCTTTAAAAGAAGTTGTGCAGGAGAAAAAGGAAGAGTTAAGCCCACAGATTGAAGAAGTAAAGCAGGCAATTCCTCAATCAATACCAGAGCCTATTCTTGAAGAGAAGCCAAAAGAAGAGAAAGAAGTAGCGCCAGTTGTTCAAGTCGAAGAGATTGAAAAACCGCAAGCACCGGAAGTTATCGTTAGCGAAGATGTGAAATTTGAAAATATTCAAGAAGACACAATTGCAAAACCTATTGTGAAAAAGAAGCCAAAAGAAGATGTTGTGCAAGAAACAGAAAAGGTAATTGAGAAGAAGGAAAAAAAGATTCCGACAAAAAAAGAGACTCCTAAAAAAATCGCAAAAAAGGCAAAGCCTTTTAAGAACAAGCTGCCTGATATTGCCATTGCTGATGTTAGTGCCCGTCATTTAGGAGAAGGAGCTCATTATGAGGTTGTTGTTACCCTGAAAAATGAGGGGGCTGTGCCAGCGCCTGCTAAAAAATACGGCGAACAGATAAAAATGATAATCAAGATCGAAGGAAAACCTCAGACGAGACAATTACGGCTCCAGAAAAGGATACCGCCTCATAAGGAAATTAAGATATCGATCGGAAAGTATTTAAAGCATACCATTGATAAGAAAAAGATATTTATTCAGGTTCAGATAGAAGGCAATGAGATTAAACGAGCAAATAATATCTGGAACAAACGTGCAGTAAAAAAGTAAAAAAAACACCGCCCCGATTTATCGGGGCGGTGAGAATTCTCCTACTTCACTTCATACTCAACAAGCTCTATTGTTGAGTTCATCATATCGTTTTTTGTAACTGCTTTAACTGTTCCTGAAGGCACTTTGTCGCATGTCCATGTGGTAGTGATAGTCTCTTTACCACCAAAATTGAGTATTGTTTCACTTACGGTACAATCATAGCTTTTGCCAGCGACAGTAATTGTTTCTTTGCCGACTTCTTTGATTTTAACGTCCATACCCATCTTTGAATAATCGCTTGTTGCAGGTACTTTCATTTTGTTTTCTGTTTTTGTACTGCCCATCTGTGTTTTGATTGATAGGGTTGCACCGTTTTCGTCTTTATCAAGCAAGGTTGTGGTCGTCGTGTTTTCAGTATTAAACGCTTGTCCTGCAACTTTTGTTTGAGTGGTGTTCTTATGTTTTGCCCAGCTGCCTTTTGTTGCCTTCATCCACGGATTTTCTTTTACTTCTGCGTGTCCGCATGTCGCAAGAAAAACAAAAAGCGCAGTAGAAACAATAAACATTGTGATTTTCATATCTCCCCTCCTTTTATAGGTATATGATGGTTAGAACCGCATATAATATCATACGACAAAGGCATTATAAAGAATAATAATATGTAGTGAATAAATAAGGGGAATTCTTATTATTATAGTAGTATATTTTGTTCTTGATGTATTTATGGAGGGAGATTACTATATAGCAGATTCACTACATGTTAGCAGGAAGACATATTCAATTAAACGAGCAATACTATTATTTATAAGCGAGTAAAGAAATATGGTTCAGGGACTTATTTTTGGCATATTTGGTGGTTTAGGACTCTTTATCTATGGTATATGGGTAATGAGCGAGGGACTGCAAAAAATATGTGGTGAAAAAATGAGAAAAATTCTTTCGGGACTTACCAATAACCCTTTTAAGGGGGCTATGGTAAGTGCCGGAGTTACCAGCCTCACTCAATCATCTTCTGCAACAACAGTCATGACGATCGGTTTCGTGAACGCAAACCTCATGACACTCAAACAAGCCCTAGGCATTGTTTTTGGCGCAAATATTGGTACAACAATTACCGCCCAACTCATTGCTTTTAAGCTGACAGATTTTGCCTTGCCGGTTATTGGTATCGGCATGCTCATGCTTCTTTTTGCTAAAAAGAAAAGAACAAAGAATATCGCAAATTTTGTCTTGGGTTTTGGAATATTGTTTTTAGGTCTAAAAATTATGACTGGGGCAGTAAAACCTTTAGGTGACTCTGCATTGTTTAATGACATTTTTGTCAGCTTTAGCCGTTACCCAGTTCTTGCGATTCTTGCTGCAGCAGTTGTAACCGCTATTACTCAGAGCAGTTCTGTTACAACGGGTATGGTTCTAGGGCTTGCCATGGCAAATCTGATCGATTTGCATGCTGCCATACCGCTTATTTTGGGATGTAATATCGGCACATGTGTAACAGCCCTTATTGCGTCAATAGGGGCGAATGTTACCGCAAAAAGGGTTGCCATCGCGCACATATTCTTTAATGTGTTAGGTGTGATCATATTCTTTCCGTTTATATCACTTTTGCAAACATTTGCTGTTGCAAGTTCTGATTATTTGCCGCGCCAAATCGCTAATGTCCACACCTTATTTAATGTCGTTACAACGCTTATTTTTCTCCCCTTTGTCGGTCAATATGCGACGGCTCTTATGAAGGTATTTAAGGGTAAAGAAGAAGAAGAGTTTGATTATATGCCGAAATATTTAGAGCCGCACCTTTTAAGTACTCCACCCATTGCAATTGACGCGGTAAAGAAGGAGACTGTCAGAACACTTGAACTTACCAAAAAAATGATTAATCTTGCAATGGAAAGCTTTTATAAAAATAATCCTAAATCTTTGGATAAGATAACTCGCGGGGAAGAAGCAGTTGACTCAATGCGGGAAGCAGTTACAAATTATCTTGTAGATCTTATGGGGGAAGAGCTCACCAGAGCGCAATCTCAAAAGATTCCTGTTTTATTACATGTAATTAATGACGTTGAAAGAATTGGTGATCACGCTGAGAATTTAAGAGATTTAGCGGAGCAAAAGATTGATAGTGGTCTCAAGCTGTCTGATAAAGCGTTCGAGGAATGCAAGAAGATACATGAAGAAGTAGATCTAATGATCGATTCCACGATCGAGTCTTTAAAAGCAAACAATATTCATGAGGCTCGAGTAGTGTTAAAGCTTGAAGAGCGTATAAACAGTATGCGTGAAATGTTTAAGGATAATCATATACATCGCCTTGAAGATGGTAAATGTGATGCCCTTTCAGGCGTGGTATTTTTAGATTTAATAAGTAATTTTGAAAAAATTGCTGATCACCTCGATAATGTTGCTCAAAAAGTTATAGATGGGTTGCAGTGGGAACAAAGACAAAAAAGCATTGCATAAGAAAGTCTATACATACCTATTATTTACAGATTTGTATGAAACGCTTGCCTGAGGAAAGATAATGTCCCAAGCCAATATTCTTATCATTGAAGATGAAAAAGATATCTGTGAGATGATTGATTATAATCTTACCAAGGAAGGGTATCGTGTTTTTTCTGCGGGAAATAGCGCTAAAGCGTTTCGCTTACTTGAAAAGGAACGAATAGATCTCATTATTTTAGATATTATGCTCCCCGATAAGGACGGTTTTGAAATCTGTAAGCTGTTAAAAGTTGATAAAAAGACAAGCCGCGTGCCTATAATTATGTTAAGTGCAAAGTCTCAGGAAACAGATAAGGTACTTGGACTAGAACTTGGTGCTGATGATTATGTTACAAAACCGTTTAGTGTCCGTGAGTTGAGCGCCCGTATAAAAGCTGTTTTAAGAAGACATGCGGTCTCTGATAGCAAAGGTGCTTCAAATGAAAACGCAATATGTTTAGACCCGGAAAAACAAAAGGTAACTGTGCATAGAAAAGAAATTAAACTTACGCGTACAGAATTCAAGCTTTTAGAATATTTTATGCAGAAACCGGGGATGGTCCTATCAAGGGAAAAAATTCTCGATCGGGTATTCGGTTATGACTCTCCGGTATATGACCGAACCGTAGATGTACATATAAAATCACTGCGTAAAAAGCTGGGCAACGCAAAAAGCTACATAGAGACTGTACGTGGATCGGGATATCGCTTTAAGGAGTAAGAAGGAATAAGCTCATGAAAGATAAAATAATCTGGAAATTATTAAGTGCGTTTGCATGTGTATCACTTATATCAATATTTGTGATGAACTTTTTTGTTGGGTTGAGGCTTCAGGATTATTATGAGGATAAAATCATTGAAGAGCTTAAAAGTAACTCGTTTCTTGTTGGCGATATAATACAGAAGTGTATTGAGCGTAAAGACAGCAGTGATGTGCAAACAGAAGTAAAAAGACTAGCAGTGCGGTTGCATTACAGAGTGACTGTGCTTGATAATAATGGGGCGGTTTTGGGGGATTCTCGTGTTCGTCCTGGAAATATGGATAACCATAAGGAACGGCCAGAGATTGTCGGAGCGCTTAATAATGGATACGGGGATAGTACGCGGTATAGTAGTACTGTCGGTATGAGGATGAAATATGTCGCTACGGCAATAAAAAACAAGAATCAGATCGTTGGAATAGTTAGATTAGCGGTTCCGCTTGCAGATATCGAAATACAAAAAAAACTCATTTATCGAGTAGTATTGTTCGGTGGCGTTATAGCTCTTATTTGCGCGCTCATTATTGGATATTATGCTTCACGAAGCGTTACCAGGCCAATATATGAGATGAAAGAAAAAGCAGAGAATTTTGCAAAAGGAGATTTTACAAAAAAGATCAAAATCACTTCTAAAGATGAGCTTGGTCAATTAGCTCAGTCTCTTAATAGCATGGCTGTTGAACTTCAGATTAAGATGGATAATTTAAGAAAAATGGATAAAGTGAGAACAGATTTTGTTGCAAATGTATCGCACGAACTCAAGACACCGCTTACATCTATACGGGGATTTGTTGAAACGTTAGAAGACGGTGCGCTTGACGATAAAGAAAACGCCAAGCGGTTTCTCTCTATTATTAATAAGCATACGATCCGGCTCGATGCTATTGTAAATGATCTTTTGACCCTTACGGAGCTGGAACTTGAAAGAGATAGAATTGAAAGGACACATTTTGATCTTAAAGAGTTGATTGAAGAAGTGCTTCTCGGTTTTGGTCACGCGTTAAATAAACAGCATATTTCACTTGAAACTAACTATACCGGTTCTGATTTTACTATTTCAGCTGATAAGGATCGCATTGAGCAGATAATAGTCAATATTATCGATAATGCGGTGAAATACTCTGAACCAGGCGGAATTATAAAGATATCGTTAGAAAAAGAAAAAGATGCTCTTAAGATAAAGATCACTGATTCTGGCATTGGAATTCCACAGGAAGAGCTCACGCGCGTTTTTGAGCGGTTTTATAGAGTAGATAAAGCCAGATCAAGCGAACGTGGCGGGACCGGTCTTGGTTTATCCATTGTTAAGCACATTGTATCATTACACAACGGGCAGGTACATATCGATAGTGAGCCGGGAAAAGGGACTTCCGTTACTGTTATTCTCTCCTGTTAGTTGCAGTGCTATCTTCACGAAATCTTCATATTTCCTTCATACTATCTTCACAATTATATTCTATTATATGCGCATGATTTTAACAGGGAGAGAATGTGTATATAAAGAATGAACATTTGAATACTATTATTAAGAGTTTATGCGTCGTGTTGTTTTTGTATTTGTTCTTAATAAGTATTGGCATGATGGGCGCGGCGTTTAAGGGCTTTGGAGAAGGATTTGCAGAGCATCTTATCCAAACGACATCAAATCCTTTTGTTGGTCTTTTTATCGGTGTTCTTGCGACCAGCGTTATTCAAAGCTCGTCAACGACAACATCAATGGTTGTGGGTATGGTTGGTGGCGGGGTTTTAACCGTAACGAATGCCGTTCCAATCATTATGGGCGCAAATATTGGCACAACGGTAACCAATACCATTGTATCTTTGGGCCACGTAACTCGTAGGGAAGAGTTTAAGCGGGCAATAGCCGGGGCGACCGTGCATGATTTCTTTAACATGATCTGTGTAGCGATCATGTTCCCCCTTGAATTAGCGACAGGATTTCTTCAAAAGACTGCAACATGGATGAGTACGCTTTTTGCAGGAGTGGGTGGAACGACGTTTAATAGCCCGATAAAAGCCATTACAAAACCGGTTATTAATATGATCAAGCATGCTTTAATAGATTTATCCGGAGACCACAAGAAAACGGCCTATGTAATAATGCTTGCTCTTTCATTTGCGCTTCTATTCTTAGCACTATATTTCATCGTTAAGCTAATGAAATCTCTTGTTGTGAACAAGGTGGAAAATTCACTCGATAAGGTTCTTGGAAAAAGCGGTATTATTGCAATAATTGCGGGAGTTATATTCACCATATTGGTGCAAAGCAGCTCGATAACAACTTCTTTATTGATACCCCTTGTCGCGGCTGGTATCATGAATATCGAGACAATATTTCCTCTTACGATGGGAGCAAATATCGGAACAACGACAACATCTATTCTTGCGGCATTTGCGACAGGAAATGTATCGGCAATTATTATAGCGTTTGTACATTTTCTTTTTAATATGATAGGTGTTACGGTTCTCTATCCGATACAGTTGTTTAGGAAAATTCCGATACGATTGGCAAAGTCGCTCGGTGAACTGGCGTACAGGAAAAGAGGATATGCAATTTTGTATGTAGTGACATTGTTTTTTATTGTTCCAGGCATACTAATATTTATTACAGAATATTTTAAATAAAAGGGAGGAAAGATTATGTTTAAAAGCATTATTAATTTTTGGAAAGGTAAAGATTTCATGTCTAAGGTGTTAGGTGATTTTGAAACTATGCTCAATGATTCCGAGACAATGTTTGTTCTGGTGAATAAGAGATTAACGGGGGAAGATACCGAAACAGATATTAAGGATACGATCTATAAAATGGATCGTACAATCAATAAACTTCAGCGGGATATACGCAAAAGGGTTATTGAACATTTTGCGCTACAGCCAACGGTTGATATGCCTACATCGCTTATTTTAATGAGTGTTGTAAAAGATGCTGAGAGGCTCGGGGATTATGCAAAGAACTTGTATGAAGTGACCGAGCTTTTGCAAAGGCCGTATGATAAGGGGTATTACGAAGATCTCTTTGATTCTATGGATAAGAAACTTTTGGATATATTTCAGAAGACAAAGAAATGTTTTATTGATTCAGATGAGAAATTGGCACAGGAAATAGTTGATATAGAGCGTGGTATTGTTAAAGCATGTGATACAGGAATTGAAAAGCTTGCAAAAAGTAAGTTAGAGACAAATCAGGCAGTATGCTCAACGTTGACGCTTAGGTATTACAAAAGGATTTGTGCTCATCTCGGGAATATTGCCTCTTCAGTATATATGCCGCTTACTGATCTCGATCATTTTGATGAAAAAACAAGGCAAGGCGAAGTTCAATAATACAAGGAAGAAAATGCGTGAAAAGAATATTCTTTTTCGTAGCAATACTAACAGTCAGTTTATCTATTAACGCGAGACTTTACGCAAGTGAGATAGATATCCTTGTTGAAAGGACTAAAGAAGAGATTTCTCAAGAAACGAAGCAAGAGATAGATAGTTCGTTAGCACAAGCAAGCATTAAGCCCGCCGGAAAAAACGACCTTAAGGTGTATTGGAAACACGGCGTTCATATGAAAACGGCTGACGAAAATGTAAAAATAAAAATCGGCGGGCGTATACAGGCTGATACTGCATGGATGAAACAGGATACTGCACTGAAGGATTTAGTGGGCAAACCGGACGGAAACGCAGAGTTTAGACGGGCGCGTTTGTATATTTCGGGTGATATATATAAAGATTATTTTTTCAAAGCGCAATATGACTTTGCTGATGGAGATGCTGATTTTAAGAATGTCTATTTAGGAATGAAACATATTCCATTTATCGGCACATTTAAAGTGGGACATTTTAAAGAACCGTTTAGTCTTGAAGAGCTTACCAGTAGCAATTACATCACTTTTTTGGAACGGGGATTACCTAACGTTTTTGCACCCAGCCGAAATATGGGTCTGCAATTAAATAATACTTTGTTTGATAAAAGGCTCACTTGGGCCGCGGGTGTGTTTCGGCAGAGTGATGATTTTGGTTTTTCTGACCGAGGAGGGGGGGCTGCTACTGGACGTATTACAGGGCTCCCTATATATAAGGAAGAGGGGAGAGTGTTGCTTCATGTCGGAGCCGCTTACAGTTTAAGGGATCCGAGAGATGATCTCCGATATAGAGAGAGACCGGAGACACATTTATCACAACGCTACGTAGATACGTATACATTTGATGCAGACTATGTAAGTATATTGGGACTAGAAACCGCGCTTGTCTATGGTTCATTCTCTTTGCAGAGTGAGCTAATGCAATCCTTTGTTGATCAATCACACAGCAATTCTTCGCATACGTATTTCCCCGGGGTATATGTATACGGAAGTTACTTCCTTACGGGTGAAAACAGGGCTTATCACATGAAAAGAGGATGTTTTACCCGCGTAAAACCGCTGAAGAAGTTCTCAATTAAAGATAAGACATGGGGTGCGTGGGAGGTTACTGTGCGGTACTCATATCTTGATCTTAAGGATAAGAATATTTTAGGCGGAATTGTCTCAGATGTATCTGTAGGGCTGAATTGGTATTGGAATCCATGTATGCGTGTAATGGGTAACTATGTTCACTCTAACCGTAATAGTACCGGCTCATCCGATATTCTAGAAGGTCGATTCCAGATAAATTTTTAACAGGTGAAACCCAAGTATATTAGTAACCGGTGAGCAAAAGGGGGAATTATTTGGGAGGTAAGAGTAAATAAGGATCAATATCAGGATTATGAATATAAGCTTCTAATGTTTTCTTAAGCCATTCTTCTAAGGATCCGATCTTAAGACGT
>Ga0208648_1000180_pt1 | contig 67810 bp, 60 predicted proteins | sample AntAceMetag02UKL_FD_184772 | JGI IMG/M metagenome (GOLD analysis project Ga0208648, IMG submission 184772) | Saline lake microbial communities from Ace Lake, Antarctica - Antarctic Ace Lake Metagenome 02UKL (SPAdes) (version 2) | ecosystem: Environmental > Aquatic > Non-marine Saline and...
CTTGACCAAAGATTGGGAGACATCAATCAAAAGTTCAACGGCATGGATTTGGATAGCCCATATCCGAATCCTGATCAGGCGTCTCTCAAGATACTGTTATGTATGACAGACTTTTGAATCAGACTCTGAGCGGGAGGACACACCATGAGTGACACCAGCGGACAGGGTATTCCGGACCCGGAAGGCCCAAGCAACATGATCGACACCGAATACGAGGTCGGTCAGGACAATATTTCCATGTCAATGGGGCCTTTTGGTCTCGACATCCACAATCCGGTTTTTGCGATCTCCGGATTGAGCATCGTCGCTTTTGTCTTCTTCACCCTGGCCTTCCAGGACAGTGCCGGTGCAGCCTTCAACGATCTGCGCAACTGGTTGACCGGGACTTTCGACTGGTTCTTCCTCACTGCGGCCAACATTTTCGTCCTGTTGTGCCTGTTCCTGATTGTCTCGCCCTACGGCAAGGTCCGGATCGGCGGCAAGGATGCGACCCCGGATTATTCCTATACCGGATGGTTTGCGATGCTGTTTGCCGCCGGCATGGGCATCGGGCTGATGTTTTACGGCGTATCGGAGCCGATCTCGCACTTCTCCTCCTCTTTCGCCGACAACGCCGGCACGCCCGAAAGCTGGGCACCGCTTGGCGGGGCAGCGGGCGACGCGGTCGAGGCGCGCAATCTCGGTATGGCGGCAACGATTTTCCACTGGGGCCTGCACCCCTGGGCAATCTACGCCATCGTCGCACTGGCACTGGCACTGTTTTCCTACAACAAGGGACTGCCGCTGACCATGCGGTCGGTGTTCTACCCGATCTTCGGTGAGCGCATCTGGGGCTGGACCGGGCACATCATCGACATCCTGGCGGTTTTCGCCACGCTGTTCGGGCTCGCCACCTCGCTGGGTTTCGGCGCAGAACAGGCCAATGCCGGCCTCAACCACCTCTTCGGCGTTCCGATCAACGACGTTTCCAAGGTTCTGCTGATCGTCGCGATTACCGGCGTCGCACTGATGTCGGTCGTCGCCGGCCTCGATGCGGGGGTCAAACGGCTGTCCGAGATCAATATGATGCTGGCCGCCTTGCTGCTGGTCTTCGTGCTCATCGTCGGACCGACAGTGGCGATTTTCACCGGCTTCTTCCACAACCTCTACGAATATGTCCGCTATCTGCCCGAACTCTCCAATCCGTTCGGACGTGACGATGACAATTTCCGTCAGGGCTGGACAGCATTCTACTGGGCCTGGTGGATTTCCTGGTCACCGTTTGTCGGCATGTTCATCGCCCGCGTCAGTCGCGGCCGGTCAGTGCGTGAGTTTCTCGTCTGCGTACTGCTCATCCCGTCGATCGTCTCGGTGTTCTGGATGACGGTATTCGGTGGCACCGCGATCACCCAGCTGGTCAATGACGGCTACCAGCTCGTCGTCGATTCTCCACTGGAGTTGAAGCTGTTTGCCATGCTCGAAGGCTTGCCGCTGCAACAGATCACCTCGTTCATCGCCATCGTGCTGGTGATCGTCTTTTTCGTTACCTCGTCCGACTCCGGGTCGCTGGTCATCGACACGATCACCGCTGGCGGCAAGATCGACGCGCCGGTGCCTCAGCGCATATTCTGGGCAAGTTTCGAGGGACTGGTCGCTATTGCGCTGCTGTTGGGCGGCGGACTGGGGGCATTGCAGGCGATGGCTGTCTCAACGGGCTTCCCGTTCACCATCATCCTGCTGCTCGCCTGTTTCGCGATCCTCAAGGGACTGCACAGCGAACCACGCTGACAAAAAGGGTCGCCATTACTGGCGGCCCTTGTCATTTAAGCCTTGGCGGTAGTGAGCGGACGGGCGCGGTGCCAGAAACTCAAATCAACTCTTCCATTCATCTGGCTTGCTTGTCGGCTGTCGCGGTTTCGTCGATCTTGACGTCGGCGAAACGGACCGGCTCGCCATCGGCGATCGCACGTTTCAGTTTGGCGTTGTGCTCCCGAAATGGGCGCGGTTGTGTCCATAAATAACCTGTCTTTAGCATAAACGATGGCCCGGCAATTGAGATGCACCGCCAAAGGGCAAGCGCACCGCCGGACTTGATCCATGACAAAACGTCCGGCCTGAAATGATGCTTTAAACAACATTATATTGTCACAAATCTGTCGCGATCAGGTCGCCCGTTTGCGCAGAAGCCTGTGACTGCGGGGAGGTGGGGAAGCGATGACCAACAAAATCTGGGATATTCGCAAGCTTGAGGAAGGCTTGCTGGTCAACCGGGGAGAACTTTTCCGACTGGGTACGGCGGTTCTTTTCATCGCGCTGATCATGCTTTTCGCCTTGGCGCGCGGGCCTGGCGGGCCCCATGGCACGCTGCTGGTGATGGCCGCGATGATTGGCGGCTATATGGCGCTCAACATCGGCGCGAACGACGTTGCGAACAACGTCGGGCCGGCTGTCGGATCGCGCGCGATCACGCTGGTCGGAGCGATCATCATTGCCGCGGTTTGCGAAGCCGCGGGAGCGCTGATCGCCGGCGGTGACGTGGTTGGCACGATCAAGAACGGCATCATCAACCCCGCAATGATCGCCGACGCCGACACCTTCATCTGGCTGATGATTGCGGCACTACTGGCTGCTGCCTTGTGGCTCAATTTCGCGACTGCCGTCGGCGCGCCGGTGTCGACAACCCATTCCATCGTCGGTGGCGTTCTGGGTGCGGGCATTGCGGCGGCCGGCTGGGGCATTGCCGATTGGGGGGTGGTGGCTCGCATCGCCGCATCATGGGTAATCTCACCGATCCTTGGCGGTATCATCGCGGCAGCATTCCTCTATCTCATCAAGCGCACGATCACCTATCAGCCGGATCTGATGGCTGCAGCACAACGGATGGCGCCGTTGCTGATCGCGGTGATGGCATGGGCATTCGCGACCTACCTGATGCTCAAAGGCTTGAAGAAGATCTTTCCCGTCGGGTTCATGACCGCAAGTCTGGTCGGCATTGTCATTGCAGCCGTGGTCTGGGCGCTGATGCGCCGACATGTGGTGCGCGTCGCACCGGCTTTACCCAACGACAAGAATGGGGTCAATGCGCTCTTCACGGTGCCGTTGATATTCGCGGCAGCCCTTCTGAGCTTTGCTCATGGCGCCAATGACGTGGCGAATGCGGTCGGGCCGCTTGCGGGTATCAGCGAAGCGATCATGCATGGCGACATAGCGGGCAAGGCGCCGATCCCTTTCTGGGTGATGCTGGTCGGCGCCGCCGGCATCGTGCTGGGCCTGGCCCTCTATGGGCCGAAGTTGATCCGGACGGTCGGCTCCGAGATCACTGAGCTGGACAAGGCGCGCGCCTTCTGCGTGGCGCTGGCCGCCGCGATCACCGTGATCATCGCCTCTCAGCTGGGGCTTCCGGTCAGTTCGACACACATCGCGGTCGGTGGGGTGTTCGGGGTCGGCTTCCTGCGCGAATACCTGAAGGTCAGCTACGCGCGGATGACTGAGGAGATCCGGGAGCATCATCGAGGAGAGGACGGCGAATCTGTTGAAGTCTTTCTCGCTCGGTTTGATGCGGCGAGTGTGCAGGAGAAGGGCGAGATGTTGCGGAGGCTGAAATCCGGCGGAGCAGCAGGCGCGCTTTACAAGGCCGAGCGCAAGGGCCTGCGGAAAATTCAGCGGGTTGAACTGGTCAAGCGCACGCTGCTGCTGCGCATCGCCGCCGCCTGGGTGATTACCGTGCCGGCTACGGCGCTTTTTTCCGCGATGATCTTCTTTATGATCCGGGGAGCGCTTCTGCCATGAAAGACAAAACAGGCACGGTCCTGTGCGCCGTAGATTTCTCAGCGGATTCCGAGGCTGCCCTTTTGTGGGCATGCGGCCAGGCGGCGCGCGATGGCGCGCGACTGGTCGTGCTTAACGTCGTGCACGATCCTGCGTCCAGCCCTGGATTTTATCGTAAGCCCGATGGCGACTGGCTCCGGCCGTTGGAGGACGTCGCCAAGGAAATGTTTACAGATTTCATAGCGGAGTTCAAAGGAAAGTATCCGGAGGCAGGAAGTCTCGAGCGGCTAGAGACGGTGCAGGTCAGCGGCCTGCCACCGGGCCGCATTACTGAAGTTGCCAACGAGATCGGAGCGGATCTGATTGTCATCGGAAGCCGTGGACGGACGGGACTGCCACACGTCATGCTCGGATCCGTTGCCGAGCGCGTGGTTCAGATGGCCGGGCCGCCTGTTACGGTTGTGAAAGCCCGGCCCGAGATGGAGGAATGACGGAAGAACTCGACAAATTCGCACTGATCACGGGGCTGTTTGGAGGGCTGGCACTGTTCCTGTTCGGCATGGACCTGATGACTGCGGCTTTGAAGCGGGTGGCGGGCGAGCAGCTAAGGGACGTGCTTGGCAAAGTCACAACCAACCGGTTTATGGGCGCGGGGATGGGCGCGCTGTTCACAGGACTGGTGAACTCGTCCTCTGTGACGACGGTGATCCTGGTCGGATTCATCTCGGCGGGGTTGATGTCGATGGCGCAGAGCGTCAGCGTTATCATGGGCGCCAATATCGGTAGCACTGTCACCGCACAGATCCTTGCATTCAACGTGACGCGTTTCGCGCTGCCGATGATCACGCTGGGGTTCGCGGTCGCGTTCCTGTTCAAGAATCGGGATTGGCAGGACTACGGGCGGATGCTCTTTGGCATCGGGCTTGTGTTCTACGGCATGGGGCTCATGAGCCAGGCCATGGTCCCACTCAGGACCAGCCAGGTGTTCATCGACTTCATCGCGACGCTTGAGATTCCAATGCTGGCGGTACTGGCTGGCATGGTGTTCACGGCGGTCATCCAGTCCTCGGCGGCGACGACGGGCATCGTGATCGTGCTGGCGGGCCAGGGTGTGATGACGCTGGAGACGGCGATCGCGGTAGCGATGGGCGCCAATATCGGTACATGCGCCACGGCGGGACTGGCCGCAATCGGCAAGCCGCGGGAGGCGGTGCGGGCGGCAGTGGTGCATGTGCTGTTCAATGTAGCGGGAGTGGTCGTGTGGATCATGTTCATCGATCAGCTTTCGGCATTCGCACGGATGATTTCGCCGCAGTCTGATGTGCCGCGCCAGGTGGCGAACGCGCATACGGTGTTCAACGTAGCGAACACCGTTCTGTTTATCGGCTTCACGGCGCAGATTGCGCGATTGGTGGAGTGGCTGGTGCCGGACAAACCGCTGTCGGAGGAGGCGCCGCTGACGCCGAAATACCTGGACGACGGGCTTTTATCCACCCCCGGATTCGCCCTGGAGAACGCGCGGCGCGAGATCGGGCGGATGGGCGACTATGTGGACGACCTGCTTGTGAAGGCCCTGCCGACCGCTTTGTCTACGTCGCGTCGGGCGCTTGTGGAACTTGAAGAGATGGATCCGCCGGTGGACCGGCTTCATAGAGCCATCATCGAATATCTGGGACGCATCTCGCTGATGCGGCTTTCGGATAAGCAGTCGCGCGATCTATTGCAACTCGTCAGCGTCGCCAACGATCTGGAGCATGTCGCCGACCGCATCACGACGGATATCACCATTTCGGCGCGCAAGCGGCTGGACGAGCACGCACCGATCACGCCCGAGGCGGCGCGGCGGATCCGTGCCTATCACGCAGAGGTCGCGCTGGCGCTGGATCAAGCGGTAGAGGCGGTTGTCAAGGAGAACGTGGAACTGGCTGTCTCCGTGCGAAACAAGAAGCGCGAGGTCGTTGGCATGTCGCGAAACATGAGCAGGGAATGGTTTGGGCAGACACAAGGCCATCAAAAGAGCGCGCTGATGGGCTATGTGCGCGAGGTGGAACTGGTCGAAATCCTCGACGGTATCTTCAAGATAGCAAGGCGGATTGCACGCAGCCAGCTGGAACCGGATGAGACGCCAGCGGACGACTAGAGCAGCAAGTGCTTTTGACCGGGCTCAATCTACGGAGATCCTTATGGCCAGCGGTCATGTAAAAGCCGCGTCAACAGGCGGCCTCACAAGCCGCCTTCTTCTCCATCCCGTGTCAGAGACTATTTCTTCATGGCGCCCATGACGGCACCTGCTATGCCGGTCAGGACACCGCCGCCGACAAGGCCGCCGACGACGTCACCGACGATCGAGCTCATATCCATGCCGCTGCTCATGTCGCCGCCTATCATGCCTGCGATGATCGGACCAATGGCGCTGCCGCCGGCAACACCGCCAACCACACCTGCAAGCAATTTGGGCAGCATGCTCATGGCTGCTGATTTGACAACATTGCCGATTACGCCGCCGCCGACCGCGCCGGAAATGGCCTGTATGATCAGTGGTATCAAAGCTTCCATGATAATTGCTCCCTGTTTGTTTGATGCAAAACTCTCGTAATCGCGGGAAATTAACACCATTCGACAGTTGTTACTATGTTCGATATTTCGTCAATGGCTGTAAAAGCAGTGGTATTACACGGGTATATTCATCCATTACCGCGTTTTTCTCAAACGCCGATGTTTTCCAATCGAATGGAGACGTGACGGTCCGGACGGCTCCATTATATTTGGCTGACGCCGGTATCGACAGCATTCAACTGTTGTTCGTGGGGCAGGGGGCGTGACAGGGAATCCGGTGGATGATAATTTGTCTGCGTGTTCGGTGGTTTTTGCTGTCGATAAAAAGGTGGGGACGACAGAATATGGATATTGAAGCCATTCATGAGATGTTCGAGGGGCTTGGACCGGTGACGGTCAAATCGATGTTCGGCGGCAAAGGTATCTATCATCAGGGGCGCATTCTGGCGCTGGTGGTTGCTGGTGAAATGCTGTTGAAGGCCGACAAGCTCAGCGCCAGGAAGTTTGAGGCGGCCGGCTCCACCCAATGGTCCTATGAGGGCAAGAAGAAACCAGTCAAAATGCCCTATTGGTCCATTCCCGACAGCGCCATGGACGATCCTGATGAATTGAGCGCCTGGGTGCACCTGGCCTATGAAGCGGCTCTCCGGGCGCGCTAACTGAAATTTTTGACAAAAGCACATGTGCCAGATGCGGAGCTGCCATTTTCCGCTTGTCAGGTCTCTGGCCTGCGGGCGCTGACCGATCTTTTTTATTAGAACATGTCTGGCTTTCATTGAACCACTCTGTTCGTGATCCAGTGTGTCGATCCGCCAGGAAGGCGGTAAAGAGCGATGCTTTCGCATCGGTCGAGACGCCAGACAAAACGGGTGACGCAGCGGGCGGCCATTGGTCGCGAACCCTTCGGGCCAGCTGTTTGTTCGCCGCTATCTACGTCGTTTCGCTTGCGCGTACCTTAAGGTACGCGATTCGCGAACCAACTTGATCCTGACCAAAAAACAACTGGCAGAGCGAACCAATGAAAGCCAGACATGCTCTAAATGGGCAGGGCGCTCCAGAATCAAAAATGCCAGCCCTATAGGCTGGCAAATGTGTGTGGTTTGTTCGCAAAGGGCTTATGCCTGAGTCCGATTGAACGGATGGTCTAGCGTTTTTCGCCAATCATCATGAATGCGGGAATTTCATCACCGAAACCAACTGGAGAGGCCGAATCGTCACTGTCGCTGCGTCTGCCGCCACGTCTGTTCTTGTTATCGTTGGTTGCCGGGCTTTTCTGCTGCTTTATCATTTCGACGGGTTCGGGCCTTTCTTCTTCAGTTTTTTTGCTTGGTTGCCGCTGGCTGCGTCCAACAGATTCGCTCGACGAACTGCGCCCGCCGGACGCGCCGGAGGATTTGCGTCCACCGGACTCGCCGGAGGATTTGCCTGGGCTGCGGTTTGAGCGGGTCCTTGGTTTTGGTGTTTCTTCCTCGCCGCCACTGGCGGATGCAAGGTCACCATCATGCCATGCGATCTTCTGATTGATCAATTTTTCAATGGCATCGAGCTGTTTGGTCTCACGGGAGGTTACCAGTGTGAAGGATGCACCTTCGCGTCCAGCACGCCCGGTGCGGCCGATCCGGTGAACATAGTCTTCTGCATGGATTGGCACATCAAAATTGAAGACATGGCTGACATCCGGCAAATCCAGCCCACGGGCAGCCACATCAGAGGCGACCAGAAGCTGTATTTTGTTATCCCTGAAGCCCTGCAGCATGGCCGTGCGCGAGTGCTGGTCCATGTCACCGTGCAATGCGCCAACGGAAAAGCCATGACGCTCTAGCGACCGGAACAATTCCGAGACATCGCGCTTGCGATTACAGAATATGATCGCGTTCTTGAGCGTGTCCTGCTCACGGATAAGGTCACGCAACAGAGCGCGCTTTTCGAAATCCTTGGATTTGCATGCTACCACGCGTTGCGTCACTGTCGTTGCTGCGGAGGCAGCTGGTGCGACCCTGACTTCTTCAGGGTTTTGCAGAAACCCGTCTGACAGCCGCTGGATTTCCGCAGGCATTGTCGCAGAAAAGAACAGGGTTTGCCGGGTAAAGGGAATAAGCTTTGCGATCCGTTCGATATCGGGAATGAAACCCATGTCGAGCATGCGGTCAGCTTCGTCAATGACGAAAATTTCAACACCGGTCAGCAAAAGCTTGCCGCGTTCCTGATGATCGAGAAGACGACCCGGTGTTGCGATCAATACGTCTGCACCGCGTTCGAGCTTTCGATTCTGTTCTTCAAAGGAAACGCCGCCAATCAGAAGCGCAATATTCAGCTTGTGATATTTGCCATAGGTGATGAAGTTTTCCTGGACCTGCGCGGCCAACTCGCGGGTCGGTTCCAGGATCAATGTCCTCGGCATGCGCGCACGCGCTCTGCCTTTTTCGAGCCGCGTGAGCATTGGCAGCACAAAGGACGCTGTCTTGCCTGTGCCGGTTTGCGCTATTCCAAGAATGTCTCTTCCAGCCAAGGCAGGTGGTATGGCGCCAGCCTGAATTGGAGTCGGTATTGTGTATCCAGCGTCTTCGACAGCTGAAAGAACCTTTTGACTTAAGCCAAGATCAGAGAATGTAATCAATGAGAACGTCGTTTCCGTTACAAGAGTCACTAAATGCCCGGAGGTCTCATGACACTCCATTCACAATGTGATCGCACTAGTCCGAACGATCCCTCAAGTCAAGGAAATCGCGGAATTTACCCGTATTACAACCTGATTATGGGGGTTTTATGTCAAACAGTGTTAATTCTGAAACATAATTGTACGAATTCGCCCAACCGCCAGATCTTCAACCAGAGGCTCCCATCCTCTTTTAACCGGTAGCCTTGTTTAGCGGTTTCATGCCTGCAATGGCAATAATTTTGCGGTCAAAGAAGTGAATTCAGTTTTTCTCCGGCGGCCAGAAAACGTTGTGGGTTAACCGCCTTGTCATGGACGCGAATTTCATAATGCAAATGAGGCCCTGTTGATCGCCCTGTGCTTCCTGCAGCGGCAATTTTCTGTCCGACCGTCACGCGATCACCGACTTTTACCAGCATCCGTGAGAGATGCGCGAAACGAGTGGTGATGCCATTGCCATGATCGATCTCGATCATTTTTCCGTATCCGCCCTTTCTGCCGGCGCTCAAGACGGTGCCAGAACCCGTAGCAAAGACAGCCTGCCCGTAGGCAACCTTGAAGTCGATTCCCGAGTGATGAGCAACGCGGTCGAGAAATGGATCGCGGCGTGTGCCGAAGCGGCTGCTGACGGGCTGTTGAGGTGCGGGATTGGCAATGGGTATCTTGCGCGCCAGTTTTTTTGCTTTTTCAAGTTTGTCGAGTGCGGTTCCCAGATCCTTGAGAGAGGTGTCGAAAACTGCAGGGTTTTCGGCCGTCACAAATGGGCCGCCGATGCCACTTTCCTGCTGCGTCTTGATGCCGGAGTTGCGCAGAATCGAATGTATTGTCTCGACCGCCTGATAGGTATTTGATGTCAGGTTTTGAACTTTTTCAAATTGCTCGTTTTCGATTGTCTTGAGGGAAAAGAATACGTCATCGAACAATTTGCCGGCGCTCTGTGTTGCGGAGTTGCCTGTATCGGCATAGGCGAGATGGCTTACGCGAAGGGGCATTTCATTCGCTACAAACCGATTTTCCCTGGGTGTTGACGTCGCCTCGAGTGACGCTTGCCGCTTCCCTGTCTCAGCCTTTTCCGGCCGTGTCCTCGGTACCGGAATTCGAACCGGGGAGACGACTGCAATATCCGCTCTGTTCAACAGTAGATCAATGCGTCCGTGCCTGGTGCTGATCCTGGCCTGTTGCTCCATCAGTTCCGTGACCTTGTTGTCCATCTGCTGTTGATCAAGCAATTGACGGCTGGTGATCCGATCGACCTGCGAACGAAGCGATGCAATCCTGTCCTCATAGGCATGTTGCATTCGTGCCTGACGGGCCATTGCCGATCCAACCAGATCGTCCCGCAAAATGAGATAGGTTGTCGCCAGGAGGTATCCAATCGCCATGACAGCCACAAAACTGGCCGCCAATCCGACCACCCAGGGTCGGATGGTCCAATGGCGTATATTGTCGCCGCTGGCCAGAATCAGTGTGTGTTGCTTTGAGCGTTTGCCGAATACGCGGCTGACTGAGCTGTGCGGCACTCTATTCCCCTAATGAATACGAAGACGTTGGTGCGCTTATTAGACTCTGTTAAGGTTAATAAAGATTTGATTTGTACTGTTGAGATTAGAAAATAAATACGGGATTTCTTGGGTCAGGAAGCGTTGACAGAGGACAAATTGCGGTAAAAAGAAGGTGTCAGCCCTGCTTCGGCACGCGCCATATCGTTAAAGGGTGCTTTGACCTGTCCGCGAAAATTCGCCCTTACCAATTGCCGAAATGCATCTGCCGGGTTGCGCTTTTGCCGGTGACACAGGAAGCGGAACCATTTGGCGCCGATGGCCACATGCTTTTTTTCATCGTGATAGATGATGTCCAAGACTGCAGCAGTCTCATGGTCTCCGGTTTTGCGCATCTTTGCCTGGAGTGACGGCGTGACGTCCAATCCCCGTGCCTCAAGAATAAGCGGAACAACAGCCAGACGCGCTGTCAGGTCGTTGCGCGTATCATGGGCCGCCTGCCACAGGCCGTCATGGGCTGGCAAATCGCCGTAATCTGCTCCCAGAGCCCGCAAGCGCCCGCGAACAAGGAGAAAATGTTTTGCCTCTTCAAAGGCGACCTGCATCCAGCCATCATAAAACGATTGCGGCATGGCTTCAGTGGCAAAACGCGCCACGATGTCCAAGGCCAGATCTGTCGCATTCAACTCTATGTGGGCGAGGGCATGCAACAGGGCAATGCGGCCCTTGATGGAATTCAGATTGCGCTTTCCGATCATGCCTGGCGGCAGCAACTCAGGCTTTTCAGGACGTCCCGGTCGGTCCGCAACGGGCGAATCGAGGGGCGAGCGCAGGGACAGGGATCGCGAAAACCAGCGTCTGGCCGTTTCCTGAGCAATGGCTGTTTTCACGTCAAGATCCGATGCCGCAATCGCCTGGTTGGTTCCCTCGCGCAACGTCGTGATTGGCCTGGAAAGTGCCAATGTCATGTGCCCATGAAGCCTTCAGATATGAAGCATATGCGTGCGGGAATGGACGCCTTCAAGGGCTGACGGCTTCCAGAACCGCTTCCGCATGGCCCGGCACCTTCACCTTGCGCCAGATTTTTTCAATGGTCCCATTTTCGTCCACCAGGAAGGTGGAACGTTCGACGCCCATGTATTTTTTCCCATACATGCTTTTTTCCTTCCAGACGCCATAGGCTTCCAGCGTGGTTTTTTCCTCGTCCGACGCCAAAGCGACGTTCAGTTCATGTTTGGCAATGAATTTGTCGTGTTTGGCAGGGCTGTCGGGCGACATGCCGAGGATATCTGTGCCGGCTGCGTCAAAACGCTCGCGCAGGGCGGTAAATGCAATGGCTTCCGTCGTACACCCACTGGTATCGTCCTTTGGATAGAAAAACAGCACCAGCTTGCGCCCGGAATATTGCGCGAGTGTCACGGTTTCGCCGCCATCGCGTGGCAATGTGAATTCAGGTGCTTTCATGCCTTCTTCAAGTAATACCATTTGTGCTGTCCTCTGCCATGGTTCCGGACCTGTTGATAGGTCGGATGCGCTCTTTATGGTAGTCATATAAATTGTCATATAGTTGAATGTAGAATCGTCCTGTTGCTGCACATTATCAAAGCGTGGACGGATGCTGCAAACTTTGTATAGTCGCGGAACAACAATCGATGTCAGTTGGAAATGGTGGGAGCAGAAAAAACAACGGTCTTGTATCCGTTGCCTTGCATTCCATGCCGTCTGCCAATGCCAGAAATCCGATCATCGTCCATACTCCGCATGACCATCGGTTGCTCTATGGATTTGCGCGCGTATTTACCTTTCTGACTGCCATCGTGCTGATCCTCCTCATATCAGGTGTGTTTCTGCTGGAAAGTGGCGTGGTGAATGGAGCGCTTGCCAGCCGGGCGCAAACGCTGCTTCAAAATACAGTCGGGGATCGCTTTGTGGCGACAGTTGGCGGCGCTGATGTGCGTTTCGCCAAAGGTGGGCGGTTGGCGCTGGTCGCAAGAGAGGTTGATCTGCGCGTCGGGGCGGATGGCGAAGAAGCCGTGCGCGCCAAAGCAGTCATCATTGCGCTGAAGGTTCTGCCGCTTCTGTCGGGCAGTCTGAAAATATCCCATGTTGAAATCGATGGTGGTTTCATCGTTGCCAATGCCATCGAAAAGCAGGTGCAAAGCCGGGAAAGCGCACTGGATCTCTCGGCGTTGCAGGTCACGGATCTGGAAACGCTGACCGATCGCGGCTTTTTGGCAATTCATGATCTGTCGCGGGCACTCAGGCTGAGGGGAACCCGCCACATTATCCTGCGCGATGTCGCCATAGAGGGCATAGGACATACCGTGTCAGCGGAAAATGAGGGCTTTACCGGTTATAGCGTCAATGTGGTATCGGCCGAAATTGCTGAAATGAATGCGGCCGGGTTCGAGATCGATGCAGAACTTCAATTTGCCGATCAGGACATAAAGTTTGACGGCAAGGCTTCAGTCAAACCCGGAACAAAAAAACGAATGCAACTGATTGCCCATCTGACCGGGGTCCATCTGGGGAAAATGATCCGTACCTTCACCGATAATCCGAACAGAAAATTTCGCCTGGAAAGTCTCGCCCGGGTGGAATTTCAGGCACTCGAGGGCCAGGGTGAGGAACGGGCCCAATTGAAAGCCAATCTGCAGCTTTCCTCGGGCGAACTCTTTATGGATGGAATTGCTGCGCAATTGGAGCAAAGCACCATCAGGGTGGCGCTTGATACCAAGCGCAAATCCCTTGAATTCAGGCCTTCCAGGCTGAAAATAGGAAAATCCTCCTATAGCTTCAATGGTGGCATTATCGATCTCAAGAATTATCAGGGTCAAAGTCAGGACGGGTTTGCCATTGACCTGTTGGTCGACAACGCAACCATCGCGCCAACAGACTCCAATGAGCCGCCGGTAACGGTGGCGATGAAGGCCTTTGCCCGTTTTATCAAATCCGAGCGGCGGTTGTATGTGGATGAATTTATTGTCTCGGGGCAGGGCGGCACGATGTTTTCATCGGCTAGCATTCAACTCACAGATACAAGTCCCGAAGTCAGTTTTGTTGCCAATGTGAATACAATGCAAACCACAGCGATCAAACAATTGTGGCCCTATTGGATTGCAAAGAGGGCACGAACCTGGGTGCAGGAGAATCTGTTCGGCGGCACCGTCAAGGGAGGCGCTATCAGGGTCTTCATTCCGGGTGGCCGGATGGCTGAAGAGATGCCGGATGGATTGCATCTTGACGAAAACCAGCTTCAGGTTGACTTCAACATTGAAGATGCGCGCTTTGATATTGCCGGTGATATCCCGCCGGTCAGAGGCGCCTCGGGCCTGCTTTCATTGCGCGGTCAGCACCTCGAGCTTCAGATCGACCAGGGCTCTGCCTATTTTCCAACCGGGAGAAGTGTTGCCGTTTCAGATGGCAAATTCACCATAGAAAGCACCGATGCAAAACCCTTGATGGCGCATTTGACCATTGCCATGGAAGGGGACGCTGCAGCAGTCGCTGAACTGATTTCCTATCAACCGATCAATGCGCTTGAGCGCACACCCTACACGCCGGAAGATTTTTCCGGCACTGTGCGCTCACAGGTCGAATTGACATTTGGTCTGATCAAGAGACAGCAACCACCCAAACCCGAATGGAATGTGGAGTTGGATCTTGATGGCGTCAGCCTGGGCCCCAAGGTCAATGGTGTGAAAGTCACCAATGCAGAGGGCAAGATGTTTGTTGATACGCAGGCGATGAGGATCGACGCGGATGCCGAACTCAACGGCATGCAATCGCATCTGAATTTTACCGATCCGCTTGATTCAAAAAATGGGGTGGAACCGTTCCGGGAAGTCAAAATGTATGTGTCCGACGATGACCGGGCACAGTTTGCGCCGCAATTGAATGAATATATCAAAGGCACCATTCATCTCACAACAATATTGCAGCGCGAGGGACGACAGGAGGTTGTTGCGGATCTGACCAATGCAGAATTGCTCTTGCCGTGGATCGGTTGGTCCAAAGGCAAGGGCGTGAAGGCATCGGCAAGTTTCGAGGTGATACCGGAAGGAGGGGCGGCTGATGGCAATTCCGATGCTGCTGCCGGGCTGCCGCAGAATATGCTGATCAACAACCTGAACCTGCGCGGCGAAGGGTTTTCGGCACTGGGTAGTCTGCAGGTTTCCGGTGGAGGCGTCACCAGCGCCAAGTTCAGCCGGGCCTCATTGAGCCGCAACGACAATTTCTCGGTCAATATGTCTCGCAAGGGAAATTCGTATCTTGTCAACGTAGGCGGTGAAGCGATCGACTTGCGTTCCACGATCAAACAGCTGCTGAAGGATTCAGGCAGTGGCAGTGATGAGGGGAAACCAAGGATTGACCTGAACCTGAATACAAAACGCGCGTTCGGGTTCAACAATGAATCCATGCAGGGTTTCAAACTGGCCTATAGCGGCGTCGGAAGCAACATTCTCAAACTGAACCTGACGGCCAAGACTGACAGGGGCAGAGCGGTTTCAGCCAAGGGCACACACGATGGATCAGGTCTGGTGCTGACATTTACCAGCGCTGATGCGGGAGCCGTTGCCCGGTTTGCCGACATCTACGAAAAAATCGATGGCGGGCAGCTTGCCGTGCAATTGGTCAGAGCGGGCAATGGTCCCTATATCGGCTCGATTGAGATGCTTGAATTCAACATCGTCAATGATGAAAATCTTAAGTCCCTTGTCTCGTCAAAGGCAGACGGCAGCGAAAGCCTCAATCAGGCGGTACGACGCGATATCGATGTCAGCCGTGCGCAATTCCAGAACGCATACGCGCGCGTTCAGATGGGAAAAGGTTATCTTCGGGTCAGTGATGGCATTGCCCGGGGCCCGCTGGTGGGTTTTGCCTTTCAGGGTACTGTCTTCGACGAAAACGACAATATGAATGTCACAGGTACATTCATGCCTGCCTATGGGCTCAACAGGATCCTGGCGGAAATCCCGGTTCTCGGCGTGCTATTGGGCAATGGTCGCGATAGAGGGCTGATTGGTATAACATTCCGGCTGTCGGGACGACGCGGTGAGCCGCAACTTGTCATCAACCCGATTTCGATCATTGCGCCCGGAATATTCAGATCCATTTTCCAGTTTCGTGATGAAAACAGACCAGAACCTGCGCCGCGCACCCATGATCCAAATGAGGGCGGCAAATAGAGCCGCGCCCAATTGTCAAAATGACAGCACTTGCAGGACATGCATTCCAGATGCTCTGCCAATGATCCGAGTCAGACGGGACGCACGAGCAGGTGTTTTTTCTTGCCCAGTGACAGCTTGATCACGCCGTCCTGCGTCAGATCCGCATCGCTTATCACGCGTCTTTCATCACTGACCTGACTATCATTGATGCGCACCGCACCACCCTTGATATGGCGACGCGCTTCGCCGTTTGATCCCGCCAGGCCAGCCGTGACAAACAGGCTCAAAATGCCGATGCCTGCTTTCAATTCGCCGGATGCGATCTCAATTGACGGCAGATTTTCCGCCAAGGCCCCTTCTTCGAACGTCTTCCGAGCGGTCTCGGCAGCTTCTTCGGCTGCCGCGCGCCCATGCAAAATGGCCGTGACTTCGGTTGCCAGAATTTTTTTGACTTCGTTGATCTCGCTGCCGCCGAGGCTTTCCAACCTGCCGATTTCATCCATCGGCAGTGTCGTGTAAAGCTTCAGGAACCGGGTGACGTCCGCATCCTCGGTGTTGCGCCAATATTGCCAGAAATCGTAAACGCTCAACAGGTCGGCGTTCAACCAGACGGCGCCGCTTGCGGATTTGCCCATTTTGGCGCCTGACGAGGTGGTCAGCAGCGGCGAGGTTATCGCGTAGAGCTGCGGCGTACCCATGCGGTGCCCAAGATCAATGCCGTTGATAATATTGCCCCATTGATCCGAGCCACCCATCTGGATGCGGCAATCATAGCGTTTGCTGAGTTCTACAAAGTCGTAGGCCTGCAGGATCATGTAGTTGAATTCAAGAAATGAAAGCGATTGTTCCCGTTCCAGCCGCATTTTCACCGAATCAAAGGTCAGCATCCGGTTGACGGAAAAATGGCGCCCGACATCCCGCAAAAAGGTGACATAGTTGATGTCCATCAGCCAGTCGGCATTATTGGCCATCAGCGCATCACCAGGCGCGTCACCGAACTGGAGGTATTTTGCAAAGCAGCGTTTGATCCCTGCAAGATTGTCCGCAATCTTTTCAGGTGTCATCAATTGCCGCGCTTCATCCTTGAAACTCGGATCGCCGATCATGCCCGTTCCACCGCCCATCAATGCAATGGGCTTGTGTCCGGTCTTCTGGAACCAGTACAACATCATGATCTGTATCAATGAACCGGCGTGCAGGCTGGAGGCTGTCGGGTCAAACCCGATATAGGCTTTCACCGATTCCTTGTTAAGCAGTGCATCGAGACCGGCATCATCCGAGGTCTGGTGGATGAAACCACGTTCGTGGAGCGTATGAAGGAATTCGGACTTGAAAGCAGGCATTGTCACTCTTTCTTTGCAGACCCCCTTTGCGCAGGCAAAAGGTATTATCGGCTCGGCGGGGCATTTATCATTGTTTCGAAGAGAATTCACGCCATTTGTTTTGATGGAACTTATTGAGGAGCCTGATGGTGTTTGACAAAATTGTATCCTCCGGCCTTTCCGGGCCTGCAGTCGCACCCCGATCCGGCGCGATGACCGCCATCGGTCTGATGAGCGGAACGTCGATGGATGGCATTGATGTTGCGCTCATCAAAAGCGATGGATTGCAGGTGCTGGAACGCGGTCCATCTCTGAGCGTGGCCTATCGGCCGGATTTCCGCCGCAGGCTTGCCAGTGCACTGGAATGCGCCACCTCGATCAGGCTGAGGCGCGAAAGACCCGGTGATCTGGCTGAACTGGAAGGCGAATTGACGCGATTGCACGCCGACGCGGTTTTTCAGTTTGCAAAGCAATTCGAAATCGATCTGTCGTCCATCGATGTCGTGGGGTTTCATGGCCAGACAGTCTTACACCGGCCCCTGCAACGGCTGACCGTTCAAATTGGAGACGGCGTTATGCTGGCAAACAGACTTGCTGTGCCGGTTGTGTATGATATGCGCGCAGCGGATATGGAGGCCGGGGGCGAAGGCGCACCTCTGGCACCTGCCTATCATGCAGCGTTGGCGGCCTCGCTGGGGCAGAAAAATGTTGTGGCATTCGTCAATATCGGCGGCATTTCCAACATTACATGGGTGGGGAAAGACGGGACAGTTCTGGCCTTTGATACGGGCCCCGGCAATGCGCTGATTGACCAATGGGTCGAAATGAAAGCGGGTATCCCTTTTGATCAGGGTGGCGCCATTGCAAGTGAAGGGCGCGTTATACGTTCAATCGTGGATGATTACCTGCAGGCGCCGTTTTTTGCCGATGAAAAAAGGCGTTCGCTCGACCGAAATGATTTTCGTCCGCCCGATCCGGCAAGGGCCTCGCTTGAGGATGGCGCGCGTACACTGGCGCGATTGACCGCCGAATCGATATTCAAGTCATCTGCGCAATTGCCCGTGGCGGTGGATCAATGGATCATTTGCGGCGGGGGACGGCACAATCGGACCATTATGGATGATTTGAGAGAACTTGCAGCCCTTCACAATGGCGAAGTCCTGGCCGCTGAGGATCTGGGTTTTGACGGTGATTCCATGGAAGCCGAGGCCTGGGCGTTTCTGGCCATTCGTTCACGACTTGGCCTGCCGCTAAGCTGGCCGGGGACAACCGGGTGCCGTCAACCGACCTCGGGTGGTCGCTGTGTGGAACCGACGCCAGATAGCCGAGATTGTCCCTAAATAATAGCGGTTTTATTGGCGAACAAGCCGAAATCCGATCAGGATGTGCTTGATGGTTTCAGGACGGCCGTGATGTGCGGCAGGCCGGCAAACACCGCAACCCCGGTCGTCCCAGGAACCGCCTTTGACAATTCGCCGATTGTTTCCGGCCATGGTTGATGTCCATTCAAAAACCTGACCGGCAGCGTCAAGCAGACCGTAAGGGCTTGCACCGGCAGGGAATGACCCAACGGGCATGGTCGTAAATGGACCGGAATCGTGGCTGTTCAACAATTGCGGTTCGAATTCATTACCCCAGGGAAAATGAAAGCCCTTATCCCCGCGGGCTGCCTTTTCCCACTCTGCCTCTGTCGGCAGGCGCCAAAGGTGATCGGTCTTTTTGCCAAGCCAGCGCGCATAGGCTCTGGCATCTTCGAAACTGACCATAACCACCGGATGCGTTTCACGACCTGCGGGTGGCCGGTTGGACGGCCAGATATAGGCCAGGGCCCTCTCATAGGGATGTATCAGGCCGTAACGCTGCCATTGCTCTTTTGAAACGTGCGGCAGCGGATGGCCGGTTTCCTGCAGGAAGGCGGCATAGGCGTGATTTGTGATTGGTGTTGTTGTTATCTGGAAGCGGTCAAGCATCACCACGCTTTGCGGTTCATTGTCATACCAGCCGCGTTTGCGGGTCACGCTGTGACCGTAGGCGGCCTCATCCAGTTGGTAGGCGGCTTCGCGCTCATCGCCGTCAGATCCCATCTTGAATGGCCCCTGAGGGATGTCCACCAGATCTGGTGGGTGAAAGGTTCCCTCAGCCACAACCGGACTGAAAGGCACAATCGCAAGAATGAAAGCCAGACCTGCGGTTACGGCAAAATTCAGAAAATGTTGCCGCAACCTGTCTTTCATTGGTCAATACCGGACGTTTAACGGATGCGCTTGGGCGCAGGCTCGGGCACCAGTTCACCGGCCAGACGCCGATCGAGATAATCGGAACATTCCTCGATAAGCCCGTCGACCTGTCCGCTGAAGAAGTGATTTGCACCGGGCATGACCTTTTGGGTGACCATGATGCCCTTTTGGGTTCTCAATTTTTCCACCAGTCCCTGGACATCCTTTTCCGGCGCGACCTGATCGGCGTCGCCGTGAATGATCAGACCCGAGGAAGGGCAGGGTGCCAAAAAGGCGAAATCATAGGTGTTCGGCTGTGGCGCGATGGACATGAAGCCTTCAACTTCCGGTCGACGCATCAGCAATTGCATGCCGATCCATGCACCGAAAGAATAGCCGGCGACCCAGCAGCCCTTGCTGTCGGGGTGAAGCGTCTGTATCCAGTCCAGCGCGGCTGCCGCATCGGACAATTCACCGATACCATGGTCGAACGCACCCTGGCTGCGCCCGATGGAGCGGAAATTGAAGCGCAAGGTGGTGAAACCGCGCTGCTGGAACATGTAGAAAAGCTGATAGACAATCTGGTTGTTCATCGTACCACCAAATTGCGGATGGGGATGCAACACGATGGCGATCGGTGCATTCTTTTCCTTGGCGGGCTGATAGCGGCCTTCCAGCCGTCCGGCGGGACCATTAAATATGACTTCAGGCATTGCGTCTCCGGCTCAATTGCATTTGTGGCAAAAAGTCTTTCGCTTCAATTGGCGAATTATACCGTGCCACCAACGCGAATTGGATTGGTTTGAATTGTTTTTTGCTTATCCTTCCGGATATGAAGGTGTGTCATAAGCCATTGGCACCCGAAAATTCAAGAAAAATGAGGCGTTGCCAGTTTGACTGGCGCGGCAATCGCATGAACAAGTCACGTATATACATGGATTACAATGCGACCGCGCCTCTCTTGCCGCAGGCACGCGAGGCCATGCTGGCTGCATTGGATCTGCCCGGTAACCCGTCCTCGGTGCACGCGGAAGGGCGCGTCGCCCGTTCACGCATCAGCACAGCAAGACGGCAGGTTGCAGCGCTGTTGGGTGCTCCTGCCGCCCATGTCACCTTCACCAGTGGCGCGACGGAAGCGGCCGCAACATTGCTGAGCCCCCATTACAAGATGGGAAAGGCGGATCTGTTCATCAGCCATCTCTATGTAAGCGCTGTTGAGCATCCATGCGTTCTGGCGGGCGGACATTTTGCGCATGACGAAATTACAACCATAAAGGTTGATCACGACGGCATCGTGGATCTGGCCCATTTGACTGCTCTTTTGGAAGCCCATGACCGTTCAACAGGATTGCCCATGGTGGCGGTTCAGATGGCCAATAATGAAACCGGTATCTGCCAGCCTGTTTCGCAGGTCGCCGAAATCGTCAACAAAGTGGGCGGTATATTGGTCGTCGACGCGGTTCAAGCAGCAGGCCGCATGCCCATAGACATGAGCGCTTCCGGTATCGATTTCCTGTTCATTTCGTCCCACAAATTGGGCGGACCGAAAGGAGCGGGCGCCATTGTCAGTGCCGGTGAGATCATGATGCCCAAACCGCTTATTCCAGGCGGTGGACAGGAAAAGGGACACCGCTCTGGTACTGAAAATCCGCCGGCGATCTGTGGCTTTGGTGCTGCATGTGCCATGGCACTGGAGAACCTCAGTGAAGGCCTTTCGGATATTGGCGACAGGCGCGATGCCCTGGAGGGCGCCATGCGCGCGTTGGCTCCGGACTGTATCATTTATGGTCAGGACCAGATGCGGCTGGTCAATACCATTTTCTTTTGCCTGCCGGGCCTCAAGGCCGAGACGGCACAAATATCGTTCGATCTGGAAGGCATAGCCGTTTCTGCTGGCTCAGCCTGCTCATCAGGGAAAGTCGGACCAAGCCACGTCCTTGCGGCAATGGGGCGCGATACGGCCCTTGGCGGTGTGCGGGTAAGTATCGGACCTGGAACAAGTGCGGAAGACGTGAATCGCTTTCTGGCTGCATTTGAAAAGATAAACAGCAAACGTCTGGATCAGTTGCTCAAGAAGGGCACGCCTGCACCCTGAAGATGAAAAGCGCGACATATTGTGGCGTGACGGAGCGAAAAACGACTTTGTCGTGAATGCCGTCAACAGCCTGTATCGATTGGATTATTGGACACCCTTCGCGGCCTGTTTGGTGATTGCAATTGCGCTCAGGAATTCAATTCCGTTAATCTAGTCTAGAAAAGTTATAAAATTCGGCTTACAAGCGGCCCACACGGTGGAAATTTGGTTTTCACGACACTAGATACGTTATGACAAATGCTGCGAAGGCAAATGCCTGACCATACATGACCTTGACAAACTGTCGGACCTTGAACCCGACGAGATTGGAGAGCGCCTATGCCTGCTGTGCAGGAGACGATCGATCAGGTTCGCCAGATCGATGTAGACCAGTATAAATATGGTTTTGAAACCCATGTTGAAATGGACAAGGCCCCCAAAGGCCTTAACGAAGATATTATCCGCTTCATCTCGGCCAAGAAAAATGAGCCGGAATGGATGCTGGAGTGGCGTCTTGACGCCTATCGACGCTGGCTGACGATGGAAGCCCCGGATTGGGCGCGCGTCGATTATCCGGAAATTGATTTCAACGATATCGTCTATTATGCGGCACCCAAAAGCCAGACCGGACCGATGACCCTCGATGAGGTGGATCCGGAGCTTTTGGCGACCTATGCCAAGCTGGGTATTCCGCTGCGTGAGCAGGAAATACTGGCCGGCGTACAGCAATCGAAAGTTGCTGTTGATGCGGTGTTTGACTCGGTATCCGTGGTAACGACTTTCAAGGCTGAACTGGCGAAGGCCGGCGTCATTTTCATGGCCATTTCAGAAGCCATTCAGGAATATCCGGAGCTGGTACGCAAATATCTTGCCACCGTCGTTCCCGTGTCGGACAATTATTATTCGGCGCTGAACTGTGCCGTGTTTACCGATGGTTCTTTCGTCTACATTCCAAAAGGCGTTCGCTGCCCGATGGAATTGTCGACCTATTTTCGTATCAATGAAAAGGATACGGGGCAGTTCGAGCGCACCTTGATCATCTGTGAAGAGGGCGGCTATGTTTCCTATCTTGAGGGATGTACAGCGCCGCAGCGTGACGAAAACCAGTTGCATGCCGCCGTGGTCGAACTGATCGCACTCGATGATGCAGAAATAAAGTATTCCACAGTTCAGAACTGGTATCCGGGCGACAAGGACGGCAAGGGCGGTATTTACAATTTTGTTACCAAGCGCGGCGATTGCCGCGGTGACAATTCCAAGATTTCCTGGACCCAGGTTGAAACGGGCTCAGCGATTACCTGGAAATATCCTTCCTGCATTCTGCGTGGCGACAATTCGCGCGGCGAATTCTATTCCATCGCCGTTTCCAACGGCCGCCAGCAGATCGATAGTGGCACCAAGATGATTCATCTGGGCAAGAACACGTCCAGCCGGATCATTTCCAAGGGCATTTCGGCAGGTCATTCGAACAATACCTATCGTGGCCAGGTTTCGGCGCATCGGCGCGCCACCGGTGCGCGCAATTTCACGCAATGTGACTCGCTTCTTATTGGCAATAATTGTGGCGCGCATACCGTGCCCTACATTGAAGCAAAAAATTCGACGGCACAGTTTGAACACGAGGCCACGACGTCGAAAATCTCCGAGGACCACTTGTTTTACTGCATGCAGCGGGGAATTCCTGAAGAAGAGGCGATCGCCCTGATTGTGAACGGTTTTGTCAAGGAAGTGATACAGGAATTGCCAATGGAATTTGCCGTTGAGGCGCAAAAGCTCATCGGCATCAGCCTGGAAGGCAGTGTTGGATAAATTCCGACTTTTTCCGCCCTGTCAGTCAACAGCAATGACTGATGGCGCGGGTGAGCGAAATGAAGACAGGAATGGATCGCATAGGGCAGCGCTTGAGATGACAAAGCCTGCATTTCCTATGGATCATCAAAGAATTTGGACAGACCGATATGCTTGAAATTAGAAATCTGCATGCGCGCATTGCCGAAGATGGCACAGAGATCATTCGCGGGCTGAACCTGACCGTCAAGAACGGTGAAGTTGCGGCAATCATGGGCCCGAACGGATCGGGGAAATCGACGCTTTCGTACATTCTGACAGGGCGTAGCGATTATGAAGTCACAGAAGGTGATATCCTCTACGACGGTCAGAGCATTCTGGGCATGGATACGGCTGAACGGGCTGCTGCCGGTCTGTTTCTGGCATTCCAGTATCCGGTCGAAATTCCGGGTGTCGCCACCATGCAGTTTCTGAAAGTAGCGATGAATGAGCAACGCAAGGCGCGCGGTGAAGATGAGCTGACAACGCCGGACTTCATCCGCCGGGTCAAGGCCGCTGCTGCCAATCTTCAAATTGACATGGCCATGTTGAAACGACCATTGAATGTCGGGTTTTCGGGCGGTGAAAAGAAGCGCGCAGAGATTTTGCAGATGTCGCTGCTTGAACCAAAATTGTGCGTTCTGGACGAAACCGATTCAGGTCTGGACATCGACGCGCTGAAAATCGTCGCTGACGGCGTCAATGCTTTGCGGTCTCCCGACCGGTCATTCATTGTCATTACACACTACCAGCGCCTGCTGGAGTATATTGTCCCCGACAGCGTGCATGTTCTCTACAAGGGTCAGGTCATCAAGTCGGGTGACCGGCAATTGGCCCTGGAGCTTGAAAGCGACGGCTATGCAAATGTCATCAAGGATGCCGCCTGAAAACGGCCGGGGTAAAAAGGTTTTGTGATGAATATGCAGAGCAAAAAGCCGATCACTGCCGCTGAACAATTGCTGGTCGACAGCTTCGTTCACAATCTTGGCAATCTGCCCGGTGACGGAGCCGTATTGACCATCCGCGACAGCTATGTCGAGGACATCAAGCAGCGCGGTCTACCGACGCGCCGGGTCGAAGCCTGGCACTATACGGACCTTAGAAACCTGCTGAAAACGGTTCCTTCCATCGGCAAGTCGGCAGATATTGAACCGGCGGAACGCCTAATTGCCGGGGCAAATGTCATTTCGGTCGTGGATGGACATGCTGCCAATATCGCAGCCACTGGAGGCGTGACTGCAACTGCCTATCGCGAAGATTTGTCTGACGGCTCAGCCGCCGCACGTATGGCTCTTCGAAACAGCGACGATCTGGTCGGCCGGATCAATGGCGCCTTTGTGACCGATGGTGTCAAACTGCAGGTTGAAGACGATCTCATTTTGGGCAATCCGCTGGAAATACAGGTTCTGCATGGTGGTGGTCAGGCCCATACGCGGTTTCCCGTAATGATCGGCAAGGGCGTGAAGGGCCTGTTTGTCGAGCGGCACATCTCCTGTTGTGAAGAAGACGCACTGGTCTCGTCCATCACGGATCTCGATGTTGGTGACGGCGCAGATATCGTCTGGGTCATCAATCAGGAACAAGGCTTATCAGACACCCACCTGGGTCAGATCAATATCAAGCTTGGCGCTGATGCCAAATTGTTGCTTTTTGTTGCCAATGCCGGTGGAAAACTTGTCCGTCAGGAAATTCACATCGTGGCAAGTGGCGAAGGATCGGAGCTGACCCTGCGCGGGGTCAATCTGCTGGGCGGCGAGAGCCACACGGATGTGACGATGACGCTTGAACATATTGTGCCCAATTGTGTTTCGGGCCAGATATTCCGCAACGTCGTGCTGGATCGCGCAAAGGGCGTGTTCCAGGGCCAGATCAAAGTGGCGCAGATTGCGCAAAAGACGGATGCAAAAATGGCCTGCAACACGCTGTTGTTGTCCGATTTCTGCGATTTTTCGGCCAAGCCGGAACTGGAAATATTTGCCGATGATGTGCAATGTGGTCATGGCGCCACAGTGACAGATATCGATAAAAATCAGCTTTTCTATCTGAAAGCCCGCGGTATAGGCGAAAAACGGGCCCGCAGTTTGCTGGTCAAGGCCTTTATTGTCGAAGTCGTGGAAGAACTGGACAATGAAGTCCTGATCGAAGCGCTGGAAAAACAGTTTGATACATGGCTGAACAATCATGGCTGAGTCTTCACAGGCAACCACCGGGCAGACACACTCCTACGATGTGGAAGCAATCCGCAAGGATTTCCCAATCCTCTCCCAGCAGGTCTATGGCAAACCGTTGGTCTATCTCGACAATGGCGCTTCGGCTCAAAAGCCGCAGGCCGTGATTGACGCGGTATCGAAGACCTATGAAACCGGATATGCCAATGTGCATCGTGGTCTGCATTTCATGTCGAATACTGCAACAGATGCCTATGAGGCTGCGCGTGAAAAGGTGCGGGGCTTTATCAATGCCGGCTCGGTAGACGAAATCGTCTTTACCAAATCAGCGACCGAGGCGATCAATACGGTGGCCTATGGCTATGGCATGCCGGAAATCGGTGAGGGGGACGAAATTGTCGTCAGTCTCATGGAGCACCACTCCAACATCGTGCCGTGGCATTTTATCAGGGAACGTCAGGGCGCCAAGCTGAAATGGGTTCCCGTAGACGAGCAGGGTATTTTCCATCTGGCTGATTTTGAAGCGCAATTGAGCGATCGCACCAAGCTCATTGCCATTACCCACATGTCCAATGTTCTGGGCACGGTTGTACCCGTTAAGGAAATCTGTCGCATTGCGCGGGCACGGGGCATTCCCGTATTGATCGACGGTAGTCAGGCCGCAGTGCACACGCATGTTGATGTACGCGATATTGATTGTGACTGGTACGTGTTTACCGGCCATAAGCTCTACGGCCCAACTGGTATCGGTGTTCTGTACGGCAAGAAGGACATGCTGGAAAAAATGCGCCCGTTCCAGGGCGGCGGTGAGATGATCCTCGATGTCAGCGAAGAGGCCGTCAGCTATAATGCGCCGCCGCACCGTTTTGAAGCCGGTACGCCGCCAATCGTGCAGGCCATTGGATTGGGCGTTGCGATTGACTATATGAACAGCGTGGGCAGAGAAGCGATTGCCGCCCATGAGGCTGACTTATGCGCCTATGCACATGAGAGGCTTCGACAGATCAATTCGCTGCGAATATTCGGTGATGCACCGGGCAAGGGAGCGATTGTATCCTTTGAGATCGAAGGCATTCATGCGCACGATATTTCAATGGTCATTGATCGTTCAGGGGTGGCTGTGCGCGCGGGCACCCATTGCGCGCAGCCTTTGCTCAAGCGTTTTGGTGTGACATCGACATGCCGTGCCTCATTTGGCATGTATAATACACGTGCGGAAGTTGACGCACTTTACAATGCGCTGTTGAAGGCACGGGCATTCTTTGCCTGACCAAGCAGCGATAATCGGGATGAGTTCAATGAACGATGAAGTGAACACAAGCGAAACTTCGCAACCGGCGACCTTTTCAGCAACGACCATACCGCGTGATGAACTCGCACGGTTGACCGACGATATCATTGCTGCAGTGAAAACGGTCTATGATCCTGAAATACCAGCAGATATCTACGAACTCGGGCTTATCTACAAGATTGATATCGAGGATGATCGAAGCGTCAAAATCGACATGACCCTAACCGCGCCGGGCTGTCCCGTCGCGGGCGAAATGCCCGGTTGGGTAGAAAATGCGGTCAATACGGTTGAGGGTATCTCCGGCGTGGAGATCAATATGACCTTTGATCCACCCTGGACACCGGACCGCATGTCGGAAGAAGCGCAGATCGCAGTGGGCTGGTACTGATTGAAATTTGAATTGCGACCATTATGTTTATGTCGAAGTGTATGGCATAGTCATCGAATATTGCTTTGCTGAAATCGTAACTGCCTGAGGGCGCCAAGGAGATTGAAGATGGGCCGATTTGAAGTCATGACATTGACGGACAAAGCTGCTGATCGTGTCAAAAATCTTGTCGCTGCCTCAAAAGAACCGGCGGTTGGCTTGCGCATTGGTATCAAGAAGGGCGGTTGCGCCGGTATGGAGTATACCGTTGATCTGGTGAGCGATTCCGACAGCAAGGATGATAAGGTCGAAAAAGATGGCGCCCGTGTCTATGTGGCACCCGAAGCCGTTCTGTTTTTACTCGGCACGGAAATGGATTTCGAAACCACGACGTTGCGGTCCGGTTTCGTATTCAACAATCCGAACCAGACATCCGCCTGCGGGTGTGGCGAATCTGTGGAACTGAAACCGGCTGATCTCCAGACGCTGGCCGACCGTGGTGGCGCCGTGGTTCGCGCGGAAACCTGAACCCGAACTCCTATTTTTTTTTGGGCCGCAAGCCGCCTTGCCATGCCGGATTGGCGCGTGGTTCCACATAACGTTTGATCGCGTTCAATTGCTGTTCAAGTTCGCCGGCCCAGTGCCGCGTGAACCATCGGGTAATCCATCCCGCATAGCCTGAATCCGGAGACGCAACCGTCGCTGTGAGCCGTGTCCCGTCGGTATCCTGGCGCAATTTGATTTCCGCGCGCAGATGGCACCCCATTTTTTTGCAGGTAAATTCAATTCTATCCGGTGGAGAAAATGCAGCAATGTGGAATTGTTGCTGGAAAGCCCGGAAAATCGACAAATTCCGCTCGACAAATAGTGTGCCCTTGCCGACCGGCGGTGGCGTCAATATTTTTGTCTGTTTCACAGACCTGAGTATTTCCGGTCGATGTTCAATGTCCGCCAGAACGGAATAGACAGCAACGGGACTGGCATTGATGAATATCGTGAATTGAGGAGCGTGTGGAACGGGTGATTGGCTCACTGCGGGCTTCCTGCCAATATTGGCCTGATTTGATAATGGACAAGATATCTGCCATGGGCATGTCTCATAGCCTCTGTCGAACGACTTGTCATTGCTATGGTGTTTGCCCACCCGTGAATTCGGGTTAAAACCCTGGTTCCATCTCGGGCTCAGCCGATCAATCTGCAAGAGTAAACATGATGCTGAAAAACAGACTGGCATTGATAGCGCATGATTCCCGCAAGGATCTTTTGGTGGCATGGGTCGGTAGACATGCCGACCATCTTGAAAATATGGCGATCGTGGCGACTGGAACAACGGGACAACGCATCAGCAAAGCCCATCCGCATTTGTCGGTCCGTTCGGTCAAGAGCGGCCCGTTGGGTGGAGATCAGCAGATCGGCGCCCTGATTGCCGAGGGAGCTCTGGATGCGCTGATATTTTTCGTCGATCCCCTGTCTCCGATGCCCCATGATGTGGACGTAAAGGCATTGACGCGCCTGGCGATTGTCTATGATCTTCCGATGGCTTGCAGCCCCTCAACGGCAGATGCCGTGCTTCTTCATCTTGTAGCCGGGGCTGAAGAAGCCTGACCTTACAGTCCCGGTATCGCTTTTTATTCAAGACATCTGATGGGATGAAAACATGGACCTTCCGATCAATATTGACCTGATACAAGATGCCGCCCATCGTCTGGATGGTTTGGCGGTCAAAACACCATTGCTGGAATCCTGGCAAATCAATGATGCACTCGGAATGCGGTGCCTGTTCAAGGCAGAATGCCTGCAGCGTACAGGCTCATTCAAGTTTCGCGGTGCCTACACGAAATTGTCCAGATTTGCCGAGGATGCCCGCAAAAATGGCGTCGTTGCCTATTCCTCCGGCAATCACGCGCAGGGCGTTGCAGCAGCGGCCGGTCTGCTTGGTGCCAAGGCAACCATCATCATGCCGAGCGACGCACCGCAGATCAAGATTGACAATACACGGGGCTATGGCGCGCAGATTGTTCTGTATGAACGCAACAGTGAAGACAGGGCAGAGATCGCGCACCGTCTGGTGGAGGAGAGCGGCTCGGTACTGGTTCCGCCGTTTGACGACATTGACGTCATATCGGGGCAGGGCACGATTGGATTGGAGATTGCGCAACAGACAGCACAGATGGGCATTGAGGTCGACGCGATCTTCTGCCCGGTGGGCGGCGGTGGTCTTCTGTCCGGTCTGGCTCTTGGCCTTGCTGCAACATTGCCAGATGCTAGAATCTGGTGCGGTGAACCGCAGGGCTATGATGACGTGATACGATCCATCGTTTCGGATAAAAGAGAAATGGCGGATGTGACCGTCCGAACCATTTGCGATTCCATCGTCACGCCACAGCCTGGCATCATCACCGTCGAGATCATCAGGCGCCTTGTAGCGGGAGGCTTTGCGGTCTCTGACCGTGAGGTGAAAGACGCCATGATCCAGCTTTTTGAGCGGATGAAACTTGTGGTCGAGCCGGGAGGTTCGGTTGGCTTTGCCGCGGCCACGCAGCAACGCGCGCAATTTGCCGGCAAAACAATCGTCGTGGTTCTGTCCGGAGGCAATGTCGATCGGGATTTGTTTGGTCGTATTTTGCTGCAATCAGATTAGGCGGCGTGCACCTGCCTTATTGTTTCATAGTAAGTAGACTGATCTTCTTCAGGCGCTGTGCAGTGCGGAAAACTGCTGGAAACAAGGGATTCCGGCGTGTTTTTTGAATCAAATGATTTAGCTTGAGTACGACTTGCTCTAAGGTTGCAGCCATCGGAGTGCAGCGTTTCGGATTCGGATAACATGACAGATCAAAACGATTATTCGGCAGTCGGGGACACAGCGCACGGCGGTCAGGAATTATATGATGACGAAGGGGTGATCCGCGGCGATTACCTGGCGCGTATCGGTGCGGCTATTGCGGATCGTGATATTCTCTTTCTTAAAGAGCAAGTATCCACTCTTCACCAATCCGAACTTGGCGATCTGATTGAATCACTGCAGTCCGAGCAGAGAAATGCCCTGATCAGTCTTGTCGGGGATGACTTTGATTTTACCGCGCTGACCGAAGTCGATGAGGCCATTCGTCTCGAAATTTTCGAAGATCTGCCCAATGACAAGATTGCCGAAGGTCTTGGTGATCTCAATTCCGATGACGCTGTCTACATTCTTGAGGACCTGGACGAGGAAGACCAAAGGGAAATCCTTGCAAAACTTCCCTTTACCGAGCGTATTCGTCTGCGTCGGTCGCTGGACTATCCAGAGGAAACAGCCGGTCGGCGCATGCAGACCGAATTTGTTGCCGTGCCACCCTTCTGGAGCATAGGCCAAACGATCGACTATATGCGTGAGGATGAGGACCTTCCTGATTCCTTTGCGCAAATTTTTGTCATAGACCCGACTTTCAAGTTGCTCGGCGCCGTTGACCTTGACCGCATTTTGCGCAGCAGTCGGGAGACGAAAATTGAAAGCATCATGCATGATACAAAAAGGCAGATATCTGTCGATATGGATCAGGAAGAAGCAGCGCAGCTCATAGGGCAATATGACCTTCTGTCTGCAGCAGTTGTTGACGAAAATGACCGTCTGGTCGGTATTCTGACAATTGATGATGTGGTCGATGTCATTCAGGAAGAAGCCGATGAAGATATCAAGCGTCTGGGCGGTGTCGGTGATGAAGAATTGTCAGACGATGTGGTCTCGACCGTTCGATCGCGTTTTCCCTGGTTGCTTGTCAATCTCGTGACTGCAATCATGGCGTCCGCCGTCATTGGTCTGTTCGATGCCACGATCGAACAGATGGTCGCCCTTGCGGTGCTGATGCCCATTGTCGCCTCGATGGGGGGCAATGCCGGTACACAGACACTGACGGTTACAGTGCGGGCTCTGGCGACCAAGGATATCGATATCTACAACGCTGGACGGGTCATTCGTCGTGAAGTCATTGTCGGTCTCCTTAACGGTATTGTATTTGCCGGATTTGTCGCTGTTCTCACATATGCCTGGTTTGGCAGTGGCGAGTTGGGGCTGGTGATCGGATTGGCGATGATCATCAATATGCTGGCTGCCGGCATGGCGGGAATATTGCTGCCGCTTCTGCTTGATAAACTTGGTGTCGATCCGGCCATCGCTTCGGCGGTTTTCGTGACGACAGTAACGGATATTGTCGGTTTTTTTGCGTTTCTCGGCCTTGCCGGCTGGTGGTTCGGATTGATTGGAGTGGCGGTGTGACAAAGGAGCCGATCGTTTGCGATCAGTATGGCTTACCGGATGTCACTTTCAATAAATTGACTTTTACGTAAAAGAAAGTCAGTGTCGCTTGCGAATGAATCGGCGGGAATCGACGTGCATAAATATTTTTCAATTACCGAATTAACCCGTGAATTCGGCGTTTCCACACGCACCTTGCGTTTTTATGAGGACGAAGGTCTGATCCATCCTGAACGGCGGGGACGTACACGTCTTTTCCGGTCGGCTGACCGTCACCTGATAAAGGAAATTCTACGCGGTCGGCGGCTTGGGTTCACTATCAATGAAATCCGCGAGATCATCGAAATCTACAAGGGGCCTCCAGGTGAGCTGGGCCAGCTGCAACTGATGATGACGCGCGTCGCCGAAAAGCGCAAGCAGCTCAATCAGAAACGCCAGGACATTGAAGATACGTTGTCCGAACTCGATCATGTCGACGAGGCGTGTCTGGCCCGTCTGGCCGAACTGCGTGTCGGTAGTTGATAGAACTGCGTTGCTGAAGCGCAGCTGCAAAATTTTTCACGGATATTTTAAAATGAACGTTTCAGATCTCACCCAGCGAACCAATTGAGTTTGGTGTGCTCGATCTGTGAAGTGCTCTAAACCCAACGTCTAACGCGGTTACAATAGGCTTCGTATTCGGCGCCGAAAATGGCCAGAAGATGCAGTTCCTCGCGACGGATGGCCATCACATGGGTTCCGATCATGGCGCCTACGGCAAAAACGGCAAACCAACCATTCGTGGTCAGCAACCCTAGACCAAACAGCAGCATGGCATTGCCGGCATAAATGGGGTTGCGGCTGTAGCCGAAAGGGCCCGTTGTCACCAGATGGGACGATTTTCTATTTGGCATGATTGTGGTTTGTGATGCGTGCAGTGTCATCATCGACCAGATATCCAGGCTGATGGCGGAGATGATCAGCAGACTGCCGGCAAATCTGGCAAGTGCCGTTCCGGGAAGTTCAAGCGTAATCAGCATGCCCGCCAGAACGGAAAGAAGGATGGCGGCGGCTGCGATGATGGGCGGCCATGGCAGGTCGTTGGGTTTTGCCTTATATGCGTTCATTTGATTTCATATTCCTTCAATGCGCGTGGCCTGACACCCGAATACAGTGCACAATCATTCAGCACGCGGCAGCGACGATACGGTGCACGACTGCACGATCTCCGGGACGCCTTCGACCGGTTTTCCCAATTGACCCTGTGTCATCAGCGTCCCGAGAAGATCTCTGTCAACCAGTTCATTCAAGGTGCATTGGCAGAATCTGCTGCAAAAATTGGCCTCATTTTCCTTTACGCAAGTGCGGACGCAACTGCCAGAAAATTCTGCGATGGGATCGGACGGTGGTGCTGGTATGATCAGGCTGGCCAGATAGACGGTTCCAATCAGTATGGGTTGATGAATCAAGTAAACGGCAAGACTGTGGCGACCGGCCAGTGAAAGTGACCTGCCGACAATATCTGCGCCGCGATAAAGTGACGCAAGCCTGTCGATCAGCGCGAATTGCACACCGATCTTTCCGGTCGCGATGCCCAAAAGGACCGGCCCGAACCAGGGAAACAGGGGAACAAAATCATTGGAATGCGCAGGCACCGTCGACAGTCCCAACCACAAGAGGGCATCGTGGTTGAACATCGGATTGAGCAGATAGGGTCTGGAAAGGATGATTGCCAGTCCGATGGCCAGGGTAAGAAGGGGCGGGACCCTCAGGAAGAGCAATCCAAGAAGACTGGAAACCACAATGCTGTGCAGGATCCCAAAGAAGATGTAATTGTCTGGCGTAAACCACAAGGTCGCAGCCGTGATGGCAAGTGCGGCGCCTGCCACCATAGCCAGGCGTTTGGCAAAGACATCCCAGCGAATCGACTTGCCATGCGCCAGAACGAGGCTGACGCCCACCAGAAACAGAAAGCTGCCGGCAATGGAGCGGGCAAACAGCTTCCAGCCGCCTTCAGCCGTCATAGCTGCCGGAACATAGCCAAAAAACTCCAGGTCCCAGGCAAAATGATAGATGGCCATGGCAAGCAGGGCGGCACCTCTTGCAACGTCGATCGCCGCAACGCGAGGTGGGCGTTGGCCTGATGTTGGCAGGTCATTCATTTGTATCGGGCTCCGTCAGGGATTCGCCGCGTTTGATCTGGGCAATATACAGGCCGCAGACAACAAAAATCAAAGCGGCAAGGATGCGCCAGGAAAGTGGCTCGTCGAGCAACCAGACCCCGAGAAAAACCCCGAATACGGGTATCAGGTTGAGACCCATGGCAAAGGTCGAATAGCCAATTTTCCGGATCAGGTGGAAACGCAGCAGATAGGCAAACCCGGTCGGAAAAACACCCAGATAAATTATTGCGAGCACGGCATTTTGCGAGATATCCGTAGGGGGTGGCCCATCATGGAAGAAGGCGATGGGAATCAACAGAACTGTTGAAAGCGCCAGGGCCAAAAATGCCAGACGGCCGGGTGGCAATTCAATTTTCCTGACGAGAAGTCCGGCTGTCGCATAACACACAGACCCAAGAAAGCAGGCGGCCTGTGCCATCAGGTTGGCTCTGCCAAGCCCATAAAGGACATCGAATCCGACGATCGTGAGCACACCGGTGAACCCCAGAACCACGCCAAGGAATTTGGTCCCGGTCAGCTTGTCATCAGTCGTGAATATATGGCTGCCGATCAAGGCGAGAAATGGTCCGGTTCCCATAAGCAACGCCGTGACGCCGGCATCAATCGACAGTTCAGCCCATGAGATCAGTATAAAGGGCAGGACGACATTCACCAGAGACATGCCAAGCACCAGGATCCACATGCGTTTGGAGTTGGGCAGAAGGATGCCTTTCCAAAGAGCATAGGGAAGCAGAACAAGAAGTCCGGTCGTAACACGCATGGCCGCCAGCCAATAGGCGTTGGTTTCGGGAACAGCTACTTTGATGGCGATGAAACCCGAAGCCCAGACCAGCGCGGTCAGCGCCACCAAAATCAGATCAGGAATGGTTGCGCGTTGAATTCTTGTCACCTGATTACCTTTTTCAGTCCGTCGCTGTCTGACCTGCCCAGGGACTTGTAGCCATGATTGGCTGTGGCGTGGTCGAGTCCGGCTGTCAAGGAATCTTGCGACCCTCAAACAAATATCCCGCCTCAGGGCGCCTCTGGATCAGATGTCGATACCTTTGAGCACGGCCGTGCGCGCTGATGAGAAATATTGCCTTCGTATGAGAACGGTGAGCACAAGCAATGTTGTGCACAAAAGCACGATTGGCCCAATAAACCAGCCAATATAGCTCAGTGAGATGAAAATGCCGCGAAAACCGGCATTGAAGTGTTTTCCGGCGATGATGTTGATGGTGACGGCTCTTTGGACAGCAAGATGGGCTTCCTCGGGCTGTCGGGAGATGTCTTCTACCATGGGTATTGCGCCAACGAGAATCAGGCAATAATTGAAAAGCCGATAGGCCCAGCCGAACTTGAAGAATGAATAGGCGAAAATCACAATCAATCCCGCAACCTTCAATTCGAAGGCCTCCCGTTCGGCGGGGACATCAAAGGAAAGGCCGGAGAGGACACCAAGAACCTGATCGGTCGCTCCGAGCAGGGCGAAACAACCGCCAATGGCGAGCAGAGTCGTCGATGCAAAAAAGCCCGTCCCCTGTTGCAGTCCCGTCATGATGCTGGTGTCAATCATTTTCAAATCACGGCGCAGGCAGTTCTCAAGCCAGCGGGCTCTGTGAATATTCATGATCTGGGAAAGATTTGGCGGCAATGCGGAAAATTCCCGATCGGCGATCAGAGAAAATATGCACCAAATTGTCAAACAGATGCCAGCGGCAATGATATCCAGTTCACTCATGCCCATATGTGTCACGCCTTGCTGAGTCGGAAAAGACCAAAAAGGACTGTTCCTATGCCTGCAAAATTCAATTCAGGCGGAATTGTGCACAAATCTTGTCTATAATGATCTGTGGTAAGTGGTTGAAAAAGCTCGAGAGAGGGTCCGATCGCTGCCCTGTGTCATGAAAAGGTCATATATTGCAGTTGCGAAGGTATTAACGATCCGTTACAAGGCGGCCTCCATATAGCGAGCAACAAGCGCATGTGGATTTGTTCAAGCATCACTCGGAGCCAAAATGGAAGAAACAGTCCAAAAGTCCTGTTGGGGCGTAACTGCCCGTACGGTGATTGGTTTTGTGGGCTTACTGGCGTTGATCTATCTCTTTGGTGGGATCTGAGCCAGATTTACAAAACAAGAATTATAAAACAGCGTGCGTGTTTCGTGCGCTGTATTTTTTTGAACAGATGCATGACGGCATTTGAACAGGCCCTCTGCTAACGCCGCGGGACCAAATAGTCTTTTTCAGGACTGATCATACCTTTGCTGGCGATGACTGGTGTGACCGTTCGATCAGCCCTGTCGCAGCCGCCATGGTTTATGTCGGTCCAATGGTGCAAATTGAAAATCAGCGGGTCTACACTGCCATAGCAATCTGTTGCATATGGATGACCAATACGATGTTTCTTTCCGTTTTTGACGTCTTCAAGATTGGCATTGGCCCATCAAGTTCCCACACAATGGGGCCGATGGTGGCCGCTGGCCGGTTTCTCAATGAAATTCTGCATGGCGAATGGCCAAAGCCCGCCGGGTATCACATAGAACGTCTTGAGGTCAGTCTGCATGGCTCTCTTGCCTTTACCGGCGTCGGCCATGGCACGGGACGGGCCATTGTTCTGGGACTGATGGGGTTTGACCCTCAAACTGTCGATACGTCGAGAATGGACGACATCATTGCCTCCGTCGAAAAATCGAAGACGGTTCAGCCCGTTGATCATCCGACCTATGTATTTGATCCCGATGTTGATCTGATTTTCGACAGGAAGAACCCTTTGCCCGGCCATGCCAATGGCATGACATTCAGCGCCTATGATGCTGATGACCGCCTGTTGCTGCGCCGTATTTACTATTCCATTGGCGGGGGCTTTGTGGTCTCGGATATGGAACTTGAATCATTGAACGACCAACAGCATTCTGTGCAAACGCCCGACGTGCCCCATCCGTTCAAGAATGCCGCTGAAATGTTGCAGATGGCCATGCAATCCGGATTGTCGATAGCCGACATGAAGCGCGCCAATGAGCAAACACGCCAATCAGACGCGTCGCTGGATCAAGGTTTGGACAGGATATGGGCAACGATGCTTCAATGCATGGACAATGGGCTATCGCGTGAAGGTGTTCTGCCGGGTGGCCTCAAGGTCCGTCGCCGTGCGCGTGCCATTCACGACCGGCTGCAGGATGAGTGGAAGCAGAACAAGATCAATCCCTTGCTGGCAAATGACTGGCTGTGTGTCTATGCCATGGCGGTCAATGAGGAAAATGCATCCGGTGGTCGCATTGTTACGGCGCCGACCAATGGTGCAGCGGGCGTCATACCGGCGACCCTGCGCTACTACACCCGCTTTCAAGACGGTGCGGACCGGGAGGGCATACACGCCTTCCTGCTGACGGCCGCTGCCATTGGGGGCATCATCAAGCAGAATGCCTCCATATCGGGCGCCGAAGTCGGCTGTCAGGGGGAAGTGGGCTCGGCATCTGCCATGGCCGCTGCCGGTTTGGCTGCCGTCATGGGCGGCACGCCGGAACAAATTGAAAATGCAGCTGAAATTGCTTTGGAACATCATCTTGGCATGACCTGTGATCCGGTTGCGGGCCTTGTGCAGGTGCCGTGCATAGAACGAAATGCGCTGGGAGCTGTCAAAGCTGTTACAGCAGCATCGTTGGCACTCAAGGGCGACGGCAAACATTTTGTTCCTCTGGATGCTTGTGTGGAAACCATGCGACAGACTGGTCTGGACATGAACGAGCGATACAAGGAAACCAGCACGGGCGGGCTGGCGGTCAATGTTGTGGCCTGTTGATGTGGGGCTGATCGCCTGCCGGGTCTGGCACCCTGCAGGTGAAAGCCGTACTTAGGGGGCAGGAGCCAGATATTGCGGCCAGATCTTGCGGTCAGGCTCGGGGCAGGGACTTGTGGACATCACGCTGAATAAGCTTGACGCAGGCAATGAACCCTTTACCCCGGTGTAATGACCCTTAACCTGGTAAAATTGTGCGTTGGTGTCGATGCGGTCGAGAGCCTGCAGGCATCCATGGATTTCAATCTGGCAGACAAGAAAAGCCGCGGAGTGGAGGCGATCTGTTTCCATACAACACGCATGGTGCCAAAACGGGTCGACGAGTTGCTGGATGGCGGTTCTCTGTATTGGGTCATCAAGGGCAATGTCCAGGTGCGCCAGCCGATTGTGGAAATTCGGCCATTCACCGATGCGACAGGCATTTCCCGGTGCAAAATCGTCATGGAGCCCCGGTTGATCCTTACAGAATGGCAACCACGCAGGGCATTTCAGGGGTGGCGTTATCTGACCACCAGCGATGCGCCCGCTGACGTGACGTCACGTAAAAGCGGAATATTTTCTCTGCCGCCTGATTTGCGCAGAGAACTGGCGGATCTCGGACTGCTATAAGATCGCGTGGATCGTCGCGATCAGTTCAAATTCCTGGGTTTTGGCGCCGGCCCGCTAACTCATTTTGGGCAACTGGTACAAATTGGCCTGCGCAAGCACTAGATTCACGTTACTGGTATGTTGAAATTGAAGTTGTGCCAAAGTGATGGAAGGGAGTTTTCCATGGCAAAGTCGGACATCACAAGGAGTCGTGGCTCCGGTACGGTTGCCAAGAGCAGCACTGCACAATCATCAAAGAAGGATGTTGCGGCGTTTCTCAATGCGGCCCGTTCCGTCAGCGTTGCCGCCGGTTCGGACAGCGGACGGTTGATCTTTGCGCTGGATGCAACAATGAGCCGCCAACCGACCTGGGATGCGGCCTGCGGTCTGCAAAGCGAGATGTTCAATGCTGTTGGCCGTGTGGGCAGCCTGAATGTGCAACTGGTATATTTTCGGGGTTTTGGAGAATGTCAGGCATCCCGCTGGGTCAACGATACCAGACAATTGCGCGACCTGATGTTGCGCATTGATTGCCGTGGCGGCCAGACACAAATTGCCAAGGTCCTCAAACATGCCCGCGATGAGGCCAAGCGCAAGCCTGTCAGTGCTCTGGTCTTTATTGGTGATGCCATGGAAGAAGATGTTGATAGATTGTGCCAGTTGGCCGGCGAACTTGGCATGCGGCGAGTACCCTGTTTCATGTTTCAGGAAGGTGGGGATCCGGCAGCGCAAACAGGTTTTCGCGAAATTGCACGCCTTTCCGGTGGCGCCTACCTGAGATTGGACAGCAATGCGGCCAGTGCTTTGGTCAATCTGCTGCGGGCTGTGGCCGTTTACGCGTCTGGTGGTCTGCGCGCACTTCAAAATGACAAGAGCCACGCGTCCCAGATGCTGCTGGAGCAGCTTCCTGGTGGAAAGGGCAGCTGATCGTGCTTATTATATTTTATATTGTTCTGGTCGGTTTCGTGCTGGCGATTCTGGCGGCCCTGTTTTTGCGGATGGATGCACGGCGGGTGGCCGCTGTATTACGCTATCTCGTGCCTGCTGTGCTGGCCGGTACCGGCATAATCTTTATGCTTGTGGGGCGGGGCGGCATATCCTTTGCCCTGTTCGGCCTCGCCGCAGCGCTGTTTGGACGTGCACGGGCCAGTTCGAGGGCGAGCCGGAGCAGTAATCAGACATCGCATGTCAGAACGGCTGCTCTGGAAATGGAGTTGGACCTGGATACCGGTGAGATCAATGGTCTGGTTCTTGCCGGTCAGTTCGATGGTCGCGAACTCAATGCCATGAACGAAATGGAACTCCTGTCGCTGCACGCCGAACTGCACAGCGACCCGGAAAGTGTTCAGGTGCTAGAGACGTATCTTGACAGGCGTATACCCACTTGGAGAGACGACTTTGATACGCACACGGGCGACGGGTTGGGTGCTGCGCCAGCTTCGGGCTCCATGAGTGAGCAGGAAGCTTACGAGATCCTTGGTCTTTCGGCTGGTGCTACCGAGGCGGAGATCCGCGATGCGCATCGCCGCCTGATGAAGCGTATGCATCCCGATACTGGGGGCTCGGTCTTTCTGGCTGCCCGTATCAACCAGGCCAAAGATATTCTGCTGCGTGGTCATTAGCTCTTCCTCAATACTCTTGAACAAACTCGAGGGCGGGGTGGTTCGTTTGATCCACCCCTGAAGTTTTCGGTTGGATTTACTGTTGGGTCGCCCAGCAGCCATATCCGCTTTTCTTCAGTACTTTACATGCTTTCCAGGCATGAGATTTTCCGGAGAAGCCGGCAAAGCGTGCTCGGTGCAACTGTTCGCCGTTGCTGGATGTAATGGCCGTGAATGCTTGTGCATCATTGATCATGCCACCCGCTTTTGATTTCGCTTCTGCCAATAGTTTTTCGGCACCTTCGCGGGTAGCAGCAGCACCAATCTGAACGACCCAGCCTGAAGGAAGGCCTGTACTTGCGGTTACCACCGGATCGATCTCATTGTTGACCGTCTGACGGGTGTTTGCATCGTCACGCGTGTCTGGGCGGGGGGCTGGTGCGACCACAGCGCGCTGCTTCTTGAGGCTGTCGATCAGGGCATTTCTGCCGATAACCGGACGGTCGAGAGGTATGGGGAAAACAGCGGTCTTTTCTGGATTTGCATAGGCCAGTGCAATACGCACCTCACTGAAGTCCCGGAAACTCGGGATGGGTCCAATTTTAGGCAAGGCAATCCGTGTTGCCGCCGCCGGTGCCTGTGCGATCAAGTCTCCGCGTCCTGTGCGTGAGGCTTTCGGCAGGTAGGTAGCAATCAGCTTTTTCATTTGCTCGTTGCGGCTGGATCCGGTGTTCCCGCCCATGACGACGGCAACGATACTGCGGCCATCGGCCCGCACGGAACTCACCAGATTGAAACCTGAGGCGCGGGTATAACCGGTCTTGATGCCGTCAACTCCTTTGACCACGCCAAGCAACCTGTTGTGATTTCCATACCTGGCTTTGCCATATTTGAAAGAGCGGGTTGAAAAATAGCTGTAATAATGCGGGAAATGTTCACGCAGAGCCAGACCCAGGCGCGCCATATCCCGCGCTGTTGTCTTCTGGCTTGAATTGGGCAGACCATGGGCATTGCGAAACGTCGTGCTTTTCATGCCGAGTGCATGTGCCTTGGCTGTCATCTTGCGGGCAAAACCGCTTTCCGAACCACCAATATGTTCTCCCAATGCAGTCGCAACGTCATTGGCAGATTTTGTGACAAGTGCATAAATGCCCTGCTCAACGGATATTGTCTGCCCCGGACGAAGTCCGATTTTGGATGGCTGCTCATTGGCGGCGTTTCTGGAAATGGAGATGCGTGTTTTTTTGGAAAGACTGCCGTTATCGAGTGCTTCGAAAACCATGTAGAGGGTCATCATCTTGGTCAGCGACGCCGGATAGCGCGCCGAATCAGCACTGGATGCGTAAAGAGTTTTGCCCGTTTTGGCGTCGATGACGATACCGGCATATTTTGGGTTTGCGGTGGCTCCGACTGCCATGGATGATAACAACAACGCGACCGCGATGACATATTTGAAAGCGCCATAAAGGCTTGTCTTGCAAGACAAAAGGCTGGGACCTGACGAAACTGGATACACTATACCTGTCCAATCTTTAAACACTACGCAGACGATTTTTTGCCGGCCAATTCATGACTGGTTCCGGGCTTTTCAGCAGACTAGTCAAACAGCGTTACCAATCCGTTTATGGTTTCCAAAAAGTTTCGCAGATCTTTCAAATACGTCAAGTTGATGACCAATTGACTTTGTTGCACTGCACAAATTATTTGACATTGTGTTGCGGTGCATATAGATAGGGGTTGCAGGTCAGGGCGCGTTCCCGATCATTAAAAGCATGTCTATTTCCACTCCAATGACAGGATATCGTGATGTTTTCCTTTGATGATGCGAGCAAACAGGGCAAGGATGCCATGGAGAATATGCTCAAGAGTTACTCCGATCTGGCCAAAGGTTTTCAGGCAATGGCAACCGAGGCAACTGAGTATTCAAAAAAGTCCTATGAGGACAATGCATCGGTTCTGGAACAGCTTTTTTCTGCCAAATCAGTGGAAAAGGCGCTTGAAATTCAGAGCGAATACGCCAAAACCAGTTATGAGGGTTTCGTCTCACAGGCAACAAAAATGGGTGAGATGTACACCGATGTGACGCAGAGCGCCATCAAGCCTTATGAAGCAGCGATGCCCAAGGCTGTTGCGGCGTTTGTCACCGACGCGGAAAAAACAAACGCCTGAACCCGTTAATTCAATCTGACGACGGGGAGCCAGGTTCTTCAGACCGTTCGATTGACGACACTCCACCCCATGACCATTTGAAACCCGGCGGCTAACAGCGGTCGGGTTTTTGTTTTTGGGATATGCTATCTGTTTTTCTTCCAAATCGGTTCATCCCGTCACAGACCCTGTTCAACGAAAAATTGGCACCTATTTACAGAAGAATGATCAGAACTGGTGGAGAGCCACAGATGGGGGCTTAAAATCGCTCAAATAAAGATTAGATTAGGGTAGAGTGAAAATCGAATGGGATTGCATCGAAATCGGATGTGGTCCCGCGGACACAGGACAAGAGACATAATGGCAGTAAAGCCTATACGGGCAGGCAAGGACGGCGACGATGAGGGTGAAGGTGGCGGCAGAGGCAACGGCGTCTCCATCATCACACGCACTCAGAAGCAACTGAAAAAGCCAAGTCTTTATCGCGTGTTGCTATTGAACGACGACTATACGCCGATGGAGTTTGTCATTCATATTCTGGAGAAGTTTTTCCAGAAAGACCGGGACGCGGCAACGCAGATCATGCTGCATGTTCACAATCACGGTGTTGGTGAATGTGGGGTCTTTACATATGAAGTGGCTGAAACCAAAGTTACGCAGGTAATGGATTTTGCACGGCAAAATCAGCACCCATTGCAGTGCGTGATGGAAAAGAAATGAGGATATAATCGTGCCGACATTTTCTAACAGCCTGGAGAAAGCGCTGCACCAGGCCCTGACTTTGGCCAATGATCGTCATCATGAGTATGCAACTCTGGAACATTTGTTGCTGTCGCTGATGGATGACGCCGATGCAGCTGCTGTCATGCGCGCCTGCGGTGTCAATCTGGATGGTTTGCGCACAACAGTAACCGAATATATCGACAACGAGTTGCACAATCTTGTCACTGGTTATGATGAGGATTCCAAACCCACATCCGGTTTTCAGCGCGTCATTCAGCGTGCGGTGATCCATGTACAGTCGTCAGGTCGCGATGAAGTGACCGGAGCCAATGTACTGGTGGCCATTTTCGCCGAGCGGGAAAGCCATGCGGCCTATTTTCTGCAGGAACAGGAAATGACCCGCTATGATGCCGTAAATTTCATTTCTCACGGCATTTCCAAGCGCCCCGGCGTTTCGGAAAACAGGCCGGTGCGTGGCGCCGAGGAGCCGGAAACCGATGGGCCTTCCACGCCTTCCGAGAGTGAAGAAGGCAGCAAGCCAAAAAATCAGGATGCATTGAGCGCCTATTGTGTCGATCTGAATCAGAAGGCAAGGGATGGCAAGGTCGATCCGCTCATCGGACGCGAGCAGGAGGTCAACCGTACCATTCAGATTCTTTGCCGACGCACGAAGAACAATCCGCTCTATGTCGGGGATCCGGGTGTCGGAAAAACCGCGATTGCGGAGGGCTTGGCGCGCCGTATCGTCAAGGGCGACGTGCCGGAAGTGCTTCTGGATGCAACAATCTATTCGCTTGATATGGGCTCGCTGCTTGCCGGTACGCGTTATCGTGGTGATTTTGAAGAACGGCTCAAGCAGGTCGTGAAAGAATTGGAGGAATTGCCGGGCTCCGTTCTTTTCATCGATGAGATACATACGGTTATCGGGGCAGGGGCGACATCCGGCGGCGCCATGGATGCGTCGAACCTGCTGAAGCCGGCTCTCTCCTCCGGTGCCATTCGTTGCATTGGTTCCACGACCTACAAGGAATACAGGCAGTTTTTCGAGAAAGATCGGGCACTCGTGCGCCGTTTCCAGAAGATTGATGTCAATGAGCCAAGCATTGATGATGCGGTGAAAATTCTGACGGGGCTCAAGCCCTATTACGAGGATTATCACAAGGTCAAATACAGCGATCAGGCCATTACCTCCGCTGTGGAGTTGTCTGCACGCTACATCAATGATCGCAAATTGCCTGACAAGGCCATTGACGTGATTGATGAGACGGGCGCCTCACAGATGTTGCTGGAAGAAAGCAAGCGCCGCAAGACAATCACCGAGAAGGAAATCGAGGCCACCATCGCAACGATGGCCCGTATTCCGGCCAAGACCGTATCCAAAGATGACAAGCAGGTACTTGCCAATCTCAGCAAGCAACTGAAGTCGGTTGTTTACGGGCAGGATCAGGCCATCGAAGCCTTGACCTCGGCGATCAAGCTTGCACGGGCCGGATTGCGCGAACCCGACAAACCGATCGGCAGCTATCTTTTCTCCGGTCCGACAGGTGTCGGTAAAACCGAAGTGGCCCGCCAATTGGCAAGTTCTCTTGGTGTTGAACTGCTGCGTTTCGACATGTCGGAATATATGGAACGGCATACGGTGTCGCGCCTGCTCGGTGCGCCTCCCGGATATGTTGGCTTTGATCAGGGCGGATTGCTGACTGATGGTGTCGACCAGCATCCGCATTGCGTATTGCTGCTCGATGAAATTGAAAAGGCCCACCCGGACCTTTTCAATATTCTGCTGCAGGTGATGGATCACGGCAAACTGACAGATCACAATGGCAAGCAGATTGATTTCCGCAATGTCATCCTGATCATGACAACCAACGCCGGAGCCTCCGATATGGCCAAGAATGCCATTGGTTTTGGCTCCACAAAACGTGAGGGCGATGACGTCGAGGCGATCAATCGCATGTTCACGCCGGAATTCCGCAACCGGCTCGATGCGATCATCGCCTTCGGTTCCCTGCCGACGCCGGTCATACACCAGGTGGTGCAGAAATTTGTCATGCAGCTTGAGGCACAATTGGCAGAACGCGGCGTCACCTTCGATCTGTCCAAACAGGCGATCTCCTGGCTGGCCGAAAAGGGCTATGATGAACGCATGGGTGCGCGTCCATTGGGGCGGGTTATTCAGGAGCACATCAAGAAGCAACTCGCTGATGAAGTGCTGTTCGGCAAATTGAAAAAGGGTGGAACTGTCAAAGTCACCGTCGAAAAGAATGCTGATGGCCAGGATAGCCTGAAGCTTGAGGCTTTGCCGGACAAACCCCAGCCAAGACCACGCAAAAAGGCACCGGCGGCCAAACGCAAGGCGCCGGTCTCCAGGGCAAAGGCCAAAGTGGCTACTGCGGAAAAGCAATCGGCAGATCCGCAATCTGACGGTGGAAAAGACAGCGGGAAGACCGCTACAGAAGCGCCCGTTGCCAAGAAACGTGGCAGCGCCGTGCCAAAAGTACCGCGCAAATAGCCATATATCCAATCAGAGTAGCGATCGCCCAATCTCAGGGCGGTCGCAATTCAAAACCTTCTATTCCTGTTTTTGGACGTGGCGGTTCGGTGCTCGTCGCGGAATCCACCGAGATCGGATCTTTCGATTTTGTGTTGAAACGTCTTTTCGCATCGTCCAGACGCAAAACACTTCACACTTTTAAAGAACCGATCTAACAAGACCGCATGGAAGACTCACCCTTCAGGCAGTGGCCCTGGTTCCTTACGGGAATGCGTGGCATTTTTTCGGCCCCGGCGTTTGTATTGATGGGCGCCTTTGTCGGGTTTTGCGGTTTTGCCTATGAATCCGGCATCCCTCTATCTCAAACAGTCTTCATGACAGCCGTGGTCTGGGCGCTGCCGGCTCAATTGGTGCTTGTGGGCGCCATGCTGGCGGGCGCTTCGCTGCCCGCCGCCGCGATTGCCGTCACATTGTCATCCATGCGGCTGATGCCGATGGTCGCGGCGTTCGTACCTGAAATTCGCACAAAATCCACGCCGACCTGGTTGTTGCTCGTGTTGTCGCATTTCGTGGCGGTGACGGCCTGGGTTTTCACCATGGAGCGACTTCACCTCGTGCCGCGGGAAGGTCGTCTCGCCTTCTTTGCCGGATTTGCTTTGACCCTCACCAGTGCCAATATCGTTTTGGTCGCGACTTTGTACAGTGTTGTCAGTTATCTGCCGGCGCTGCTTGTCGGCGCTCTGTTCTTCCTCACGCCAATCTATTTTCTGACGTCCATCTGGTCATCGGCGCGCAGCCTGGAAGTCTATCTGGCGCTGATTGTCGGTCTTGTTCTGGGGCCTGTCTTTCACTCTGTCAGCGTTGATTTGGGACTGCTCTATGCCGGTCTTGTCGGCGGAACAATCGCCTTCGGGCTGGAAAGGCTGATCAACAAGTGGCGAAAGAACAAGGTGGCTTCATGACCCCGTATTGCTTAGTCATTTGTGATTGTTGCCCGAGGAACTCCGCGTGACCATCGAAGCGCTGTGGCCCTTTGTTTTCATTGCAGTCGCTGGCTGGCTGGCAACAGATATCTGGCGCTGGCTGGGCGTTCTTGTCGGCAACCGCATTGCCGAGGATTCAGTCGTTTTGATCTGGGTGCGTGCCGTTGCAACAGCGCTGGTTGCCGCTGTCGTGTCACGGCTGATCCTGTTTCCATCAGGTGCTCTAGCAGCGACGCCGATGGGCTTGCGCATTGCAGCAACCCTTGTGGGGTTCATTGCATTCCTGATATTCGGGCAGCGCATCATTGTGGGTGTGCTGGTGGCTGAAGCCGCTCTGTTGGTTGGGTTGTTTGCGTTTTAGAGCGGTTTTTCCTTTTAAAGCAAGACCTCACGAAGCCTTCGGATCTCACTGAGCTTCGATTTCGTTTCTTCATATCCCCGGTCAATGGCTTCGCTGGCGCGGTGAAATTCGGACAGACCGATATCCGACAGGCGCGGCATGAGAAGCAAATCGGGTGGATCACCTGCAAGCCGTGCCCGGGAAATCCTGTCCTGAATGATATTGAAAGCCTCCACCATCACATTGGCAACACCGAGACGGGTTGTCCGATCGTTTGGGTCGGGCACCGATTGCGCAGTCAGGTCATGGGGTTTCTTCGAGGCCGAGTGTTTGACCACTGCAGAGCGTCCATAAAGATCATAGTGAAGATTGACGGCAATAACCAATGGTGCCTCATGGGCGCGACAGACCGACACCGGGACCGGATTGACGAGCGCGCCATCCACCAATGTTCTGCCGTTGCAATCAACGGGCTGGAATATGCCGGGCAGGGCATAGGACGCATGGATTGCAGTGCTGAGTGATCCACTATGGATCCAGACTTCATGGCCCGTGGAGATTTCCGTGGCGACAGCCGTGAAGGGACGATCCAGGTCTTCTATCTGGATGTCGGACAGGTGCTCGCGCATGCGTTTGCTCAGGCGCATGCCACCCAGCAGACCGCCGCCCCCGATGACAAAATCGAGAAAGCCGACCATGCGCCGCATGGTCAGGCTGCGGGCAAACTCCTCCAGTTCATCCAGTTTTCCGGCCAGATAACAACCTCCAACCAGCGCGCCAATGGAGGTTCCGGCAATCATCCCGATCTCGATGCCGTCCTCATCCAGTGCGCGCAGCACACCAATATGGGCCCATCCGCGTGCTGCGCCACCACCCAGGGCAAGAGCAATTTTCGTTTGCGGGGTTTTGAGCAACACGGCCGTTATCTCCTGAGTAGGGCTGACAAAATATTTTAAATCACAATCAAGCACAGTGACCAGACATTTAGGGGCTTTGATCTGCTCCAAGCAATGTATTTTTGCCATGCAGCATGCACTTTAACAAAAAGTATAAGGGGCAGGATGGCGGCAGTCCGTTGTCGCTGTCTGTCGCATTATTGTGGGCTGAAGCAGCGATGAATATTGCGCTCGTCAGTACACGGTTCCCGGATCGAAACGGGGCGCATCTTCATCAGTGACGAGGTGAGCCTTTCCGTTCTGCAATTCGATACGGCGGTAAAAACAACTCCTGCGACCGGTGTGACAGGTTGCATCATGCCCGGCCACATGGACCTTCAGCCAAATCGCGTCCTGATCGCAATCGGTGCGCAATTCGTGCACAGTTTGCACGTTGCCGGACGTTTCTCCCTTCTTCCAAAGGGCGGCGCGTGAGCGACTGTAATAATGCGCAATACCGGTTGACAGCGTCAACGCCAGCGCCTCGCTGTTCATGTGAGCAACCATCAGCAATGTTCCGTCACCGGCATCCGTCACAACGGCCGTTACCAGTCCGTTTGCATCAAAGCGCGGGGTCAGAACCGATGATTCCTCCAGTGCCACATGATCCTGTGGTGCTGCTTCAAATGAGTTTGACAGATCCAGGTCCCTGGTCATCGTATCAGTTGCGCATGCGCAGCATTGAAATGAAGCGGGCCTGTTCTTCGGGGATCGTCTTGAACTCACCGGTGAAGGTCGATGTCATCGTGGTTGACCCCAGTTTCTGGACACCGCGCATGACCATGCACATGTGTTCCGCCTCAATCATCACTGCAACGCCACGAGGTTTCAATGTTGTGTCAATGGCATTGGCGATCTGCGCCGTCAGTGCTTCCTGGGTTTGCAGACGGCGGCCAAATATATCAACGACGCGGGCAATCTTGGACAGGCCAAGGACCTTGCCATTTGGCAGATATCCAACATGGGCCTTGCCAACGATCGGCACCATGTGATGTTCGCAGTGCGAATAGAACGGGATATCCTTGACCAGCACCAGATCATCATAGCCGGACACTTCCTCAAAGGTCCGGCCGAGGATTTCCTCGGCGGATTGGTCATATCCGGAAAACAGATCGTGGTAGGCCTTGGCGACGCGCGCTGGAGTGTCACGCAGTCCCTCGCGGGCCGGATCATCGCCGATCCACCGCAGCAGCAGTTCAACTGCCGCTCTGGCCTCGTCTTCAGAAGGGCGCGGCGTTGCCAGATTTTCATTGCTGGTATCGTCGCCATGGCCCTTGCCATCGGCTATTCCATTTCGGAAATTCTTTAAAATGGCGTCCATAATCTGTTTCTCCGCGGCTGCGCTCATGCAGCTTTAATCATTCGGACCATCCGCCAATGGCCGAAACACGGAACTAACCGGGTACGGGTTCTTTGGCAAGGTTCCGGGGCCCAATGGGCACGGTTTCCTCATCATTGCGGCAAGTGACCACTTGCAATGGTGTTACCTGATAACAAAATAGGGTATAGGAGTGATAATTGCCAACAAAATGGCGACGTCTTCGTGTCGTATTTAAATTTTGCTGGTTTGTGAGCAAACTGATTGACCGGGGCCGGTGAATGATTGACGACGTCTACAATGCCAAAATCCTTGAATTTGCAGGGAATATTCCCCTTGTTGGGACAATGGATGATGCGGATGCGAGTGCCCGTGCCCATTCAAAACTTTGTGGGTCAACCGTCACGATATGGTTGAAACTTGACGGTGACCGGGTCAGCGACTTTGCCCATGAAGTCAAAGCATGTGCCTTGGGGCAGGCTTCGTCTTCCATCATGGCAAGCCATATCATCGGTGCTTCAAGCGGGGAGTTGCGTGCTGTTCGTGAGCAGATGATCGCGATGCTCAGGGAGAATGGTCCGCCACCGACGGGTCGTTTTACCGATCTGAAGTTTCTGGAGCCGGTGCGGGACTACAAGGCCCGCCATGCCTCCACCTTGCTGACCTTTGACGCGGTTGTTGATGCCATCAATCAGATAGATGAACGACGTGCGGCCGGCGCGGCGGCCTGAGTCGCACCATGTGCAGTAAAGAGTCGCGTCATGTGCAGTGAAGACAAGCCCCATCGGGAATCGCCCAAAAAGGTCCCACAGGGGCGCAATTACAGCGGTCCCTTCCGCAAAACACCGGGCAGACTTTTCGGGATGGTTGTCATCAGAGCCTATCAGTTGACGCTTTCCGGCTTTATCGGCAACTCCTGTCGGCATTTGCCCACCTGTTCCGAATATGGTTACGAAGCCATTGCCCGGCACGGATTGTGGGCAGGAGGCTGGATGACATTCTTTCGGGTAATCCGGTGCGGGCCCGGCGGAACGCATGGATTTGATCCAGTTGCGGAAAGACAGACCATGCGCATGCACTGGTATCTGCCCTGGCGTTATTTCCAATCGACATCATGACGCATCATGTGAGCGTTGCATTGGGCGCTTTCACACGCTAAAAGGCCCGCGCCCGTCCAACACAACAAGACTTGCATGTTTCGGCCCATGCCGGATTGCCTGAGCCTTTTTCTGTTTGGCGCGCATAACCAAGATCAACCACCCGCAACCGTAGGCGGGACTGGACAGGAGTAAACCCATTGGCTGATAGTGTATCCCTGAAATTTCCTGATGGCTCGAGCCGCGAATATGCCGCTGAATCCAGCGGTCGCGATGTGGCGGAGAGCATATCCAAATCATTGGCGAAGAAAGCAGTCGCCATTGTCATTGACAATGAGTTGCGTGATTTGTCCGAACCGGTGACCAATGGCACTGTGGAAATTCTGACGCGCGATGATCCGCGTGCGCTTGAACTGATCCGGCATGACGCGGCCCATGTCATGGCCGAGGCGGTTCAGGAACTCTTCCCCGGCACCCAGGTGACCATCGGGCCGGTCATCGAGAATGGTTTCTATTACGATTTCGCCAAGGATGAACCCTTCACACCTGAAGATCTTCCGCGCATAGAGAAGAAGATGCGTGAAATCATTGCGCGCAACAAGCCCTTTACCCGTCAGGTCTGGTCGCGTGAAAAGGCCAGGGAAGCCTTTGCCCAGATGGGCGAGGACTACAAGATCGAGCTGCTTGATGCCATTCCCGAAGGTGATGATGTCAAGATCTACCATCAGGGCGACTGGTTCGACATGTGCCGTGGGCCGCATATGGCTTCAACCGGGCAAATCGGCAATGCTTTCAAGCTGATGAAGGTGGCCGGTGCCTATTGGCGTGGCGATTCGAACAATCCGATGCTGACACGCATTTACGGCACTGCCTGGACAGACCAGGCACAGCTGGATGGTTATCTGCATATGCTGGCGGAAGCAGAAAAGCGCGATCATCGCCGTCTTGGCCGCGAGATGGACCTTTTCCATTTCCAGGAAGAAGGTCCGGGCGTCGTCTTCTGGCATGCCAAGGGCTGGCGGATGTTCCAGACGCTGGTGAACTACATGCGGCGGCGGCTTGACGAGCATGGCTATGAGGAAGTGAACGCACCCCAGATACTCGACAAGGCCATGTGGGAAACCTCGGGGCATTGGGAGTGGTACCGGGAAAACATGTATGTCACCCAGACAGAGGATGATCGGGTATTTGCGATCAAGCCTATGAACTGTCCCGGGCACATACAGATATTCAAGCATGGCCTCAAAAGTTACCGTGAACTGCCTGTTAAAATGGCGGAATTCGGAGCCGTTCATCGCTATGAACCATCCGGGGCGCTGCATGGATTGATGCGCGTTCGCGGCTTTACTCAGGATGATGCGCATGTGTTCTGCACCGATGAACAGATGGCGGCCGAATGTCTGAGGATCAATGATCTGATTTTGACGACCTATGCGGATTTCGGTTTTGACGAAATCACCGTCAAATTGTCGACCCGTCCGGAAAAACGGGTGGGTGACGATGCGCTTTGGGATCGCGCCGAAGCTGTCATGTCGGATGTGCTCAAGATTATTGAAGCGCAATCGGAAGGCCGGATCAAAACCGATATTCTGCCGGGTGAGGGTGCCTTCTATGGCCCCAAATTCGAATATACATTGCGCGATGCGATCGGGCGCGAATGGCAATGCGGCACGACACAGGTAGATTTCAATCTGCCGGAGCGTTTTGGTGCCTTCTACATCGACAGCGATTCGGAAAAGAAGCAACCGGTGATGATCCACCGCGCCATTTGCGGCTCAATGGAGCGCTTCCTCGGCATTCTGATCGAGAACTATGCCGGCAATCTGCCTCTGTGGATCGCCCCTGTTCAGGTTGTCGTGGCGACGATCACCTCGGGCGCCAATGAGTACGCCACAGAAGTCGCCAAGATTCTGAAGAAGGCCGGGATGCATGTCCAGACGGATCTGCGCAACGAGAAGATCAACTACAAGGTCAGGGAGCATTCCGTGGCCAAGGTGCCGGTCATTCTTGTATGTGGTATGCGCGAAGCGGAAGAGCGCAGCGTCAATATGCGGCGGCTCGGAAGTCGCGATCAGGTTTCAATGACCCTGGATGAGGCAGTCCTTGCCCTGACTGATGAGGCGACACCGCCTGATCTTCGTCGCAATGATTGAGGGCTTCGTCCTTAAACAATAGATTGCAAAGCGCCGCCCTGTTAAAAACCGGGCGGCGTTTTCATTATTGCAGCAAGACTTCCACGTCATAATTGCGTCCGGAAATGATATTGAAATCGCGCCGCAGCAATTTTTCCTTGTGGCGGGCAATGGCCGTATAGTCGCCTTCTGCCAGAACCATGGACGGAAAAGCCCCGACGCTCTCATTGATCAGATCACCGGCAGAATTGGTGATTGACCAGGCTGTGTCGGCAATGGCTTCACCACCGGCCTCGGAAACCAGTTTGAGCGTTATCTGGGCTGCGCGGTGCAGGATGGTCGCTTCGGTCAACTTGCCAGCTGTGACATTGATGTCCGATCGAATGACAGCGTTGACGTCTCCATATTCGGAGATGACGTGATAGGTGCCCTCGTTGAGGCGGACGATCTGATTGGGTTTGACATCGGAGACCACCAATTGCCGGTCATCATTTTCGTCGCGTTCGCTGGCATAAATGGAAAAGCGCAGTTTTGACGGGGCAATGCGCACATCATTTCCCGACACGGCATTCAGCATCAGGCCACCGGCGTTCAGTATGAAACTCTGTTTGTCGAGTGGCTCATCTGCCGGAACGGTCAGTTTTCGGGTCACACCGGCAAGGCCGAAAGCCACGTGAACGAAATATTCGCCCGGTTCAAATTCAAAATGGGCTTTACCGCCCTCGGATGTGGCAAGGATGGGCAACTTGCCTTCATTGTATGGAACAGGATTGTAAACGCGCCATGTAAGGCCGTGTTCCAGCGGCTGTGAATCTTCAGCAAGCTGGGCGTTCAACTCGACATTGCGCAATTTTCTGGTGGGTGGGCTGAAGGCGGTTGTGTCCTGTGTCGGCGCAAATTGCGTCAGGCCAGGCAGATTGAGTGGCAGGATGATATTGGAATTCGTCGTATCCTGTGCCAGAGAACCGGACGAATGTGTCCACAGCACAAAAACAGCTGTCAGCGCAGCTGCCAGGGGTGTAATTTTTCGACTCAGAAGGATCATGGATTTTCCACTTGTACCTGTTACCCGGTTGAACCGGATGCAAATGGCAAATTCAAGGCCAAATTTCATTTAGGACAAGGGTATTGCAATGAATCACGTTTTGAAAGCCTATCTCGAGGGGCGGCGCTCGATCCCCGCCAATGCATTGTCAGAACCGGGGCCGGACAGGCAGACAATGCAAAAGATGCTGCTCATGGCGTCACGTGTACCCGATCACGGCAAACTCGCTCCCTGGCGCTTTATCGTCTACGGCAGCGATGCTCGCCAACGCATCGCCGAGCAACTGACGCAGATCGCATTGCGTAATGATCGCGACATGCCGGAGGAACGGCTGGAACAGGAAAAGGTCAGATTCCTGCGCGCGCCAGCGGTCATCGCCGTTGTCAGCACGGCCGGAGCACATCCCAAAATACCCGAATGGGAACAGGTTTTGTCTGCCGGTGCGGTGTGCCTCAACCTTTTCATGGCGGCCAATGCCCTGGGGTTTGCTGCCAATTGGCTGACCGAATGGGTCGCCTATGACCAGGAAGCGCTTGGCTTGCTGGGTGTCAACGCCGGCGAGCGGGTGGCAGGCTTTGTCTATATCGGATCGCCCACAATGCAGGCGACCGACCGACCCCGTCCCGATATTGATGAAATCACGACCTGGATTGAATAGTGTTTTCAACTGTCCAAAACGTGCATTCTTCAGCCTTGCCCTGCTGGAACTACACACTGTTGGGGCTACACACTGTTAGGACTACCCGGAGCCAAATTGAATGTTCTATGAAACCGACACCAACAAACATGGTCTCGCGCATGATCCCTTCAAGGCGATTGTTTCGCCGCGACCGATTGGCTGGATTGGAACCGTCTCGCAGGACGGTACTTACAATCTTGCACCCTATTCGTTTTTCAATGCGATCGGCGACAACCCGAAGCTGGTGATGTTTTCCTCCAATACACGCAAGGACACGGTAACCAATGCAGAGGCAAGTGGTGTTTTTTCAGCGAGTCTGGCAAGCCGGTTTCTTGCTGAAAAAATCAACCTGAGTTCGGTCAATGCGCCGCCCGATGTCAGTGAGTTCGATTTTGCCGGTCTGGAGGCCGCGCCGGGCAGGCTCATTGCGGCACCTCATGTCAGGCAAGCTTTTGCCGCGCTGGAATGCAAGGTTGTGGACATTTTTACCCCCAAGACGCTCCCGGGCTTCAAATCAGGCGATCTTGTTGTCATCGGTCAGGTCGTCGGCATCCATATCGATCCGCAGGTCGTGGTGGACGGCAAGATTGACATGGCCAAGGCAGCACCATTGGCCAGACTTGGCTATCGTGACTACAGCGATGGCTCGCAAACCTTTGAAATGGTTCGTCCGCTATGGAAGGACCCCGATAGGAAAGAGCAGGGCTGATACGTCAGCCAATACCTGCTGCGCGGGCCCTGTTCAACAGACGTTGGGCCTGCTTGAGATGGGGGCGGTCAATCATCTGACCATCCAGACTGAGCACACCAACATCATCACCCGCCTGTTCAAACAGGTTGATGATGCTTCTTGCCCGTTGCAGGGCAGCCTCTGCTGGCGTGAATATCCGGTTGATCACCTCGACTTGAGAGGGGTGAATGGCCATTTTTCCGGAGAAACCGTCGCGAACGGCGGCGCTACATTCCCGTTCAAGCCCGGCAACATTCTTGAAATCGACATAGACCGTGTCAACGGCCTCGACTCCCGCAGATGCCGCCCCCAGCAGGGTGACCGTGCGGGCATATCGAAACAGGTCCGTATAGTGTCCTTCATCGGTGCGATTGGTTTCAACACCCACATCGGCGGAAAGATCCTCGCCACCCCAGGAAAGCGTCTTGAGGCGCTTGGAAACACCATCATAGGTGCCCGCGTTCAGTGTGCCCCTGGCCGTTTCAGTGATGAGCGCATGAATATCCGTAATGCCTTCATTCATTGCCGCTGCGGCCTCATGTACGGCCATCAGTGTGGACAGGTGCTGAACATCGGAACCATGCTCTGATTTCGGCAGCAGAATGCCAACGGGCCGTGCGCCAATTACCGCTGACAGATCATCATCTGCCATCCCGGATGAAAGCGGGTTGACGCGCACGATGATGTGCGGCGTGCCAGCTTTGTGGTTTTGCCCGGAATGTTCCATCACAAAGTCACGGGTAAAACGACGCGCGATGTCTTTTTGCGAAAGAGATACGGAATCTTCGAGGTCGATCAACAGGCAATCAGCGCCACTGGAAAGCGATTTGTGCAGTTTCCGCTCAGAATCGCCGGGCACGAACAGGTAGGATCTCATTGTCTATTCTACCTTTTTGCGCATCATGGCCTGGCGACGGCAACGTGCAACAAGCACATTGTCCTGGTTGAAACCACGGTGTTCGAATTCGACAATGCCCCGGTCATTCTTGGACTTCGAATCGCGCACCGAAATCACTTCCGTTTCCACATGGAAGGTATCGCCATGAAACATCGGGTGCGGAAAGATAACATCCGTCATGCCCAGATTGGCGATTGTCGTCCCGATCGTCGTGTCATTGACGGAAATCCCGATCATCAGGCCAAGGGTGAACAGAGAATTGACCAATGGCTTGCCCCATTCCGTGCGCGATGCAAAATCAAAGTCGATATGCAGCGGTTGGGGGTTCAATGTCATATTGGAAAACAACATGTTGTCGCTTTCCGTTATGGTTCTGCGCAACTGGTGTTGAAAGACCTGTCCCGGTGAAAATTCCTGCAGATATAATCCTGGCATAAATTGCTCCCTTTTATGCAAACTAGGTGAGGGGTGCGCTGGCCGCAAGCTGTTAACAGGCATGGTGAATAGATCGTAAACCTTTTGCCTCTATGGTCGTTGTTACAAACAGTGTCCATGGAATCATCAGATGGTCGTCAGGAAATTTTTGCAATGGTCTGAAACAGCGGGAGCCCGTGACCGCGCCCGTGCGGCCAATGCACTGGCCAGGGCCTTCATTATCTCCGATTTGTCGCGTGAAGATGCAAAGGCAGCGGAAGCTGCCATGACGATATTGCTGGATGACCCGTCGCCTCTGGTGCGGCTTGCGATGGCCGAGGCGCTTGCGACCAGCGCCATGGCGCCACGCTCGGTCATTCATGGCCTTGCTCGCGATCAGCTGGATGTGGCGGGGCTGGTTGTGTGCTGCTCGCCGGTCCTCAATGATCAGGATCTGGTTGATCTGGCAGCGGATGGTCGGGCCGGTGTTCAGCGGGCCATTGCCATGCGCCGTGATCTCAACCCTGCGGTTTGTGCCGCGCTGGCGGAAGTCGGCGGTCAAATGGCCGTTGGAGAAATGCTGGACAATGAGACAGCCCGTGTCGCCAGGATCACCCTGCGCAGAATCACCGAGCGCTTTGGAGATGATGCCGGATTGCGTTCACGGCTGCTGGAGCGCAGCGATTTGCCCTGTGATGTGCGCCATGCTTTGATCATGAAAGTCGGCGAGGCGCTGGCGGGATCCAGTTTTGTTGCCGGCATCGTCGGGCACAGTCGTATCAAAACCGTAACCAAGGATGCCTGCCAGCATGCCACGCTGCAATTGGCCGGCAATATTGCAGGCGATGACATACCGGCGCTGGTCGAGCATCTGCGGCTTGCAGGAAAGCTGACGCCCGCATTTCTCATGCATACACTGTGCGTCGGCAATATCGACTTTTTTGCATCCGCCATTGCATCCATCAGCGGCGTTTCGGGAAGCCGGGTGCGCGGATTGCTGGTTGATGGCAGACGCAATGCCATCCATTCGCTCTACCGCTCTGGGGGGATAGACAGCATCGTTTGCGAGGTATTTGTCAGTGCGACCCTATTGTGGCGACGGGCGACACAGGTGGAAGGTGGTGCGGATGCGATGGCAATCACCCAGCACCTAATGGAGCAGTATGCGCAGGCCCATGACCAGAATCTGGTTGCCGACCTTTTGATGCTGGTTGAGAGAATGAACCTCGACTTCCGTCGTCAGGCGGCAAAGAATTTCGCGGCATCAATGACTTTCGAGGCGGCCTGATCAGGTCGCCGGACGCCTGTCAGATATCGAGGTCTTTGGCAAATTCTGCCCGTTCCTGAATGAACTGAAAGCGCGCCTCGGGTTTCGTGCCCATCAGACTGTCAACAGCCTTGCGCGTTTCATCCTCCATTGCGATATCGATGCCGACCCGCAGCAGCGTACGCTTGTCGGGATGCATGGTCGTTTCCTTGAGCTGCGCAGGCAGCATCTCGCCAAGGCCCTTGAAGCGACCGATATCCACTTTGCCTCTGCCCTTGAATTCACTCTCCATAAGCTCGGCACGATGCGCGTCATCACGGGCATAAAGTGTCTTGGCGCCCTGCGTGATCCGGTACAAAGGTGGGACTGCCAGATAAAGGTGACCGCCGGTCACCAGTTCGGGGAGTTCCTGATAGAAAAACGTGATGAGCAATGCAGCAATATGGGCACCATCGACATCCGCATCGGTCATGATGATGATGCGGTCATAGCGCAGGTCTTCTTCGCGGTATTTACCGCGTGTTCCACAACCCAGAGCCTGCACAAGATCAGCGATCTGCTGGTTGGCGCCCAGTTTGTCGCGGCCTGCACTGGCGACATTGAGAATTTTGCCGCGTAACGGCAGGATCGCCTGATTGGCGCGGTTGCGTGCCTGTTTGGCCGAGCCACCAGCGGAATCACCCTCGACGATAAACAGTTCTGCGCCTGCAGCGCTGCTTTGCGAACAGTCTGAAAGCTTGCCTGGCAGCCTAAGCTTGCGCACGGCAGTCTTGCGGCTGACTTCCTTTTCCTTGCGTCTGCGGACCCGGTCATCGGCCCGCTCCAGCACCCATTCCAGCAGCTTGTCGGTTTCTTGCGGTGAGGCGGCCAGAAAGTGGTCAAACGGATCGCGGATGGCGTTTTCAACAATGCGTTGCGCTTCGACGGTCGCCAATTTGTCTTTTGTCTGGCCGACAAATTCCGGTTCACGAACAAACACCGACAGCATGGCAGCGGAAGAAATCATCACATCATCGGTGGAGATGATCGAGGCGCGTTTGTTGCCTGTCAGCTCAGCATAGGCTTTCAGGCCGCGTGTCAGCGCCAGGCGAAAACCGGCTTCATGGGTTCCGCCATCGGCGGTGGGGATCGTGTTGCAGTAGGAATTGATGAAAGCGTCCCCCGTATACCAGGTGACGGCCCATTCGACGGTGCCGTGACCGCCGGTCTTTTCCGTACGACCGGCAAAGATGTCACGGGTGACCTTGTGCTCGCCGCCAATCGAGGCATCAAGATAATCCTTGAGGCCGCCGGGGAAATGAAAGACTGCCTTCTCCGGTATGTCGCTTTTTTCGTCCAGCTGTGACGGATCGCATGTCCAGCGTATTTCGACACCGCCATAAAGGTAGGCCTTGGAGCGTGCCATCTTGAACAGTCTTGCCGGCTCGAAACGGGCGCCTTTGCCAAAGATGTCGGCGTCGGGGTGAAAGCGGATTTTGGTGCCGCGCCGATTTTGCACGGCGCCCAGGTCAACCAGGCCGGTTTGTGGAATTCCGCGGGAAAATGTCTGGCTGTAGAGATGGCGATTGCGGGCCACCTCGACGATGAGATCGTCGGACAGAGCGTTGACCACGGATACGCCAACACCGTGCAGACCGCCGGATGTCTCATAGACATTGGAATCAAATTTGCCGCCCGCATGCAGGGTCGTCATGATGACTTCGAGCGCCGACTTGTCCTTGAATTTTGGATGCGGATCGATCGGGATGCCACGGCCGTTGTCGGTGACGCTGAGATAGCCGTCCGCATCAAGTTCGACATCGATGTAATTGGCATGCCCAGCGACGGCTTCATCCATCGAATTGTCGATGACTTCGGCAAACAGATGGTGCAGTGCCCCCACATCGGTACCACCGATGTACATGCCGGGACGTCGACGCACCGGCTCAAGGCCTTCGAGAACTTCGATATCCGCGGCAGAATAGTCGCTTTCGGCTGCGGTCTTCAGCGCCTTTGTTGTACGCTCCGGGTTGGTATTGCGTTCAACGATCTGCTTGATGCTGGTGGTTTTTTGCTGTTCCGGTGCCGGAGTGCGCTTGACCGGTTTGGGCGGAATCAATGCGGCGCCAAGATTGGAAAAGAGATCGTTGCTGTCATCCATTGAGCGTGAAGGGCCTTAAATTCTAGCGGGGTTTCGCAATGCGCCAACGGAGCATCAAACCTGTCCCCGGGTGATTCGTTTCACCGCGAGTTTGCCAGATTACAACGCTTTTTGCGAGTTTGCGGGGCTGATAATACGGACATATGCAGGCACAATGTGGTTTTTGTCAGGTCGCGCGTGCAGAACGATGCATCATGGGGTTGCCACCGAGCACTTGTGCCAAGCAAGGACTCTCATTTGCAAGCACAGCTTTTCGCCATTGGGCTGTCACACGGTCTGCCGATGGGTGACGAAAACCCCCGAACCGCGTCAGCGATCCGGGGAGCCATCTTGTTTTCCGGGATAATGCGATCTTCCCGAAAATCCTGTACAACCGGTTCTATGAGCGGCTTGAAATGGGCACGTAATCGCGCTCGGTTTCACCGGTATAGAGCTGGCGGGGACGACCGATCTTCTGATGTGGATCTTCAATCATCTCTTTCCACTGGGCAATCCAGCCAACCGTGCGAGCCAGGGCAAAAAGCACAGTGAACATGGTAGTCGGAAATCCGAGTGCTTTCAGCGTGATGCCGGAATAGAAATCAATGTTCGGGTAAAGCTTCTTCTCGATGAAATACTCATCGGTCAGTGCAATGCGTTCCAGCTCCATGGCCACGTCAAGCATCGGGTCATCCTTGATGCCCAACTCGCTGAGAACCTCGTGGGTTGTCTTCTGCATGATCTTGGCACGGGGGTCGTAATTCTTGTAGACCCGGTGACCAAAGCCCATCAACCTGAAGGGATCGTCCTTGTCCTTGGCGCGGGCGATGAATTCGGGAATACGTTCGACCGAGCCGATCTCTGACAGCATGTTCAATGCTGCCTCATTGGCGCCGCCATGGGCCGGTCCCCACAGGCAGGCAATGCCAGCGGCAATACAGGCAAACGGGTTGGCGCCCGATGATCCGGCCAGACGGACTGTTGAGGTAGAGGCGTTCTGCTCATGATCGGCATGCAGAATGAAGATGCGATCCATTGCACGGGCGAGGACAGGATTGACCTTGTAATCCTCGCAAGGCACGGCAAAGCACATATGCAGAAAGTTTGAGGCGTAATCCATATCGTTCTTCGGATAGATGAAAGGCTGTCCGATATGATATTTGAAGGCCATTGCCGCAATAGTCGGCATTTTGGCAATCATGCGCAGGCTGGCGACCATTCTCTGGTGCGGATCGGTGATATCGGTGGAATCATGATAGAAGGCAGACAGGGCTCCGACGACACCGCACATGATGGCCATCGGATGCGCGTCACGGCGAAAGCCAGTGAAGAAACGCGACATCTGTTCATGGATCATCGTGTGGCGGGTGACGCGATAATCGAAATCGGCTTTCTGCGTCTTGGTTGGCAATTCGCCATAAAGCAGCAGGTAGCAAATCTCCAGAAAATCACCATGTTCGGCAAGCTGGTCGATCGGGTAGCCTCGGTGCAGCAGAATACCCTGATCACCGTCGATATAGGTGATGGCGGATTCGCAAGCGGCAGTCGAGGTGAAGCCGGGATCATAGGTAAAGGTGCCGGTCTGTTTGTACAGGCTGGCAATATCGACAACATCCGGGCCAACCGATCCGCTGCGTACCTGCAATTCAACGTCCTTGCCGTCGACTGAGAGCTTTGCCGTTGATTCTGTCATATTGGTTCCCTTCAAATACTGTCCAAAACAAGACTTGAGTAAAACAATCAAGTCCGGTCGATAAGCTGTGCGCAGTTGCTAGCCGATTTCGCCGTCGCTGCCAAGGTATGCAAAATGTAATTGTGCAGTGCACCGTTCACCGGAACATCCGGTGAACAAAATAGCCCTGCCGAAATTCACGGACGTGAATTGCGGTAAGTCGAATTTTGCCCCGTGACGGGTTTGAGCAGATTGCTTTGCTCAGAGGACCCGTCGTCCCGTGTTCGCCTGAGAGACACGCAACTGGTGGCAGCATGATAAATACATCACCCTTTGGCGTATTTCCAGAGCGATTGCGCAAAACTGTGTGACGATTCTGCCAAACGGTCTGATATTGCAGCGCAATTCAGGCTACGCGAGCCAGGAAATCAGCCAAGCTGGTCCTTCAGACGCCCAAGGGCTTCTTCGCGCCCCAAGACAAAAATCACGTCGAAAACACCGGGTGATGTGGTTCTGCCGGTGAGGGCAGCGCGCAACGGTTGCGCAACTTTGCCCAGCTTCAACTCTTCGCGATCGGAAAATTCCCGAATTGTGGTTTCGAGACCTTCCAGCGTCCAGTCAGCAAGCGCTTCCAGGTCGGGCAGCAGTTTTTTCAGGGTGTCGCGACCACCCTCCGCCAGGATATTCTCTGCTTTCGGTTCGTTTTCCAAAGGACGTTCGGCAAAGAGAAAACGGGCGCCATCGGCCAGTTCAAGCAGCGTTTTGGCGCGTTCTTTCAGGCCTGGCATGGCGGCAACCAATTGCGCCCGATTGCGATCATTCAGCCGTTTTGAATAGTAGTCGCCACCTTCCATCTCCGGAAGAATGGCAATCAGCGCCTTGGCAAGCGCCTCGTCATCGGCGTGGCGAATATAGTGGCCATTGATGGCTTCCAGCTTTTTGATGTCGAAACGCGCCGCGCCCTTGTTGACGTCGGCGGTATCGAACCATTCGATCATCTGCTCCATGGACATGATTTCATCGTCGCCATGGCTCCAGCCCAGGCGCGCAAGATAGTTGCACAGCGCTTCGGGAAGATAGCCCATTGCCCGGTAGGCCTCGGCGCCCAACGCGCCGTGGCGCTTGGAAAGCTTGGCACCGTCCGCACCGTGAATCAGCGGCACATGGGCCATGTTTGGAACCGGCCATCCCATGGCCTGGTAGATGATGATCTGCCGCGCCGCGTTGGTCAGGTGATCATCGCCACGGATGATGTCCGTCACGCCCATGTCATGGTCGTCGACCACGACGGCATGCATATAGGTGGGATTGCCATCGGAGCGCAGAATGATGAAGTCATCCAGATCAGCATTGGGAAAGCTGATCGTGCCTTGAACCTTGTCATTGACAATGGTGTGACCATCGTCCGGTGATTTGATGCGAATGGCCGGTTTCTGTCCCTGCGGAGCATCCGAGGGATCCCGGTCGCGCCAGCGGCCATCATAGCGCGGCGGGCGGCCTTCGTTGCGGGCCAGTTCGCGCATGGCATCAAGTTCTGCCGGTGTTGCATAACAATAATAGGCCTTGCCCATCCGCACCAGCTCTTCAGCCACTTCGCGGTGGCGTTCGGCTCTAGCGTGCTGCGAAATCGGCTCGCCATCCCAGGACAGTCCAAGCCATTTCAGGCCGTCCAGAATGGCTTCAACCGCCGCTTCGGAATTTCGGCTGCGGTCCGTGTCCTCGATGCGCAGCAACATCTTGCCGCCGTGGTGGCGGGCATAGAGCCAGTTGAACAGGGCTGTTCGTGCACCGCCAATATGGAGGTAACCGGTGGGTGAGGGGGCAAAGCGGGTAACAACGTCTCCGGACATCGAGCTTCCTTGATCTGAGTGTCGGTCATGCTGGTTGAATTGGCAAATTATGGTGGCAGTTTCAATGGATGACGCCATGTAGCACAGAACTGGCCCCACGCAAGGGCCGCGCGCAAGGGCAATGGTGAACCCCAGCCGTGTGCAAGGGGTCTGTTTGCCATCGATTGTGTGCCGTGTAGGATGGCTTTGCGGCTTCTATCGGGACATGGGTTCCTTGGTTGATACAGACTCAAAAGTGCGGCGGTCCGCATCATCTGCAACGCAGAATGATGGGTCGGACGATGCCTCAGCGCTGAAGCGAACCGATGATGCAGGGCAAAGGGCGGGGGTTCGCCATGGTGTTGCGTCCTTCGGTTCAGGGCTGATCAATGCTCTTCAGACAGAGGAACGTCAGGGGCAGGCGGTTTTATGGCTTCCCGTCGCAATGGCACTGGGTGCAGCCTTCTGGTTCAGCGCCACCCACGATATCATGCTTTTGCCTGTCGCATTGTTGTTCATGGCAAGCGCGTTCGCCTGTTTGTTGTTGGGTGAAAAACCAAGGTTGCGCGTCGCAGCCCTGTTTGTCGCGGGATTTCTGGCCGCAATGCTTGCCGCGCATCTGGAAACAGTCCGGCGCGATACGGTCTTGCTCGACAGCGATGTCACCACACGCATTCGTGGCACAGTCATTGCCCGCGATATCGATTACCGGGGGCTCTGGCGCTATACCATCGATCTGCATCAAACGTCGGAGCCCAAAATAGGCCGCCCGCCTCAGCGTGTTCGGCTGATCACACGCAGCAAACATCAGCCGATCCGTCCTGGCGATGGGATCGCCGGACTGGCGCGCCTGCAGCCACCTTCAGGACCGGCGCTTCCCGGTGGCTATGATTTTGCGTTTTACGCCTTTTTCAACGGACTGGGGGCCTATGGATTTTTCCTCGGCCCACCTGAGCTGCGTCTGGACGGTGCGGAGCAGGCCTCAATGACACAGAATATTGGCCTGCAGCTTGCCCGGATCCGCGAAGAGATCACCCGGCGCATACGCAATGTGCTGACCGGTGACACAGCAGGATTTGCCAGTGCACTGACCGTTGCCGACCGTCGCGCCATGAGCCCGGCGACGGTGGATGCGCTGCGCGAAAGCGGCCTGGCGCATGTTCTTGCCATATCCGGGCTTCACATGGCGCTTGTCTCGGGCACGCTGTTTTTCTTTCTGCGGGTGTGTTTCAGCTTCTTTCCACCGCTGGTCCAGGCTTTTCCTGTCAAGAAATTAGCGGCTGCAGCGGCTTTGCTGGTCGCCACCTTCTATTTGCTGATTTCCGGTGCCAGCATATCAACGCAGCGTGCCTGGATCATGCTGGCAATCATGCTTATTGCCGTCATTCTCGACCGACCGGCATTGACCATGCGCAATGTTGCACTGGCGGCTATCATCATCATCATGGTGACGCCGTCTGCCGTCATGGGGCCGGGTTTTCAGATGTCCTTTGCCGCGACTGTTGCGCTGATAGCCACCTATGCATACTGGAACCGGCAGGCGGGGTCAGCAGCTTCAGGGTCTGGGGCAAACAATGCACCGGCGTCGGGCCTGGTTCGCCTGCTTGTGGTGTTCCTTTTTGGTCTGGCCATGACCTCACTGGTGGCCGGATTGGCCACGGCGCCCTTCGCCACCTATCATTTTCACCGCGTGGCCTCGCTTGGCCTGCTGGCAAACCTGGCGGCCATGCCCATCGTTACATTCATCGTGATGCCGGCGGGTTTGCTGGCATTACTGGCGATGCCGCTGGGGCTGGAGCATTGGCCTCTTGTGGTCATGGGGCAGGGGTTGGAATGGGTAATTGCAATCGCCAAATATGTTCAGGGACTGGGTGGCGTGCTGATTGTCGGCCGGGTTCAGAGTTTGCAATTTGCCAGCCTTGTGACGGGCTTTCTCATCCTGGCGCTGATGAAGACACCCATCCGGCTGACGGGCGCAGCCATCCTGCTGGCTGGTCTGCTTGTACCGGTTATCGCCGTTGGGCCAAGTGATCCGGAGCTGGTGGTCTCGGAAGATGGCAGGCTTATCGCCTTTGTACCCGAGAATGCATTGGCCACGAACCGGAGGCGACCGTCGAAATTCATCTTTCAACAATGGCAGGGTGCTTTGGGGCGAGCTGTGCAGATTAAACCTGAAATTCTGCCCGCCCCGGACGCAGAACGCAGCCTGGAGGACAATCTGTCCGCGATCGCGTGGAACAGCAAAGCTGTAACCTGTGTCAAATCCGCCTATTGCAACGGTCTCACGCGATCCGGACAGAGGGTCATGATCGTCGAGGATCTGCTTTATCTTGGCGCTGCATGCGACAGGGCTGATATTGTCATCACCACTGCAAAAATCAACATGGAGCGATGCTATTCAGGCGCCATGCTGATTACGGGCAGGATGCTGAGGCAAAGCGGCGCATTGGAAATCCATGCAGACAGCAAAACCCGGGCACTGACCGTCAGGTCTGCAGTTGGCCAGACGGACCGACCCTGGACGGTGCACCGTTCCTATGACTGGCGCAGCCGTTCCTTTGAGCGCAATGCAGTGGATTGGCTCACAAAGTGACAGGCGTCAGAAATGCAGGTTCAGTGATAACGCCGTATCAAACCAACCAGCTTGCCCTGGATCTTGACCCGGTCGGGGCCAAAAATACGTGTTTCATAGGCCGGGTTCGCAGCCTCCAGCGCAATGGAATCGCCCTTGCGGCGAAACCGTTTCAGCGTGGCTTCTTCGTCATCGACAAATGCAACGATAATTTCACCCGGATTGGCGGTGGAGGTGTTCTTGATCACCACTGTGTCACCGTCAAAAATGCCGGCCTCGATCATCGAATCGCCGCGCACTTCCAGAGCGTAATGTTCTCCGCCAGACAACATTTCCGGCGGTACGCTGACATTGTGTGTGTTGTTCTGTATTGCGGCAATTGGCACACCAGCGGCGATGCGACCCATCATCGGCACGCTGACCGCGCTTTCCGCAGGCTCCCATTCGGAGGAACGCTCCGCCACGGGTTCGGGTGCTGGTGGTTTGCCAAGGCTTCCCTGTATGACGCTGGGTGAAAAGCCGCGGCGTTGCTGGTTTGGCGGGACATAGGATTCGGGAAGACGAATGACCTCAAGAGCGCGGGCGCGATTGGGAAGCCGGCGGATAAAGCCGCGTTCCTCAAGGGCTGTGATCAATCGATGAATGCCCGACTTCGATGCCAGATCAAGCGCATCCTTCATCTCGTCAAAGGAAGGCGGAATCCCGCTTTCCTTCATTCGCTCGTGAATGAAGAGCAAAAGCTCATGTTGTTTGCGCGTTAGCATTGCAGGCTCCCGAATCGTCGAAACAAATACAGAACATACCCTATATGTTCCATATGTGTTCTGCAAGTGTCTTGTATAATCGGCAAATGCCTTGAAAATTTTGTCGCGTCTTTGAATGCCTCCACCCGCTTATACAATCTTAGCCGGAAAGACATTTTATCACGCCCAAATTGGCGCTAGGGTGCAGCAGGCTCGGGGCTTCAAATGATTCTCAGTGTGTTTTCGAACCATTGATACGTCCTGCGCGCTGCGAAAGGCCAGCATCAGTGTCAAAGTCATTCCATACCCTGGCAATTGGTTTGTCCTTTGTTTCCGCGTCGATTCTTATTATGGGGTCTCAAGGCGCCCTTGCGGTCGATTTTACGGTATCTGCGCCTTCGACCGATACCAATGGTGGTCATGTAATTGATGGCTTTGACACATTAACAGTGACCAAAGAAGGCAGTATCGATACCAGCACAGGCTATCGACACGCAATCCATTCAACCGGTGATGGCAATACGATCACGATGGACGGTGCGATCACCACCACCGGCGGTGATGCCGTCGGGATTTCTAACGACGCCTCGGACAACTCCGTGCTGACCAACAACGGCATCATTGAGACCGAGGGTGATTTCTCCAATGGGATCATGAATTCCAACAGCCAATATGCGTCGATCACGAATGCAGGCTCCATTGGAACCGCCGGCGAATTGAGCGTTGGTATTGGCAACATCTTTTCAACAGGCTCATTGATCACCAATGCAGGCTCAATTGAAACAGTCGGCGAATTGGCCGCTGGCATTCAAGACGTCTTTTCAACAGGCTCAATGATCACCAATAGCGGTACAATCCTGACCAGGGGGGATTTCGCCATGGCAATAGAAACCGTCGGTGCATCAATCATCAACAGTGGCACAATCACCACCGAGGGTGTCGGCTCCCACGGAATTTTCATTGGTGATACACCTGATATGTCTGTCCTCAACACGGGCTCAATCAGAACAGCCGGGGCTGATGCAATCGGGTTCGTGATCGACGGCGCGTCAGAGGCGACACTCTTAAATCGTGGTCTGATCATCAGTGAAATGTCTGACGCCATCCGTGTGGATAGCACTGACACAAAATTGAACCTTTCGTCGGCAGGTTTGATTGGCGGGCGCATCAATCTCGATGCAGCCACCACCGTCAACCTGATGACCGAAGCCTCACACTCCTTGCTGTGGGACCTGTCGACCGGTTCGATGGTTGGCGGCGACCCTGGTTCAATTACGGGCAATGTGCCCTCGTTCTATAACGCCTCCACCAAGCAGTTCGCCACTTTTGATCCATCCGCACTCGTCGGCTCTCTTGATGCCTTGGATGACATGACAAGCCTGCTGTCCAAAGTGGCACGCGGCGGTCTCGGCACCAGCGGCTTCTGGGCCACCGGCTTTGGCGGCGTTCTTGAACATGAAGGCGACAGCGTCAGCACGCTGGACCGCAAGATCGACCAATATGGTTTCGCCCTTGGCTATAGTGCCGAAACGGATGGCCTGGAATGGGGTGTTTCCGGTGGTTATCTCATAAGCGATCTCGACGTGGACAGTGCCTGGGCAACCTCCCAGACGGTTGAGGGGCAGGGCCTGTTTGCCGCTGTCATTGGCGAGAAGACCTTCGGTGCCTTTACCATCGACCTGGCCTTTGCCGGCGGCCGTGTTACCCATGACAGCAAGCGTTTCGTCAATGACAATCTGGCACTGACCAACGGTCTCACGCTTGGCCAAAGCTGGGCCGATGCGCGTTATGACGGCTGGTTCGTTGCGCCGGAGGTTGGTGTCAGCGCCACGATAGGCGAATTGAATGGCTGGTCTTTGACGCCATCGGCGCGGCTTCGCCATGCAAGCCAATGGCTTGACGGCTACAAGGAGATCGGCTCAAACGCCAATGCCAGCGTGGGTGATCGCACCCTTGGTCTGCTGGAGGCGCGTGTCGAACTGGGGGCGCGCAAGACCATTGGCATCGGCTCTGTCTCGACCCGTCTTGGCTATCAGATCCGCCGATCCACCGGCGACGATACGGCTGCCGTGACTTTGCTCGACAGCACCAATTCCGTCGGCTTGGGCGATACGGATTCAGCCGCTGCCTACGCGGGAATGGGCATCAATCTGGATATTACCCCGGGCATGCAGATCCATGTCGACGTCACGGGCTATTTCGGTGACGACATGACCGGTGGTCAGGCATCGGCGAAATTCGCGGCTTCGTTTTGAGCCAGCCGCCATCGCTCGGTCTGCAATCGACATCCTGCACAAAAGCGTGTCACATCCCATGTCCTTGCGCAGGTATTCGCACATGATCGGGCGCTGAATAAAGTGGAATCATTTTGTCGAATCCCCTTCGCGGGAAGTGCTAAAGGCGACTTGCAAGCCTCGGT
>Ga0208648_1000184_pt1 | contig 65323 bp, 58 predicted proteins | sample AntAceMetag02UKL_FD_184772 | JGI IMG/M metagenome (GOLD analysis project Ga0208648, IMG submission 184772) | Saline lake microbial communities from Ace Lake, Antarctica - Antarctic Ace Lake Metagenome 02UKL (SPAdes) (version 2) | ecosystem: Environmental > Aquatic > Non-marine Saline and...
GTTCGCGCACTTCAGCTGAATATTTGTTCGTTGTCTTGTTTGTCATAGCTCCATCCTACTCAGGAGTTGGAGCCTCCGACAATCCCGGGGCGGTTCACCCCTGGGAAATCGGCAAGGCTTTTGAACATTCCGCACCCTGCGCGCACCTGGTGCCTGCCGAGACGATCGGACATCCGCAACAGGGCGCCATCTGGCTCAAGGTCAACGGTGAATTCACCCAGCAGGGAGATATCAACCAGATGATCTGGAAAGTTGCCGAGATGATCTCGACCCTGTCCGAATTGTTCACCCTGCAGGCGGGCGACATCATCATGACAGGCACGCCTTCGGGCGTTGGACCGGTAAAGCGTGGTGACAGCCTGCATGGCCATGTGGACGGTGTGGGTGACCTTGAGGTAAAGGTGGTATAGGGCCACAAAACAAAACAGCCATCACTTGAGAATGCAGCAAATGCCTGCCTGGTGCGAGGGGACGCAATCCATGAAAACAATCTTTGACATCGTCAATGCACAGCAATCCGACAGTCCGGCGATCGGTGCACCCGATCGCGTCAGCCTGTCCTATGGAGAATTGGGCCTTTTGCTGCAGCAAATTGCCGATGCTCTCAATGGATGCGGCATTGGACGGGGTGATCGCGTCGCCATCGTCTTGCCCAATGGCCCGGAAATGGCCACGGCTTTTCTCGGCGTCAGCGCCTGCGCATCAGCAGCGCCGCTCAATCCGGCCTACAAGAGCAACGAGTTTTCATTCTATCTCGATGATCTGAAAGCAAAAGCCGTGATTGTCGAGGCGGGGAGCACCTCCCCGGTGATAGAGGCGGCCAATGAACTTGGCATTCCGGTTTTGCCCATTCAGTGGGCACAGCCGGATGCGGCCGGGTTTTTCTTTTTTGCCGACAACGCATTGCACGGAACGCCTGCCAAACTCGGATGGTCCGTTGCGACAGACGAAGCGCTGGTTCTGCATACGTCAGGAACCACGTCGCGCCCGAAAGTTGTCCCGTTGAGCACTGACAATGTTCTGGCCTCCGGCAGCAATGTCGCCAGGACACTCAGACTGGACGAGACGGATGTCGGCCTCAATATCATGCCGCTCTTCCATATCCACGGGTTGATCGCCTCATTGCTGTCCTCCATGACCGCAGGCGCTCATGTTGTGTGCACACCGGGCTTCAATGCGCTGAAATTCTTTCAGTGGTTCGATGCAGTCAGACCAACCTGGTATACGGCTGTTCCAACCATGCATCAGGCGATCCTCAGCCGCGCGGCGCGCAACGCGGCCGCCATTGGCCATTCCAGACTGCGTTTTGTGCGTTCCTCCTCGTCCTCATTGCCCCCTCCCGTCATGGAGGAACTGGAAGCAACCTTCCAGTGCCCGGTCGTGGAGGCCTACGGCATGACGGAGGCTGCGCACCAGATGGCGTCAAATCCACTGCCGCCAAAGGCCCGCAAATCCGGTACAGTCGGATTGGCCGCAGGACCGGAGGTTGCCATCATGGCCGAGGATGGCGCGTTGAAGGCACCGGGCGAGAGCGGCGAAATCGTCATTCGCGGCCCCAATGTCTTTGCAGCCTATGAGAACAATCCGCAGGCAAATGCCAGCGCCTTTACCGATGGCTGGTTCCGCACCGGCGATCTCGGCAACCTGGACGCTGAGGGTTATCTGACCATATCGGGCCGCCTCAAGGAGATCATCAATCGCGGCGGTGAAAAGATTGCACCGCGCGAAGTTGACGATGTGCTTCAGGCCCATCCGGCCATTGATCAGGTTGTGACCTTTGCCATGCCGCACGACAAGCTGGGTGAAGCGGTGGCTGCGGTCGTCGTGTTCAAGGAAGGCGCCTCGGCAGAGGTGTCCGACATCCGGGCCTTTGCATCCGAGCGGCTTGCGGCCTTCAAGGTTCCCGCCACCATCATCATCATGGATGAAATCCCCAAGGGCGCCACCGGCAAATTGCAGCGCATTGGCCTTGCCGAAAAACTGGGACTGGTATGATGCCGAGCATTTGCATTTATGGCGCCGGAGCAATTGGTGGCTACATCGGCGCCAAATTGGCAACGACACAAGCCGATGTGTCACTGATTGCACGCGGCCCGCATCTTGCCGCCATACGCGACAAGGGACTGACCCTGATTGAAGAGGGTCAGACACACAATGCCAGGATCACGGCAACGGACAATCCGGCGGAACTGGGTGTGCAGGACTATGTGATCGTCACCCTGAAAGCCCATTCCCTGCCCGCAGTCGTCAAGCCCATGCAGCATTTGCTGGGCCCCAAAACGGCTGTCGTCTTTGCGGTCAATGGCATGCCCTGGTGGTATTTCCATGGCCTGGAAGGTCCCTATGGCGAACGCCGTCTGGAAAGCGTCGACCCTGATGGCGGCATCTGGGAGGGGATCGGACCGCATCGGGCCATCGGTTGTGTTGTCTATCCGGCAACCGAAATTGCCGAACCGGGCGTCGTGATGCATCGCTCGGGCAACCGGTTTTCGCTGGGTGAACCCGATGGAGAGCGCAGTGAGAGAGTTGTGGCACTCGCCTCGCTGATGAATGAAGCCGGACTGAAAGCGCCCGTGCGTCCGCGCATTCGTGACGAAATATGGATCAAGCTTTGGGGCAATGCATCCTTCAACCCGATCAGTGCACTGACCGGTGCAACACTCGCCCAGATCGCCAATGATCCGCAGACACGTTCACTGGTCGCCGCGATCATGGCGGAATGTCAGGCTGTTGGCGAAAGCCTTGGAGCCCGCTTCGCCGTGGATATCGACAAGCGTATCGCAGGCGCCGAGGCCGTCGGTGAACATCGCACCAGCATGCTGCAGGATCTGGATGCTGGCCGACCGATGGAAATCGATGCGCTTGTCGGCGCCATTCAGGAACTGGGTGTTCTGGTGGACGTTCCGACACCCTCGCTGGATACGGTTCTGGCGCTGGTCAAACAACGTGCCCGACTGGCCGGCTGTTATGGTTGACGTGGCAAGACACGATCAACACTTCGGCACAATTGCCTGCTGAAATTCGGTTGCGTCTTAACCATGTTTTTGATGACAATTTTAACGATTTTCCGCCATCGTGAACACCTGTTCGAAAACCATGACCAGGTGTTACATGATGCGTATGAAAATTCTGCCAGCGGTTCTGATGATGGCCTTTGGCCTGACGCTCGGAGGTTGCTCCAGCCTGACGGGCCTGGGCGGAATGTCTTCTTCCGTTTCCTACAATGACACCAAGTGGTGCGTACCGCGCAGCCTGAAGCGCGTGCTCAATCGCGTCGCCGACCGATATGGTCCGGTCACCGTCCATTCAACCAAGCGCTGGTGGCTGGAAAACTGGTGGAAGGGCGGCGCAAGCAAATCCATGCACCTGAAATGCAAGGCCGTCGATTTCACGGTCCGGGGCGATCCGGCATCCGTTGTCGCTTTCCTGAAATCACAAAGGGGTGTCGGCGGATACAAACATTATTCCTCCGGCCACTATCATATCGATACCGGAACGCGCCGTACCTGGTAAAATACACGCATCGAGATCATGTCCATCAACCAAAGTATTGGCATGATCAACACCCCGTGTCATAAGGATGTGGTATAAGTTCATCAGGCTGGCCCTGGAGTCCAATCATCCGGTTTGCCTGATATCGTGAGCCAGACGCCACCAACCGCCAAAGATCAAACATGTCCACCAGCAAGCCTGCGCCGTCTTCAACCCTGTCGAGTCTGTTCATGGCGCTTCTGGCATTCGGCGTTTTCTCCAGCCACGATGCTTTGGTCAAATTGCTGGGATCGGATTATTCGATCTTCCAGATTATCTTCTTTTCAGGTCTCTTTGCTTTTGTCCCCATGACGGTGATGATGAGCGCCGACAAGAAAATGGGCAACTTCAGACCGCATCATCCCTGGCAGGTTGGCATCCGCACCTTGGCCTCGCTGGTTTCGATGTCCTGCGCCTTCTATGCATTCACCACCCTGCCCCTTGCTGAAGTCTATGCGCTTTTGTTTGTCACACCGTTGCTGATTACGGCGCTTTCGGTGCCCATGCTGGGTGAAACCGTGCGCATGCGCAGGTGGATCGCCGTTTTTGTCGGGATACTCGGGATGCTGGTGGTTTTGCGTCCGGGCTATTCGGAATTTTCGCTTGGCCATCTCGCCGCCCTGCTGGCGGCCTGTGGCAGCGCCCTTGCCTCGATCATTGTGCGTCGTATCGGCTCTGAGGAAAGAACCGCCGTGCTGATCTTCTACCCTATGCTGGCAAGCCTGCTGGTCATGGCCTGTATATTGCCCTTCGTCTACAAACCCGTGGCGCTTTCCGATCTGGGCCTCATGGCGCTGATCGGATTTCTGGTGATTGCTGCTCAATTGGCGATCATTGCGGCCTACCGGGGTGCGCCGGCCGTATTCGTCGCCCCCATTCAATATTCCCAGATTCTCTGGGCCACCGTATTCGGCTATATGTTTTTCAACGACATACCCGATAAATGGGTTGGCATCGGTGCCGCCATCATTATCGGCAGTGGCCTGTTTGTCGTCTGGCGTGAAAGCCGCGAAAACGTCTCGAAGAGAAGCCCCGTCCTCGGCAGCCCGAACTACCGGCCCGACGCCGGACCATCCCCGGACCCGATGGCTCCATCTGCAAATATCAAGCCGCGCCCTTAAGGGAATGTCGTGGAGGATCTGCCGACCAACCGGTGGATTGCCAATAGAGCCGCCTGAAAGACCATTCTTTGCACACATGCTGACATGACCGGAGGAGACAGACGATGACAAAGGAAGGCCAATTTCTTTGGCGCGCGCCTCGCGATGTCGCAAAACAGGCCAATATTACAAAATACAGTGCATGGCTGAAGTCCCATAACGGCCTGGATATGACGGAATACCAGGACCTTTGGGATTGGTCGGTGAAAGAGCCCGAAGCCTTCTGGCTGACCATCTGGGACTATTTCGACATTCAGGCAACCGGCAAGATCGATGCAGTTCGCACCGATGATCCAATGCCCGATACCCGTTGGTTCACAGGCACCCTTTTGAATTACGCCGAACACGTATTGCGTCACGAAGCGACGGGCGATCCTGCCCGCACAGTTCTCAAACACAGTTCAGAGATTCGTGAACTTTCGGAAATGAGCTGGGTTGAACTTGGCACAAAGGTGCGCCGTTTGGCGACAAACCTGCGTGAAATGGGGATTGAACCAGGTGATCGCGTGGCGGCCTATATGCCAAACATCGCCGAAGCAGTCGTGGCAATGCTGGCCACGACTGCCGTCGGCGCTGTCTGGTCCTCGGCTGCGCCCGAGTTTGGCGCACAAACGGTAATCGACCGCTTCAGTCAAATCGCCCCCAAACTGATATTCGGGGTCAATGGCTATCGTTACGGCGGGAAGAATTTTGATCGTTCCGCGCAGTTTCAAGACATCGTTGCTGCACTGCCGTCAGTCGAAAACGTCGTCATGCTCGATTACCTGCCCGACACCGACGGCAATCCCGTATTCAACTGCCCGGTTACCTCCTGGTCAGACGCTGTGGGTGGCGACGATATTGCGCCTGAGGCGTTTCAATATGAGCGCGTTGGCTCCGACCATCCGCTCTGGATCCTGTTTTCCTCAGGCACGACAGGGCTGCCCAAACCGATTGTTCACGGACATCACGGTATCGTCGTTGAGCACTACAAATCCGCCGCATTCCATTTCGACATCAAGGAAAATGACTGCCTGTATTTTTACTCAACGACCGGATGGATGGTGTGGAATACCCTCATGTGGGGGCCTTTGATGAACGCACAGGTGGTTCTCTACGATGGCCATCCCGCCTACCCGGACGCAACGCTTCTGTTTTCTTTGGCCGATAAAACCGGCGCGACCGTCTTTGGCACCAACCCGACCTTCACGCAGATTGTGCGCCAACAAGGCTATGTGCCGGAAGATCACTTTGCCTTTGAACGACTGCAAAGTGTCCTCTTGGTCGGATCTCCCGCCACGCCCGAGGCCTTTGACTGGGTCTACAAAAACGTAAAAGACAACGTCTGGGTCACCTCCCAGTCAGGAGGAACCGAGTTCTGCAGCGGCCTTTTGGCCGGTACGCCAACATTGCCGGTTAAGGCAGGTGTTATCCAGGCAGCAGCACTGGGCGTCGATGTTTGTGCCTTTGACGACAATGGCAACGTCGTGACCGGCGAAATCGGAGAACTTGTCCTGCGGCAACCGATGCCTTCAATGCCCCTGTTCTTCTGGGGAGATGAGGGCAACACACGATACAAGAGCTCCTATTTTGAGGACTACCCGGGCATCTGGAAACACGGCGATCGCGTCAAGTTCAACGCCGACGGAAGCTGTTTTGTCTATGGCCGTTCGGACGCCACCCTGAACCGATTTGGGGTTCGCATTGGATCGGCGGAAATTTACCGCACGGTGGATACGTTTCCAGAGATTGCCGACAGTCTGATTGTTTGCATTGAAGATAAATCCGGCGGATTTTACATGCCGCTCTTCGTTGAAATGGTGCCGGGCAAGACGCTGGACCAGACGTTGATCGCTGAAATTCGGTCCCGCCTGCGCAAAGAACGCAGCCCGCGCCATGTTCCCGACGAGATCATTGCCACACCCGCTGTTCCCATCACTTTGACGGGCAAGAAGATGGAGGTTCCGGTGCGAAAGCTGCTGATGGGTGCCGCAGTTGAAGATGTGGTCAGCAAGGGTGCCATGAAGGATCCGGATATTATCGACTGGTACGCCAAGTTCGCCAAAAATCGGCAAACGTCACCCCTGACGGATACATGATGATGCGCTTCGCAGCCGTCGTGTGCCGGCTGCGAAGGATACTATGCCGGGTGATCCATGGCAAAAGCTGGTCTCGATGAAAGGGGAGTAAAGCCGCCTCATTTATGTAAAATGGCCTTAGACTTTGGGATGAGAAAGCCCCTGGATCTGTTGTGCTTTCGCCATGCACTCGGGCATGAGAAGGTCCATCATTACCGGGCAATATGCGAACATTGACCACAAAAATCATACCCATCACGTCTCCCTAATTCTTGCACAAAAAACTAATCGCTCCTGTTGAGCCTTAGCGGAATTGACGCGTCTTGCAGTTGTGTTAACAATTGGTGCGTGGTTTCCGGAGCTCGCATTCCTGCTGTGCGTCTCTGGTGCCCGAGCGTCCGGAGTGTGCATGCCAGAAAACCGTCCCGCCGTATTGGATGTCAAAGATATTGAGACGGTGTTCAATACCCGTCGCGGAACGATTCACGCTGTCAATTCAGTCAGTTTTTCTCTCGAGCCAGGTGAATTGCTCGGTGTGGTCGGTGAGAGCGGCTCAGGCAAATCCGTCACGATGATGTCGCTGATCGGACTGCTTCCAACGCCACCGGCCCGGGTCACCGGCGGCTACGTCAAGTTCGACAACATTGATCTCCTCAAGGCAGATGCGCAGCAATTGCGTGCTGTTCGTGGCGCAAAGATTGGTTTCATCTTTCAGGACCCGATGACATCGCTCAACCCTGTGCTGACCATCGGCTTTCAACTGATGGAACCCCTGCGCACCCATATGGGTATGAAAAAGGCAGCGGCTAAAAAACGCGCCGTTGAGCTTCTTGACCTTGTCGGAATGCCGGACGCCGAGCGTCGCCTGTCGGATTTTCCCCATCAGTTCTCCGGTGGCATGCGGCAACGCGTGGTGATTGCAATGGCCCTGGCCTGCGATCCCAAGGTGCTGATTGCAGATGAACCCACCACCGCTCTCGACGTGACCATCCAGGCGCAGATTCTGGAACTGGTGAAGGATCTGCGCCGCAAGCTTGGCATGGCCATTATCTGGATAACCCATGATCTGGGTGTGGTTGCCGGCATCGCTGACCGGGTCATGGTCATGTATGGCGGGCAGATTGTCGAACAGGCGCCGGTGCGCGAATTGTTTGAAAATCCGCAGCATCCCTACACCCGGGCACTGATCGAAACGGTGCCGGATATTGGCGCTGAACGCCCCGAAAGATTACGCACGGTCGAAGGTCAACCCTCCATTCTCTACGCGCGGCCGTCAGCCTGTTCCTTCCGCACCCGCTGCGCCCATGCCTTTGAGCGGTGCAACCGGGAAAATCCTGCGCTTTTGGTCACTGAAAAGGCGCATCATGTGGCCTGTTTCTGGGACAGCGCGACAGGAGAGCCGCGCAATGTCTGAAACCAGTGCTGCACCCCTGGTCTCCATCGAAGGCCTTAAAATGTATTTTCCCATACATGCTGGGCTGTTTCGCCGGCATGTCGGCGATATCAAAGCGGTCGACGACATTTCCCTGGAAATATTCGAAGGCGAAACACTTGGACTTGTGGGTGAATCAGGTTGCGGCAAGTCGACAGTGGGAAGAGCCACCTTGCGTCTTTACGATATCACGGCAGGCTCCATCACGATTGACGGCACCAACACCAGCAAGATCAACCAGGCAGACCTGCGCCGGTTTCGCCCACGGATGCAGATGATCTTTCAGGATCCGCAGGGTAGCCTCAATCCCCGCATGAACGTCGCAGACATTGTCGGTGAGCCGCTGGACGAACATATGTCACTGTCGCGTGAAGAACGTCTCGCGCGCATTCACGAGTTGCTGGATGCCGTTGGGCTGAACCGTTCCTTTGCCAACCGTTACCCGCATGAATTTTCCGGTGGGCAACGCCAGCGCATCGGCATTGCCCGCGCACTTGCCCTCAATCCCAAATTCATCGTCTGCGATGAACCAATTTCGGCGCTGGATGTGTCCATTCAGGCGCAGGTGGTCAACCTGCTGGAAGACCTGCAAAAGAAATTCGGATTGACCTATCTTTTCATCAGCCATGACCTGTCCATGGTGCACCACATCGCCGACCGGGTGGCCGTCATGTATCTGGGCAAGATTGTGGAACTGGCATCGCGCGACCAGCTCTTCAACAGCCCGCTGCATCCCTATACGCAAGCGCTTCTTTCAGCCGTGCCCGAACCCAACCCCGCGCGGCAGAATACCCGCGTTCACATCGTGCTGAAGGGAGATGTCCCCTCACCTTCTTCGCCACCGGTTGGATGCAATTTCTGCACCCGTTGCCCGAAGGCAATCGACATTTGCCATCATGTGGAACCGGCGACGATTGAAATCGAACCTGGCAGATTTGCAGCCTGCCATTTGCTGGAATCAACAACCAAAGTGGCGTGAACAAGCCATGACCAACAGGGTGACAAGCCCGACAAACTGAGCACAAACTGAAAAGGAGAACAAAATGAAGGCACTATTATTGGGAGCGGCAGCCATTGTGGCAATGGCTTCACCGACACTTGCCGAACGAGGATCGGACGGCGAACTGAAGATCATCTATTGGCAGGCGCCGTCCACCATGAACCCCTACCTTTCCGGCGGCACCAAGGAACTGGAAGCTGCTTCGCTGGTGCTTGAGCCACTGGCGCGATACGACGAAGGTGGCAACATGGTTGCCTGGCTGGCAGAAAGCATTCCCACCGTTGGCAATGGTGGCGTGTCGGCCGACCTGAAAACAATTACCTGGAAATTGAAAGACGGCTTGCTGTGGTCAGACGGCAGCAAGGTCACGGCAGATGACGCCGTCTTTACCTGGAAATATTGTTCACATCCGGAGGGCGGCTGCGCCCAGAGTGAAAAATACAATGATGTGACAAATGTCGAGGCGCTGGATGAGCTTACGGTGAAAGTCACCTTCGGCGTATCGAAGCCCTTTCCCTATGGTCCATTTGTCGGGGCGCAGGCACCGCTCCTGCAGGCCGCTCAATTTGCTGATTGCCTCGGCACCAAGGCACCCGAATGCACCGATGCCAATTTTGGCCCCATTGGAACCGGCGCTTACAAGGTTACGGAATTTCGCCCCAATGACGTGATTTCACTGGCCGCCAACACGCATTATCGCGATGCTGCAAAACCCGCCTTTGCCACTGTCACCTTCAAGGGTGGCGGCGATGCAGCGGCGGCCGGGCGATCTGTCCTGGAGACGGGAGAGTTCGATTACGCCTGGAACATGCAGCTTGCACCGGAAGTGCTTGCCGGCATGCAGGCTGGCGGCAAGGGCGAGATCGTTTCCGCCTTTGGCACACTGGTTGAACGCGTCATGATCAATATGACCAACCCCGATCCTGCCCTGGGCGACGAACGCGCAACCGCAAAACACCCGCATCCCTTCCTGTCGGACATCAATGTCCGCAAGGCGCTCTCAATGGCGATAGACCGCGATTTGCTGGTGGAAATCGGTTACGGCGACGCTGGCAAGCCAAGCTGCAATGTTCTACCGGCACCTGAGATCTACAAATCAACAGCCAATGACGGATGTCTGGTGCAGGATGTTGAAGGGGCCAAAAAGCTGCTGACCGACGCTGGTTGGGTTCCCGGTGCGGATGGTATCCGCCAGAAGGATGGCGTGCGCCTTTCCCTGTTGTTTCAGTCCTCAACCAATGCAGTACGCCAGGATTTCCAGGCATTGATCAAACAATGGTGGGGTGACATCGGCATCGAAACGGAACTGCGCAATATCGATTCCTCCGTCTTCTTCGGCGGCGACCCCGGAAGCCCTGACACATTCCAGAAATTTTTTGCCGACGTTGAAATGTATGCAAACAATTTCGATGGCACGGATCCGGAATCCTATATGGCCAACTGGGAATGCAAACAGGCACCACGACCTGAAACACAGTGGCAGGGCAACAACATGCCGCGCTACTGCAGCGAAGACTATGATGCTCTGGTTGCCGAAATGGCAAAAACGGGCGACCTGATGGAACGTGCCCGTCTGGCCAAGGCGATGAATGACAAGCTGATGCAGGAATACATCATTCTGCCGCTTGTTGATCGCGGTCGCGTATCGGCACGATCCAATGCCCTGGGCGGCGTTGTGATGAATGCCTGGGATTCCGAACTGTGGAATGCCGCAGACTGGTACCGCGTGAAATAGCAATCGATGCCGCCCCGGCCTCCGGGGCGGTACTCAATTCTGCCAGAGCTGCACAGGTCATAGATCAATGTTCAACTATACCATCCGCAGATTGCTGCTTGCGGTCCCGACATTGCTGCTCATCAGTTTTTTGATTTTTCTGTTGCTGGATCTTGCCCCAAGCGATCCAACGGCCAACCTGCCCTTGACCATTCCGCCGGAAGTCCGGGAAAAAATCCGTATCTCGCTGGGCCTCGGGGAAGCTTTCCACATCCGCTTCCTGCTGTGGTGCAAGCAGTTCTTCTACAATGAAACCCTGAATATTCTCGAGCAATGGTGGGGATGGGATTTTGGCGGCGACCGGTTGCGGGTGCTGAGTTGGCAAACCCGTTCGCCCGTGGTCGACACGATCGTTCAACGTATCCCCCAAACCCTCTGGGTGGTCGGCATGTCCTATGTCGTCGGAATTCTGATCGCCGTGCCGATCGGCATTGTGTCCGCCTACAAACAATATAGCTGGTTTGATCAGGTGGGCACCTTCGTCTCCATGGTCGGCTATTCTGTGCCGACGTTTTTTACCGGTGTATTGGTCATTGTGATCTTTTCCGTCTGGCTGGGCTGGTTTCCATCGATTTACGACACAACGCTGGTCGTCAATGACTGGAGCAGCTTTGTTCAGCAGGTCAAACAAATGATCATGCCGGTCTCGGTTCTGGCGCTCTACAATGCTGCACAGATCAGCCGCTTCATGCGCGCCTCCATGCTCGACAATCTCAATCAGGATTATGTGCGCACGGCCAGAGCCAAGGGCATCCGCGAACGCAGCGTCATCCTGGTCCACGTGCTGCGCAACTCGCTCATTCCGGTCGTCACGGTCATCGCGCTGGGTGTGCCGCAGGTCTTTGGCGGCGCCATCATTACCGAGCAGGTTTTCAAGGTGAACGGGCTTGGCCAATTGCTGATCATCGCCATTCAGGCAGGCGATGTCCCAACGGTCCAGACACTGACATTCATATTTGCCGTTCTGATCGTCTTTTTCAATCTCATTGCAGACGTACTCTACGGCATCCTGGATCCAAGGATCAGATATGACTGAGACAAGGCTTCATTCACTGCAGGATGATCAGGGCCCAAGTTCACCCGGGCGCGACATCTGGGACCAGTTCAAGACCCATCGTGGTGCAGTCCTGGGGCTGGGCTTTTTCATATTCATTATTCTGGCTGTTGCTTTCGGTCCCTATTTGTGGGGCATTGACGGTCAATTCATCGACATCCGTGCGCGCAACCAGGGACCAAGCCTGCTGCACCCCCTGGGCACGGATCAATTGGGGCGCGATACATTGGCCCGATTGCTGGTCGGTGGCCGCGTGTCGCTTTCCGTCGGCATTGTAGCGATGGTCCTGTCCTTGTTCCTCGGCACGCTCATCGGTGTCGTTGCCGGGTTTTTCTCGTGGATCGACGGCTTGCTGATGCGCCTGACAGATCTGTTCCTTGCCCTGCCGTTGTTGCCTCTGCTGCTTGTCATCATCATGTTGTTCCGTGACACCCTGCGCACGGCCTTTGGTCCGGAAACCGGCATCTTCATCCTGATCGTCTTTGTCATCGGCATCACATCCTGGATGCAGGCTGCGCGGATCGTCAGGGGCGATGTGCTGGCTTTGAAGGAACAGGAATTCGTCCTGGCTTCCCGGTCGGTCGGCACGCCGTCGCGGCGCATGATCACCCGGCACATCCTGCCCAATATTCTCTCACCCATTCTGGTTTCGGCAACCCTGGGCATTGCCAATGCGATCATCACCGAATCCGTGCTCTCCTTCCTTGGACTGGGTTTCCCGTCAGATTTTCCGACCTGGGGACGATTGCTGTTTGATTCCACCGACTATCTGCAACAATACCCCGAGCGGGTGATCTGGCCAGGACTGGCCATCTCCCTGACCGTGCTCAGTGTGAATTATATCGGCGACGGCCTGCGCGACGCTCTTGATCCGCGCATTCGCGGACGATGAGTGAGACAGCATTGGTCTTGCTTCGGGCCTGCGCTATGATTGCGGATGATGAGAACCGGAGGATGCCTGATGAACCGCATTGTCTATCTGCTTGTCCTATTGACCACACTCACCGGCGCGCCTGCCTACTCGCAGGCCAGTGAAGTCGAGGTCGATGTGGAACTCGTTCTTGCCGTGGACGTCTCGCGCTCCATGACGCCGAACGAGCTGGAAATTCAGCGGCGCGGCTATGCCGAAGCCATTGTCAGCGACCCGGTCAACAATGCAATTCGCCAGGGTCTGCTGGGACAAATAGCCATCACCTATGTGGAGTGGGCCGGCACGGTCTCCCAGAATGTCATCATCGACTGGACGCTGATCAGCAACCGCAGCGAGGCGGAATCCTTTGCCGCCAGGCTCACCGCACAATTCGAAAATTCGATGCGCAGGACATCAATCTCGGGCGCAATGGATTTCAGCTCCAGGCTCTTTGGAGACAATGGCTATTTTTCAAACCGGCAGGTTATCGACATTTCGGGCGACGGCCCCAACAACAATGGCAGACCAGTCCTGGCGGCACGGACCGACACGCTGGCCAAGGGCATTATCATCAACGGTCTGCCGCTGATGACCCGTGAGGGCATGGGAAGCCAGTGGCATCTCGAAGACCTCGACGTCTATTATCGCCATTGCGTTATCGGTGGTCCCGGGTCCTTTGTCATACCGGTCCTTGAATGGTCACAATTTCCAGCGGCAGTCCGGCAAAAACTGGTGCTGGAACTGGCCGGCCGGGAACCGGCCCCCCAGAAAGCGGCCCACCAGAAAGCGGCCCACCAGAAAGCGGCCAGAGCCCGCGACCTGGTGCTGAAAACGGCGCTGCAGACCGATTACGATTGCTTGATCGGCGAAAAGATCTGGAACAACATGAGAGACCTCTGGTCGGATCAATGAACCGGTTCCAGGCGTCCCCAAGGCATCGACCGCTCCAGGCGGCCCTTATTTCCGTGGTGCATTTGGCGGCTGCCTACCAGTCTGTGCCGTCCGGATAGACCGCCGGTCCCTTGATCTCGATCTTGTTGCCAAAGGGATCACGGATATAGAAGGAATCGCCCATTCCGCGGGCACCGCCGTGAAGCGCCTCACGCTCGATCTCAATATTATTGGCCTTCAGATGGGCACGCAATGCATCATGATCAAAAGGACTGGTCGCAATGCAGACATGATCGACATTGCGCCCACCGGAGACAGGAGGCACTGCATCCTTCGCACCGGGATGGGTGGTATCCCACAAAACGATCAGCGCAGATCCGCACCAGACCTGCTCCATGCCCATGGTCGGATAGGAATAGCCAGGACGGCAACCCAGCACATCATTGTAGAAATTCAGCGCTGATTTCATGTCATCAACGATGAAGACGACATGGTCGATGCCGACGAGGGTAAAAGGTACGGTCGTCATCGGGACCATCTTTCTCTCTGGATTTCAGTGCATGTTCGCCGCATTTGCCGACAGGCTTACGATACACCGCCTCCGGTTGTCCAGTGTGGGCCAAAAGCGCTCCTGATCAAATGTGGCACGAAAAGGTCACTGCAGTGGACAGACCGAATTCGTTGCAGAAGTCCTGGATGTCAAGAAATGACGACGCTCACAAAGCGTCCATAGTTCATTTCCCAAATTTATCCTCCATACATCGACATTGCCATATTTCCGCTAACCAACGGGATTACTGCTGTCGGTATTCAACCATCATGCAGGTGCAGACTTCTTGTCCGTCGGTCATGGATTGAAACAGGAGAATTGCCTATGCCGGAATCGCGCACCATCGAGGTCCATGTATGGGATTTGTTTGTACGCATCTTTCATTGGTCGCTCGTTGCGGCTTTTCTGATTGCCTATTTCATCGAAGCGGAAGATGAAACAGTAGCCATTCACGTCTGGGCCGGATACGCGGTCGGCGGGCTTGTATTCCTGCGCATCCTGTGGGGTTTTACAGGCCCGAAACATGCCCGGTTCAGTGATTTTCTGTTCGGGCCATTTGCCGCAATCCGTTATCTGCTTGACTCATTCCGCGGTCGGGCAAAACGCTATCTCGGTCACAGCCCGGCCGGCGCATGGATGGTGTTCATGTTGTTGATAGGGCTTTCCGGCACAGTGCTAAGCGGCATGGCACTTTATGGCACTGAGGAAAACAAGGGGCCGCTGGCGCCGCTGTTTGCCGATGTTGAAATTTTCAAAAGCCCTGACCTGGGCATAAGCCGTGCCTACGCGGATGAGGAAAAGGAAGATGGGGAAACCAGCGCCGCATATGGCGCCGGTGAACTATTCGAAGAGATTCATGATGTGCTCGCAAATCTCACCATGCTTCTTGTGATCCTGCATATTGGTGGTGTGGTTCTGGCCAGCTTCGTACACCGGGAGAATCTGGTCAAAGCAATGGTCACCGGCAAAAAAAGAGACCACTAAACGACTGAGCCTGTTCCAGACAGACAGATATATCAACTGGCTCGGGCAGGGATTTCTCTGTCAGAAGAGAGCCATAGATTGCATTATTCAGCCTGCGCCGCTGAGAGTTCAGAATATATTTTGCGTTGAGGATCAGGAGGATGGCTGGCAGGCGGCAAGGACAAGACGATTGGTGGCATCCGGCGCCTCGAATTGAACCCAATGGCCGGCACCCTCGATGAGGTGAAATCCGGCGCCGGGATCAACCGCCAGCATAACCTTGTGGCGCTCTTCGAAATGGCCACCGATAAAGGCATCACGCTTGCCCCACAGAGCTGTCAATTTCACCGGCCAGCGTTCGACACAATCCTTCAACATCATCTTTTCGCTGACATTACGGTGGCGAAAGCGGCAGGCTTCAGCGCTGCGGCTTTGCACTTCAATCGCCAGAGCATCCACACTGTTGGGATCAGCGAGCATGATGTGTTCGAGATTTTGCCTGTGCGCCTGGCGGCGGGCTGATGCCTCGGGCAACCTGCGCCAACTGCGCAATCCCGCATTGAGCGGCAATGTCCTGCCAAGGCCGGCAGCTCCGACCAGGATCAGGCGATTGACCCGGTCCTGATGATGGGCAAGCAGGTGGCCGCCAATCCAGGTGCCGAAGGAAAACCCGGCAATGCAATAATGCGGGTCAATCGGCAGTCGCTCGAGATCATCAGCGATCGACCGGGCAAGCAGCGTCACCGAGTTGCTGGCCAGACTGTCGGAATCTCCAAATCCTGGCATATCGGGTACAAAGATACGGAAGCGCTGCGCCAATACCTCGATATTGCGGACCCAATGCAGCCATGAACCAGAGCCGCCATGCAGCAGGACCAGGGAAGGCCCCTCGCCCCAGACTCGCCATACGGTCTGGCCATCGGCGTGAGGCAGGCGGATGATCTCCGCCGAGGCTTCCAATGCGGTAATTGCCGTTTTTGCTTTTTCCATGCTTTTTTCAGACCCAATCCGCTGTGTTTTCCGCAAAATCTCAGGTTTTCATTGCTCCGGCACACACCGCCTGTCTGTATTGCCTGAGCGGCGCAGCCCGCGTCAAGCCAATCGCAACTGTTGATAACAACACCTGATCACAGTGTGGGTTCCCACAAGGCTCAAGCCAGTCTAAGGGTACTTATACTCATCGGATGCGCCTCGGTACAGGAAGACTTAAGCGACGCATCCATGAGGCATCAGGAGGTGGCCTTGCTGAGAAGACGAGCCATCTCACGTCAATAAAGAAACAACCGGTCAAAGCTGTCCACCATGAACCTTCCTCACAAACCGCACATCATGACACTGATCAGCGCCACTGCGTTGGGTTCCGTGTCTATGACACTTTTGCTGCCGTCCCTGCCCGCGATGGCAGCCCACTTCTCCACCAACAGCGCGGTCATTCAACTGCTTGTTCAGATCTATCTGGCCACGTCTTCGGTGGTCCAGCTGATCGTTGGTCCTCTGTCGGATCGCTATGGGCGCAGAAGTGTCATGCTGGTTGCCATGGTCATATTTCTGGTGGGAACCCTGCTTTGCCTGTTTGCACCGAATATCGAAATTTTGATCCTCGGAAGAATTATTCAATCAACAGCCGTGACCGGAATGGTTGTGAGCCGGGCGATCATTCGTGACCTTTATGAACCCAATCAGGCAGCGAGCCAGATTGGCTATCTCACCATGGGCATGGCGCTCGGGCCCATGATTGCGCCGACCATGGGCGGCTTCCTTGACGAGCATTTTGGCTGGCAATCCAATTTCATAGCAATGTTTGCCTTGGGAAGTCTCATTACGATTGCAGTATTCCTGACACTCAAGGAAACCAATACACAGGGATACAGCAGTTTCCGCGAGCAAATCAGACATTACCCAACATTGTTTCGTTCCCGGCGTTTCTGGGGATACTCGGCAACCGCAGCCTTCAGTGTCGGGACCTTTTATGCCTTGCTCGCGGGCGCGCCTTTCGTTGCCTATGACGTCTATCATCTGACCCCGACCCAATTCGGGCTCTATTTCATCATTGTCACTTTCGGCTACATTCTCGGCAATTTCACCTCCGGTCGGTTCGCGACCAAAATGGGTATAAATACGATGGCACTGGCCGGCGCCGTCATTGCGACATTGGGTGTGCTGCTGGCCATCATCCTGTTCGAGCTTGGATTTCAGCATCCACTGAGTATTTTCGGGCCGATGATCTTCGTTGGCCTCGGAAACGGCATTACACTTCCCAGCGTTGTTGCAGGTATCGTCAGCGTCCGCCCCAATCTCGCAGGCACCGCCTCCGGTCTTGGGGGCTGCGTGCAAATGGGCGGCGGAGCCTTGATTTCAGCGGCAGCCGCTTCCATGGTGGCCGCGACAGGTTCATCCTCAACACTGCTGTTTATGATGTTTACCGTTTCGGCAATCAGTATCCTCACCGCGCTTTATGTCATCTATATAGGCCACACCGCAGGCGACGCGGAACAGTCATAGTCGGTCGAGACGCAGAGTCGGCTATTTGAAAGAATGCTTTACGACTTGCGAGGCCTGCCACGCGGCAAACCTGCAGTCGTCTGGCTGAATTCTGGCATCTGCCGATCCGCCGCATCGTGGACAATGGCCGGGAGCTTGTTGATGTCCGTTTCCAGTTCCTTCAACAAATCCTGCAGCAGCTTCATTTTCTCTTCGCCAAAGGCCTGGGTAATTTCCGAGTAGATCCTCTCCGAATGCGGCGCGACCGCATCAATCAGTTTGAGTCCATCAGGCGTTACCGATACCAGCGAACGACGCAGATCCTTGGCCACCGGTGTCTTGATCACCAGATGACGTTCCTCAAGATCCTTCAGAATACGCGACAGGGATGGAGCCAGCAGAAACGTGGCCTTCGCCAATACGGTCACTTCAATACTTTCCACAGAACTCAAAGCGCGCAAAACGCGCCATTGCTGTTCGGTGATGTTGAAAAGGCGAAGCGATGAGCGAAAACGCTGCATCACCGATTCACGCGCCTTGAGCAGAGACATCGGCAGTGAATTGGAAAAACTGCGCAGGCGCACTTTCATTTTTCCATTGCCAGCAGGCGTGTCCATGGAGCCGTCTCGTTCCAGATCTGTTCTTAATCAAAACAGGATGGCACAGAAAGCGGAACAACTGCAACTCGCATGCATCGCCTTTGACGTACAAAACGGCAAATCATGAACATGTTATGTATAAATAATTCCGCTCCGGTTCACGCAGGTGCGTTGGCACTGGGTGTAAACCTCATATCTGGTTGTCTGGCAGTTGAACGATCAGCCCCTCCAGATCCTCTGTGATGATCAACTGGCAACCGAGTCGGCTTTCCGCCGTGCGTTCGCTGGCTGTGCCCTCCAGCATGGCGTCCTCATTTTCATCGACCGGTGGCAATGCCGGGAAGGCTTGTGCATCGACAAAACAATGACAGGTTGCGCACATGGCAGAACCACCGCACTCGCCCACCATGCCCGGCACGTCATTGTCAACGGCTGCGTGCATGACACTGGTGCCCAAGGCAGCATCAACAGCGCGATGTTCGCCGCTATGGGTGATGAAAGTAATCTTTGGCATTATGCTTCTTCCCGGTTACAGGTCTTTCAAAACATGCTGACAGGCATGCTAACGGTCCCAACGCACTATTTATCCCAACGTACGGGCAGATTGAGCACGCCGCGAAAGGCCCAGCCGCCGCACCGCACCGGATCATCCTCATCAAGCGCCAGTCCCTTGAGCCGTGCAAACAACATGGGTACGGCAATATTGGCAACCTGCATCCGCGCCACCCATGCCCCCGCGCAAAAATGCGGACCTGAACCAAATGCCAGATGCTGCTTCTTTTCTCGATGAAGATCAAATCTGTCAGCCTGCTCGAATTTGGCTTCGTCCCGATTGGCGGAGCCGACAAGCAGGAACAGGCGGTCATCCGGTTGAAGCATGACGCCGCCGAGTTCTGTAGGCTTGTCAACGGTGCGCGGATACATGCCGATGGGTGAAATCCATCGCACATATTCTTCAAAGCCGCGCATCCACAATGCATCATCTGCGCGAACTGCGGCAAGCTGATCAGGATTGGACAGCAAGGCCCAGATCAGGCCCGCATTGGCATCACGCGGCTCATTCTGGCCACCGCCGATGATGACCTTCAGATTGGCGCGAACAGAGTCCAGCGGCATGCCGCCGGCAGCCATCATCGCCAACAGGCTCTTGTCTTCATCCGTGCGTCTGGCCCCGATCATCTCGTCAATGGCGGCATCGATGCCATCACTGGCTTCCCGACCAAGACGAGCGATTTCCGCATCGCCGGCATAGTTCTGAACAGCATCCATCATGGCCTGTGACCAGCGTGCAATGTCTCGCCAATCGACATTTGTCAGCCCGGTCACCTCGCATAGACAGCGCGCCGCCATCGGTGTCGCATAGTCGACAAACAGGTCGGCTTTGCCTTTTCCCTCAATCTGGTCAAGCAGGTCAGTGGCAATCAATCTGAACTTCTCCGCCCAGATTTTCTTTGCAGCAGCGGGGCTGAAACTCGGAGAAACGATCGTCCGCTCCGCGAGATGCGCATCGCCATCCTTGCGCATGAAACTGTGCCCCATCACTTTATGAACGAGGGAGCGCGGCTCCAGGGACCGGAAGATGTCCTGGTTGCGCTCGACGTGGACGATGTCATCGAAGCGTGTCACCATGAAATGATTGGCCTGCGGCACCCATGCGACAGGATTGTTGGCGCGCAGCCGTTTGAACAGCGGATAGGGATCGCGCCACATTTCTTCGAAGTCGACGGTCTCCGCCGTCAATTCCTGGGCTTCAGCAGGCATCTTTGTTACTCCCGGTCGATGAAATGGAAGATTAGTGCTCTCTGCTTGCATTTATCAATCAGATGAATTCAATAGGTATTATGCATGAATTCGATATAAGCAGCCTTGATATCCGCACCCTGAAAACGCTCAAACTGGTCCATGACCTCGGTTCCTTTTCCAGGGCGGCAGAACAGCTGGGACAAAACCAGTCAACCGTCTCCTATGCCATTGATCGCCTGCGCACAGCGTTCAAGGATCCCCTTTTCGTGCGGCAGGGGCGTGGTGTCTCACCCACCTTGCGGTGCACCGAGCTTGTCGCCCGGGTCGAGATGATCCTCGATCAGATCGCCGCCATGGTCGAGCCGACGGCGTTTGACGCCAGCCAGGCCCGCACCGACATCACCCTGTCATGCAATCACTACGAGCGCGCCGTGGTTCTGCCATCCATAGTGCGTCGCCTGCGCAAAGATGCACCGGGCATCCGGCTGAAAATCATGCAGTCAGGCGTGGACGGTCACCGGCAATTGCACCGTGGTGAGTGTGACCTGCTGCTTTCTCCCGTCCTGCAGGGCAGTGAACGCCTGTTCCGGCGCCTGCTGCTGGAGGACCGATATGTCTGTGTTGTTCATGCGGACCATGCCCTATGCGGTGAAACAATGAGCCCCGCAGACTATGGCGCCGCGCAGCACGTGCTGATTTCCTACCAGGGAGGATGGTCACCGGGACACCGACAGGCAGCAGAGGCCGAAGGCATCAGCACCGATGTGATTATCGACCTGCCGAGTACAAGCGAAGTGGGACGGTTGATCGAAGGCACCGATCTTGTGGCAACGATACCGCTGCTACTCGCCAACACCCTGGGCGACAACATTGTCATACTGGAGAGCCCGTTTACCGGCGACCTGCCTGTCTACCAATACTGGACGACACGCACCAACCTTTCTCCCACCCACAGATGGCTGCGCGACATGATTGCTGAAGAGGCGCGCAGGGTCACACAAGACCATGCGCCGGGTACCCGCTGAAGAAACGGGTCGCATTCATTCGGATGGATTTTTCATGCGAAGAAGGACGCCGCTTTTCAGGACAAAATGATGGAACAGCGAAGCCAGGACGTGGATGGCCACCAGCACAAGCATGAAGATCCGCATGATTTCATGGGCTTCGGCCGCCGCCTCGACACCAAGGAACCACGCCGCCATGCCCGAAAGCGGCATCAGGATCATCAGGGCGTAAAGCGACCAGTGAACGATATGGGCCATCAACTGCAAAAGTGCAGGTTCATTCTCCGGTGGCAAGGGTACGCCCCGCCTGAAACGCAGGACAAGACGCCACAGGGCAAGAAGCAGCACCGCGATACCGCCGAACACATGTGATGCAACAAGAGGGCTATAGGCGACAGTGCCGCCCTTTTCGATAATCTCCCAGGCTTCGACCATCCACTCATGGAAGACAAACTGAATGACGATCAACGCCGCTATGATCCAATGCAGACGAATCTGCGTCACCGAAAATCCCGTGCGAACCGACATCATAGCCTCCAAAAACTGAGTCACATTGCTTTATATATGAATCTCAGAATATTTAATATGGCCATGCACTGTGCCCACTGGTCGCAGCGTGACATTTCCATGCCACCTTGCAGGACCGGAGAGCCTCCGGCTTTTCTGATCTGCATTCTCCAACCGGCCTGCTTTCACGTCACTCCTGCCGGACGGCACCATCGGCGACCTGTTCATCAACCTCGTGGGACACCAGGTGCTTGCGCGAGATGAACGTGTAGAACATGGGCACCACAAACAGGGTGAACATGGTGCCGACCAGAATACCGGTGAAGATCACAAGGCCCATCGAATAGCGTGCTGCCGCGCCAGCGCCCTCTGCCGTGATCAACGGCACAACGCCCAGCGCCATGGCCGCCGTGGTCATCAGGATGGGACGCAAACGCACCTTGGCCGATGCAATGATCGCTTCGCGCCGTGACAACCCCTGCTCTTCGCGCAATTGATTGGCGAATTCCACCAGCAAAATGCCATGTTTGGTAATCAGCCCGATCAGTGTGATCAACCCGACCTGTGTATAGATATTGAGCGTACCAAGCCCGAGATTAAGCGGGATGATCGCACCAAAGATCGACAATGGCACCGACATCATGATGATGAGCGGATCACGAAAGCTTTCGAACTGGGCCGCCAGCACCAGATAGATGATCACCAGTGCGAGCGCAAAGGCGATCACGATCGTATTGCCTTGTGTTTTCTCCAGCCTCGACTGGCCCGAATATTCGATAAAGAAGCCAGCCGGCAACAAGGGACGGGCAATATCTTCAATCGTCTTGAGGCCATCTCCGGTTGTCACTCCGGGCAGCGGCAAGGCGGAAATCGTCGCCGAATTGAGCTGATTGAACTGCTCGATTGCAGCAGGTGAGGCATTGGTCGAAATGGTCACGACAGCAGAAAGCGGCACCATCTCCCCGCCTATGCTGCGAACAAAGAATTCCCCCAGCCTCTCCGGATTATTACGATAGCGCTGCGGCACCTGCATGATGATGTCGTAACTGTTGGAATCCCTGTCGAACTGGGCAATGGATCCACCGCCGACCATAAGCCCCAGGGTGGTGCCGATGTCGCGGATCGGCAGGCTGAGCGCAGCTGCCCGGTCCCGGTCAATGGTGATTGTCACCTGCGGTGCATCATAGGCCAGCGAGTTTTGCACGATAATGAACCGACCGGAGGCCTGCGCCTGTTGCCGGATCTGCTCTGCAACCTCATAAACCTGACTCGGGTCGCCGGTCGCCTGAATGACCAGTGATATCGGCAATCCGCCACCGGCACCCGGAAGGGATGGAGGTGCGAAGACGAAGGCCTGAACACCGGCGACCTTGGAAATGCGGCCCTGAATATCAGCCTGCAATTCCTTTTGTGAACGGTCCCGCTCACCCCAGTCCTTGAATGCCCAAAGGGCGATGGCCGAATTGGTGCCTCCACCGAAACCCACGATCTGGAAGTCAGCCTCCAGTTCGGGAATATCCTTGGTCAATTCGCGCATCTGCTTGGTGTAAAGAGCTGTATATTCGCTGGTTGCGTAACGCGGCGCGTTGACCAGCGAGAACAGTGCTCCGGAATCTTCCTCAGGCGCCAGTTCTCCCGACGTCTTGGTAAACATGAAAGCGGTCACCCCAACCAGCGCGATCACAATCATCAGCGTAACCGGGCGATACTTCAGCGATCCGGAAACCATTCGCTCATACAGATTGGCGAAGCGGTCAAACGTGCGGTCGACGAAAGCGGCAAACCGGCTTGGTTCGCCGGCCTTGAGCAGCCGCGCACTCATCATTGGTGTGATGGTCAGTGCGACAAAACCCGAGATGACCACAGCACCGGCAAGGGTCAGAGCAAACTCCCGAAACAGAGATCCTGTCAGACCGCCGGTGAAGGCCAATGGCGCAAAAACCGCAGCCAGAGTGATCGTCATGGCCACAACAGCCGATGATATCTCCTTCATGCCGGCGAAGGAGGCCTCCATCGGCTTCATACCCTCCTGGATATGTCGGTGGATATTTTCGACCACAACAATGGCGTCATCCACCACAAGTCCAATCGCCAGCACCATGGCAAGCAAGGACAGAAGGTTGATTGAGTAGCCCATCATCAAAAGCATGAAACACACGCCGATCAGTGACAGCGGTATGGTCACAACCGGCATCAGCACCGACCGGAATGAACCCAGGAAGAGCAAAATGACAACGACGACGATGGCAACCGCCTCTGCTATGGTCTTGAAAACCTCTTCAATCGAAGCGCTGATCGTTTCTGTGGCATCATAGACAAGCGTGATTTTCATGCCATCGGGCAGGCTTGCCTGTATGGCTGGCAGTTCGGCAACCACAGCTGCTGCAGTATCGAGTGGATTGGCCGCCGGTGTCTGGAATATGCCAATGAAGGTGCCGGGGTCGCCATTGAAACTGACAATGGTATCATTGCTCTCGGCGCCCAGCTCCACCTTGGCGACATCGCGCAGGCGTATCACATTGCCGTTGTCCGTTTTCAACGGCAATTGAGAAAAAGCTTCAGCCGTCTGCAGGGTCGAGCGCAGGGTGATGGAATAGGCAACAAATTGGTTTTCAGTCTTGCCCGGCGCGGAGAGAAAATTCGACGCATTGATGGCAGCAAGTGTCTCGGCCGCGGTGATGCCGCGCGCTGCCAGTTTGATCGGATCGATCCAGACCCGCATGGAATAATTGGCAGCACCCAATATCTGGATCTCCGCCACACCCTGGATCGTTGAAACGCGCGGTCGGATAACCCGTTTGATATATTCCGTCAGTTGCTCCGACGTCATGTTGGGGTTCTGCATCGCCAGATACATGATTGCGAACTGGCGTCCCGTTCCCTTGACGATGGTGGGGTCCTTGGCTTCGGCGGGCAATTCACCCCTCACCTGCTGGACCTTGGACATCACCTCGGTGAGCGCCACATCCGGGTTCGAGCCAAGCTTCATCTGAACGGTGACGACACTGGTCGAAGGACGGCTTTGCGACGTCACATAGTCGATATTCTCGGTGGTGGCGACAGCCGCGGCGATCGGCGTTGTGATGAAGCCCTGAATGAGGTCCGGACTGGCGCCGGGATAGACCGTCGTGATCGTGATGACAGTCTCGTCGACCTCTGGATATTGGCGCACTGAGAGATTGAAAATGCCCTGGAATCCGAGCAGCAGGATCAACAGGCCAACCACCGTCGAAAGGACGGGTCGGCGAATGAATATATCTGAGAAACTCATTGCGCAGCCGCCCCGGACGTAGTGTCGACAGTGGGAACAACCGAGTTGTCGACAACCACCGAAGCGCCATTGTACAGACGGTTCTGGCCAGCTGTAACGACCTGATCACCTGCTGACAGGCCTTCGCTGATTTCCACCATCCCGCCTGTTCGGCGTCCCGCAGTGACAAAAACCTGGCGCGCAACCAGCGCTTCAGTCTCAGGTTTTTCAGTGGCATCCGCATCCGGTTCCGTGGTTTCAGCGGTCTTTTCATCCGCTGCGGGCGCAGCGCTCTCGGCTTTGCGCACGACATAAATGAAATCACCGTAAAGGCTGCTGACCAAAGCGGTTTGCGGCACGGACAGCACCCCATCTTCCGTCGGCAGCTCAACACGCACCTGCAGGAACTGACCCGGATTGAGATGACCATCAGGGTTTTTGATTTCCGCCCGCACCGATACCAGCCGGCTGACAGAGTCGACCTTGGGATCAATGCCGGTGATCAGCCCGAAAAACGGCATCGTGTCCGTGGAAAGGCCGAAGACAACCTTCTGGCCGATTTTCAGATCATCAAACCTTTGTTCCGGAACTGTGAAATCGATCCGCATGGTCTCCAGATCCTGCAGCGTCGCGATGACCTTGCCGGGTGATATATATTCGCCTGTATCGATCCGCGGAATGCCCAAGGTTCCCGAAAAGGGCGCGCGCAGCTGCTTTTGATCCAGCACAGCCTGATACTTCACGGCCTGAGAGGTCGATGCCGAAGCTGCTGCCTGTGCCGTATCGACACTGACCTCTGTTCCGACACCGCGTGTCTTCAATTCCCGCGCGCGATCCAATGTCTGCTTGTCAAGCGCTGCCTGTGTCGCGGCCGCGGCAAGATCGGCCTTTTGCACCGCGTCATCAAGCTGCACCAGAACCTTGCCCTGAGTGACCCGTTCATTGGCAGAAAACAGGATTTCCTTGACGATACCGGATGTTTCCACCGTCAGATCAACGCCCTGCGCTGCGCCGACCGTGCCAAGTGCGTCAATTCCCGGTGTCCATGTGACCGGCTCCACAACCATGGTGGAAACCGTCGAGGCAGGCGCCTTGCGGTTGGCAAAGAACTGCTCGATTGCCTGGTCACGAAAAAGGTTGAAACCGACAATGCCGCCACAAACCAGTACAAGCAGAACGAAGGCGATAATAAAGCGCTTGATCACGAAAAGCCCCTGTGAAGAGTATGAAGTGCGTTTCCGGAAAATGCGAAACAGCCTTCCGAAAGGCAATGTGAACACCAAATACATGCAGCAGGCAATCGTTTCAATGAAACCAAGGTCTGTTGCACGGTTAAGATTGCACAACCATCCCCTCACGGGAATGCCGATTTAATTTTCAATTCTTTACTGTACCGTCTGGACGGTATTGTCAATTGGAATTACGATGGTGCCAACAGGGCATTGCCACCGATACCACTCGGCAACAGCAAGACACCCCGGGAGGTAAGCTATGGCTGGAAAAAGGCCCAGTTCCAAACACAAGATACTCGCAGCGGCCGTCGATCTGGCGCATGACAGTGGGCCGGGAAGTCTGTCCCTGGAGGCGGTTGCCAAACGCGCCGGCGTATCAAAAGGCGGGCTGCTCTATCATTTTCCCAGCAAGGCAAAGTTGATGCAGGGACTGGTGGAGGAATATCTTCGCAATTTTGAAGCCGCCCTGGAAGCCGCCACGAATCCCGCAGAAGGCAAGGGTGAAGACCTGATGAGCGCCTATGTCAGGTTGTCGTTGATAGCATGCGACGAAACCCATCCTCCGGCCGCATGGATATTTTCCGCCATGGCAGAGGACCCCGACTTCCTTTATCCGCTCAACGAATTCAGGCGCAAGTTGCTCGACAGGCTGAAAGCCCACACGCCTGAACTGGCGAATGTCCTGACAATTTATTTCGTGATCGAGGGGCTGCACAGCATGAAACTCTTCGGTGCGAACCTGGTGAGCGATGATGAGCGAAAATTGATCGATCAAAACCTGCTTGCAATGGCGCAGACAGGAGCGCCGCCTTCAACGAACCAAGCGCAAGAATGATATCCATGTCAGCACGATGCCCCATGACCTCACTCTATCGCCAAGGGAAGGGCAAATCCGTCCAATTGCACTTCATGACAATGCGCTCGCGCAGAACCACGATGGCCTGGCGGTCGCAGCAAACGCCAACAACGCCCGGAACTCGCATTAATATCTGAAACGGCCAAGTATTGGTTAAATTTGAACAGCAAGCAGGCATGCAAGTTTGCGGAGCAAACATACCGTGCCATCGGAAACGTCAAAAATGCCTTTCCTCAGCAGCCTGTTAAGAGCATGACTGGCTTTCATTGAACCACTGTGTTCGTGATCCAGTGGTTCAATGAAGGCCAGACCTGCTCTAATGGCCATCGCCGGCAAATGCGCGATTGAATCACCCAATTCCATTTCTAGGGATTTTTCTTTCTCACCAACTTAAAGGAAATGCACGCCTGTCCTGTGACGAGTTACCGATACGTCCACCCAACGGAAATCCAAGATGCAACCGCAAACGGGCACTCTGAGCCAAACGGACTAACCGGCACCAAACCATAAGCCACGCCGGTTGGCGACTATTTACTTGCACCATTGACCGGGATTGTAATTTCTACAATAAGACCGCCGGACACCTTATTTATGGCTGTTGCACCACCACCATGCCACTCGGTTGCCCTGCGCGTAATAGCAAGACCAAGGCCGAACCCCGAGCGCATGTTGGCAGTTGAACTTTGGGAGAATGGCTGAAAAATAGCCTCCAATTCCGCATCTGGAACACCGCGACCTTCATCCTCTATGGACAGTAAGAATTGATGTCGCTTCACCTCTGAGGTGACACGTACCGTCGTGCCAGCCTTGGTGTGTGCGATAGCGTTGCGGATCACGTTTTCCAGTGCTCTATAAATCAGTTCACCATTAACCGAAGCTACAAACGAATCCAGGCCATTGTACTGGACGTCTATGCCCCTGGCCTGGCCTTCGAACCTCGCGTCTTCAATAATCTCACGAACCAGATCGACGACGTCCAGTGTCTGCCGGTCAAAACCCGAAGTATCCCTTTCAGATAACCTGGCCAGCGTGAGGATTTCTCCAACCAATTCATCGAGACGTTCAACCTCTCGTCCCATTCGTTCGATCATCGCCGACACTCGTAAGGGATTTTGTTGCAATACGCCGATGGCTGCCTGCAATCGCGACAAAGGCGACCGAAGCTCATGGGATACATCATGGAACAATTGCTGCTGCGCGACCTGAAGCTCTTGAAGCCGTGCTGCGGTAATGTCCAGATCATGTGCGAGAGATGTTACTTCGTCGCGCTTGCTGCCGATCATGTGGGCGATTCGGACATCAAGTTTGCCCTTTGCCAAAGATCGAAGTCCGTAACGGAGCTGCTCGACCGGAGTAATGAAATAACGCGCCAACCAGTAAGCTGACCCCGCACTTGCGAGAAGTGCCGTCAGCCAGGGGAGTATTCTCGGCCACGTCTTGGAAACCATGCTCTGTACCGAACCGCCCATCCGGATGCGGTAGCAATTCCCGTCCTTCACTGCGGTTGTCACCAGATCATTGCTGTTGGTCAACGCACAGTCGGTTGCGGGTCTGATCTGAACAATACTAATGGGGATGCTGCGACCGGTTCTTTGCATGGCCGCAATCAGGTTCGTCGCGGCCTGCACGCCATCTGATTGAAGAAACTGCGTTGCTGTTTCGAGTGCAAGGACATGTTCACGATTAAGGATTTCCTCCTCGAAAGGTGAGTCAAACAATGTGCTGATCGCAAATAGAAGCGCAATGGATCCGGCCATGACCAACCAGACGACCGTGAAGAACTTCCAGAACAATCGACGCATTGCTAACCTTCCATAAGCTGATATCCGCGACCACGGACGGCCTGTATCCAGGATTGTCCGTCCGGGCGAGCACCGAGCTTTTGCCGGATACTGCTGATATGCACGTCGATCCGCCGATCGAATGCGGTCAGGGGTTTGCCGAAAGCGCGCAGCGATATTTCCTGTTTGGAGACGAGCTGACCTGCGGACCGGACGAGAACCTCCAACAAATTGAACTCTGTTCCGGTCAGCTCGAGTTGCGAGCCACGCCATTCGGCTCTGCGGTTTGATGGATAGAGAACCAGCTCGCCGGTCATGATTTCTTCTACTGAGCCATCTCTTTCTGATCTGCCGGAACGACGCAGGATCGCACGGATCCTGGCCGCAAGCTCGCCGGGCGAACAAGGTTTGGAAACATAATCATCCGCACCCAAATTGAGACCCGATATACGGTCAATATCGTCTCCGCGGGCTGTCAGCATTAGCACCGGTACGTCGCTCACCTGTCTGATCTTCCGCAGGACTTCGATACCATTCATACGAGGCATCATGATATCCAACACAATAAGATCGGTTGAGTACGACATTGCTTCAGCTACACCGATCCTGCCATCCACTGTCGTCTCTACGACGAAACCTTCCTGAGTCAAAAATTCGCTGAGCAAAACCGTGAGTTCAATGTCGTCATCGATCAAAAGCACCTTAGTCATGTGAAACATCCTTTGGGTCGATGCTTTCATCTTTAAGGCATGCAGGCCGAGGATACAGCACTTTTACATAACTTAACACGTTCTTGACCTACATTTACATCACGATCCTTATAGTGCAGCCAACAGATTTCAAGGCAGCACGGAACCCATGCGCGACATATTTTTTCCCTCAATTTCGATTTTCGCCACCTTGGTGTTGCTTACGGGTTGCACAAGTCTGGGCGAACTCAAACCTTCAAATTCCATTGTTGCTTCCTATTGGCATGAGACTTTGCCGCACGGCGGTCGTCCGACAGACCTTCTGTCATGGTGGGCAAGTTTCAAGGACCCCTCACTGAATGGACTGCTGAGTTTGGCGGAACACGAAAACCCGTCGGTTCAAGAATCGGTCGCCAATATAGACAAGGCTCGAGCAACGCTTGACACGGCCAGAGCAGGCCTTTTCCCCTCGCTCAATGGCTCGGCCTCAGCCACCCGCGAGGGTAACAGGGGTGATGATTTCAACAAGATGACTGTTGCAACGAGCAAAGGCGGCGCGCTGGATGCCGGATGGGAACTCGACTTGTTCGGCAAGAACAAGAAAGAGACACAAGCTGCGGCGGCACGAACGCAAGGCCAGATTGGGTTGTGGCATGTAACACGGATTTCGGTTGCGGCCGAAGTCGGTGATTATTATGTCCAGTATCGCGCTTGTCGCCTGTTGGAACGGCTCTACCGGGAGGAGCTTGCTTCGCAGAGAGAAACAGTGCGTATCACAGAGAAATCGGCTCAGTCAGGATTTACCTCGACCGCCGATCTGGCTCTTACCCGTGCGAGCGCAGCAACATCCTCATCCAACCTGATTGCTCAACGCGCGAATTGCCAAATCATTGTAAAATCGCTGGTCCAACTGACAGGTGGTAATGAGCTTGTCGTTCGTAGACTTCTGGAACAGGGAAAAAGCCGCGTTCCTCAACCGTCTACGCTAAAAATTGCGTCAGTGCCGGCTGAGGTCTTGCGGCAAAGACCAGATATCAGCGCCCTGGAAGCCGAAGTCGTGGCGACCATTGCGGACGTTGGTGCTGCAAAAGCTGATTTGTATCCCAGTCTCAGCTTGAACGGATCGATTTCGATCAGTGCGTCCACCGTAACCGGCAGCTCGGTTCCATGGTCTTTCGGACCCGCGCTCTCGATACCGCTGCTTGACGGCGGAGCAAGAAGGGCAGTGGTGAGAAGCGCCGTCGCGGACTATGATGTTTCAGTTGCAAGTTACAAGTCTGGCGTTTTGACGGCCGTCGCCGAAGTCGAGACAGCTCTCATCCGCGTCAATGCTGCCCTACAGCGGATCACAGATGCAAAAACCGCGGCTGACAATTATCAAAGCTACTTCAATTCTGTCGACAAGAACTGGAAGTCCGGTGGGGCCAGTATTCTTGACCGCGAAGAAGCGCGGCGCTCGGCGCAAACGGCCGCGATCACCCTCATCGAAATCAGGCGCGATGCGATTCAATCCTGGATCGCCCTTTATAAATCTCTGGGAGGCGGATGGGCTGCCTCAGAGGCGCTATAACCGCCCATGTCAACGGATTACAGTGATGTTTAAACTTATCTCCATACCTCTGGCGATAGCGCTCGCCTTTGCTACATATTTTACTGCGCGAAGCCAAGTAACCACACAGGACGTTTCTCAAGCAGCGGCATTGACCGTCAGCGTCGTCAAACCAGAAATTTTGCTGTGGCCGGTGACAATACCGGCAAGTGGACGTCTTGCTGCATGGCATGAGGCGATAATCGCCGCCGAGGTTGGCGGAATGAAGATCATCGATATCAACGCAGATGTCGGAACCTCCGTGAAGAAAGGGGATTTGCTTGTGCAGTTCGCCCCCGAAACAGCGCAAGCAGAACTTGAACAACAGCAGGCCGCTGTAGAAAAGGCTGAGGCTACCCTTGAGCAAGCAGTTGCAGACGCGGACCGCGCCCGCGGATTGACGGGTTCCGGTGCTCTGTCAAAGCAGCAAACGACAGAATACCTGATTACCGAGCGAAAGGTGAAAGCTGAACTCTTTTCTGCACAAGCCGCTTTGGCATCCGTCCAGCTTACCTTGGATCGGACCAGGATTTACGCAGTGGACGATGGGGTTATTTCCGAACGCTTGGCATCTCTCGGAAAAGTCGTCACACTCGGTGTTGTACTATTCAAACTCATACGGCAAAACAGGGTTGAATGGCAGGCTGAATTACCGCTCAAACGCTTGGTTGATGTCAAAAAAGGAACAAAAGCAATCATCCCTACACCGGTCGGGGACATCCAGGGCAAGGTCAGGCTGGTTTCTCCGACCACATCGACTGACAACGGTCGAGTGACAGTCTATGTGGCTTTGAATCCGGAAGCGGGCATGCCGCAACCGAAGACCGGCATCCTGACCAGTGGATATTTTGTATTCGATCGCACTGATGCGGTCACGGTTCCCGCCACCGCCATTACACTGAGGGACGGCTTTACTTACATATTCATTTTAGACGATGCTGACCAACCAACGGTTACGCGCAAGCGTGTCCAGATCGGTCGGCGACAGAACGACCGTGTTGAACTTGTTTCAGGAATTGACAAAAATGACCGGCTCGTAACGTCTGGCGGCGCATTCCTCGCGGACGGTGCAGTTGTGCGCGTATCAAAGGGTGCTGAAACGGCTAAAAAAATGGAGGCGTCGAATTGAATTTCTCCTCCTGGTCTATCCGCAATCCCGTTCCGCCAATCCTGCTTTTTGCATTGTTGACCGCTTGCGGCCTGTGGGCTTTCAATCGTCTCGATGTACAAAATTTCCCAGATATGGATCTTCCAACGATTAAAATCAGCGCTTCGCTCGATGGCGCGGCAGCCGCGCAGCTCGAAACAGAAGTGGCGCGCAAGATCGAAGATGAGCTGACAGGGCTCACCCAGCTTGATTCCGTCGCCACCACGATCACTGACGGCTCAGTATCCATTTCCGTTGCGTTCAAGGTTGGAAAAAACACGCAAGTCGCGTTGGATGAGGTGAAAAGCGCCGTCGACCAGGCACAGGGCAACCTGCCAGAGGACATGAATGCACCCATCGTCTCGAAACTGTCGTTGAATGCCGCGCCGTTGATTACCTACGTAGTGCGTTCCGCCAAACTGGACGATGTGGAACTGTCGTGGTTCATCGATAACAACATGTCGCGAGCGCTGATGGCTGTTGAAGGTGTTGGCGAAGTCGGGCGCCTGGGAGGCGTAGATAGAGAGGTCAGAGTAGAGCTTAACGCAAATCTGCTCGACGGCTTGGGATTGACCGCAAGCGACATCAACGGGCAGCTCAAAGCGGTGCAATCCGATCTGTCAGGTGGCAAAGGACGTATTGGAGGCGAAAGCCAGTCCGTCCGCACATTGGCAGCCGCAGGCAGTACCGATGAGCTTCGAGGAACGCCCATTCCACTGCCAAAGGGAAGCTGGGTTCGACTGGATGAACTTGGCGCAGTCACCGATTCCTACAGCGACGTCAACTCGCTCGCCTATTTGAACGGTCAGCCGGTCATTGCGGCTCAGATCAAGCGCTCGAAAGGGTATTCAGATATCGCGGTAACCAAAAATGTCCGCGAGGCAATGACGGAGTTCGCTGCTGACAATCCCCTTGTGGTAATCGAGGAAGCCTACAATACGATTGTTCCGACCGAGCAGAATTACGAATCGTCGATGCACATGATTTACGAGGGCGCACTAATCGCAATCTTTGTGGTTTGGCTGTTTCTTCGTAATTGGCGTGCAACTCTTCTGGCTGCCGTTGCATTGCCTCTCTCGATCATACCAACGTTTCTCGTGATGTATCTGCTTGACTACACATTGAACACAATTACGCTATTGGCGCTGTCATTGGTCGTTGGAATTCTCGTCGATGACGCGATCGTTGAGATCGAAAACATCGAGCGGCACCTCAAAATGGGCAAAAGTCCTTTCGATGCGGCGATGGAAGCGGCAGATGAAATAGGACTGGCGGTTATCGCCACCACCTTCACATTGGTCGCAGTGTTTTTACCCACTGCATTCATGGGTGGAATTCCGGGCATCATCTTCAAACAATTTGGCATCACGGCTTCTGTCGCCGTTCTTGCTTCGCTTCTTGTCGCGCGGTTGATCACGCCAATGATGGCGGCATATATCATGAAAGCGAATAGCACCAGGCACGAGGAGGATGGGCGATTGATGCGATCTTATCTTTGGCTCGTGAAAGGCGCACTTCGCCGCCGCTGGATACCGGTCCTCGGGACAGCTGGATTCCTGGCGTTCACGGTTCTTCTACTTACCAATCTGTCGACAGGCTTTTTCCCGGCGTCTGACGACGGGCAGACCCAGATCACCATAACCACGCCTCCTGGATCGACGATAGAGTCGACTGACGGTACTGCGCTAAGGGCATCCCGGATCATCGCCAAATTGGATCATGTCACCTCAGTATTCCAGGCAACAGGCACAGCTTCCACCGGCGGCATGAACAGTGCATCGACGGCAAGTGTCGACAGGGCCACGATTGTCGTCAATCTGACACCAATCGATGATCGCGATATCAAGCAGTCACAGATCGAAGCAGAATTGCGCGAGGCGTTGGAGCAATTGCCTGGTGTTCGTGTTGAAATAGGTTCTGGCGGCAATGGCACAGAGCTCACGCTCACGCTGGCGGGTGATGACTCCGAACTTCTGGAGCAGGCAGCGGCAAGCCTTGAGGCTGATCTGCGCACCCTTCCAGCTATCGGCAACGTGACGTCGTCTGCAGCCATGCAATCACCTGAGATTATAATCAAACCGGATTTGGCTGAAGCCGCGTCGCTGGGTGTAACTTCTCAGGCCATCGCTGATGCTATTCGGGTCGCGACCGCAGGCGCCTATGCCGCTGCGTTGTCTCAGCTCAATCTACCCGAACGCCAAGTGCCAATCCGGGTGATGCTTGACACAACAAGCCGACAGTCATTTGACGCCATGTCACTCATTCCCATTGAGGGCAAAGAGGGCAACGTTTCACTCGGTGCCGTTGCGGACATCTCTATGGGATCCAGCCCCAGCGAAATCAATCGGCTCGATCGGTCACGCAATATCTCGCTGACCATCGAACTGAATGGCAGGAACCTGTCCGACGTGATGGCGCAGGCCGCTCAGTTGCCTAGCTACCAGAACTTGCCACAAGGCGTGAAATTTGTCGAACAGGGTGAACTCAAACGACAGAGTGAACTGTTCAGCAGTTTCGGCACCGCGATGGCGATTGGCATATTCTGCGTTTACGCCGTTCTGGTGCTTCTCTTCCATGATTTCCTTCAACCTGTTACTATCCTGATGGCTTTACCACTGGCGCTTGGTGGGGCGATGCTGCCGTTGGTTCTCAGTGGTACAAGCTTCTCCATGCCGGCAGTGATTGGTCTGCTGCTGTTGATGGGCATCGTGTGAAAAAATTCCATTCTTCTCGTCGAGTACGCTATTGAGGCCCGCAGAGCTGGCATGTCCCGTTTCGATGCGCTCGTCGATGCATGTCACAAGCGAGCCCGACCGATCATCATGACGACCATCGCCATGGCAGGCGGCATGTTGCCGGCAGCGCTCAGCCTTGTGTCGGGTGACTCGAGCTTTCGACAACCCATGGGTGTCGTCGTGATCGGTGGCTTGATTACTTCAACTTTCTTGAGTCTCTTGGTCATCCCTGTGGTCTTCACTTTGCTGGATGATGTGCTCAGATTTTTCAACTCACGGCTTTCAAGGAAGAAAATTTAGCACTGCTGGAGCCTGTCTTGCTTTCATTGATTCACTCTGCCAGTTGTTTTTTGGTCAGGATCAAGTTGGTTCGCGAAGCGCGTACCTTAAGGTACGGGCAAGCGAAACGACGTGGATAGTGGCGAAAAAAAGCTGGCCCCAAGGTTCGCGACCAGTGGTTCAATGAAAGCCAGACATGCTCCAAATCCTGAAAACGGCAACAAATTGGTGAATGATTGCACAGCATGAAGCTCTTCGGAGCGAACCTGGTCAGCGATGATGAACGAAAATTGATCGATCAAAACCTGCTTGCAATGGCGCAGGTTAGCAACCCGTGATCACATGCGATCACGGGCGCTACTATAATATGTTTAGTGACGAACCATGCCTGCATCGACATTCAGCGTCTGGCCGGTTACCCAGCGTGCATCATTGGACGCCAGGAAGGCGACCACGTCGGCTATATGTTCAGGTTGTCCCCTGCCCTTGATCGCCTGCAGCATCTCGACGAAATCGAAGGCATCATTGTGCGGACTGGCCTTGACCCCATCGCTTTCAATAAGCCCCGGCGTCACGGCATTGACGGTTATATTGTATTGGCCAAGCTCTGTTGCCAGCGCACGGGTGAAACCGATCACGCCGCCCTTTGCCGCCACATAGGCGGCCATATTGGGCGTTCCGGCCATAAAGGTATTCGAAGCAATCGAGATTACCCGTCCCTGTTTGCCATTGGCCCGCATCTGGTCGGTTCCTGCACGCGTCACCAGGAAGGTGCCCGTCAGATTTGTGGCAATGATTTTCTGCCAATGCGCCAGGTCAACATCATCCCAGGCAACGAAGGGCACAATGCTGGCATTATTGACCAGAATATCAATGCCCCCGGTGTTCTTCGTGATCTCATCATAAAGCGCCTTGACGGATGCCTCATCAGAAATGTCAGCTGCAATGGCGATGGCCTTGCCACCGATCTCGTCAGCCACGGCCTTGCCGCCTGCCGCATTGATGTCACTGACCACCACGGTTGCGCCATCTGCCGCCAGTCGTTTTGCAATGGATTTTCCAATGCCCTGCGCAGCGCCCGTTACCAGTGCCGTCATTCCACTCAGTCGATCTGTCATTTTGCATTCCCCTTATGAATTTCATTGTGTCACGCTGCGGCGTCTATCGCGGCCATTGCCGCATCTATTCCCTTGCCGATGTCCACCCGATGGCCAAGCGTATTCAGCGCCCCGCCATAGGCCGTCAATGCGGCAATGGAATAGATCGGCTGTGCTGTTGGCCCCATATGTCCGATGCGGGTGAGTTTGCCCATTGTCTCACCGCGACCGGAAGAAAACACCACACCGTAGTGTCCTCGCGCCGTCTGTCGCAGGCTGTTCTCGTCAATGCCCTGCGGTGTGCGGATCGCCGTTGTCGTCGGTGAGGCAATGGATTCACTGGCAGCCCAAAGCGACAGGCCCATCGCGACAGCACCGGCCCGTGTGGCCTTTGCGGTCAATGCGTGTCGCTCCCAGACATTTTCAGGACCCTCATTCAAATAGAGGTCCAGCGCCACATCCAGACCATTCATTTCAGCCACCGAGGGCGTGAACGGAAAGGGCTCCTGCCGCGACCAGGCATTCTCCCAATCGAGAATACTCAGCATGGAAGCCCGCGGCGCAGCATTGTTGGCCTTCATTTTTTCCCAGGCCCGTGGGCTGACGCCCAACATGGTCAGTCCGGGTGGCGCGCCAAGGCACTTGTTGGGCCCGGTGACATAAATATCCGCCTGGCAATCCTCGGGATGGGTGTTCATCCCACCAAAGGACGAGACCGCGTCGACAATCAGATAGGCACCGTGAGCCGCAACCAAAGCCCCGATTTCATTGATCGGATTGATGGTGCCTGAAGGTGTATCGTGGTGGCAGACCGCGACCACGCTGATTTCCGGATGCGCCTTCAGCATGTCGGCGACGGCTTGCGGATCAATCGCCTCATTATAGGCTGTTTCAATCTCAAGCAGGTTGGGCGAATAGCGTTTGGCCCAATAGCCAAACCCTTTGCCGTAGACGCCTGAGGCCAGATTGAGCACCGTGTCCCCGGGCGCAATCAGTGAGGCGGCAGCCGCCTCCAGTCCCAAAACCGGCTCTCCCTGCAGGATGACCGGCTTTGTCGACAGCCGCATGGCCGCCTGGCATTTTTCGACGGTCTTTTCATAGAACAACTGAAAAGCCGGATCATAGTCGTAAAGGACGGTGCGGCTGAGACCGCGAAGCACATCAGCATAGGCGTTGACGGGCCCCGAGGTCAGCGTGATGACCGGTTCCGTATCATTTGGATAACGCATGGAAATCTCCTTGAAACCGCGATCAGGTGTAAAACTGTGTTCCGGTCCTGTATGTTTTGAAGTTCTCCATGTCGTGCGAGTAAATCAGCTCCGCATTGTTGTCCTCGGCCAATTGCCTGACACGATGCATGGATTTGACACCCGCCACGGGATCAATATGGAAGGATGCCTGACACAGGGTTTCAAGACTTTGCTGCGTATAGGCCGCGTCGATGGTGAAGACGATCGGCCGGCGATTGGCAAAATTGACCATCAGGCTGTAGTGGCCAATGGAGTGGCCGGGCGTGAAGTAGAGATTGACCCCCTTGGCAAGCTCGATATCGCCTTCGACGCCTTCAAAGGTGGAGTTGGCATGGGTCGTTCCAGCCAGCAATTGATCGGTCATGCCCCGCGCTTCAGCCGCTTCCGCCGAAAAACTCAGGTCAGAATAGCCCAGATGCTCGAATGCCTCAGGATTGCAGGCCTGCGGCACCTCGGATTTGTGGCAGATCTTCTTGGCGTCCGGCAGAAATTTATTACCGCCGCAATGGTCAAAATGAAAATGTGAATTGAAGACCACATCGATATCTTTCGGCTCCAGGCCGATGAGCCCCAAGGCTCCAGGGATCGTCTGATCCTTCGTTTGCATCGGTTTTTCGAAAGGCAGCACTTTCATGACATGATCATAATCATAGCCGGTATCGATGAGAAAGCGGCCTTCGGCATGTTCGATGAGGATCGAGTAGACCGGAAAACGCACCTCGCCACCTGGGCCGCGATTCCAGAACACATGGTATCCATCAAGAACCAGTGAACCGCCATCCAGCAGATATACCTTGGTATCAGACATATTCATTCTCCTTTGTAGGCCGGCACCCCTCGTAATCCGGCGTGTTGCTTTTCTTTCTCAGCGTGCCCCCCGCTCATAGGGTATTCCCAGCGCCGCTGGCAGACTCGATTTGCGCCCAAACATGATCAGCATCGCCATGACGGCAAGGAAAGGGATCATCTGGATCACATCGGTGGGTATATTGATGCCGGCGACCTGAAGCGCGGTCGTGAGCGACAGACACACACCGAACAGCAGGGCGCCGCAAAGCACCCAGAATGGCCGTCCACGCGCCAGCATGGCCAGGACAATCCCCAGGAAACCGGCGCCATTTGTGATAAATGGGACAAAGATACCCGCACCGATATTTGCCAGATAGGCGCCGCCAAGTCCTGCCAAGGCGCCGGTCGTGAAGACGGCAAATGCACGCGTACGCACCACATCAACACCCGCCACGTCAAGCGCAGCGGGCTTGTCGCCGGCGGCCTGCAGATTGAGCCCCAGTTGCATGCGCCGATAAACGAAGGCCAGCACGAAAACCAGTAAAACAGCCAGATAGACAACAAGGTGATGCTTGAACAATGCCGGGCCAAGGATTGGAATGTCGGACAGATAGGGCACGACCGTGACATCGGCTGCAGGAAGCCGCGGATAGGTACGCGAAAACTGGAAATGATGAAGCAGCGCCGTCAGGCCTTCAAAACCGAGCGTCAGACCGATGCCGATGACAATCTGATTGAGCCCAAAACGAACACAGAGCAAGACCATGATCGAGGCTACGACAATGCCTCCGAAGGCACCGGTGGCAAATCCAAGCCACAAAGATTCCGAATAGTAGGCGCCAAGAAAGCCGGCATAGGCCCCGGCAATCATCATGCCTTCAATGCCGATATTCAGCACGCCGGCCTTTTCGGACATCTGTTCGCCAAGCCCCGCCAGAAGCAGCGGGATCGCAGCTGTTATGGCGCCAAAGAACAGCGCGCCCAGGAATACATCACTGAAAAGGTCACTCATCGCCTCATGCCTTTGCAGCCTGGTTGTGACGGTGGTCGATATATTCTGCAATCGCCAGGACGATCAGAACAATGGCAACCAGCAAAAGAGTAAAGACCGTCGGAACGCCCAGACGCCTGGCAGCACTTTCCCCACCGATGGAAAGCACCGACAAAAGCAGCACAAAGGCGATGGAAGCAAACCCGTTGAACCGCGCGAGAAAGACCATCGGAATGACGGTCAAACCGTAGGCGGGGTTCCAGTCAGCGCGCACATTGCCCTGAACGCCGAGAATATCAATGGCGCCAGCCATGCCACACAAGCCGGCCGAAAGGGCAAAGACCGCAACGGTCAAATGCGGCACGCTGAGACCGGAATGGACCGCTGCGCGTGTATTGGCGCCGACGATGCGCAGCTTCAGGCCGAATGCCGTGCGGGTCATCATCAGATGCACGGCCACAATGGCAATCAGCCCAAAAATGAGCCCGCTGCTGATGGTCGTATCAAAAAGGCGGGGCAGCCGATCCGCCACCGGCAGGGTACGGGTCTGCGGAACGGTCGTTGACGGATCGAGAAACACCAGCTTCACCAGCACATTGGCAAGCGATACCCCGAGGAACGTCATCATCAAGGTCGTGATGATCTCATTGACACCCTGATAGGCCCGCAGCAGGGCCGGCACCAGCGACCAGATGACGGCAATGGCTGTCGACAGAACAAAGGCGATGATTACCGCAAGCCAGGACGGCATGAAATCCGCCAGATAGGGCGCACTTGCCGCCGCGATCACTGCGGCGAGAAGAAACTGCCCGTCGGCGCCAAGGTTCCACACACCGGCGCGAAAGGCGACGATAAGTCCGGCGGCCAGAAACAGAAGTGGCGCCATGCGGGTCAATGTCTGCTGGATGCCGGTGGGCGACAGCAATCCGCGCTGGATCACGTAACCGTAATATTTTATCGGATCGACGCCAAGCGCCAGAAGAATGAGGCCACCCAGGATCAGCGCAATCAGGATCGGCCCGATTGTCAGGACAAGCCTGTGCGCGATGGCGCTTCCCGGTTTTTTCAAAGGCATCTGCCCTTGGGTTGCGGACCCTGTTTCACTGCTCATGCTGCCAGTCCGATCATCAGCCGTCCGACATCTGTTCGCGCTGTAGGACTATTGTCCACGATGCCGGTCAATTTACCGGCGTCCATCACGGCAATGCGGTCACAAATTCCAAGCAGTTCTTCCAGGTCTGTAGAGATCAACAAAACACCTTTTCCCTCTGCGGCAATATCCAGGATACGCTGACGGATCGCCAATGTATTGGCCAGATCCAGCCCATAGGTCGGCTTGTTGAATATGACCACCTTCGCACCTCCGGCCAGTTCGCGCGCCAGCAGCACTTTCTGGATATTGCCTCCCGACAACCGCCCAACAGGCGTTTGACTGCCTGGAGCACGCACATCATATTCGCTCATCAGCCGCACCGCATGCCGCTCAATAAGGCCGCTTTGTTCAATGCCCTTTTTCCAGAAAGGCGGATGGTCAATCTGCTTTAAAAGGAAATTGACCGATACAGCGAAAGTGCCAACCGTCCCCTCACCAAGCCGGTCATCGGTCAGATATCGCAGGCCAAGGTCACGGCGCTCGCCGACAGAAAGCATTTCGATCGGCTGGTTCTCCAGCAATATTCTGCCGCTTTGAGCCTTTTCCTGTCCGGCCAGAACCTCCGCCAATTGCTTTTGACCATTGCCGTCAATGCCGGCGATCCCCAAAAGTTCACCTGGCCGCAGTTCAAAGGATATGCCCGCCAGCCCTGGCGTTGTGGCGCTGGGTGCCAGGGTGAGATTGTCAACGGACAGAATTGCTGGCGTCTCAACGGGAAAGATATTCGGGTTGCGGTTTGCCGCATCAGGATCATCGTGCTGCTTGCCAAACATGGCCTCAACGATTTCACCGATGAGTTCGTCCTCGCCCACGCTGCGGAAGCGCTCGGGCGAAATCTCGCTGACCTTGCGGCCTAGTTTCAGCACCGATATGCGATCGCCAAACGCGGCAGCCTCGCGCAGCTTGTGGGTAATAAAGACGATCGCCAGGCCACGCTCGACCAGACGGCGCATCAAAGCGCCCAGTTCCTCGACACCCGATGGCGTGAGCATTGATGTGGATTCATCAAGGATCAGCACACGACTGTCGCGCAGCAGCGCGCGCAGGATTTCTACAAATTGTTGTTCGCCCAGTGAAAGCTGTGAAGCAACGGCATCAAGATCAATGCGAACCCCAAGGGAATCGGCAAGCGCCGTTACTTTTTCACGCAAAGCTTCTTTTTTCGGAAGCCGCCACCAGGGTTCGCCCAGCAGAAGGTTTTCCGCAACTGTCAAACCCGGAACAAGCATGGCATGTTGAAAGACGGTGCCAATGCCCAGGGAAAGCGCATGACGCGGCGACAGGATGGGTGTTGGCTTGCCATCAATCAATATCCGACCGGCATCAGGTTGCTGAAGTCCCGACAGCATGCCAATCAGCGTTGACTTGCCCGCGCCGTTTTCGCCGAGCAGGACATGAACCTCTCCAGGTCGGATTTCCAGGTTGACACTATCGTTGGCAATCACGCCAGGGAACCGCTTGGTAACACCCTCCAAGGAGATGATAGCCGGCTGTTCGGCCTGATTTGACGCGCTGGGAGGTACCAAGATCAACTCCAAAATATGCAGTAAGACGTCAGGAGGGGCAGCAAACCGCCCCTCCCCTCAGTGAACTATTCCTTTACGTCGCCCATCAGGGCGCGAACAGCCGTCGCATCGAAGACGGGTTCCACGGGAATCTTGCCGGAGATGACATCGTCACGCAGTGCCTGCACTTCGCTCCAGACATTGTCCGGAATCTGAGGTGTTTTCAAAAGCATGACAGAATCGTCCTCAAGTCCGATGGCATAGCTCTTTGTACCATAGGTATCAGCTTTCAGATCATTGATCATGGCCGTGTAGACAGGCTCAATGTTCCAGACGACCGAAGACAGAAGGAAACCCTTGTCAATCGGTGACTTGTCGCCGATGACATCGATGAACAGCACTTTGCCGCCATCGACAGCCTTGGTCGTTTCAACAGCCTGCAGCATGCCGAAGCTCGAACCATTACCCTGACCAAAGATGATGTCCGCACCAGCGGCAATCACACTTTCGGTCACACGCTTGCCACCGGCTGCGTCGCTATAGGCTGCCGGCCCAATCACCGCATAGATGACCTTGGTATCGGCATTCTCTGCCTTGACGCCCTGCGCGAAACCGGCTGACTGCGAGTTCCATGAGGGTGGCTCACCGGATACGACGATACCGACGGTGTTTGTGCGGCTCATTTTGGCGGCCATGCGACCGGCAAGATAAGCGCCCTGATGGCCTGACAGCGTATAGTCGCCAATCAGTCCTGCTTTCAGTGCCGATGGTGTGTCGACGATAGCGACCGGAACATTGAGTTCATTGGCAATTTCCGGTGCTGCCGTGTTGTAGCCACTGGCATGGGCGATCATCAGGCTTGCGCCTTCTTCAGCCAGTTCGCGAAGCGTCGGACGCACGTCTCCATAGCCCAGACCCTGCGCCACGATGACTTCAATACCAGCTGCTTTCGCTGCTGCCTTGGCTGCATCGACGCCCTGCTGATTCCAGCCATAGTCGGTGCCTTCTTCAGGTGTCAGGATCGCAATCGATTTGACCTCTGCTGAAACCGCACTTCCAAGCATCCAGCCCGATAGAAGGATGGCGCTTAACGTTGGTGTTATGTATTTTCTCATTGTAGCCTCCATATTGGCAGTTTGAATATGATTATTCCTGCTCTATGATCTCATCAGCTTTGAGCCATTCGGCTTTCTTGGATGAGGCATTCCCGTGAAATTCTCCTGTTGCTTGTTTATGACGATTGTTGTGTTTGCCGGTTCGGCAAATGCGGTTGAACTGCGCCCCATTGAGGTCAAGACCGGCACCGAAGGATTGATCAATGCACCATTGTCCCTGGCCAACAAAGGCGCGGAACCAATGGCCTGCCACGCGGATCTGGCCCATTGGTACTCAACGCAACTGGCGACGGTTTCACCCGGTACACAGTCATTGGTTGACCTTTGGTTCGATCCGCAAGATGGCACATTTTCTCTGCTCAATGACAAGCAGGAACAAATGGCGGTTGAAAGCCTGTGGTGCGGCATAGACGGCCGTGCATATGAAACCCGAGCTGCCCTGCTGCTTGACCGATCAGCCGTACCCACGCCGCGCCTTGTGGAATGCGCCGCGGACAATGGCAAAATGGTCTGCAGATAGGCGTTCATATCTCAGTCCCGCCCTTCAAGAATACGCCGGATTGCAATCAGCTTGTTGGCCCGGTCGACCTGCAATTCTCCGATCTCTTTTGGCGAATAGCTGTACATGCCTTCACCCGATTTGATACCCAGTTTGGATGCCTCGACCTTTGCCTTGATGATCGGTGATACATCATCGCGATTGGCCAGATCCGCATTGAGAAATGACGAGACGGAAGAATATATATCCAGGCCCGCCATATCGAGCAGCGCCAACGGGCCGATCACGGCGATCTTGTAGCCGATCCCCCATGATACACAGGTATCCAGATCCTCAGGCTCAATCACACCACGCTCAACGAGATCCACCGCCTCACGCAGCAAAGCATAAAGAACACGATTTTCGACAAATCCGGGCACATCCTTCTTCACCACGACCGGAAGCAGTCCCAGCGAACGGATGAGTTCGCGGATGGTCGACACGGTCTTCGGCGCAGTCTTCTCGCCGGCAATGACCTCGATCATGGGTATGATGTGCGGCGGATTGGACCAGTGCATCCCGACAAAGCGACCGGGATGCGAGATATGCGCCTGCAGCTTGCTGATGGGGATACCCGACGTATCACTGGCGACAATGACATCGGAGGCGATCAGTGGATCAATCTCACGATAGGTTGCGGCCTTGATTTCCAGGTTTTCAGGAACGTGTTCTCGATGACAAGGTCGGCACCCTCGACGGCGGCAGCAATGGAGCCCACCATTTCGACAGTGCCTTTGCCCGCCGCCGGTGCCTCGATGTCAAGGCGATCAAGAACACCCTCGGCAACACCAAGCATGCCCTTCGCCCTGTCCATTGCTTCCGCCGAGATATCATGGGCGGCAACGTTGAGGCCGCCATAGGCAAGCCGCGCGGCAATCCCTGGGCCCATCGTCCCAAGGCCAATGAGTGCAACCCGGCGGATGGTCATTACGACACCTTGTTTGCTGGCGCTGCAGGGGCAAGCGCAGCCTGCATGGCCGGCCGTTGCTCCATCTTGCCCAGCCAGCTTTCAAGCGCCGGCAAAGTCGGGCGATCAATCTTGAAACCAAGACAACGCTTGACGATGGGAGCACAGGCAATATCGGCGATCGTCAGCTTGCCCAATGCAAGATAATCCTTGCCGTTGAGGTGCGTGTCCATGATCGTCAGTTGAGCCACGAGATCCTTGATCTGATCCCTATAGGCATCAGTATGCTCCTCGGGGCTCAGCTTGGCGCCTTTGAAAGCGGCCAGATAACCCGGGTTCACAGCGGCAAGAAGGAAGTCCATCCATGGCTCGACCTGGGTCTTTTCAGCGGCTGTTGCTCCTGTGAGGTCACCGGCCCCTGAATTGGCAAGATAGCGCAGGATCGTATTGGACTCCCATATGACCGTTTCCCCATCAACCAGAGTGGGAACCTTGGAGGTCGGGTTCATGCCCTTATATTCGGCGGACTGGGTGTTTTCAAAAAGCCGACCATAATCCTCCCGCACATAATCAGCACCCATCTCCTCCAGCATGAAGAGAATTTTCTGGACGTTTCCGGAAGTTTGTCTACCCAGCAGTCTGTACATATCTTGCAACTCCGTAATCTTGAAAAGCCTCAGGTCTTGTCGACCGAAAGAGGCAGGTAAACGATCGCATCCATTTCGATCTTGGTATTGATGACGGCACGTGCCTCGACGGTCGTTCGCGCCAGCACGGCATCGCCGATACCGGCCTGGAAAGCCCTGTTGTAGCGCCCGAAATCCCGCGTATCCTCGAGATAGGTCGTTATCCGCACGATATCGGCAAGTGTCGCACCCTCATGGGCAATGACACGCTCGATGGTTTTCAGTGTCGCCAGCGTCTCTTCCTCGATCGTGCCACTGATTACATCGTTGTTTTCGTCCTTCGGAACCTGCCCGGAAACGAAGATATAGTCACCGGCACGCACGGCCGGGTGGAATGGCAAATTCGGGTTCTTGTTGCCGATCGCATAATGCGCTTTTGATCTTTTGACTTCGTCTGTCACGTCATGCTCCTAAAGGACATTTGTTTCGATGATGTCGACACCGCGAATGCGGTCGATCAGGTAAACAATGCCGCGATGGTCGATGGTCACGTCGTTGGATGAGGATCGATCCGCCCCTTCAGGCGCATCGGGCATGTAATGCCCCACTTCTTTCGGTGCGAAAGGATCAGCGATATCAACCAGTCGCAGCCCCTGAGCGAACCAGGCGAAGGGAATGATCGATCCGGTAAAACGCTCGGATGGCTGGTGGCAACCGGTCATGGGTGGCTGCGGTGCGCCATCGGTATCGAGGCCGGGCACCTGAAAGGTCGAAATCGGCAGCGGATTTGTTTCATCCGTTATATCGTAGATCCAGGTAAATGCCGGCGGTGATGGTCTGAGTTTCGCCACATCCTCATCGGCAACCACCATGATCTTCCTGCCCTTCAGCAATTGCGGAATCGGCAGGCACGTATGGGTGGGATGCGGAAAGCTCGGACTGGAATTCATATGGGCGATGGCGCGTGGTTTGGTCATGTCTGAAATGTCCAGAATGAACAGGCCATGATGCCAATAACTGACATAGAGCCTGTTGCCCATGCGCAGCGGATGATGGCAGCGTGGCGGCACGTAATTGTGCCAGGGATATTCCTCGCCGCCTGCCGCCCATTGGCCAGGTATCCACCAACTGCCAACCTCAACCGGATTGGCCGGGTCGATCAGGTCCAGAATTTTGACAATATTGCCGACATAGCCCTCTGCCGTCGGAGAGATAAAGGCGTAGCGCCCGTCATAATCGTAGCGATGAACCCCTCGACCACCTGTCATCCACTTGGAAATCTGCTTCGGCGCAGAAGGACGTGTCGTGTCGTAAAGGGCGAGACCGCCACCGAACTCTTCCGAACCCTCATTGCCCAGACGCTCGTGGTTGACGATCATCAATCCATCCTTGGCACGCACCTTGTGCGAGTGCCATCCGACCGGAACGTCTATCGTGCATATTTTTTTCGGATTGTGAGGGTCGGCAATATCGACAAGCGTCGTGCCGCTGGGCGCGCGCATATGGCCAATATAAAGAATGTTTCCATCAACCCAGACCTGCCCGCCGCCGGGGCAGTCGATGTGTCCGATTAGTTTCGTGTTCAATGCGCTGACCAATTGACTTTCGCCTTCTTGACTTGGGGCCGGTAATGCCCGTCACAACCCCGCAGAAGCTTTGCAACCCCGCGGGAAATGCGCCCGCGGAGCGGGTCTTGAAATTGTGCTGCGGTCAGGCGAAGCGGAGCAAGTCCCCGGCCTGATTGCGACCATAACGTTTGTAGAGAAGCAGGTGCTTTTGCGTCGGTGCGTCGGTGGCCCCGAAGAATATCACCGGCTCAGTTGCGGAATCATTGACATGCTCGACCCAGCATCCACCGGGCACGGCGAGTGTATCGAACTGGTTCCAATCGAAGCGTTCACCATCAATGATGGAATGTCCCTTGCCACGGAATGGCGCCAGCAACAGGCTGGCCGTCTCGCGCTGTGGCAAGGTTTTTTCACCGGGGCGCAACATCTGCACGTAGAAATTGATCGTCTGGAAAACCGGGCCACCTGTGGTCGGATCGACATAATCGATGACAATGCCTTCATGCGGATCGCCGTCCCAGTCCATGTGCGCGTCCAGAAGTGCCTGCATTTTTTCCCAGCGATAGACCCACATGGGAGAAGACAGGCCGCCGCCGCGCTTGTGATCGACAAAACGTGGCATCATGCCGCCTTCGCCATAGATGCTCTGGGAATAATCTGAAGGGTAGCGGGCCGTCTGAACCTTCTTCTCGATTTCCTTGCCATTCTCGATCTCTGTATATTTATGATCGAAATGAACGGCGTGCAGAGTTTCCACCAGCGGCAGATCGAGCACCGAAAGGTTGACAGCCTGCTCACCGCCGACCGTGCCATGGTTATGCCAGGCATCGTTCGGGGTCAGAACCATGTCCCCCGGTCCGAAGACAACATCCTCACCTTCCACACCGGTGAAATTACCTTCACCCGTCAGACCGAAGCGAATGGCGCTGGGGGAATGTTTGTGCGGCGGCATGATTTCATCGGGGTCGTTGAGCCTGTAGGCCGTATACATGGTCGATACAGAGGCGCGCTTGGGCGAAAGGCCCGGATTGCACAAAATGAGCGACCGGCGCTCACTGTCGTCCATCGTCACCAATTGCGCGGCCCGCTGCAGCAATGGTTCTATGTCGGAATATTTCCAGACGAAGGGCACGGCCTTCGACGTGGCCATCAGCTGCTTGACTTCGTCGTGGTCGACACCCTCGGAGGTCGCCCAGAAAGGAAACATGTTTTTTGAATAGAGATCGTCATACAGGCCGGTCAAGGCAGCTTTCTTGTTGCTCATTGCATCATTCGAAGTCTGCTTTACTGACATATCAACCACCTGTGAATCTGGGAAATATTCAAAACCATCTCAACCGTATTACACTGGTTGCGCCTGTCAAGACAATAAACAGGAGAATCGACTCTTTTGGTTGTGCCCTTACAGCAAGGTGACCACAAAAAATTTCAAAATATGGAAATATTTATTAAATAATTTCAATGGCTTGCAAAATAGCCACAAGCAAAAAGACTGCTCACGCGCGTCTCAACCAACCAAAACCCACGGCCAACCGACGCTGTTTGGTTGGAAATACCCTTCCCCTAAGCCGCAACAGGCTGCCCTGCTGGAGAACGGATCAGGTCAGACGCTTTCTCGGCAATCATGATAACTGCGGCATTGATATTACCGCTGACGAGATCAGGCATGACCGAGGCGTCAACCACACGAAGGCCATCCACGCCGCGCACCCGCAACTGTGGATCGACCACGGAAGCCGCATCCACACCCATGCGGCATGTCCCGGCCGGATGATGCACGGTGATGGATGTATTGCGTATGTGCATGTCGATTTCATCGTCGCTCTGGCAATCATTGCCGGGGAAAAACTCGGCCTCGACAAAGGGTTCCATGGATGGCTGGGCGGCCAGTTCACGCGCCACGCGGAATCCGGCACGAAGCGTTGCCCAGTCCTGCGCTGAGGAAAGAAAATTCTGGTGGATAAGGGGCGCTGCATGCGGGTCGCTTGATGCAAGAGCAACGAACCCGCGACTTTCGGGCTGGACGGCAACGATACGCGTTGCAAACCCGTCAGTGAACGGTTTCTTGAAGGGAGAAAAATAGGGCCAGGCGGCCAGCGGCGCAGCTGTAAACAATATCTGCAGATCCGGCACCTTGCGCTCGGCATCGGTCTTCAAAAATGCGACAACGCCACCCGGCACATCGGCAGAAAACCCCCGCCCGGTCAAAAAGGTCCTGGCGAAATCCAGACCGATGCGATCAGCCCGCATCATCTTTAAAAACGGCCCGGGCTTTTTGCGGCGATACATCAGGATCACTGAAACATGATCATGCAGATTCATCCCGACATCGGGAGATGAAACCAAGGGTTCAATGCCCAACGCATTCAGTTTTTCACTGTCACCAATACCCGACAACATAAGCAGTTGCGGCGTATTGATAACACCGCCTGCAAGCAAAACCTCGCGCCGCGCCGAGACCCTATGCGAGGATCCTTCACGCATATAGTCGATACCCGTGGCGCGACCGTCTGAAATGTGAATTCTGGTGGCCATTGCCTTGGTCAGAACCTTGAGGTTTTTGCGACGCAGGGCAGGACGCAGATAGGCGGAGGCTGCCGAACTGCGACGACCTTTGGCAATGGTCATTTGCAACTGGCCAAAGCCCTCCTGCTGGGCACCATTATAATCATCTGTCTGGTCAAAGCCTGCCGATCTGCTTGCCTCGGCAAAGGCGTCGATGAGCGCGTCCTTGTATCGGCAGAACTGAACGTTCAACGGGCCGCCACTGCCACGGTAGCGATCACTGCCGCCTTCCCAATTTTCCTGTTTGCGAAAATACGGCAGTGTCTTTTCATAGGACCAATCGGTCAGCCCCTGCTCAGCCCAGCGATCGTAATCGCCTGGATTTCCGCGCACATAGGCCATGGCATTGGTTGACGAACACCCCCCGATAACCTTGCCTCGTGCGCATTCGACACGCCGGCCTCCGACATTGTCCTCAGGCTCACAAAAATACATCCAGTCGTGCCGGCGCTCAGTCAGCAACTTGCCCCATCCAAGCGGAATATGGATCATCGGATCGCGATCCCAATCACCGGCTTCGATCAGAAGAACACTTACCTCAGGATCTTCACTCAGCCGGTTTGCCAGAACACATCCGGCAGACCCCGCACCAACGATGACGTAGTCAAATGTCTCCGCAAACGTCATCGTCTATCCCCTCATTGATCCAATGATTGCCCTGATCGAAGAGTACGAACATGCTCGCAATAGTCAACCACTCATCACGTAATATTGTCAACCAAGGCAGAACCAGTTAGAGTGGTTGACAATTGCATGGTTGGATACGAGCATGATAGGTCATTCCGGAGGGCGTAGTTTGCCATCTCGCGGAAGAACTGTCCGCTTTACCCGATTTTTGGGCCTGATATCTGGGACCGATATTTGGACCCGGCAATTGAGCCAGACAAGTCGCCCAGCCAGATGGGCCAATACGTGGAAATGAGGAGAACCGGACTTGACCGCGCCAGACGACACGGACAAGCTGAATGGTATCGACGACATTGTCGCTGCTGTCCGGCAATTGCAGAACGAAGACAAAAAACTTCCCTCTGAGCGTGCCCTTGCAGAGCAACTCAATGTAAAACGGCACCAGTTGCGCAAGGCCCTGGAGGTTTTGCGCCAGAAGGGCGATCTGGACCCGGTTCGCGCACGGCGTTCATCGACGTCGCACCCTCGCTACAGCGAAGAATTGGTGCGCATGACAAATCCGCTGGAAGTGCTGGAACTGCGTCTGTTGATGGAACCCGGCCTGGCGCGCCTGGCTTCCCTGCGTGCCTCTGCACTGGAGATCGCCCAGATCACGGAAATGGCGACAACGCCAAAAAATGCGGAATCCGGTGAAATCGATCTGGGCTTTCATCTGGCAATCGTGCGTGGTGCCCGAAACCATCTGGCCAGCGGATTCTATACGATGTTGCGGCAGGTCGGCGTTGATGCCCGTGTGCGCGTTGCGCAAAACACGCCGCCCAGTTGCCCCAAACGTGTTGCCCAGCGCGATGCTGAACATCAAAAAATTGCAAAGGCCATTGCCAGACGCGATCCCGAGGCTGCAGAAGCTGCGATGCGCGCCCATCTGATGTCCGTGCAGCAGCAGATTAACGAGCGATCAAACGCCGGATCCTTTGCCGCATAGACCTACACGCCTTCCTCATGACGCTGGTGGACTTTGCCATGAAACAGAATTTCGATGTTCTCATCATCGGGGCAGGGTCTGCCGGTTGTGTAATCGCCAATCGCATGAGCGTGGACCCGAACTGCCATGTCGGCCTGATTGAGGCCGGAGAGTTTCCCAGCGATCCGGATATCAAGGACCCGCTGAAATGGCCCGCGCTTGCCGGCCGCGATTTCGATTGGGCCTATCAGACCACGCCGCAGGCTTTCACTGCCAATCGCATTCATGACTGGCCGCGCGGCCGGATTGTGGGCGGCTCCAGTTGCATGCATGCCATGGCCCACGTGCGCGGCCACCGGGATGATTATCTGGCCTGGCATCAGGCCGGGGGTGATCAATGGTCCTTTGACAACATCCTTGAAGCCTTCAAGCGCAGTGAGAATTTCCCCATCCCCGATGCCGCCGGCCACGGCTATGACGGCCCGCTTGACATTTACCTGCCATCCGATGACGTCAGCCCTGTTGCCCGCGCTTTCATGGCGGCTGGCAACGCACTGGGTGTTCCCATATTGCGCGATCACAACAGCGGTCCATTGGCCGGAGCAGCGCCCAATTCACTGTCCCTGCGCAATGGTCAAAGACTGAGTGTAGCAGATGCCTATCTCACGCCCGAAGTAAGGGCGCGCCAAAACCTCACATTGATCACCGGCTGGGAAATCGATCGTCTGCGCATGGACGGCCGCCAAGTGGTGGAGGTCGTCGCGACACGCGACAATGAGAACCGGGCGCTCTCGGCAAATCAGATTGTTCTGTGTGCAGGTTCGGTGTCGACGCCTTTGCTTTTGATGCGTTCGGGGATCGGCGACCCTCCTGTGCTCGAGCAGGCCGGCATCGTGTGCAGGGTCGACAATGCGCAGATTGGCGCCAATCTTCAGGACCACCTGCTTGCCCTTGGCAATGTCTACAGATCTGCAAAACCGGTTCCACCGTCGCGGCTGCAGCATTCGGAATCACTGATGTATCTCAACAGCGAAGACCTGACGCGCTCCGACGCAAGTCCCGACGTCGTTCTGGCCTGTGTGGTTGCGCCCAGTGTCGCTCCGGATCTCGTTGCGCCGCCCTATGGCGCCGCCTACACGATCCTGTGCGGCGTCACCCACCCGACCAGCAGGGGCCGGATAATTCCCGGCGGTCCGGATCGCCAGACGGCGCCGCTGATCGATCCCCATTATCTGGAAACCGATCATGACCGCAGGACCTTTCGCAAGGCATTGCGATTGGCACGAACCATCGGACACCATTCGGCAATGGACGAATGGCGCGATGTGGAAGTTCTGCCTGGTGTCGACATCACATCAGACGAGGCCCTGGATGCTTTCATCGCACGCGCCGCCTCCACCCACCATCATCCATGCGGCACCTGTCGGATGGGAAATGATGCCGCAGCGGTCGTTGACCCGGATCTGCGTCTGAATGGCCTGGAGAATGTTTTTGTTGTCGACGCCTCAATCATCCCGCGCATTCCAAGCGGCCCGATCAACGCATTGGTTGTGGCTATTGCCGAAAACTGGGCTGCGCTTCAACAAGCGTGATGCTTCTGTTGGGCCCCTCGTAACAGGCCTCACCGGCTCTCCAAATATTTCATTTCGATTTACAATTCTTGAATTCTAATAGGCATGATTTCCGTTATTCAAGATCGGCTGCAAGTTGACGTGAAGCTGACTGAAAGCATGCCAAAAATCGGCGCCAGGAGTGTCCGGCCCCACCATGAAATGGCCTGTTTGACGACCCCTCCGAAGTTTTTACATAATTTACATTTGTTGCCTCAAATATTTCCGACGATTCACCTTAACATGTTGATTAATATCATTTTATATTAACGACCTATTGCTCAAAAAAATGTCGATTTATTGAACGGATGTTCAATAATTTGCTGTTACACGGCCCGTTGGACTTGCTAAATGGCAAGTTCCTCAGTAGCCTTTTGGCGAAGATCGTCGCAAATGGAGTGCGTTTGAAACAGGTAGCAAATTTGTACATCAACATCTTCAGGAGAACGAATCCTTGATCATTGGCGACGCGGTTTCGGAACCGGCAAGTTCCACAGGCAAGCCGGATGCGATAGCCGCAACTTCACTCATTAAAGTGTTTGGTGCAGGTGACAGTGCCTTCAAGGCTCTGGACAATGTTTCGATCAATATCCGACAGAATGAATTTTTCACCCTGCTAGGGCCTTCCGGATGCGGCAAGACGACCCTGCTGCGCCTGATCGCCGGGTTTGAACAACCCACCAGTGGCACAATATTGCTCAACGGTGAAAACATCATCGACCTGCCCCCCTTCAAACGCCCCGTCAATACGGTTTTCCAGAACTATGCCCTGTTTCCGCATATGACTGTTGCCCAGAATATTTCCTTTGGTCTGGAAATGCAGAATCGACCAAAGGCGGAAACCAAAACGATCGTTGACGAGATGCTGAGCCTGGTTCGCATGGAAAGCATGGCCGGCCGGCGCATCACCGAAATCTCCGGTGGTCAACAGCAACGCGTCGCTCTGGCCCGTGCTCTGGCGCCAAAACCAAAACTGCTTCTGCTGGATGAACCGCTTTCAGCGCTTGACCTGCAATTGCGCAAGGACATGCAACTGGAGCTGAAACGCCTGCAGCTTGAAACCGGCATCACCTTCATATTCGTGACCCACGATCAGGAAGAGGCGCTGACAATGTCCGACAGGATTGCGGTCATGGACAAGGGGCAGATTCTCCAGGTGGGAACCCCAAGAGATATTTATGATCGTCCGCAGCACCGTTTTGTTGCCGGCTTCATCGGTGAAATCAATCTGGTGCAAGCAGGCCCATCCGGTTCCGCTGGTGAACCCGGTGAATATGCCATTGATCAGACCGGCCCCATCCACGTCCAGGAGGGCAAGGCGGCTCAACAAGGTCAAAGTGTAACGCTGGCCATCCGACCGGAATGCATCAGCCTGAGTTTGCCTGCAGAAGGCAAGCTTCCGGGCACGATTTCCACTATCGTCTATCATGGCACGGATACGATCTATCACTACACCTTGCCAAATGGCACCGCCATGCGGGCCAGATGCCAGAATTCCACCATGACAACCCTGCCGTTTGTTGCCGGTGATGCCATCGGATGGTCTGTCGATTCCAGGTCTGTTTCAGTGCTGGAGGACAAATAGAGGTGAGAGCAAGCACGCGGCCACTTGTGTTCCGTATTCTGCTGATTGGTCCGGCGGCACTGGCCATGTGCCTGTTCATGGTCATTCCGCTCATGCTGATGGGCTGGATTTCGATACAGGGACGCGATTATTCCGGCGGGGTCCTTTGGGGAGAGATCGGTTTCGACGCCTATACACGGTTGTTTTTTGAACGCGAACTGGACGGAACGATTGCGCTGAACCTGAATTATTTCAAAATCATTTTGAGATCCATCTGGCTGTCCGCGCTGACCATGACCATTTCACTGGTTGTCGGTTTTCCCGTTGCTCTCTTCATGGCAACCCGCAGCCAACGCTGGCGCGCGGTCCTGATCTTCATGGTGACCCTGCCATTCTGGACAAATCTTCTGGTGCGCAACTATGCCTGGATCCTGCTGCTGCGCGATCACGGCACCATCAACAACACCTTGCTGTGGCTCGGCGTCATCTCGGAACCGTTGCCTTTGCTGCACAACCAGTTGGCCGTCGCAATCGGTCTGACCTATTCATTCATGCCCTTCATGGTGCTACCGATCTATTCCAGTCTGGAGAAAATTGACTTCCGCCTGGTGGAAGCCTCTTTTGACCTTTATGCCAGCCGCTGGCAGACCCTCAAACGGGTCATTTTGCCGCTCGCCTTTCCCGGCATGGTGGCCGGCTGCATTCTGGTATTCGTGCCTTCTCTGGGTTCCTATGTCACGCCGGAACTGCTTGGTGGCGGCAAGACCCTGATGATCGGCAATCTGATCGGCCTGCAATTCGGTGCCGCCCGCAATTGGCCATTTGGCGCTGCGCTCGGCATGTTCCTGCTGCTGTTGGTCTTGATCGCACTGACCAGCTACGCACGGAACTACCGGACAAATGCACAGGTGGGCAAATGAGCCTGCCTGGTTTCAAAAAGCCCTACAAGGGTGATGCGCGTTACTGGCCGGGTATTTTCATCGCCACGGCCTGCTTCTTTGCCTATGTCTATATGCCGATCATCATCCTGATCATTTTATCCTTCAATGAAAATCGGACCGTGACCGTGTGGACCGGCTTTTCGCTGGAATGGTATGCTCTTGCTTTCGAAAACCGTGACATTATCCGCGCAGCAACAAATTCCCTGATCATTGCTTCCATCTCTTCGATCAGTGCCACCATTCTGGCAACACTGGCTGCAACGCGGATGGCAACCGACAAGTTCAATGGCAAAACGGCATTCAATGCCATGATTTCCCTTCCCATCACCGTCCCGGAGATTGTCCCCGCCGTCGCAACCCTGATGTTTTTTGCCAGTCTTGGTTTCACGTTTGGTCTTGGCACCGTCATCATCGGGCACACGATTTTCTGCCTCCCTTTTGCCTATCTGCCAATCCGGGCGCGGCTGGAAGGAATGGACCCGCGCATGGCGGAAGCGGCTGCCGACCTTTATGCCAATCCGATCAGAGCTTTCTTTCGTGTGACTTTGCCGCAGATCCTGCCCGGGGTTCTATCCGGGCTCATCCTCGCATTCATCATTTCGCTTGATGATTTTGTCACCACATTCTTTCTCGGCGGCGCCGGCTCCACCACTTTGCCAATCTACATATTCGGCTTGGTACGCACGGGTGTAACCCCGGAAGTCAATGCCATTTCCTCACTGATGCTGTTGCTGTCATTGGTGCTCGTATCCCTGTCCCTCTTTTTGGGACGAGAACAGAGCCGGTAAATCAGGCCCGGCGGAAAATTCATTCCAATGCCTGAAAACAAGACGGAGGTTCACAATGTCAAATCCAAATCAATACAAGCGCAAGACGATCAAGTTGCTTGCAACCACCGCCCTCATTCTGGGTGGCTTTGCAGGCAGTGCATCGGCTGAGGGAGAACTCAGATTATACAATTGGTCGAATTATTTTTCGCCAGCGCTGATTGAAAAATTCGAAAAGGAAACCGGTACAAAGGTGACGGTTGACAATTATGCTTCTGAAGACGATCTGCTTGCCAAATTGCAGGCTGGCGGCGGCGGCTACGACGTCATTTTCCCGGGCACCACGACCCTTGGAATCATGGTCGACAAGGGCATGCTGGCCAAGATCGATGTCAGCGAGATGGAAAATTTCAAGAATCTGCTGCCAGCCTTCACCTCGATCGCCGGTGACGAAAAGCGAGAATATTCCGCACCCTACATGTGGGGCACAACCGGTTTCACTTATGATCCTGCGATGGTGCCGGGCGGTAAACTGGAAGAGAGCTGGAAAGAGATTTTCGAGCCCCAGGAAGAGCTGAAGGGCAAAATTGCCATGCTCAATGAAATGTCCGATGTCTGGAATGCTGCAGCCTATTACACCGGCATCGACAAGTGCACGGAAGACCCTGCCGAAGCACAGAAAATTCTCGATGTCCTCATGGCCCAGAAGCCCTTTGTGAAACTCTACTCCAACGACGGCACCATTGACCGTATGGTTGCCGGTGAAGTGCCCGTGCACATGCAGTGGAACGGCGCCGCACACCGCGTGAAGGCCAAGAAGGCCGATGTTGTCTATGTCTATCCGAAAGAGGGTACAACCTTCTGGACCGATGTGATTGCAGTGCCAAAAGATGCACCGAACATGGAAGCGGCAAAGGTTTTCGTGAACTGGATGATGTCACCGGAAGTTGCCGCCGAAGCGTCGAACTATACAGGCTATTCCAATGCGGTGAATGGCTCAGGCGCATTCCTCAAGGACGATTTGAAAGCCGACCCGGCCGTCAATACGCCAGCAGAATATGATGAGCGGCTCAGAGCATTCAAGGCCTGCTCGCCAGCGTCCAAGGATCTTCGTGAGAAAGTCTGGACCAAACTCAAGTCATAAGAAAAATTGCCGGGGGCTCAAATGGGCCCCTGGCACTTTGAAAAGGCAGGCATGGAACACTTTCAAAATACATATGGATTTGCCCGCAGCGACGTTGGTTTGCACAATTGGCGGGAACGCCCTTTCAGCAAATGGGCTTTTGAGAATGTAGCTGAACTTGTTCCATCCTCGATCATACGTGCCTGCGGGCCGCCTGCAGATGAGCGCAAAGCAGACAATTCAGACGCGGCTTTTTCGCAGATGGTCCGCCTGTCCGACAGGCCCGAGACCGTCTCGTCGTTTTTGCAGCGCTCCCAAACGGATCATTTCCTCGTTTCCAGAGCGGGAAAACCGATACTTTGCTGGCAGGACACCTGTTCCAAAGCAGATCTGCCGCACATCGTCTTCTCCGTTTCCAAGTCCTTCACCGGCATCCTTGCCGGCCTGCTGCAGAATTTGGGCGAACTCGATTTTCAAAAGCCGGTGTCCCACTACGTGCCGCAAGCCCTCTCAGGTGGCTATGGTGATTGCGCCTTGCAGCATCTGCTGGATATGCGTGCCAACGTTGATTTCAGCGAAGAATATCTCAACGAGGACGGCGATTATGCCCGTTATAGAAGAGCGACCCTGTGGAATCCGCCGCTGGCCGGCAGGCCGAATGAAACGCTCGAAGACATGCTTCTCTCCATTGCCAAGGGCCCCGGACCACATGGCGGTCCGTTCCGGTATCTTTCGCCCAATTCGGATTTGCTTGGAATCATATTGGAACGCTGCACGGGCGCCAGCTATGCGCAGATCATGGAGGATTTGCTGTGGCATCCCATGGGTGCAAATTCCGATGCCCTGATCACGGTCGACCAAAAGGGCACGCCGCGCAGTGCAGGCGGCATCAGCGTTACGGCCCGCGACCTGCTGAAGCTTGGAAACCTGTTGCTCGATCATGGCGCGGCAAATGGTGTTCAGGTCATTCCAGAGGCATGGATCCATGACATGCGCCACTATGGTGATGAAGCGGCTTGGGAAAACGGCAATTTCTCCACTTTCCTGCCCGGTGGGCGCTATCGCAACAAGTGGTATCAATTGGCAAGACCGTCATTGGCATATCTGGCGATCGGCATTCATGGACAATGGCTCTTTGTTGATCCGGAAACGCAAATTGTCATCGTCAAACTGTCGTCTCAGGCTTTGCCGCAGGATGATCTGCTGGATGTGCAAGGCGTCGCCTTTCTCAAGCAGTTCTCAAAAATGGCCGGACAATGACCTTCATGCAATCACCCCTTCCAGCCGCGCGACCCTTATCGGATCCTCGTGATCCAGTTTGCAGCAGATGCGATAGATCTCGAGAAGCTCTGCGGAAATCTTGCCGGTCTGGTAGAAATGCATGGCGGCCGAATAACGCTCATAGCCCGAACGTACTGGCCCGGGCGGTGTGTTCAACAGGCGCTTTTGTGTCTCGTCTTCAATGGTCTCGCAGGCAATTTGCAGCATGGCAATTCTCTCCGGTGGCGCTGATTACATCAGAGCACGGCCCATCATGCAATTTGGAAATGCAGGAGCGATAGTGGCACAGGAAACCGCCCAGGCTCCGGAATATGACGACAAGGCCATTCGTTTCCTTGCGTCCCTCTGGGGTGAGGGTTTTCTGTCTCCCGGTGGTTCAAAAGAGGTTGATCGGATCGTCTCCAATCTCGACTTTGCAGGTGCGCGCGTATTGGACCTGGGCTGCGGTGCGGGCGGAGCGACCCTTCATCTGGCAGAAACCTACCCCCTGTCGCAGATTGTCGGGTTTGATGTCGAAGAACCTGTTATTGAACGGGCAAAAGCGCGCACTATCGCCAAGGGCCTGACGGAGCGGGCATCCTTCGTCCTGGGAGAGCCCGGCCCCCTGCCCTTTGAGGACGGGACATTCGATATCGTGTTTTCCAAGGACGCGCTGGTTCATGTGACAGACAAGGAAGCGCTGTTTGTCGAGATCTTCCGGATCATCAGGCCGGGCGGCTCGTTTGCCGCCAGTGACTGGTTGACCTCCCATGACGGCAAGCCTTCGGCGGCCATGCGCGCCTATCTGAAGGCGGAAGGCTTGAGTTTCGGCATGGCTTCGCCCGAACGCACCAAACGCGCCATGCAACTGGCTGGGCTGACCGAGATCAAAAGCATCAACCGCAATGCCTGGTATCGCAAGACGGCAAGAGCTGAACTGGAGCGATTGAAAGGGCCGCTCTACGAGCCAGCCTGCGAGGCCGTCGGCAAATCTTATGTCGACAAGAACATTCAAACATGGGCCGCCATGCTGGTGGTGCTGGAGAGCGGCGAGCACCGTCCGACCCATCTGTTTGCAACGAAGCCGCCTTTAGCCAAAGCGGGTAGCACCCCGTCCCTGCCCGCCGGAAAAAAGCAGCACAGCCCCAACGCCGTGCCAGCGCGCAGCAGGGCGTCCAAGGAATTCAGGCAACAACAACTGATCGGTGCGACCATCGACTCAATCGCCACACGCGGTTATGCGGAAACGACCATGGCCCATGTTACAAAGGGCGCCGGATTGTCGCGCGGGATTGCCAATTTCCATTTTGAAAGCAAGGAACGGCTGTTCATCGAAACATTGCAGTTCATGGCCGATGATTATGCCCTCCACTGGAAAACAGCCATAGAGAAGGCCGCGGACAATCCGGCAGCGCAACTGCGGGCAATGATTGTCGCCGATTTTGACAACCACGTTTGCAATACCCGCAAGATTGCCACCTGGTTTGCCTTCCTGTCCGAGGCAAAGACGCGCCCCGCCTACCGCAAGCTGTGCTGGGCACGTGACGATGATTTTCTGGGTGCCCTGCGCGATCTGTGCCAGGGACTGAAAACCGAAGCCGGATACAATTTCGAGCCGAAGGCCATAGCAACCTCCATCTATGCACTGCAGGAAGGACTGTGGTTGCGGCTGATGCTGGCAGGCAGGGATTTCAAGTGCAAAACGGCATTGGAGACTTCCCTGAAAACGCTTGGAACCCTGTTCCCGAAACATTTTCGCGAGGACGGAACCCTGATTGATCAGAAAGACGGCCAATGACCAGCATTTCCAAAGATGCACCACAGCCGGAAAACCTTGTCCAGCCATGGCCCTATGCAGGTTCGATCGGCCGTGCAAAGCAAAGCATCATAGGCGCCGGCAGCGGCGTCTATGTGCGCGATGACAAGGATAATTGGCTGATCGACGGTCCGGCCGGCATGTGGTGTACGAATGTCGGCCATCGCAATGAGGAAATGGCCGGTACGCTCTACAAACAGGCGATGGAACTGTCCTATAATTCGCCCTGGTATACCAGCAATGCGCCGGCCATTGAACTGGCTTCGCGACTGGCAGAGCATGCACCCGGTGACCTTGAGCATGTGTTCTTCACCACCGGCGGATCGACAGCCATTGAAAGCGCCCTTCGCTTTGCGCAATTTTACAACAATGTCAGAGGCAGACCATCGAAGAAAAAGATCCTGTGCCGCGAAGGCGGCTATCATGGCAGCACCTATCTTTCGGCCTCGCTCAACGGCAGCCAGAGAAACCGGGACTGGATGGACTATGCGGACGGTCTGTTCATAAAACTGTCCAACCCGGATCCCTTCAGGCGGCCTGAAGCGATGGATATGGCGGTTTTTGCTGACCATCTGGTTGCGGAATTCGAACAGGCGATTGCTGATCATGGCGCAGAAAATATTGCGGCCTTTGTCGGTGAACCCATCATGGCATCGGGCGGCGTCATCGTACCGCCGGAAGGCTATTTCAAGCGCATCCGGGATATCTGCCGCCAAAACGAAATCCTGTTCATCGCAGACGAGGTTGTTACAGCTTTCGGCAGGCTCGGTCACATCTTTGCGTCACAGGAAATGTTTGACGTCGTGCCGGATATCATCACCTTCGCCAAGGGGGTGACCTCGGGCTACTTTCCCCTGGGTGGCATGATGGTCTCTGCCGCGCTGATGGAGGATTTGCGGGCCTCCAACCATCCGGAAGCCATGTATGCCCATGGACTGACCTATTCCAGTCATCCGGTTGGATGCGCTGTGGCGTTGAAAAACCTTGATCTGCTGGAAGACGGCATTATCGACAATGCCAGATCCGTTTCACCCCATTTCCAGGAAAAGCTCAAGTCGCTGGAAGAATTGTCGCTTGTCGGGGAAGTCCGCGGCATGGGTCTCATGGCCTGTATTGAATGCGTTGCGGACAAGGAGAGCAGAAATCCACTTCGCCTTGATACGGAAGTGGGCGCACGCATCGATCGTCATTGCCAGGAATTGGGCCTGCTGGTGCGCCCCCTCATCCATATGTGTGTCATGTCGCCACCTCTCATCATTGCGCAAGAGCAGATTGATGACATGGCCGGCATTCTGCATGAGGGCATTTCGCGCACAATGGATGATCTGCGGTCGGAAGGAATCTGGAACGGATAATCATCCGTCCCCGACTGCCTCATGCAACAGCATTTTTGCGTTCAATGGCCTGATTGCATCTTCGCCGGGCTGTTCATCAAGCGTTGAGACCGGCAAGGCGCACCGGATCAGATCATGGTGCGTTTTTACCCCATATTCCAGATCAGACAGGTAAAACCCTTCAAAACCACTGGAGGTCATGGCCTCATTGGACCATTGCGTCAGTTGGACATCTTCCGCCATCGTATCGCGGTCAATGCGATAGGCAAGGTAACGGGCAAGCCTTTGCTGCCGTGTCTCGTCGGGGTTCCTGTAGATCGCTCCGCGCAGCAGGGTCTGACCGGTCGACAGAGGAAACTCCTGATAAAACTGCACCAATTCCGGCGTGACAGCAATGACGGCATTGGGGAACAATGTGTAATAGATCCACGACCGTTTCATTGTTTCCGGCAATCTTTCACCGGGTGCAAGAAGCCTTGTGTAGTGTTTGACACTCCAGCGGCGTCCGCCATTGCTGTTGCATTCGGCGTAGGAACGACAAACACCATCGATGAATGGTTCATCGTAGTAGCTGGAACCATAAAGATCCTGAAGCGCCGGGTGGGCAAGCGCCACATGATAGCCTTCATTGTCGACATCACGCACCGATTTCCAGTTTACCGACGAGGTCTGCGACCACATTCCATCCGTTGGCAGAATATCGGCCATGCGATAATGCGCCATTTCTTCGGCAAAAGGCTGCATCAGATCACGGACGGAGGGCTGAGGGCCCGCTGCAAACCGAATGAAAATGAAACCGTTCCAAATCTCCAGTTCAAGGGGCTTCAGGCCAAACATTGCTTTATCGAGAGCTGGAAAACTTTCAGGTCGGGCGGCGCCCCGCAATGTGCCATCCAGGTTGTAAACCCATCCGTGGAAGGGGCAAACCAGCGCACTCTTGCATTGCCCGGCCTCATCTGAAACCAGCCGCGAACCACGATGACGGCACAGATTGTGAAAAGCCCGGATCTCATCATCCTGGCCGCGCACAATCAGTGCGCGTTCATCACAAACGTCAAATGCGAGGTAGCTGCCTCTTTCCGGAATGTCGGAAACATGACAGGCAATCTGCCAGTGATTGCCAAAAATTGCCTGCTTTTCCAACTGCAGAAACGCATCACTGTGGTAGGTCCATCCGGGAAGGCCGCCCCTGTTCCAGTCCTTTGGAACAGCCGTTTTTCTCTTGGATTCTGGGTGTTTCATGGCCTCACCAACATTTGCTACTATTGAACGCTTGTTCAATAGTAGCAAATGCGAAGCGCTATTGGAACCGTGCAGGCCAAGATTGCAATTGTGGCGTCATTGCCTGCGAATACCAAAGATCGATCCGAATAAACGCGGCTGCGGATCACTCCCATTCCATTTCCGAATACGCCTGCTGCGCATTGCGTTTGGACAAAAGGTCAAATTGCTCCAGCCCGGCGAATGCCGACTGATCCACCCCAACCGAACCGATCATGTCGCCTCCGGCATCAATGTGTTGAGCAATTTTTTTACGCAGATTGACCAGATAGTCGTATGTATCAAGCCGAGCCTCTTGCATGCCCGTGGCATGACCATGACCAGGAACCACATGGGCGGGATTGAGTGTCGCCATCGTTTCAAAGGCTGCAATCCAGCTTTTGGCATTGGACTGCGGCAGAACCCCCAGCAACCGTTCAACAAAAACGATATCACCGGCAAATACGGTGTCCTTCGCCTTGAGCCACACAAAACTGTCGCCGGGTGTGTGGGCCGTTCCCGGATGGACGATTGCGAAAGTCATCCCGCCAAATTCGAGACTGTAGCCATCTTCAAAAATGATATCTGCCTGCGACGGTTCAGTCCCGCTTAATGCATCACCCAGCAATTGTTCGAGCACGGACAATTGCATCGATTGACGCTCCGCCTGATCATCCACCGCACGGGCAGACGCAATGATTTTGGCGCCCTGCATTTTCCAGTAACCATTGCCCAACCAGCGGTGGTCCTGCCCGCCGGTATTGATGACAAATGCTACCGGCTCATCCGTTAGCGATCCTATTGCTGCGTGGATTTCCTCCGCGCCCTTCCAACTGCCGCCGGCATCGATCAGCACCACACCATCACCAGTTGCCACAACACCAAATGTAGCATTGTTGGCAAGGTTGGAAGCAGATCGCTGTTCATGCGGTCCAACCAGCGCCCAAACGCCGTCCGTGACCAACTGAACTTCGAGATTTCCCGCCAGGGCCGGTGTTGCTGTCATCAATATTGCAAGTAAAAACAGGCGTAGCATATTTCTGATCATACCTTACTCCGATATCGTGCTGTTTCGACGCAATTTGGATGCAAACTGCCCATTCGGCAGTCTGCTGGAAACACAAATGCCAACACCAGCCATGGACGCATACTAACACATTCAATATTTGCCATGTTTGACAATTCGTCGCGGTTTACCTGATTAATAGGATCAATTGCATCCCTTGACGACTTACGATTGATTCAAACCGGCCAATGGGCTAGACAAGCCATTCATCTGACGTTTTGCAACGAAGAAGCAACGCTCGGTCATCATCTGATCGGCTAACGTCAGTCAACGAAAACTGCATCGACATGAGCTGACATCATATGAAACAACCTATGGGAAGTGGCCTGGAAGACCGCCGCAAGGCTGCGTCTGAAGCCAAACTTGAACTGCTGAATAAATTCAAAGCCGCTCCGGATCCGGAAATGCTGGAAAAGCGTGCCGAAAGGGCCGCCGTTGCGGCCGCCCGCGAAGCCCGGCGCGCTGAAAACCTGCGCCTGAAGAAGGAAAAGGCCGAACGCGAAAAAATCGAAGCGGCCGAAAGAGCCAAAGCGGAAGAAGAAGCGCGCGCTGCCGCCCTCAGACTTGAAGCGGATAAGGCCGTTGCCGACGAGGCCGAGCGCAAGGCAGAACGGGATCGGCGATACGCTGCCCGAAAAGCCCGCAAACGCTGATTGCAAAGATCATTTTCAAAAGCTGATTCTGTTCAAATGGGCATATTTGAACAGAATCAGTGCTGCCTTTTGGTCGCAAACCAGATGACATGGCGGGCACCACGGCCTTTTTTATTGGCGCGTACACTCACCTCTTCGACAACATAGCCGGCCTTACCCAGACGGCGGGTAAATTGACTGTTCGGCCCCGATGACCAGACAGCAAGAATCCCGCCTGTCCGCAAAGCCCAACCCGCAGCCCTAAGTCCCTCAACGCTGTAGATGTCGTCATTGGCCTTGCGCGTGAGTCCTTCAGGTCCGTTATCAACGTCAAGAAGGATGGCATCATAGGCTGCTTTGCCGGTACTGATTAAGCGGCCAACATCCTCTTCAATGATCGTGACGCGTGGATCATCCAGGCATGTGCCGAATATACCCGACATGGGACCCCGCGCCCATGCAACAACGGAAGGCACCAATTCTGCAACCGAGATACGCGCATCTTCACCGAGTACGGCGAGGCTGGCGCGCAGGGTAAAGCCCATACCAAGGCCGCCAATCAGGATCTGTGGTCGTTTCAGGCCACCAATCCTTTCACAGGACATGGTGGCAAGTGCCTCTTCAGACCCGCTGAGGCGGCTGTTCATGAGTTCAATGGAACCCAGCATGATGGAAAATTCGCTGCCCCTTTGCTTGAGGCGAAGCTCCCCGCCACCGGGCATTTCTGCGGAATCAAGATGGATCCAGGGTATCACGGGCAAAACCTTCAAATTGCGAACAGTATTTGGCGAAATACCATGCCTGTCCATGAACACCAAGCACAGGCAATTGGTCCATCGAATTTCGACAGATGCCCACAACTGTGGGTTATGGTAAGTACGACCGTTGACACTTTGAATATGTTAACCAAGTATCCGTGCCTATCCGCTTGACGCCCACACCCACTACATCTAGCTTGGCTTCAAACGGATAGGAGGTGACTGTGGACGTTCTCGACCGAGAGGACCTTCCGTTTCCGGAATCGCTCCCGGGTTTCCAGCGG
>Ga0208648_1000185_pt1 | contig 65158 bp, 52 predicted proteins | sample AntAceMetag02UKL_FD_184772 | JGI IMG/M metagenome (GOLD analysis project Ga0208648, IMG submission 184772) | Saline lake microbial communities from Ace Lake, Antarctica - Antarctic Ace Lake Metagenome 02UKL (SPAdes) (version 2) | ecosystem: Environmental > Aquatic > Non-marine Saline and...
CCAGCCAGGTAGTGGCGAAGGGTGTAGCGGTATCACAACCGGGTATCCAGCAATGGTGCCTGGGAAGGCAGTGGCCCTGTTACGGCAGGGTACCGCAAACGCACGGGGCGACGAACAGAAATCGAGTGAGGCGGGTCTGGTGGGACGAGTCCGCAACACAGGACAAAGTCCTCTAACTACCACAGGCCAGACACGTATACTCGGCGCTCGTGTGCGGAAAGACATGTGTTTACCCCGGGAGGCCCGTTGCGCCTCGTGTGAATCTGCAACTGAAACGTACCGGAATATAAGGGGAATCCGGTGGAACAAAACCCTGGCGTCATGGATGTTTCGAGCCGTGTCCTTGACGAGCCCGACCAGATGGTAGGGACACAAACAAATGGGCTCGACAGTATGCAGAGACCACGAGTGAGCGAACCGTAAGGGGAGCCTACCGCGTGACGGGAGTCAGCAGAGGGCATAGTAGTCGGAGGAAACGAGCCCTGATTACCAGGGAGGTCTCACCCCGACGAAGGCCCGAACGGTGCCACCTGCCGAATGGCAGGGGTAAATGGTCGCGGTTGTCAAAGAACGTGTACTTATCAGCCTAATGCAGCAGTAGCTGAAAGGTCGGTAACGTCGCATTCTGAAAAAAAACCCGGTAGGGCGGAACCTGTTTTATCCGTGCCTGCTCTGATCAGCCGAATCGCCGTATACGGACCCGTATGTACGGTGGTGTGGGAGGGGGGAGCTGCGAGGCTCCTCCCTATCCCCATAAACGGCTTGGTTTCACTCTTTGTCAAAACTATCCACCACTATTGCCCCCATGGAGGCTGGCATGGTGATAACGATTACCCGCTTAAAAGACGTTATTGGGTCGGCTAATAATGGAAGTTTGTCCAAACACAGCAGCACCAAACAAACCACCAAAGCTGTCATTAAGTAAGCAACAATAATGCGAAAAATGAATACATCTAAACGTGCCTTAATGTCTTTTTGAAACACACTTTGATAAGTGAAAATGCCAAGAAACAGTACTGACAAAGTAAACAACATCAATAAATTAGGGAAAGGCAACGTTTGACCTAAACGCCATGCTTCTTCTGAAAAAGATATTGGTACGGCAAGTGCAAATGCTCCGACAAATATCTGACTCGCATCTTCCGTATTGAAGCTGAATTTTATTTTATTCTTTTTCCAATTGTTTCCATTTAACGTTGCTTTTCAGCGGCGCGGCTTTTTGCGTCCGTTGGAAAAGCCTGGCTATGTATTAAGCTACACACAATTAGTTCTTGATACGGATTTGGTAGCCAGAAGGAACCATCAGGGCACAAAGATGGTACAGCATATGGAATAATAAATTGCGTTAGCGGCGCTTTCCTGGCAGCATTAATCCGCTACCTAAAAAACTACGCCTAGGCAAAAGATCGGGGCCTTCATAAACGCTTTTTACATCAGATACAGAATACACTGCAGTCTGATCAAGCTCTTTAATTAACCGGATAAGCGAGGGGACCTTGCGCCTTTTGTCAATAATAAGAAGCAGTTCAACCGGATTATCTTCCCCCATATCACCATCGAATGAAGCTACCTTAAATCCCGCGTTACGTATTTTTTCTGCCAGGACGTCACGATTGAATGATATGCAACGGACAAGTTCATTACCAATAGCAAAACTGCTTTCAATCCACATGCCAACAAAATTACCCACGGCAAAACCACCGGCATAGGCCAACGCAAGATACCACTGATCAAGGTTTGTCAAAACCTGGGCTGCTGCAACTAACCAGATAATAATTTCAAAAAAACCAATAAATGAGGCCAGAAATTTGTGGCCGCGAAATACAACAATAGTTCGAAATGTTCCAAGCGAAACATCAGCAACTCTGGCAAAAAAGATAAGCGGCGCTAACAAATATGGATATTCAACTAATAATTCAGTCATTACTGCTCCCTAGTTAATTGCGATTAATACATAACGTCCCCTGCTTTTTAGGGGCCATCAAGTGATTATACGGATCTGGATATCATCCGATTTGTGATGTTATCCATCAACATACACGACCCCGTTGCACTACATATATTGAGAATAGCCCAAAGGACTTGATTTTGTCAAAACCTGTGAAACATTGAATTTTGAAAAGCATTTGGCTCTGAAATATATTTGACATATAAGCTTGATATCACTGGGACTTTTAGCTTCTGAAAGGTTGCGAGAAATAGCAGTTACCTCAGATTCACAAAACCCAATGTATGTTGGAGCATGCGGCTGTATTTGATTTCCCCTTTCATCGTGACTGTTACGCCATCTTAAAACCAATTCTTCCTTTTAAATCCCAGTAACATGAGAACACCTATAATCAGCATTACAAGTCCTACCGTCGGATATCCCCAGTGCCATTCCAGTTCAGGCATAAATTTGAAATTCATGCCATAGACGCCGGCAATGAAGGTGAGCGGGATAAAGATGGTGGCGATAATGGTCAGGACCTTCATCACCTCGTTCATTTTGTTGCTGAGGCTTGACAGATAGATGTCAAGGGTGCTGCTAACGGCGTCTCGGAGGGTTTCAATGTTCTCGATGACCTGGATGGTATGATCGTAAACGTCTCTCAGATAGGGCGCCACGGACTCCCCGATCAACGGCGACTCGGTTCGCTGAAGGGCGTTGATAGCTTCCCGGAGGGGCCAGATGGAGCGACGTAGAAAAGCCATCTCACGACGAATTTCCTGGATTTCCCGCAGATTTGAAGGATCCGGCTCAGTGAGAACCGATTCTTGCAGGATTTCAATCCTTTCGCCCATGCTCTCAAGGATGATAAAATAATTGTCAACAATGGCATCCATCAGGGTATAGGCCAGGTAATCGCTCCCGGATTTTCGAATGCGCCCCTTCCCTTTCTGGATGCGGTCTCGTACAGGCTGAAACACGTCCCCATCGCGCTCCTGAAAGGAGATGACGAAGTTGCTCCCCACAATCAGACTGAGCTGCTCAGCTTCGAAAGCGCTTTTCCCGTTGTTATGGGACAGCATTTTCAGCACAATAAAAAGGTACTCCCCCATGTCTTCCATTTTGGGACGTTGCTCGGTATGGACCACATCCTCCAGAACCAGGGGGTGGATGTCAAAGATTTTGCCGAATTCTTCGATGACGGCCATGTCATGGAGGCCGGTAACATTCACCCACGTCACGGTTGGACTGGCTTTGAAGGGACTGCAGGCCCCAACAGAGAGATCCGATTTTTCTTCCACATGACGTTCATCATAGTCTATCAGGGTGATTCGCACATCTTCCGTTTGTTTTTCTCCGATATGCACCAGGGTGCCCGGCGGGAGCCCGGCTTTCTTGGAACTTTTTTTTAAGAGTCTCAAAGCGGATAACCTCCTTTTTCGTGGGATGAAACAAAAAATGCTCGGGCGTTCCTTTTCAACCGGAACTGGGGACGTCCGGCGGCCCCTGCATATTGACATGGAGCGGCGGAGCGGACCCCTCTTTCGGTTCTCCCATGTAGACGGTGCGATGGGGAAAGGGGATTTCAATACCCCGTTCATCAAAGGCCCGCTTCATGAGCCGGTAGAATGCCCGCTTGATGCCCCACTGTTTCAGGGGTTTGGTTTTGAATCGCGCGCGAATGATCACGGCTGAATCTTCAAACCGGTCCAGTCCGAAAACTTCCAGGGGTTCCAGGATATTGGGTCCGTGATCCGGATCTTTCTGAAGGGTCGCCCCCAGTTCCTTTAGAATTTCAATAACTTCGTCAACGTCTTCCCGATAGGCCACACCGATATCCATGACGGTCCTTGAAAAAACCTTGGAAAAATTGCTCAGGGAATCGATGCTGCTGTTTGAAATGACGTGAAGGGTGCCGTTCATGTCTCGCAGTTTAACGGTTCTCAGGCCCACCGACTCCACCGATCCGCCCTTACCACCCACCATGGCCCAGTCTCCCACGCGGATACTCTCCTCAAACAGGATGAAAAGGCCGCTGATAAGATCTTTCACCAGGGTCTGGGAACCGAAACCCACAGCCAATCCGATGATGCCGGCGCCGGCCAGGATGGGGGTGGTGTTGACCCCCATTCTTCCCAAGACGATGATGCCCCCCACGAAACCTGCGGCAATATTGATGGCGGTCTGGATGACGGGAATAAGGGTTTTTTGCTTCTGGCTGATATCTCTTTTTTCCCCCTGCCGTTTATTTTTGAGTAGATACGCAGCCACAGTATTGTTTATCTCTATGACAGCCGCAATAACGGCCATCGTAAGGATAATGGCCACCACTCGCAGAATGATCACGGCACCCATATCGGAGACCACAAAACCGGACACCGGCACACCCCAGATTTCTCCGATAGCCCCCAGAGCCGCAACGATAATGGCAATCCGCAACCCTATTTTAACGATCAGCAGGTATCGGTTGGTCTTTTTTTCCAATCCGGGGAAACGCTGTTGGGTTTGCTCCTTGATTCGAAAAAACCGCCGGAAGATCAGATCCAGGGCGCGGAATAGAATGAATACCAGGATGGCGGCTAAAACTGTCCCAATTGTTGCACGAAAGAGGTATTCAAAGGCTTTATCGTATTTCGTAATGAGGGACAGTGAAATCGCCCAGACATAGCCCGCAACCGGAATCGGCCAATACCATATGAGGGCCGAAACGGCTCGACCATTGGTTTTTGGATTCACACTCGATATTTCATCTTCGGAAAATTCTTCATCTGTTTTAAAGGGTTGTCCGTGTTTTATACGGATATCGCGGGCCAGCTGAAAAATAAACACGGTCAGCATCAGGGGAAACGGAAGCAAAAGGAGACCTCTCAGATAAGAAAAATAGAGCTGCGGCGGCTGTGTCAACATAATTGAACGGGTCGTCATAAAGTAGAAAAGGGCATAAAAGAAAAAACGCCTCATCCAGATCCACAGGTAGTTGGCGTTTTCATCTGAAAAGGACGTCAGGCGGGCAGAGGCCTCCTCCGGCGAAAGAAGTACATGGCAAGCCGCCATAACCGACTGGTAGAGAAACAAAAGTGTAAACAGTAGAAGAACAAGGATGCGGCCCTTTGGAAATGAAGGGAATGCGCGAAACATAGCGTCAAACACAATAACGAGCGCCGCAAAGGGGAGGGCTTTCAGCAGGATGTAAACAAAACCCCAACCGATTTTTGACGGAAGGTCCTTCATCCTGGCCGTTGCCGAACGGATCAAACCTCTCAAGAAAAAGATGAACAACAGTGCGGCCATAAGTGCGACAGCAATGTCTAGGAACAGAATGCGCATTTGTGGGCGGTTTTCTGTTTTAGCAAAAAATACTTTGGCAGATTCAAAGGCTTCCGGCAATTCATCAACCATGAGTCCCAGGGCGATGGTTTCCTTTTGGATATCCATGGAAATTTGATCAAAGGAATCGAAGACCAGGCGAATGATGAACAGACGCTCATCCTCGCCTTTTGCTTTCTTTGTTTTTTTGGCCTCCATGGCCTTTTTCGCGTCAAGGAGGCCCTTGAGGTTTTTGGTAAAGGTCTCCCGTTTTGTGGGGCTTTCCATGATGCCGAGGAGATCTTCAATATCGTCCGTAGAAGGGCCGTCGGCGAGGCCCGAAAAAGCACCTGAAAAGAAGATGATAAAAAATATTGCTGCGACGAAAAGACGGCGATGATGAACGGAATGCATGGTGTGGCCCCCTGGCCTGGAAATAGCCGGTTTTCTGAGACAGAAAAACAATCAACAACAATTATCATTATTATAGCCGTAACTAATCCCAATGCAACCTAAAGGTGTTGGGGTCTTCCATCCGTGCAAAAACGGCGCTAAGCATTTCCATAAGCTCCAGCTTTATGGCGCAGTCATCGTCCATAATCAGTATCCTAGTCATGGTTGTAACTCCTTGTATTTCAGGAAAGATTGAAGTTCCTTGTCTCAAATCTTACTGGTTGGGTCCTTGAAAGCCTTATTTTTTTCTTGAAGAGCTTTCGGAATTTTCCCAATAGCTACATGGAAAGTGATTCCTTTTTCCAAACCCGGATCCAACCATGCCCTGCCTCCGTGTTGCTCTACTATCTCTTTCACTATCGACAGTCCAAGTCCCACCCCTTCGATTCCTTTTGATGTTTTTTTCTTTTAAAAAGGCCAAAGGCATCTTCAGAGGCAGGTAATCAGTTCTTGCGTTTTCCAAGATAGTATCATTCAAGTGGATTCACTGAAGCCGTTAACAATATTTTCTCTCCAGCAATACCCATGCCAGAGAACTAAATCGTTGAATTATACTGGTTTGCTGGGCTGTAGATGTATAGCGATATGAACCATAGATCCTGATATTTGAATAGGCAAGTGAACCAAACTATGAGGAAGAATATTTAATTGCCTTCAACTTATTGAAATAGGAAATGAATTTACATAGGGGAATTATGAGTTCCGATATTTTTGTTGCTGGAACCAGAAATTCTTTGTTACCATGAAATTTTCATAGAAAGTTCCATAATCAGAGGCAAAGATGGAATCAATTCTTTTCGTATCGAAAGATCAAACAGCTTTCCGCCAAATACATTCCGGTCTTCGTTCAAAATTCAGGATTGAAAATGTAAGCAGTAAGCAGGCAGCATTGAAGAGACTCCAAAAAAAACCGTTCACGTTCCTCTTTATTGATATAGAAATACTAAAGGGGCCTGACCAAGCTGGTGGATACAAGGCTACTTTTCAACCTTTCCGGCAGTTATACCCAACCATCGAAATCGTAGTGATGTCTCATCAAGATATACTCAGAGAAGCTGTAATGGCTGTAAAGGCTGGAGCCAGCAACTATCTAACATATCCCATCGTTCCGGAGGAAATAAAACTCGTAACTGAAACGGCCCGCGCATCAATGATTGTTCGGTCCGAACTTGAATATCTCCGAGATCAGTTTTGGGAAACCAAATCACAGGAGATCATAAAGACGAAAAGTCTTCGGATGAAGGCAGTCTACGATAAGGTACGGTCCGTTGCACCCACCAGGAGCACTGTCCTGCTGATGGGCGAAACGGGAACAGGCAAGGGGGTACTCGCTAATCTCATTCATCAACACAGCAACCGTCGCGATGCACAATTTATCAGCGTACATTGCGGTGCAATCCCGGACACATTGCTGGAAAGTGATCTTTTTGGACATGAAAAAGGTTCTTTTACGGGTGCTGTAAAGCGAAAGCTTGGGAAATTTGAGATTGCCGGCGGGGGAACCATTTTTTTGGACGAGGTAGGAACTATCACGCCCTCTGCTCAAATAAAACTTCTACAAATATTGCAGGATGGGACTTTTCAACGGGTCGGAGGAGAAGCAACCCTTGAGGCCGATGTGAGAATCATTTCCGCCACAAATGCAGACCTTAAAAAAATGTGCGAAGACGGACAATTCAGGAAAGACCTCTATTACCGATTGAATGTTTTTCCCATTGAAATTCCGCCGCTGAGCGAGCGATTAGAAGATATTCCGCATCTAATTGAAGGGTTTCTGAAAAAGCTGAACAGCTTCAACACAAAGGAGATTTTCCATATTAATTCCGATGTTCTGGAAGGATGTAAGCGTTACACCTGGCCTGGAAATATTCGGGAGCTGGAGAATCTGATTGAACGGGCCTACATTCTTGAGACATCGTCTGCATTGACATCGGAGAACTTTCCCGTTGAACTGGTTGAATCAGTTGCTTCTTCTGCAGTCCTGTCGGAGGATTCTTTCCCGCCTTTGGCAGAGGCCCGGCGCAAAAGTGTTGAAACTTTAGAAAAAGACTACCTCCAAGAACTAATGACACAACAAAAAGGCAAAATAAAGGACTCCGCAAAAGTTGCCGGGATTACAACACGTCAATTACACAAGCTCATGACCAAATACGGCATCCGGAAAGAAACATTCAAATGACCAACTATCCACAGTGATTGAATGCCATAAGTATTTAAAAGAAGAATCGTGAGTTCTTCCTGTTTCCCATCCATAAGAACTACCCGTTCCGAAATCACTCCGACTGACGGGGTTATCCTGCCTGGCCGGGGAGTATTCCTTTGATGGGCTTCATTAGTGTTACCGCCTCATATTCCTGCGCCGCTCTTTTTGTTCATGCCATTCCTGAGCTTCCAGGGAAAGGGCTGCAATGGGACGAGCTTCAAGACGTTTTAAACCAATGGGTTCCCCTGTCTCTTCGCAGTAACCGTATGACCCCACTTTGATCCGCTCCAGGGCCTCATTGATTTTTTGGGTGAGTTTGTAGTATCGACTGCAGGTGTTGAGTCTGAGGGATATGTGGGTCTCCATCGCACCTTGGTCCAGGACGTCAATCTCTCTCCCCAGATCGTCTTTCATCAGATTCAAGGTGGAACACGATTCATTAAATAGCTGGTCTCGCCAGCAAAGCAGTTTTTCCTTAAAATAGATCAGCTGCTGTTCATTCATGTACTTTTCATCCTCGGAGGATGCATACACCTCCCGGAGATCCGTTCCAGAACCGGATAAAATCTGTTTGTCGGCGTTCTCCCACGAAAAGTCTGTTTTTGTCATGAAAGTTCCTGCTCCTTAATAATACTCTTAATAGAGGGCTCTATCCTCCTCGTCCTCGAAGTTCAATCCCTCGAAGATCCCATCAAATCCTGAACTTTCGTCATCCTCAAGGGCGTTTCTCAGCAATAAATATGCCATTGTCGTAATATCCTGGCCTTATCGTAAAAAACATCTTGCGGACGAAAGAATTTGAGAACTTCCAGTTCCAATTCGGGGAAAAAAGGAATAAAAAGTTCCTTTTCTGGAATACTTTTTATAATCAAATTGTTATGTTCGCTTACCCCATTACCGCCTATTTCACCGCTGGTTTCTCTGAACACATTGGCATTTATGCCTCCCAGAATTATCCAAATTTATTTTAATCATGCCAATTTAACGCCAACCTACTAAGCCATTCTCTTTTTGGCATAACTCTTGCTGTAATCCTCGGAGTTTGTAGATATGCATTCTAAGTTTTGCAGGCAAGCTGCCTTTGATCTTTCCGCTTCTTGGATATTGTGGTTTGGCGACCGGTGTCTGGGAAAAGATATCCGAAAGGAAGTATTTGAGAACCATGAAATGAAAGGAAAACCTTATGGATTTTGATGATGCCTCGGAAATAACAATTTCAGGATTGGTCATGGCCACTGACTGGAATGATGACGATGACATTGAGGACTTTGAAATCTCGACGGATGACGACAGCTATTATGTGGAAAAAAACGCCATCTGGGATGAGTTGGTTGATCTGTGGGACACCCATGTGGAAGTCACCGGCATAGTCACGGAGGAAAAAGACGGTACCAAACGGGTTCTCGTCACAAGCTATGAACCGTTGGATGACCCGAGTTATGACGACGATGAGGTTGAATATGCCGGCGTATATGACGTGTTGAGTTTCGAAAATGATGAAGATGAACTTCGTTATTAATAAGCTGATTTCAAGTTTTGAATGACGAACACGCTTGTTAACGACAGATCCAAACACTTTTTTTTGAAAAGGGGGCCTCAGCGGTTTCTTTTCGAGCAAGTACTGAAGAACAAAACTACAAATTGGAGCCGATACAATGCGGGATCAGACTATTTATTGCATCCAGTGTGTCCTTTCGGTAAGCCTGCCTAGACGAAAAAAAGATATTTTTGGGGGGGGCGGTGATGCCATGCCGCGGTGAGCACGGCATCTACATTTCAAGAGGGCTCATTAATTTGGCGTGGGCGTGGACTGCCTAAAATTCCAAGGCAACCATTTTGCGGGATTTTCAGCGACTTCACATGCGTTTTTCTGAAGGGCGACCAGGTAATGGAAAGGATTTTCGTGGGCCATATTGCAGGTTTGAATAAGGCTCATGAACATGTCACCTACATCCGCCCCGTTCTGGGTTTTATAAAACAGGGAGTTTTTCCTGTGAATAATGGATTTTTTCAATGCACGTTCACAGATATTGTTGTCGAGCGGGGCGCCCGGGATTTCCAGAAACCGGGTCAGGGGCGCCCAGTGTTTCATCATGTACGCAATGGCTTTGCCCAAACCCGAGTTGGGCTCCACTTTTTTTTCGTCAAGCTGTTGCTTGAACCAGGCATAAAGATCATCCATCAGTGGTTTACTTTCAGCCTGATGGAATGCCAGACGTTCCTGAGGAGACATGCTTTTATCCTTTGCCATCTCGTCGTTATGGTAGACGTCCGCAAGAACTTCGATCACATGCCGGCATTCGTCGGGGAATGCCTCGATGATGTCGACAAAGTTTCTTCGGCCATGGGTCAGACAGTTTGAGAGAATGACTTCAAGCACTTTCGGGATGTTTCGAGAAAGAGCATCGCACATTAACTGAGGTGGGCTGAGCCCCTGAAGTCTTTTTTGGAATAAATTGTCTATGTTTTCACCGGCATGATTTCTTCCGGTAAAATAAAGGACAGCCATCCGATCTTCCATTTTTGACAAGATGCCGGTTGTAAATATTCCCTTTCTGCCATTTTCGGTTTCCCCCTCTTTCATTAGGCTCAGGACTTTTCCTGTCGTATCATCGCTGTGAAACAGCTCGCCTTGGGCCGCCTGTTTCAGCATTTCCGAGTAAGCGGGTTTTGCTGATGAGGAAGAGCCTTCGAGCAGGTCCCATTGGGTTGTCGCCGGAACCGGGACTCCCAGACACTTCTGGAGTTGTTCCAGTCTGTAAAATGGAAACCCGTTGCCGTATTTCAGAAGGGCAATAATGGCGGTGGCGGTTTCGTCATATTTTTGCTCTCCAATATCCTCGGGAGGTTTTGCCGTAAAGGTTTCCCCACACAAATTACATCGAAGCTTTTCCATTTCGTAAAGAGTTCCCCCCAAAGGGGGCGACCCCATGATTCGAATCGCAATTCCGGGTGATTTTCTGTAAACTTTGCCTTTCAGACACAGCGGACAGGATTCGCCGTGTTTCAGGTTTTCATGATTCACTTGGACCCTTTTCGCGCCGGGATAAGCAGATGCGCCGTTGCGGCCATGCCCTTTCAGTTTCTTCCCGGGCTCATCAGGCTTGTCTTCATTATCCTGGTCGTTTAACACATCCTTTTTTTTCTCGGATTTCTGACCAAACAACTGTTTAAGCAACCGTTTGACGGATGCCGCCTTTTGATCCACAACCTGGCTCATGGCTTGAATGATCTCGGTCATGTCCTTGATGATTTCATAGTCTTCTTCTGATACGGCAGCTTTCACCCGTTCGAGAAGGGTTTTTAACTCTTCAGGGGTCAGTTCGATGGGCTTATTGGGCATGGCACAGCCGCTCCCGAAAATGCTTTGACAGTGGGAGCCCCCAAATCGCCTTGATTGTTCGGTTGGGCTTATGGGTCTGGTCGTCTTTTCCGCGCCCAGTGGTATTGCCCAGATAAATCCAATTGGCGGCCCTGTAACAGGTGCCGGAAAACAGGCTTTTGTCAACAAATGTCTCAAGATAATAAATGGGGTGATTGTATTGTTTTTGCCAATCCCCGGGGAGAATCCGGGCCATTTGACCCAATATGTGAGATGCCAAATTTTTCAACTGCACCCAGGGCAATATGAGAAAGCGGGTGTTGTAGGCGATGAGGGGCAGGTTTTTCATTCGAACATCCGGAATCCATCCGATAAACTGATCCCGGGCTTTAATGTGTCGCGGCGCTGACGACCACGCCATACAAGCAATGGGGTCGCCCTGAGCGTAAACAATGTATTTTAAATGTTCTCCCACAGGCTGACAATAGTTCAGGTAATGATATTGGTGAATCAGGCTGTTGAAAAGCTTTTCCGAAGGCGTGCGACGAACCTGTGAAAACGTTAAGGGTCGAATGGATTTCAGAGATCCAGTCAGAGGCTTTTGTTGGATATGAACAACGTCAGGCTTTTTTCGTTTCCCAAACGGATTGAGAGGCGGACGCTTTCTTGCGGGGAGCTGGATCTGCCCCGCCCTGTGAAGTTGCAACATGAACCCCCGGCACACCACATCCTTCAAGGCCCCATTGGGTTGTACCCAGTTCCATTCCCTGCAGAGTTTTTTTGATAGTGCAAATCGACTGGCTTCCGGGTTCTCAGCGATTAACCCCTTTATAAAGGAGATATCATCATCGTTGAATGTCTTGCCTCTGTATTTGATTGCCGGGTCCATGAAAAGAACATAATGCATGTTTCCACAGAACGCAAGATGACAGGGCCACTTTTTTTCAATTGCGCCTGATTTTTTTCCATAAAGGCGCTGCGCTATTCGGATTATTGTTCCATAACAACAGCTGCAGTTCATGTGCTGCCAGTTGTTCCATTTGGCCTTTCTCCTTTCCCGGCCACCATCGAAAATGACCCGTTGAAAGCCGTTTCTGACACAACCAGAATCCCTGACCGTCATATACCAGGATCTTTATGGCAGAGCCCCGTTTATTTCGGAATACGAAAACATACCCGGAAAATGGGTCGTTTTTCAAAACACGACGGCATATTGCAGCCAGGCCATCAATGCCTTTACGAAAATCCACAGGCTCAACTGCCAGAATGATCCGCATTTGCGGCGTTATTTGCATCATGGCTGTTGGCTCCAGAATGTTTGGGTCAGGGGCACAAGGTCGATATCCGTATGGCCTTTCACATGGATTTTCATTTTGCCCCCGGTTTTGTTTTCCAGTTCTAAACTGACTTCACCGGAAGCCATGGGAGGCAATTCAATAAAAGTCGGCTGATTGGGTTCTCCCGAAGGCATTACGCGCCGGGCCTCTACACGATCTTTCAGGGCGGTGTGGTTCAGATGCAACCCCTTTGATATTTGGTGGACGGTGTAGGATTCAGCAAGTGATGTGGCGACATTCCACAATTTTTCAGGGATGGATCCGCGCTTTTTCCGGGTTTTACGCCAAGCTGCAAACTGGTCTTGCGCTTTTTCGAGGGTGAGCTTCGGATTTGCTTTTTCGTTGGTCATGGGTTATCCTCCTGAGCAATTTTAGATAACCCATTCTAACAGGATTTTCGGGGCTATTCATGCACGCTTGCCGAAAGGACACCATCCAGTGTGACAATCCCTTTACTTTTGGCGTCGTTGAACAGAAACGTTTGAGTTCCCTTGGATTTGACGATCCAAGAAGGTGTCCGGAATGCCGAAAAAAGAAACAGAAGTCGGTCAATTCAGAAAAAGGGCGCAGAAAGAGAGGCCGGAAGCAATATGGAAATTGGGAAATCATAGGCGATGATGAATGATAACGAGCGGATAGTTGCTGTAAGTCTCATTCTATTGAAGGAAGATCTGTGACCGAAGACGGGTGGTCGGCTTTGACATGGTGGAACTGGCCCCCATCCCAGGCTTTCACGCCCCTGATTTTACCATTGCCAGGCTCATTTACCAGTTGATGGGCCTTCTTCCGATTAAGAATTGAGAGTTCTTATTCTCTCGTCATCGGAACTTTCAATTCCGAAATTACTTTTTCCAAAACAGTACGCCAGAGGATATTTCAAGCTTTGACGTTTATCAGGTGGTTGATTTAAGTATTGTTTCCTCCATGTTCCATAAATTTGGTCATTGGAATGGGTATTTCTTTTTCGGTGGCCCGCCTTTTGCTAGAACTCCGAGTCATGCACTCCGTATCATTCCGAGCTTAAGAATTTCACGGGGATCTCGTATCATAAGACTGCCCTATTTTGGACCCCGTTGGGTGGTCCGGAGGGAAGGGAAACCATGAAAATTGCCGTGATTTTTAACCGTGAAAGCGAAAAGGTCATTAACCTGTTCGGGCTTCCCAACCGTGAGAAATATGGTGAGAAGGCCATCAAGCGGATTGTGGACGGGCTCAAAAAATTCGGCCACCAGGTGAAGGCCTTTGAAGGTGACAAGGAACTCATTGCGAACCTGGAGGAGTTCATGCCAAGAGTGCTCAAGGGAGAACTTCCTGGTATGGCTTTTAATCTCTCTTACGGAATTCAGGGACAGGCCCGCTACACACACGTTCCGGGCATTCTCGAAATGGTGGGTATCCCCTATGTGGGTTCCGGCCCATTGGCTCATTCCCTGGCGCTGGACAAGGTGGTGGCCAAGATGATCTTCCGTCAACAGGGATTGCCGACCCCTGATTTTGCGGTCCTGGACGCTCCGGGATTTGAAATTCCGGATCTGTCTTATCCGTTGATCGTGAAACCCAAAAACGAAGCAGTTTCCATGGGGATTGAGATTGTTCATAACGAAGAGGAGCTTCGCGCTGCGGCCCAAGTCATTTTCGACCAATTTCACCAGCCGGTTCTGCTGGAGCAATATATTGAAGGTCGTGAAATCAATGTGGGATTGCTGGGGAATACCCCACCCGAGGCCTTGCCCCCCTGCGAAATCGTCTTCGGACAAATCGGACCCCGGATCTATACCGTTGAAGACAAGAAGGGAGAATCGGGCCGGGAGATTCAGTGGCTGTGTCCTGCACCCATTGGGGAAGAATTGACGCTCAAAGTTAAGGAGATCGCTATAAAAGCGTTTTCCGCCCTCGGATGCTATGATTGCGCACGGGTAGATATGCGTCTGGACTCACAGGGGAATATCTACATTCTGGAAATCAACAGCCTGCCGAGCCTTGGAGAACACGGATCTTACGTCATTGCGGCCGGCCAGACCGGGCTCGATTTCCCAAAGCTGGTTAACCGGCTGGTGGAGACTGCCACAGCCCGCTATTTTGGAACCCCCAAACCACCCCCGGTGCTGATCAAGGACCGGAACCTGGGTGATCATGTTTTTGCTTATCTGGCCAAGCAGAGAGATGACATGGAGCGGAGGCTTAAAGAATGGGTGGCCATCCCGAGCCGGACTTACGATCCCGTTGGCAATCGGTCCGCCATGAACAGGATCGGCAAAGAATTGGAAGACATTAAAATGCGCCCGGTGGAAGAATTCACAGACAAACGTTCGGTCAGGACCTGGGAAACCGGGGCAGGTTTTGAAGGGGGGACGCTTTTCATTGGGCATATGGACGTTCCCCTGGAGCGCAATACCCCCACCCAGCTATTTCGCAGAGATCCCGAATGGCTCTACGGGGAGGGCATCGGTGTTTCAAGAGCTCCGCTGATCATGCTGACCTTTGCCCTTCGCGCCTTGCGGAACCGCCGCATCCTGCAAAAGATCCCCTTAGGCGTGCTCTATTATTCCGATGAGGGAAGAGACTGCCGGTACAGTGCCGAGATGATTCAAAAAGCGGCAGCCAAAGCAACCCGCGTCCTGGTTTTGCGGCCCGGCAGCCTGAACAATAAAGTTATGGTCCAGAGAAGAGGACAAAAAAAGTACCTCTTAACCTTGGAAGGTAAATCCTTTCGTTTGGGTCAGTATACCAAAACACCGGAGGTGCTTCTACAGGCCTGCGGAAAATTCCTGGAAATCTCCAGCCTCTCCTCTCGAAAAGAACGGATTGCCCTCTCGGTGACTGATATTCAAACCGATACCTATCCCATGCGCCTGCCTCACCGGGTGACGGTTAATCTTATGCTCAGCTATCTGGATCCCAAAAAGGTAGCCGTCTTGGAAGAAAGGATGAGAGAAATCCTGTCCAAAGGCGCCTTCCGGTTTAATCTTGAAAGCATATCGGATCGCCCCCCCATGAAAGAGAGGCGGCATAATCTTCGCCTGGCCAAAAAGTTGTCGGTAATTGCGGATCAATGGGATATTCCCCTGATTCATGATTCCTCCGTATGGCCCTCAACAGGCGGCCTCGTACCGGCCAGTGTGCCGGTGGTCTGTGGTCTGGGACCGGTTTCAAAAGATCTTTACACACCACAGGAGGGGGTCAGCCGCTCAAGCCTCATTCAGCGAACTTTGCTCATGGCCCAATTTTTAGCTCAGGAATGGAAAAATGACCGAAACAAGAAGAAAATCAAAGACCGTTGATACAGATTTCATGGAACCGGCACGTGTCAAGGTGCCCCAGCCCCAACGGATCGCCGCAAGTCGGCACGGCATGGTGGCCACTGCTCATTTTGCGGCCACAAAGGCCGGGGTGAAAATGCTGGAGATAGGCGGAAATGCTATGGATGCGGCGGTGGCTGCGGCCTTTGCCCTGGGCGTTTGCGAACCCCAGGCCTCGGGCCTTGGGGGCCAGACCATGATGTTGCTTCATATGGCTGAAGCAGGGCAGACTGTTTCCATCGATGGCTCTTCACGGGCGCCCAACAGGGCAGTTATAGAGGCATCCAATAAATCCTCCCGGCTTTTAGGATACTGTGCAACGACGGTTCCGAGCACCCCTGCCACCCTTGGCTACGGTCTGGACCGGTACGGCACCCTGAACCTGGAACAGATTTTGAAACCCGCCATGGATTTGGCAGAAAATGGCGTTCAGATCACCGAACTGCAGAGAAGACTTCAGAAACGGGAACTCCGGAATTTCAAGAAGGGTAATGCGGGAAGTTTCTTCCTACGGGGAGGCGACAAACCCTACACGGTGGGTAGAATGTTCAAGCAGCCCGTGCTGGCAAAAACCCTTGCCCGACTGGCACAGGCGGGTATCGAAGATTTCTATACGGGGTCTATCGGTGAGAGGATTTGCGAAGACATGGCGAAAAACGGTGGGTTTATCCAGGAGGATGATATGGCCAACATCCCATGGCCCATCGAGAGGGAACCTGTTTCGTCCCGTTTCGGGAACATGTACATTCATACCATGCCCCCTCCCGGCGCCGGCCGAACCTTGCTCCAGATGCTCAATATCCTGAGAAAATTTCCTAAAAATTTACGCAATCCGGACACTCCGGATGGCGCCTTGCTGCTGGCAGAGGTGATTCGAAGGGCGCAGCTGGACAGAAGAGACCGCCCATTCGATCCCAACTTCTATCCTCAGATTCAGGACCGCCGTATGGTGGGCGACACATATGCCAAACTGGTCTCCAAGCAGATCCTTTCCCGTCTGGAGGGAAGCGGCGAGACCACCCATCTCTCGGTCATGGACCGGCAGGGCAATACCGTGGCCCTGACCCAGTCCATTGAGAGAGTTTACGGAGCCAAGGTCGCAACTCCCGATCTGGGTTTTCTCTACAATAACTATATGAGTGCTTTCGATTATGATGATATCTCCCATCCCTACTATCTCAGACCCAATGGGGTTCCCTGGGCAAGTGTGGCGCCCACCATCATTTTCAAAGCAAAGAAGCCGTGGTTGGCCATCGGATCGCCCGGCAGTGAACGCATCACCTCCACGATCCTCCAAATCATCGTTCGCCTGGCATATCAGTCTCCCTTCGATGCGGTTGCCGCCCCCCGGCTCCACTGTTCCTTTGACGGCAAGGTCTCACTGGAGGCTGCCTACATGCGAGACGATATTCCGAAAGCCCTTGCAAAAATGGGTTTTTCAATCGATATTCGGGAACCCATGAGTTTCTACCTGGGTTGCATCCAGATGGTCCTTTCGGAAAATGAGGAATTCATCGGTGTGGCGGATCCCAGGCGGGATGGATCGGCGGGAGGGCCTGAAAAATGACCCTGCCGCTGCTCATCTCCGTGCCCCATGCAGGGGTGCGTGTTCCGCCGGAAGTTGAAAGTCTGTGCATCCTTACCGAGGACGAAATCATTCGGGACGGCGATGAAGGGGCCAAGCGGATCTACCATCCCCTGAAGACCCTGGTCACGGCCTTTGTGACCACGGACATCGCCCGGGCCATTGTCGACATGAACCGTTCCGAAGGAGATAGGAGAAAGGACGGCGTCATCAAAACCCATACCTGTTGGAATGTTCCAGTCTATGGCGAGGACGTTGGGGAAGGGATCATCCGAACCCTCATTGAGAAATACCATCGGCCCTACCATAAACAATTGACATGCTTTGTCGATGAGGTGATTCTGGGTGTGGACTGCCACACCATGGCCGCCGAAGGACCTACGATAGGGCCTGATTCAGGCGTAACTCGACCCCATTTATGCCTGAGTGACTATGGTGGGACTTGCCCTAGGGAATGGACCTTATCTCTGGCAGGATGCCTCGAACAGGCATTTGGAACGAAGGTCTCCATTAACGATCCGTTTCGGGGAGGATACATCATCCGCTCACACGCAAAAGAAATCCCCTGGATACAACTGGAGCTTTCCCGCGCTCGTTTTTTGAGTGATGAGGCGAAAGGCGAATGTGTTCTCCAGGCCTTGAAAGCGTGGGTCGCGGATTTGAAACATTATCGAGGTTAGTTATTTTTATATTTTGGATACTGAAGCTATAATTGTGAAATAGGTTCTAAGGGTATATGGTCGAAAAAACAGAAATGTTAGCTTATATTATCAATCCGCTCAAAAGGTTTGCCCTGAATATCCTGGGGGACAGTTATGAAAATCCTTGTACCCATCGCGCACTCCGGGCCTAGTCATAGCACAGTGGGCTATGTTATCAATATGGCAGGACGGTTTAATGCACAGTTGGTTATTTTGCGTATACTCACCCTAGAAGAGACAGAGGCAGTGGGAGAAGAAAGCCTGGATCTGTTCGTTAAAAGGGGTAAAGAAAAGAAAGTGCCGCTCAATGCCGTCTTACGCCGTGGCGAAATCGCTTCCGTCATCATTGAAGTTGCCGAAGAAGAGTCCGTGGATCTGATTATTTTCGGCGTCAGCCATGGAGAAATCGTCGCTGAATGGATGAACGCAACGGGAATGGAAAAAACAGACATTCCAGTCGTTATGATTCCGAAATGGGTGACGGCCGGGGAGAAATCGTCGCTGAATGGATGAACGAACGCTTGATCGAAAATTGGAATAAGGATCTCCGAAGATGAGTAGCCCCAATCATTCCATAAGACCGCCGCGTTCTGATGAGGACCTGGCCCGGATGGTCGTCAGTGTCGCCAGGGCAACACAAGTTGACGGTATCATATGTATTACAGAAACCGGGGCGCTTGCCCAACATCTTTTTCGCTTGTCAGGGGAGTTCCGGATCATTGCCACCACTACTAATGGTGAAACATACGATACCCTGACAAAGGCGGGCTTGGATGTCATACGCCTGCCCCTTATTACGGCCGACAAGTATACTCAGATCCGCCATGCTATTTCGGTGATACTTCGGTCATCCAGTGTTTCGGTCGGAGATTTCGTCGTCTGCGCCATTGGTTGTGATGTTTATCGGGAAGGGGGAGATCTTGTTGTTCTGACCGAAGTGGAACCGAGTTTCGAAAAACCTGCCGTCTACGATCTTCTCAAACTCACTGATGGGATTCAGCCTACTGTTCTGGAGTCCGCCGTCATGGTCGCTTGCAAGATCGGACGTGCGGCGCGGCGCGGAAAACCTATAGGGGCCATTTTTATGATCGGGGACTCTCTCAGCGTCATCGAGGGAAGTAAGCAACTGGTTCCCAATCCTTTTCAGGGGCACGAAAAGGCCAACCGCATGTTGACAAACCCTGAAATTCACGATGCCCTTGTTGAATTGTCAAAACTCGATGGCGCCTTTGTTGTCCGTGGCGATGGTTTTATCCAGGCGGCGGGCGTTTTCTTAACTTCCCCACCCTCCGAAACCGAACTGGTTTCCGGTCTCGGAACACGACATGCTGCCGCTGCCGCGGTCACGATGCGTACGATGGCGACGGCAATCGTCGTCTCAGCCACCGACGGGCAGGTACGCGGGTTTTCAGGCGGTAAAATGGTTATCCAAATAGATCCGGAGATTGCACAAGGGCACATCAGCATGATTGAGTAAGATGTGTCTTGTAATGAACTATTCTATTGAGCTAGTTTTTGACTTTCCTGAACCTTTTTGAAAACGAAATCAAGCTTTGCCGGATCAACATCCACCAGCTTTACCCGGCCATCGGGCAACCGTATTTCATTGCGGGTAATGGCAATGTTCATCTTTCCGGGCCGGGCTCTGGGGAGATCAATTTCAGCAACCACATTTTCCTTATCCAGAATGCTGGCATCTCTACGCAGACCCCGGAGGGTAACCTGAACATTGACGTTAAGGGGTTCCAGAATTTCCATTTGAGAAGGAAGTCCTTTGATCCTGAGGGGAACCTTCAATTTTACTTCAAAATCCTGCTGTCCAGCCAAAATTAGCCAGAGAAAACTGACGAGGCAAAGTGTCACCAGTTTGGTGCGCCAATGGCTGAGCAGAAGATAACGGATTCTTTCCTTCCAGGTTTTGTCTTTGTGGCCTGATGTGGCCAGGGTTTCCTGGATCAGTTGGTAAAACTGCTGGGGGTTTCCCACTCTTTTGGCAGTCCTTCGGCCGGTGTGAGGGGAAGATAACAGGCCACTTCCATGATCTCTGCCTGACTGATGAGAATGGCCCCATCATGAAGGGGCCATTCCTTCTGGAAGATGCTTTTTAAAACCTCCGGGGTCGGTGCGGCTTCCAGCTTTTGTCCTTCAGTCATATACTCCCGGACCCTTTCGGCTCGTTCAATAATGATGAGGGCGCGTGTTTTCTCCCCCGCAAGGGAAACCTCCCCCTTTGCAAATTCAACAATCCATTCCTCGGATTTTTTTTGTTTGCGAAACCCTAAGCTACTGGGCGCATGCAGTCAATCAGTTCGCTTACTTTAACAGTTGCTATACCGGTTTTAATATCAGACATGCCATAGGGAATGACCAGGTCGCTATTGTGGAAAATCGCGCCGCAGGTATAAACCACATTGGGAACATACCCCTCTCTCTCTTCCTCACGCTGTGCAAGTAACGGCTCTTCAAGACGGGCAATGACGCTTGCCGGATTTTCAAGATCGAGCAGCATGGCACCGATGCAATACTTGCGCATGGGACCTACGCCATGGGTGAGCACGACCCAGCCTTTATCGGTTTCCAGGGGGGATCCGCAGTTGCCGACCTGGATGAATTCCCATGGATATTCCGGCTCCTGTATGATTTGGGTCTCTTGCCAGAAATGAATATTGTCTGAAAACATGAGATGATTATTTTCACCGTCCTGGCGCGAAAGCATGGCATAGCGACCGCCGATTTTCCGAGGGAAAAGCGCCATACCCTTGTTTTTTACTGCTCTGCCGTTGAGGGTTTTCACTTTAAATTCGATAAAATCCTTTGTTTCAATCAACTGTGGAAGAATTGTAAAACCGTTATAGGCGGTATAGGTCGCATAATAGGTGACTTCTTGGTTGTCATCGAAAAATTGAACAAAACGAGCATCTTCAATGCCCCTGCTTTCATTTTCCGAAACGGGAAAGATCACCCGTTCGGAGATTGGGTGATCGGCGTGGAAACGCACCTCATAATTGGAATCCGCAAGCCAGCACATGACCTCGAAGGTTCCCTTTTGGCGCTCCACTGAAAAAATGGGGTGGGCACGAAGCGTGCCAATTCTTTCTTTTAATTCATTATAGGTGAAATCTTCCGGCAGCCGGTCAAGAATATGCGCTGTTACCTCATTGCAAACCTCCATTTCGTCGAGCTTCAGACGGAAAAGGTGCCGATCGTAGACCTTATTAAAATGGATGTTCGGCCTTTCGACATAATCGCTGACCGGGTCGAAAATAACCGTATTATGCCGGTCAAGGACCCCGCTTCGAAACACAATAGACGACACATGGCCTTCACCGATTGCCCTCAGGCTCATTATAAAGCGCAAGCTGCCCCTTTTCAGATGGCTCTGATCAGGGTGTTGGACAATGGAAGGGTTGAAAAGGGCCGCCGATTCTATGGAGTACTCCATGGTAAAATAGGCCCCGATGAGAGCCCTTTGAACATCGCTGAGCACTGTATTCCGGGGGAAATACGCTTTTACGGCATTCAGGTTTCGTTCAAAAATATGTTCAATGTTTTCGTGACGTCCTGAAAAGTCGATCATTATTTGAGCAAACAGATTTTCGGCCGATGTTTTGGACAAGCGCATTATCCGCTGAATTATTTTGGATATGCGAAAACTGTCATCGAGAAGATGAGGCCGGGTGATCACCCGTGAAGCATCCCCTACGATCTTAATTGATTTTCTTTTGATTTTCAGCTTTTGACGTTTATCAGGGCGCATGTCATTATGTCCTTGAGGTAGGTTTAAGTTATAAAGCCGGACGGGAAACCGAGAGACAGATCTCCACCAATTCATCAATGACGGCCGTACCGACGCACATGACCGTGTCGGCGCCGCCCCAGTATATTTTTACCGTACCGTCGTCTTCCGGTACGGCCCCGCAGGTAAAAACCACATTGGGTACATAGCCGGTTAACTCCCAGGGATCTTCGGGCTGCAAGATCCACTCATCGCAAACACCGATGATGTGGGCCGGATCATCAAGGTCATGCAGGGCCGCGCCCAGGCGATAGACGGCCCCGGCCATGGTCTTGAAAACACCGTGGTAAATATGAAGCCACCCCTTGGCGGTTCTAAAGGGCGGTGCGCCGGGCCCGATTTTCATTTCATCCCAGTGATAGGACACCGGTTTCATAATCACCCGGGAATCGCCCCAGTGAACCAGGTCGGGAGAATAGGAAATCCAGATGGACCAAGGCGAAATCTCTGAATGGGGCCGGTCCAGGCGCACATACCGATCACCGAACTTTTCGGGGAAAATTACCACGTTGCGTAGATCGGCCTGGGTTATCAGCGCCACACGTTCCACTTTTTCAAAATCACGGGTGCGCGCCAGAGCGATCCTTACACCATGAGGGGAATAGGCGCTGTAGGTCAGCAGGTACTCTCCCTCCACAGGGCAAATTCTGAGGTCTTCGACCCCGAACACCTCGTATTCCGCAAAAATGCCATCCGATGACGGTATCAGAAAGGGTTCGGGATGAACCGTAAATGAAAGGCCATCCTTGCTGTCGGCCCTGCCGATGATGGACCGCCCGTTTCGCAGATGGGACCTGAAAAGCATGATGTAACGATCATCGTGTTTGACAATGCCCGCATTGTGAACGGTAGCCACCGGATACGGCACATCCTCTCTCGTCAAGATGGGATTATTTTTAAAGCGGGTGATGATCGGGGTATGCGTTTTCATCGTGTTCCGTTCTGTAAAATCATTTTATAGACCTCAACGTATTGTTCGACCATACGGTCGACGGTGAAGTACCGTTCAACATGCCGACGACAGGTTGCCCGGTCAATCTCTTTAATCCGTGCAACCGTCTCAACGGCCTCGTCCACGTTATGGACCAGAAAACCATTTTTGCCGTTTTCGATCAGTTCGGGCATGCTGCCCCTGCCAAAGGCGATCACCGGCGTACCGCAGGCCATGGATTCGATAACGGATAGGCCGAAAGGCTCATCAAACTGTATGGGGTGCAACAACGCACAAGCGCTACCCAATAGCCGGTTGCGCTCAACGGGCCCGACACTGCCCACATAAACCACCTTTTCATTGTCTATGTGAGGGGAGACATATCGCTCATAATAAACCTGGTCTTGGATAATGCCCGCCATTATCAGTTTTTTATTAGAGGCCCCTGCGATTTCAATGGCTTGTCGAACGCCCTTGTCCTCGTGAATGCGCCCGAAAAAAAGCAGAACATCGTCAGGGGCCGCCTGGTAATCAAATTGCCTGATATCGATGCCGTGATGGATGGTTTTGATATAATCAAGGTCCGACGATCGGTCGGAATCGCTGATGGAAACATAGAACACTTTTTTGTTGTATTTCTTGTAAACAGGCAGAATTCCGGGTGATGAAAAGCCGTGAATGGTGGTCACCACCGGTGTGGTGGTAAAACCGGCATAGGTCAGCGGCAGGAAATCAAAATTGTTGTGGATAATATCAAACTCGCCGGCATGATCAAACAGCTCGGAGATGTGCAGGCACTCCCACACTTTCGGTATGAGCGAGCTGTCTTCTTCATAACCCCGCGGGCAAACCGCATGCAGCCTGCCGCCGGTCTGCGAATCCGCTGTGGCGAACAAGGTGACCGCATGGCCGCGCGATACCAGACCTTCGGTTATAAGGGATGCCACGTTTTCCCAGGGGCCATAGTGCTGCGGCGGTGTGCGCCAGGCGATGGGCGAGAGCATTGCGATATGCATATCTTTTCCTTTTGGCAATCCGTGTCAATTTGCCTTTTAGCTATTTTTCCCCTTTGTTGCCGGATTGTTGTTTCCCCCTAAATGAAGAACTGTAATTGGATCGGTAAATAATTTTGAGTTCGGTATTAGAATTCTATTTCCTTCACCATCCAGTTCCGTATATCTTAAGTCAATAGAAACCACCTCACCCGCATATCCAGATACCGTTATAGTATTGCCAATCTTAAATGGTTGATACAACAGGATGAGGATGCCGGAAAGGAGATTTGAAATAGTGTCTTTTAAAGCAAAACCCAATGCAAATCCTGTCAACCCTAATCCTGCTACAAGTGCAGACACATTAATACCTAAAGTTCCGAGCGCCGTAATAAAACCAAATATTATGAGTGTTATGCTGCTTGTGCGAGCGAGGAGAGAAGAGAGATGAGTATCAAGTGTGAGCCGCTCACAGCCTTTAGTAATTGCACCTTTGATTAATTTCGAGAGCGCAATAGAAACAATAATAATCGCCACAAATCCACCTACCCGCGGCAACCATAGATTAGTTTCGTCAAGCAGTATTTGTATTATATTTTCCACAAATCAACAGCCTCTGAATGTGATTCACAAAAGTTTTGCTAACGGCTGCTTTAGAATTTCGTCGGCATAAAGCTTCTGCAATGTCATCAGCGAAATCAGCCAGGCCAGGGAGGATTCGGCCCCTTCATTCTGATTGATGCCGTCCGCCATCAATCCATCCCGGCAGCCGCCGGTCTTGGGATCATAAAGCGGCATGTTCAGGTCGTTGTGTCCCAGAAACCAATTAAAACACATGACCGCATTGTCGAACCATAATTTATCCCGTGTGACATTAAAGGCCGCCACGCAAGCTTCAACCATGGTATTGGCCTCGATGGGCTGCTGATCAAATCGGGCTCTGGGTTCATTTTTCCGATACCATCCGTTACTGCCGATGGGGACAAAGTGATGTTCTTCGGTTTGAACGGCAAGCAGCCACTTCAGTGACTTGAGCCCCATATCAATCATGTCGTTGCGTTGCATCCGGTGGCCGGTCAACAACAGGGCATGGGGCAGTTTGCCGTTGGCATAGTTTAGAGCGTTCTCAAGCCAGGGCCAATTGTCTGTTCCATTGTTTTTAAACTGATTGAAAAGCCTGTCGGCAAGAACTTCCCGAATCCTGCGCACGCCACTGTCGCCGGAAAATTTATGCAGATAAGCATTCATGCCCACCAGACAAAAAGCGATGGCACGGGGTGAACGAAAATTCTCCACAGATCTCAAAGCCTTTTTGAAAAGGGTTGTACTCATGGCCAGATGCCCGGGATCGTCAAGAAACGCCACCGCTTTGCCAAGGCACCAAATCGCTCTGCCATGGGCATCTTCGGACCCGACCTCCTCCATCCACTGCCGCGAATAGGTCATGAAATTGCGAAAGCGCCCATCTTTTTCATTATAGGCATACAATAGAAACCCCAGATAATGACCGCAGAGAAAATCAAGGCCCCAGCCGTTCGTGGGCAGGTATTTTTGACCCATTGCCGCAACCAGCAGCGCTCTGGCATTATCATCGGTGCAGTAGCCATGCATGCGATCGGGGATGGTATAGGTGGCATGTTGCAGGATGCCGGTATCATCGGTTAAGGCTTTTAGGTGATCGAGCTTGATCTCCGGAAGCTCGAAACTCGTGATCGCCTTGATGTTTTCAACGTAGGAGTATCTTGGACGGGGGTTTCGGGTGCGGTTTTGCCGGACTTCGCTGAAAACCTGGAGGTATTTTCGGGATACCTCCTTCCAGACTGCCTCGCGACTGAAGGTATAGGCTTTTTTTCTTATGGAGTGCCGTTCTATATCGTTGTCAAGCAGTCTATTAATCTGTTCCGCCATGGTATCGGAATTATTGAAAGGCACAATTAGACCCCGGCCTTCGGCAAGCATCTCGACGGCATACCAGTAGGGTGTGGAAATAACAGCTTTGCCCGCACCCATGGCATAGGCAAGGGTCCCTGAGGTAATCTGGGCTTCTTCCAAATAAGGGGTGACATAGATATCGGCGATGCCTAAAAACTCACACAACTCTTTCAGTTCGACAAAACGATTTTGAAAAATGACATGCTCGCCCATATGGAGTTTGTGCACGAGCTGCTGCAGCATGATACGGTATGCATCTCCATGCGATTCCAAAATATTAGGATGGGTTGCACCCAGAACGATATAAACCACATCCGGGTGCTTCTTAACAACCGCGGGAAGCGCCTCCAATGCATTTTCAATACCCTTATTGGGGGAAAGCAAGCCGAAGGTAAGCAACACTTTTTTGCCTTCCACGCCGAACTTATCTTTGTAGAAGCTTGAATCAATAAACGGCGTATCCGGAATGCCATGATGGATAAAGGTAATTTTATCCCCGGGAACCCCGTAGATGTCTTTGAGAAAATTAACAGCCTTGTGGCTCATCACCACCAGTTTGTCCGACAGATCGGCTAACTTGCACATGACGGCCCGATATTCCGGCTCGGGGTCCTTTAAGACCGTGTGAAGCGTCGTCACCACCGGCATGCGCAGATCGCCCAATAGTCTCAGCAAATGGCTGCCGGCAGCTCCCCCGAAAAGTCCGTATTCATGCTGCACGCAGACAATATCCGTCTGGCTGATATTGAGATATTGAGATGCCACACTATAATCGGATAATTTGTTCTGGTCGATCTCGAAGCGAACTTTATCAGGATAGGCATATCCCTCGGGTATGTCATTCATAGCAACCGCCCAACAGTGAATATCGGGGGCTTCCAAAGACAAGGCCTCGACCAGGTCCGTGGTGAAAGTTGCGATACCGCACTGACGGGGCAAATAGTTGCCGATAACGGCAACCGAGTCGATTCCCTCATAATACTTAATAACAGATGTCATAGCCGCTACCTTTTATTTATCAACTTCCCAAATTGATTTATTTTTATCACTGATGACCTTGCAACCACTTAGGTTGGATGCGGTCATCCTTTTCGGCCGGCACCTGACCGTTTTTCCCACCCGCCATTAATTCATCGATATCTCGCCTGTTCAATGTCTCCTTTTCCATAAGAGCCATCGCTATATTGCCAAGGACATCCAGGTTATCCTTAATGAGCGCCAATGCCTTTTTGTAGGTTTCCACGACAATACCCTTGACCGCCTCATCGATCTTTTGTGCCGTCATCTTGCTGTAATCACTGTGCTGGCCGAACGCCCTTCCCAGAAACACCTGCCCTTCCTTTTTGCCGAAAGCAAGGGGGCCCAGTTCTTCGCTCATACCGTATTCGCAGACCATCTTTCTGGCCAGTTCGGACACTGTCCGAATATCATCTCCCGTCCCTGTTGTCTGAGTGTTGAATATGATCTCTTCCGCAGCCCTTCCCGCCATCAAAATGGAGATCCTGTTCTGCAAGTCATCTTTGGGATATGTGTGCCTTTCCACCATGGGGAGCTGCTGGGTCAAACCGAGGGATCGACCCCGGGGAATGATGGTCACCTTATGAATGGGATCCGCGCCGGGAAGAAGCCTTGCCACAAGGGTATGCCCTGCCTCGTGATAGGCCATCGCTTTTTTCTCCGCTTCGGAGATGATCATGCTTTGCCGCTCGGGTCCCATCATGACCTTATCCTTTGCGGCATCAAAATCGACCATCTCCAACTGATCTTTTCCGCGTCTGGCTGCCATGAGCGCAGCCTCGTTGACCATATTTTCAATATCGGCGCCCGTGAACCCGGGAGTTCCCCTCGCAAGAACCTTGAGATCAACATCATTTCCCAGGGGATTTTTTCTGACATGAACTTTCAGGATGCCAAATCTTCCCATGATGTCGGGAACGGAAACCACCACCTGCCTATCGAATCGACCGGGTCTCAACAGTGCGGGATCCAGCACATCAGGCCGGTTTGTGGCCGCGATCAAAATGACGCCCTCATTGGCTTCAAACCCGTCCATTTCCACCAGCAGCTGATTAAGGGTCTGTTCCTTTTCGTCATGCCCACCGCCCAGACCGGCACCCCTCTGGCGACCCACCGCATCGATCTCATCCACAAATATGATGCAGGGTGCATTCTTCTTGCCCTGCTTGAAAAGATCCCTGACCCTTGAAGCGCCGACACCCACAAACATCTCCACAAAATCCGATCCGCTCATGCTGAAAAAGGGAACATTCGCCACCCCGGCGATGGCCCTTGCCAGCAACGTCTTGCCGGTACCCGGCGGCCCCACCAGGAGAACCCCTTTGGGGATTCTTCCCCCCAACCGGGTGAATTTACCGGGATCCTTGAGAAAATCGACAATTTCCTGTAATTCATCCCTTGCCTCATCAATTCCCGCCACATCTTCGAAGGTGACTTTCTTTAGCGCATCGGACACGAGGCTTGCTTTGTTTTTTCCAAAGGAGAGTAGACTTCCATTGCCCCCCTGCATTCGGCGCATGAAGAATATCCAGACACCGATCATCAAAAGCATCGGTACCCAGGAAAGGATCTCACGAAACCATCCGTTGCCGTTTTCGGGCTTTGCCCATATTTTAACCCCCTTGTCCTTGAGCAGGGTTATCAGTCCCGAATCTTTCGGAGCGAACGTATGGAAAGGTCCCCGGGCGGTTGTTCCTGTGATGTCGCCCCCCTGAAGGGTGACCTGGGTGACGCTTTCGCTCTCAACCATTTTTAAAAAGTCGCTGTAATCAATTGAAGCGCGCTTTCCCGGTTCGTTGAACCCTCGAAACAGCATGAGCAGCATGAACCCGATCATGATCGGTAAAAGAATCTTCTTATTGGATAGGTTCATTTTAGAATTTCTCTCTGTTTGGAGGTCCCCATACCCCTGATGGCCCTGACGACTTTCCACCCTTCCGAATGGGAGACCGTATGGATTTTCATTTCCAGGGGCTTGGCCAAAAGGCTCTTGGTCCCGAGCAAAACACTGAATCCTTCAGACCGGATATGACGTTCCAAGTCTTCTTGGTTTTTCCACTCCTCAATGAGATTGAAAACCGTTTTGTAGTCCATATGGAAGAAAACCTCATAGCTCAGACACCCTTTCTCCTTTACCGCCGTCTCAGTCATGGAGAGCAGCGTCTGCATGACCTCTTTCCGTTTCTGCGGAAGTACATCCATTGTAATCCTGAAAATAATCATAAGGGCATGCTCCTCTTTTTCATAAACAGCATGAAGATGATCTTTGCAAGTTACGTGCCAGGGATGGTTGAGCCCGGGAGGTTAAGGTAGCTGAATCGTCCGAGCTCATTTATGGCCAAAAGATTAGATTCGGCCATCGTCTTACACACCAGAAAAAGAACCATTTACGTGCGTATGTTTATGCTACGAGCACCGTGCCCCGCCTATTAAGTTTCCCGCCAAATTGGAAATTTACGGCAATTTTGCGTGATACTCGAGAGAATCCGAAAGTGGCTGGTCGAGTGCCAATTTTTTCAAGAACTCCCAGTTCTGATTTTTGAAAAAGTTGAACAAAAAGACCTTTCTGTAGAATGCTTTTTGTAATCATATGGCCAAAGTCATTTTTACCATTAAAATCCACCCTGCTGTCTGTTTTTACAGGCGCATTGGGATTCTTAGACCTGCATATTCTCTAAATTAAATTGGGTCTTTATGAATTTCCTACGCCAGCCTGCTTTTGGCATATCTTTTGCTATAATCCCCATGTTTAGTGGAAATAAAATTGTTAGTTTTGCCTGCAGGCCATTTTAGATTTTTCACATCCCGGATATCGTGTCACGGCGGCCTGAGTTTGGAGCAAGAATATCAGAAAAGAAGTATTTGAGAACCATGAAACGAAAGGAAAACCTTATGGACTTTAACAATGCCTCTGAAAAAACTATTTCGGGTCTTGTCATAGCAACTGAATGGGATGATGACGATGATATTACCGATCTTGAAATTTCAACAGATGACGACAGCTACAATGTGGAAAAAAACGCTCTGTGGAAGGAACTGGTTGATCTATCGGACACCCAGGTGGAAATCACCGGCGTGGTTACGGAGGAAGAAGAGGGTAACAAACGGATTTTCGTCACGAGTTATGAACTGCTGAAAGAGATGAAGTCTGACGATGATGAGGTTAAATATGACCACGTATATGAGGAGTGGAGTTATGAAAATGTAGAAGAAGTTGGCTGGGAAAAAACTGATTTCAAATTTTGAATGACAAACATGCACAATAATAACAGATCCAAGCGCTTCTTAGAAAATCATGTCTCGGCGGATTCTTTTTTAGCAACTATTTTGAAGACGAAATTGCTGATTGGAGAAAATACAATGTGGGATCAGACTATTTATTGCATCCAGTGTGACAATCCTTTTACTTTCACAGAGGCCGAACGGTATCGTTTGAATTCCCGTGGATTTGACGCTCCAAGAAGGTGTCCAGACTGCCGAAAACACAAACAAAAATCGGCAAATTCCGAAAACGGACGAACAAAAAGAGGCCGGAAGCAATATGAAAATTGGGAAATTGTGGCAAACGATGAATGAAAACGGAAACAAGCACTCGTCTGCAAATAAACAACGCCGGATCAGTTGAAACAATGCCGCCAAGGCCGATTCATAGCCAACGTGCAGAAGGTTATGACATTGCTCGTTCCCTGGCTTTTTTTGGAATGATTTTGGTGAATTTCTGGGCATTGATGGAGATGGGTGTCTCATGTCTGGAATGGTTGACTTTTATTCTCATTTTGATTCAGGGTCGTGCTGCAGCTGCCTTTGTCATTCTGGCCGGTGTGGGCCTTTCCCTGTTGTCAAAGGGAGTGTTGAATCATGACCCGATTGCCGTCAGAGTGCATCGTTTCAGGATTTGGCGAAGGGCTTTCTTTCTTTTTGCAATGGGAGTTCTGAATGCCATCATTTGCCCGATGGATATTCTTCACTTCTATGCTCTCTATTTTATAGTAGGTGCTGTTCTGGTGTCTTTTTCCAATCCGCGACTTCTCGCGCTCATGGTGACTCCGATTGTGATCTTTGCTCTTCTCATGCTCCTCTTCGATTTTGATCGGAGTATGGAATGGGGAGGGCTTTCCTCAAGAGAATGGGTGAATCCTCTTCGGTTGGCAAGGCATCTTTTTTTTAATGGTCATTATCCATTTTTTCCCTGGACTTCCTTCTTGATCGTAGGTCTGTGGTTGGGCCGGCAGGATCTTTTCAATGTTCGAGTCAGGCGAAAAATATTGCTGGCGGGAATCGTTGGGGTGGCTTTATCGGAACTTCTTTCATGGATCATAGTTTATGTGGCAGAGTCCCATGATTACTTTTTGAATCCGATGCTTTTGTTACTCTGGGTTGCCATTGATCCCTGGGAGCCGATGCCCTTTTTCATGATTTCCGCCTGTGGAACGGCGTTGGTCGCCATAATCTGTCTTGTGATATGGACGGAGAATTTCAAGGGCTCCAGATGGCTCAGGCCATTTGTGGCAGTAGGGCAGACAACACTGACACTCTACATCATCCATATCGTAGTTGGCGAAGCCTGGCTCAGGGCTATGAAATTATGGCACATCGATTCTTCACTCTTTCCCCTTTTGGGAGGCGGCCTTTTTTTTGGATTGTCCTTATGCGGCTGCTACTTTTGGAAAAAGCATTTTGGCAGGGGGCCTCTGGAGTGGGTGATGCGGAGCTTTTTTGATACCTCTTTTTTTCGCCGGACAAAAGCATTTTGAAACATTCGCTTCACATATTTTTAGGCCCATATTAATTTGTTTTGTAGGGCGTCAGAAATGCATGCGAAAGGATAGGAGAACCCTCCGCATGCAATTTTACTCATTAATACATATCTTCATCAAGGGACATTGAAGATGCTTTTTTCTTTTTGGGTTTTTCTGCCACCATGGCTTCCGTGGTCATGAGCAAGCTGGATACAGAGACCGCATTTTGAAGGGCAAACCGCGTCACCTTGGTGGGATCTACGATACCGGATATCATGAGGTCTTCATAGTTCCCCGTTTCAGCGTTAAAACCGAAATTTCCTTTCCCTTCCTTGACCTTCTGAACGATGACTGAAGCCTCATAGCCCGCATTTCCCGCAATCTGCCGAATGGGCTCTTCCAGCGCCCGTTTGATAAGATTAACCCCCAGTTGCTCCTCTCCGTCCAGTCGGGCGTTTTCAAGGGATTTCATGGCTCGAAGGTAGGCCACTCCTCCGCCAGGCACAATACCTTCTTCCACAGCTGCGCGAGTGGCGTTTAAGGCGTCTTCCACCCTGTCCTTTTTCTCTTTCATTTCGATTTCCGTAGCAGCACCTACGTTAATTACGGCCACGCCGCCTATCAGCTTGGCCAGCCTTTCCTGGAGCTTTTCCCGATCATAGTCGCTGGTGGTTTCATCAATCTGGGCGCGAATCTGTTTCACCCGTCCATTGAGGGCTTCCCGATCTCCGCCCCCATCCACAATGGTGGTGTTATCTTTGTTCACGGTGATCCTTTTAGCGGTTCCCAGGTCCTTGATTGTTACGTTTTCAAGCTTTAATCCCAGATCTTCGCTGATGACACGGCCTCCGGTGAGCATGGCAATGTCCTGAAGAATTTCCTTTCGACGGTCTCCGAAACCGGGCGCTTTCACCGCCGCGCATTTCAGTGTACCCCGCAACCTGTTCACCACAAGTGTTGCCAGTGCATCACCCTCAACATCTTCGGCAATGATAAGTAACGGTTTGCCCGTGCGGGCTATTTCTTCGAGTACAGGCAGAAGGTCTTTCATGAGGCTGATCTTTTTTTCGTTCAGGAGAATGTAGGGCTCTTCCAGGTCTGCCTCCATCTTCTCGGGATCCGTCACAAAGTAGGGACTCAGATATCCCCGGTCAAACTGCATACCCTCCACGATTTCGAGGGTGGTTTCCATACCCTTGGCTTCTTCCACGGTAATCACACCTTCCTTGCCCACCTTTTCCATGGCCTCGGCGATGATGTCTCCTATGGTATGATCGTTGTTTGCGGAAATGGTGCCCACCTGAGCGATTTCCAACTTATCTTGGGTCGGTTTAGAAAGATTCTTCAGCTCCACAACCACAAGGTTCAAAGCTTTGTCAATGCCACGTTTCAGGGCCATGGGATTGGTCCCGGAAGTGACCAGTTTGATTCCTTCACGATAGATGGCTTGGGCTAAGATCGTTGCGGTGGTCGTGCCGTCTCCCGCTGAATCGGACGTTTTGGAAGCCACCTCCTTAACCATTTGGGCGCCCATATTTTCGAATTTGTCAGTCAGTTCAATTTCTTTGGCTACCGTCACCCCATCTTTGGTGATCTTAGGCGCTCCCCAGGATTTTTCAATAAGGACATTACGTCCTTTGGGGCCCAGTGTTACTTTAACCGCATCCGCTAGAGTGTTCACACCTTTAAGCATGCGTTCTCTGGCCGTTGCGCCGTATTTGATCTCTTTTGCTGCCATGGATTGATCCTCCCTTGTTAGCTCGATAAAATAGCCAGGATGTCATCTTCTTTCAGAATTAGATGCTCTATCCCATGTATTTTGATTTCTGCTCCGGAATACTTGTTGAAAAGGATTTTATCGTCCTTTTTCATCGCCAACGGAACTCGCTTTCCGGAATCATCCAGTTTGCCGGGGCCTACCGCCACAACCCTTCCTTCCTGAGGCTTTTCTTTGGCGGTGTCGGGAATGATGATTCCCCCGCTGGTTTTCCCCTCGGCATCAATTCGAATGGCAAGCACGCGATCGCGCAATGGTTTGATATTCATCAGTTTGCCTCCTTTTCTGCTTCATTGTTTAACGCTTGGTATCGCTACGCCTCTTATAAGGGCCTGAAAAGCTTTTCCCCAAGGCCTTGATCCGCTATAAATGCAAATACCGCGCCATGCTTTTAAACCATTAATATTCATTCCTTTTTTAAGAAGTGTGCATCCTGGAAGTGAAAAATCGGAACCTGGATTTCTTTTTTTTTGGAGAAAGCGATCTGGAAGTTCTCTTTTAGAAACCTTCTTCAGCCGTGAGTTTTTTTGAAAACAGTTTTTTTCCGATAATGAAGGATTAATGATTCTCTATCCATGCCATGAAAGGCTAGATATGGTTCGAAAGGTAAACGCATAAAAATATTTTTGGCACAAATATCGCAAGAAGAACAAGAAAATCATTACTCAAACAATGGCCATGGAATTCTACAGCAATGTCAGTAAACGAGAAAAATGGAAATACGTGATGGGGCACCCGTCAAACAGCAGAAAGACAAGCGTTAAAGGGATTCTACTGCCCTCGGAATGGGATGAAAACGGGGATGTCCTTTCTCTCACTTTGTTTACTCATGACGAAGATGAATATCGGGTGAAAGGACAGGAACTTTTTCCAGAGTTACTTCATGTTTTGCGTCACGAACTCGTGATTGAAGGATATTTTAAGTTGGAAAAAGGCAGAAAAATTATACAAATAACGGACTTTAGCCGCTTTGTAAGCCTTTGATTTCAGATCCGGCGGCAAGAGGTTGGAAAGAGGGTATGTCTAAAAAAAAGAATAACGTGATATCGAGTCTCAACCTACTGGATGGAGCGAGCGCCCAGGCACCTATTATCGCGCCGGAACTGGGAATGCAGAAACACCTGGCGGCGGATCCCCATCAGCCGCTTGAAACGAGACTGGAAGCCTACGAAGACATTGTGGAATCGGAAGTGGGGGATACCAGCCTGACAAGGTCCCGGAATATCGAACGTGATGTGGGGCTGAGACAGATTTATCTTAAATTCGAGGGGGGCAACCCAACAGGAGCGCAGAAAGACCGCATTGCCTTTGCCCAGGCCATGGATGCTTTGAGACGCGGATTTGACGCAATATGCGTTGCTACCTGCGGGAATTACGGCGCTGCCATGGCCATTGCTTCGTCCATGGCGGGCCTGCGGTGCATTGCCTATATTCCGGAAGGATATCACACGCGGCGAACCCGTGAGATGATGAATTTTGGGTCAGAAATCGTGCGTGTTCCCGGAAACTACGAAGATGCGGTAATGGCATCCCGGGCAAGGTCCGACGCAGATGAAATTTATGACGCAAATCCAGGGGGTGCCAACACGGCCATTCAACTGAAGGCATATGGGGAAATTGCATACGAAATCTACGATGAACTCCGAGACGCGCCTGCAGTGGTGGCGGTACCGGTATCCAACGGCACCACCCTTGCCGGTATCTACAGGGGGTTTTTGAGCCTTTACCGGCGTGGGAAGACCTCCCGAATTCCCCGCATGGTAGCGGGTTCTTCCCACAATAAAAATCCGATCATTCGAGCCTTTGTAAAAAATACACCCTCTTGCGAGGATCTGCCCTCCCATCGAATTCGAGAAACCCTCATCAACGAACCGCTCATCAATTGGCATGCCATCGATGGCGATCATGCCCTTGAGGCCATTCGCAACACCCACGGCTGGGCATCCAATGCAAGCGACCGCAACATGAGCAAATATGCGCGCATGATTCGCGAAAAAGAAGGACTCAATGCCCTTCCGGCTTCAACGGCCGGTTTGATTGCCCTTCTGGAACAACATGGAAAAGCCCCCCTGCCGGGAGACCGGTATGTGGTTATTCTCACCGGGAGAAACCAATGAAGAAAAGCTTTGATGGAAATGCCATTGTCTACTGTGAAGGTGCCTTTGGAACACCCTATGGAAAAACCGCCCACGGCCTCGTCCGACGATCCGGCCGTTACCACATTCTTTCGGTGGTGGATTCCCATTACGGGGGGGCGGATGCGGGCGTTGTCCTGGACGGAAAAAACAACCGCATTCCCATTCACAAAAGCCTGAGTGATGCACTCGAGGCTACGGAGAACGGATCCCGTCCCGCCACACACCTGGTCATCGGCCTGGCGACGGACGGGGGACGTCTTCCGCCATACGCCCGAAAAGATGTACTGCAAGCCATCACAATGGGGTTAAATGTCGATTCGGGCCTGCATGATTTTCTTTCTGAAGATGATGAAATGAAAGGGCTGGCGAAAAAATCGGGGGTATGGCTCCGGGATGTTCGAAAACCCCCGGAGAGAAAGGATCTTCACTTTTTCAGCGGAAAGATCGAAGATGTCTCCTGCCTGAGTATCGCAGTTCTGGGAACCGATTCCGCCATTGGAAAGCGCACCACGGCCTGGATTCTGGCCGATGCCCTGCAGTCGGCGGGATATAGCGCTGAACTCATCGGAACGGGCCAGACCGCCTGGATGCAGGGTGTTCGGTACGGGATTATTCTGGATTCCCTGGTGAATGATTTCGTATCCGGCGAGATCGAGCATGCGGTATGGCGTGCCTGGCAGGAAGTACGTCCCGATGTGATGCTTCTGGAAGGTCAGGGGAGTCTCATGAATCCCGCCTATCCCGGCGGTTTCGAACTTCTTGCGGCCGGGCGGCCGGATGTGGTGGTGCTCCAGCATGCACCGGGAAGGCATGACTACGATGGATTTCCCGGTTACCCCATTCAGCCCCTGGAAAAGCAGATCCAGGTCATTGAACTGCTGTCGGAAAAACCGGTGGTGGCAATCACCTTGAACCACGAAGGGCTGACCCCCGGGGACACCCCCGCATGTTGTGACGACATTAACCGAAAAACCGGCGTTCCCGCCTTTGACGTGCTTCGAAACGGGGCCGGGGAACTGGTGAAAATTCTGGAACCCCTTATCAAATTGTAGGGTGCGAGGAAAGCATTGGCCGAAGAAAAAAAAGACCGGACGAAGGGAACTGAAAAGGAATCTCTTGAGGTGTTACGTGTCATAGAACGGCTGGAAATAGGGCCGGTTCAACTGGAAAAGCGCCGTTTATCTGCACCATACCGGATCACCATAAATGGTGAAACCCACCAAACAGAATTGATTTACAAGTTTGAAGAAGATGTGTTTGACCCAGGAGCTGAGGCTGCTCAAAATCTGGCCGACATGATGGCGGCGCAGGTGGCCCTGAATTATGGGCTGTTCTGTGAAGAAATTGTTTTTGTGGGGCGGTTTGACAAACACGATCAGCGGTTCATTCTGGATATGGCCCGAAATACGGCCCGTGAGATCTACGTCAAGAAGTTTCTGGAACCCAATCCTTTCCTGAGAGGTGCGGCGGCGGAACTCCCCACGGTCAAAAGAGAAAGTTACCTCACGGCGAAACTTTTGTTCCAGGGAAATAATCCCCCCGCAAAAGAGTCTTCCCATGCGCCATGGGAAAAGCGGGACGGGGAAGCATCCCGTTACGCGGTTCTTTCCAGCGGGGGAAAAGACAGCCTGCTGAGCTTTGGTCTTTTGAACGAGATGGGTATGGAGGTGCACCCTGTTTTCGTTAACGAATCGGGAAGGCACTGGTTCACGGCCCTGAATGCCTACCGCTATTTCAAGGACAATATCTCCCGTACGTCCCGGGTCTGGACCAATTCGGACCGGATTTTTAACTGGATGCTGCGGCACCTCCCCTTTATCCGAAAAGATTTTGCCCAGGTCCGTTCCGATGAGTATCCCATTCGCTTGTGGACCGTTGCGGTGTTTATTTTCGGCGCTTTGCCCCTGTTGCTGAAAAGGGGCGTGGGGCGGTTGGTGATTGGGGATGAGTTCGACACCACCCATCGTTTGTCACACAAAGGCATCACGCACTATGACGGACTCTTTGATCAGAGCCGGTATTTCGATAACGCCCTGACCCGGTATTTTTATCGAAAACAATGGGGTATCAGCCAGTTTTCCATCCTGAGGCCCATGTCGGAGCTCCTCATTGAAAACATCCTGGCCCAGCGTTACCCGGAATTGCAGCGGCACCAGGTTTCCTGTCACGCCGCACACAAGGAGGGTGAAAGGATAAAGCCCTGCGGACGGTGCGAAAAGTGCATGCGCATTGTGGCAATGCTGTCCGCCATGGACGCCGATCCCACCCTGTGCGGGTACACCCCTGAGCAGGTGGACCGCTGTTTTTCCCAGATGGTGGGAAAAGGTATCCATCAGGAAGGGGAAGGCATACGACATCTCGCCTTTCTGCTGCACCGAAAAGGAGTTTTGCCGGAAGCCAGGATGGGCAAGGTGCGTGGGTCGGAGCAGTCACAAGTGATGAAACTTCGTTTCGAAGCGGAAAAATCCCCTCTTGACGGCATTCCCCTGGAAATTCGGGAGCCCCTTTACCGAATCTGTATGGAACATGCCCAAGGCGCTGTGAAGCGGAGCGGTCGTACCTGGGGGGAAATAGATCCGTGGACAGATCCGGCCATGGGGCGGCCTTACCCCTTTGAACACCCCGCACCGGTGCCGTTTCACAGGGAAAAACGTGCGGGTCAGGGGAAAGAAAAAATACGGGATTATCTCCTGGGCGAACTCACATGGCCTGAGGTGAAACGCCGGTTTCAGGAGGTGGATGTGGCACTCCTGCCGGTGGGCGCCATTGAACAGCACGGCCCTCATCTGCCCCTGGACTGCGATGCCTTTGATGCGGATTATCTGGCAAAAGCCGTGGCCGAGCGATGCAGGGCGCCCAGACCCCTGGTGCTTCCCCTGGTCTCCTACGGCGTTTCCTATCATCACGAGGACTTCAGCGGTACCCTCAGCGTCAATCCGGAAACCCTCTCCCAGATGGTGTACGATATCGGCATGAGCGCCGTGAAGCACGGCATCACCAAACTGGTGATCGTCAACGGACACGGCGGAAACGGTCCGGCCCTCCATTTTGCGGCCCAGATGATCAACCGGGACGCCCATATATTCACCTGTGTGGACACGGGTGAGAGCAGCGATCCGGATATCTATGGCATGGCCGATACGCCCAACGACGTTCATGCGGGTGAAATCGAAACCAGCACCAGTCTGGCCACTCGTCCCCACATGGTGCGATCCAATAAAATCAAAAAATTCGTACCCCGCTTCTCAAACCGTTATCTGGATTTCACCTCAAAACGGAGTGTTGGGTGGTATGCCCATACCTCAAAAATTTCCCCGTCGGGGGTCATGGGTGACCCCACCCTGGGAAGTCGTGAAAAAGGTGAGCGTATGTGGAAGGTCATGATTGAAAACCTTGCGGCCTTTGTGGAAGAACTGCAGCGATTGAGCCTGGATGAAATCTACCAGAAGAGGTGCTAGCGCCCATGAAAATCGTGCGGATCGAAGCATCTCCGGTCACCCTTCGGATGAATGAACCCTATGTCATTGCCTATGAAACCGTTTCAGAAACCACCAACCTTTTTCTGCGCCTGGAAACCTCTAGCGGTATTAACGGGTATGGATGTGCGGCTCCCGATGAACCGGTGACCGGAGAAACAGCGGATATATTGCTGCAGGCCGTTGAATCGGTGGTGAGTCCTCTGCTGAAGGGCGCTGATCCCCTGAGGCGTACACGTTTGATGCAGAAGCTCAGAATCCAACTGAAGAACCGTCCGTCCCTTCTGGCTTCCATCAATATGGCACTCCTGGACATTCTTGGAAAGGCCTGCGGACTTCCCCTTTGGAAGATTCTGGGCGGTTTCCGGGATCGAATGAAAACCAGCGTCACCATCGGTATTCTCCCAGAGAAAGAGACCCTTGAACGGGCACTTTACTGGAAGGCCCAGGGCTTTCGCGCATTGAAGCTCAAAGGGGGACTCAATGTGGATTCAGACATCGCCCGGTTGCTCCGCATTAGGGAAGTCGTGGGAAAATCAATGGAGTTGCGTTTTGATGCCAACCAGGGATTTACCGTTGAAGAATCGTTGCGGTTTGTCCATGAAACACGAAAAGCGAAATTGGAACTGATTGAACAACCAACCCCCCGAGCGGCGCCCGAGCTTTTGAAACGCGTCACGCGGAAAGCCGCAATCCCGGTGATGGCCGATGAAAGCCTAATGACCCTGCGAGATGCCTTTCGCATCGCGCGGGGGGACCTGGCTGATATGGTTAATATCAAGCTCATGAAAGTGGGCGGCATTGACGAAGCCCTTCAGATCAATGCGGTTGCAAAGGCTGCAGGCCTTGAGGCCATGGTGGGTTGCATGGACGAGTCGGCCCTTGCCATTGCCGCCGGTCTTCATTTCGCACTGGCATGCCCCAATGTGCTCTACGCGGACCTGGACGGTCACCTTGATCTGAAAAATGATCCCGCTGCAGGCGCCGTCATTCTTCGCAAGGGCACCCTTTTTCCCACGGGAAAGCCCGGATTGGGGTTTACGCCTGGAATGGAAAATTTTCCTTTTTGATGCCGTTGTGTTGGTGTCAAGGGGACTCAAGAGGATACCTGAAAACGAGTAGTTTTTAGGAGATTCATGAGCATATCGATGACCTGTAGTCCTTTACCCTTTTGCAGCTTAACTAAACGTTCGCTGAAGGCAAACAAATAAGGTGGTGGCAGAATGAAAAAACCAGTGGACCAAACCAACGAAATATTCGACTCTCTTGCTGGAACTGAAATTTCAAAAGATTTTTCAAAGGAAATTGCCAGCAACGCATTAAGCATTGTTGTTGATGCAATTAATTCTAGTATTGGAGGTTTAATTATTACAAATATGGAAGGATATATTCGTTTTGCAAACCCATCTTTTTGCAAAATGTTTGACTATTCATTTGCCAACATAATTGGAAAAAATTCGGCCGAATTATTTTCTACGAAAGAAGTAAGAAAAATTTCTGATGTTATCGCTATAATCGACATCAGAAACGACGATACTGAAGAATTTGTAGTACAAACTAAAGACGGTTGCAATTTCATTGTTGAGGTTTCTGCTTCAAATGTCACATCCACTTCAGATGAAATTGTTGGGAGAATGGCATCTTTTGTTGATATTACAAAACATAAAGAGGTCGAGGCTGACCGAGAAAAACTTATCCAAAAGCTGCAAGATGCTCTTGATAAAATAAAAGTTTTGAGAGGCTTCCTTCCTATATGCGCATCCTGTAAAAAAATTCGGGACGACAAGGGATATTGGAACCAAATAGAGAGTTATATAAGCGATCATTCAGAAGTAGAATTCAGCCATAGCATATGCCCTGAATGCGCCAGAAGACTCTACCCTGAATTCAAAAAATAGATAGCACCGAACAATTGCATTCACCAGACGGCAAGAAGCGTGGCGGCGCTGATGCGGCAAGTTCATTGGCGCCACTGGTGATAAAAACGTTATTCAAATCAAGATATTTCCAGCGGCATTGGATCTTGATGAATCTGTGTTTACTGGTATATCACGACCAGCGCAAATATTGCCATAAAAGTTCATTAGGTCAGCTTGACAGAATCCTGAAAGCTTGCCACGCAGCACAATGTGTTGTAGCCACCCAGATGATTTGTTGATGTTAATTGTATGGTTTATTAACCACATCTTTGTCTTTTGAAAAATTCACCACCCTATCTTCCTGCGCATATTTATTTTTTGCATATCCTATGTCCACAACCGGTGCGAATTTTTAAAATTTGACGGAAAAAGGGCCGGAAATTTTGCTGACCACGATAGATCAAGAATCTGACATAACTTGACAATATTCAAGCATTTGGCGGGTCAAAAACCGTGTGATATACTTGAGCTGGGGACATCGAGTAAAACTGAGATAATGTTTTTTTATCTCACTCTGCAAATTATTTTCCTTTCTTCATCATAGCTAAAATATTGGGGATTTCTTAACAAGAGCTTCAGAACAATGGGCAGTAAGAAAAGCCTCAACCCGTTCCAGCTTGTCTGGGTTTGGATGGCTGCCCTTTGATTCCCATCTTGCGACAGTGCATTCATTTACGCCAAGTTTTTGAGCGAGATCCTTGATAGTCATGAAATTTTGCATTCTGGTAGCTCTGAGTTTTTCACCGAAGGATTTCGGGTCAGAAGGGTAGGTGGGGTTTTCGGAAAAGCACAGCCCCCATATCTTTTTCCGGGGGATTGGTTCAGGCTGGTGTGTATCTATAAATTCGACAATGGGTCTGAGGTATTTTATTTTTGGCTGAGTGCCTTGGCATTCCCAATTGACGATGGAACCTTCAAATGCACCGATACTCTTCTGAAGCTCTTTAATTTCGAGACCTTGATCTAGTCTGGTTTTTCTGAGCAGATCGCCAAGAGTTTCTATCTTTTCCGGATAGTCATCAATAAAGATTTCCTTTGGAATTTCAACGGTTAAATGGTATATATACTCGCATGGTGAATCTTGACAAAAGTATAGGTTCTGTCCCGCACGGCTGTCCGTGCGGTTTCCTGGGCGATACCAAAAGAGAATGCACCTGCTCGCCGCTTCAGATTCAGCGTTATCGCGCCAAGATATCCGGGCCACTATTGGATCGGATCGACATTCACCTTGAGGTACCGGCCGTGCTCTACAGGGAGCTTTCAGGAATTTCAGAAGGGGAGTCTTCCCATCTTATCCTGGAAAGGGTCGTGAGGGCCAGGGAAATTCAGGAGGAGCGATTTGCCCGTACCATTGCGGATCTGGAAGGGGAGTAAAGAATTGCGGGCGGCCCATGTGGGAGAAGCCATTCAGTACCGAACACTGGATCGGAAGATGGTGACATAAGAAGCGGCGGTGTTTTGTTGGGGTAGAGAAACCGGATGTCTGGATATCCGGAGGCAACTGCATGAAAGACATTATTCGAATGGGTGAAAGCTCGGTCCTCGATTTCAAGACAAAAGAAGTCCACAACGACAGCATCGAAAAAGAGGTGGCGGCTTTTTCCCTTCTTTGCCAACTGCATAACCTCAGTGCTGATAACTGACAACTGCCTCCTACAACTTCATCTTTGGGTTGCGGGTATCCCGCCTTAGGAACGTGGCCGCAATAACTTCCCCAACCATGCATCATAGCTTCAGACCATCTTCGCCCGATCTGAAATAACAAAAACATTGAAATAGCCTGCTATTCCTTCAGCTTTTGTGATTCCAGATCGAACAAATCTGGCCCAAATCTATGCGCCTTCTTGTGAAAGCTATTACGGCCACGTTCCTTAGGAAGAAAAAGCATTGCATCAGGAACGGTACCCATTTTGGGGTCAAAAAAGACGATATAAGGCCTGAAAACGCCTATTTCGGGGACGTTAATTTCTAATAATCAATAATTTGGCGTGGCCCGACCCGCCATCCCGCCATCTCAATTCCGGAATACCTTCATCATAATGGACCGACCAAGGTTTGTTTTGATTTATGAGAGATGAGAAAGCAATGATCGAAGATCAAATAATCAATGACCCAGGCCGCGTTTCCGGTAATTTAAAGAGCATCCTGACGGATATCTTTCATTTTCATGCTTTCAGACCCCATCAACAGAAGGTCTGCGAATCCGTTATAGAAGGGAAGGATCTCCTGCTGGTTATGCCCACGGGGGCCGGGAAATCCCTCTGCTACCAGCTTCCGGGCATCGCCCGAAAGGGCGTCACGCTGGTGATCAGCCCCCTCATCGCCCTGATGGAGGATCAAACCGCAGGCCTCAAGCAAAAGGGCTTTAGAGCGGACCGCATTCACTCCGGGCTCACCCGCCTGAAGTCCCGGCAAATCTGCAGGGAATATCTGGACGGTAAGCTTGATTTTTTCTTTATGGCACCCGAGCGGCTGGCGGTCCCCGGTTTTCCCGAGATGTTGGCCAAAGGGAAACCCTCCCTGGTGGCCATCGATGAGGCCCACTGCATAAGCCAATGGGGCCATGATTTCCGGCCTGACTATCGGCTGCTGGGGGAAAGGCTTCCGCTCCTGCGTCCCGCGCCTTTTATCGCCATGACGGCCACGGCAACCCCCAGGGTCCAGACGGATATTGTACGGCAATTGCGCATGGACCGACCGGAGCTGCGTATCCACGGTTTCAGGCGGACCAATATCGCCATTGAACTGGTTGAAATTCCACCGGCGGATCGAACCCGAAAAGTGATTGAAATTCTAAAAGCAGATGAACACAGGCCCGCCATTATCTATGCACCTACCCGACAGAAAACCGAAAATCTGGCGAAGGAGCTTTCCCACAACTTTAAAGCGGCTCCCTACCATGCGGGTCTGGCGCCGGAAATTCGAGACGGGGTTCAGGCGGCCTTTCTTTCGGAAAAGATGGAGATCATCGTGGCCACCATCGCCTTTGGCATGGGAATCGACAAACCGAATATCCGCACTGTGATCCACACGGCCCTGCCCGGAAGCCTCGAAGGATACTACCAGGAAATCGGCCGCGCGGGGAGAGACGGCAAACCTTCCCGGGCCGTCCTTCTCCACGCCTATGGAGACCGTCGCGTACACCAGTTCTTTCACGAAAAAAACTATCCCCATGAAAAAATCCTGGACAGGATTTACAAACGGCTCAAGAAGGAAAGAATACCATTGGAAAACCTGGCTGAAGCATTGAATCTAGAGGAAGAGGAATTCGATACGGCCCTTGAAAAGCTGAGAATTCACGGAGGGGCGAGGGCGGAACCGGATAAAACCGTGCGCCGGGGTCATGACCACTGGCTTTCCCAATACCGGGCACAGAGAGACCACCGACTCAGCCAGCTTGAGGAAATCTCCCGTTTTGCCGGTTCTTCTTCATGCCGCATGCTCCACCTGATTCAGCATTTCGGGGATTGTGAAGACGACGGTCATCCCTGCGGCATCTGCGATTTCTGCGCCCCTGAAAATGCCATCGGAGTTTTCCATCGCAACCCCGATAAACAGGAAGAAAAGATCATATGGCGGACAATGTCCAAACTGAAACAGTTGGGCAGTCTCAGTACGGGAAAACTTTTTAAGGCGGCATGCCCCGATGCCGCCATTTCCCGGTCGGATTTTGAAAGCCTGCTCAGGGCCCTTGCCGGGGCATTACTGATCACGCTGCGGGAAGACGCCTTTGAAAAAAACGGAAAACGGATCCATTACAGGAGGGCCGAGATAACCGGAAAGGGAAAATCCTTTCGATTCGAGGTCTGCAAATCTTTGCGACTGTCGTCGCTGAAAAGCGATCGCAGGACAACGAGAAGGAAAGCATTGGTTCGCAGGAAAAAAGGGGGAGAATGAACATTTCAGTGGTTCAATGCAGAGCGTGGGAACGAGCGTGAGCAGCGAGCCCACAATGAGAATTGTTGGAAATACGTCCAAGATGTCGCATATCAATTTGACCGGAAGAATTTCCTCGGAACCCCGCTGGATCGGAAGATGAAGGGATAAGAAGAGGTTCCTGTTTCCTGAAGATGACTTTAAAGAAGAAAGAGGCTTCCCCTTTCCTTGCAGTGTTCAAGGAATTCCTTGAAGCAGGCGTTGTTCCCGAGGCCTTTTTCCCGGTTTGGAATGGCTGAGAAAAAAAACCTGCTGCCGATCACGATGAGTTTTTTTCTCGCCCTGGTTACGACCACGTTGAAGCGATTGGGATTGTTCAGAAACCTGGATATTACATGGTCCCGATCCGATGCGGTGAATCCGAAAATAATCACGTCCCTTTCCGCGCCTTGAACCCGCTCCACCGTATCAATCAGGGGAAGTTCATGGTTTGTCCCCTCAAGCAGGCCGGAAAGGCGGGCGGAGATTAGGTTGTTTTGGGCGCGATGGGGGGAGATGAGGGCTATCTGCTCCGGCTGAATGGCGAAATGAGTGATCATTCGGCAGGCGATTCGGGAGATGATGTGGGCTTCCTGTTCGCATTCTTGATGGTGCCGGCGATGATCCATGATCGCGAGAGTTATGGGTCGATTTGGGTCGATCAGTTGGTCTATCCGGTTATCGGAAATTTCCCCTTTCAACGTAAGTCTCGATCCGGCGTTTTCAGGGGCGGGCTGAAGGGCGCCGTCGTACCAGGTGCGGCTCGGGAACCGGCAGAGTTCGCGGTTCATTCGGTAGGTGATATCCAGGCGGACGTGATTTTCGGCATTGCCATGTCGAGAGAGATGCTCAAGAATTGATTTTCGAACGTCCAACGGTTTTTGGTCCGGCGAAAGGGGCTCTGTACCTTCCCTTTCATCGTGCCCCAGAACAATGGGGGGCAACTGCTTAACGTCCCCCAGAAGAAGATAATTCCCCTTTCCATAGGCCAGCGTAAGCGCAGCCTGGGGAACCAGCATCTGGGAGGCCTCATCCAATGCCATCCAGTCGAAATACGGGGGGAAATGGCCGTTTCGGCTGTCAAAAAGGTTGTAGAGTCCGTATCCGGTAGCGCCGAGGATCAGGTATCGGCGGCGGAAAACATCATCAGGGTCATTGGACGTTTCAACACTGAAATGATCATTCTCCTTTGCGGGTTCATTGGGTTTTCCCCACTTGATCAATGGAGCGGGAAAGCCTTTCAGGTTGAACTGTTTTAGCAATCGCGAGACCTTTTCAAGGGCATTGTCGATGGCCTGGTGGGTCAGGGCGCTTAGCGCGATGCGCAAGGGTTTCCCCGATTCATGGGCTTGAAGGACCAGTGCAATCAGCATCCAGCCCAGGAGATGGGTTTTGCCGGTTCCGGGAGGACCGTCAATGAGACTCAATTGGTAGGAGAAAGGGAGTTCCATGGCGCGCTTCTGAGCGGCATTGAGTCCGATGATGGAACTGTTCTGCGCGAGCCACTTTCGTATCCAGAACGATGAATTTTGATGTTGCGTGCGGGGGCGGTTGTCCCGCAATATTCGTGAAAATGGATGCTCATCCCGGCTCAGCACGGTTTTGACCGCGTGGAGCAGTTTGGGGGTGGTCCAGTCTTCCGCGTCCTCTTCCAGGGAATAATAAATGCGTCGGTTTAAGGCCAGATGTCCCTGCCGGGAGCCGACGGACAGGATTTGTGCTGTTGGCTTGAAGCGGTTCAGGATAACGGAAAACCCGTCTTGAAGGTCACGTATCCCTTGTGGCGCCAGTTTCAAAAAATCCCCTTCCCGGAATTTGGATGTGCCATTGTTATGGATTACGGAAAAGTTGTAACGGAACTTTCCTTCATGATCCAGTTCTTTTCCCATAAAACGAAGCGGTCCCATGGCCCGGAAGCGCTCCACCCGCTCCTCCAGAGAATATTCCTGCAGCGACAGAATATCTTCCTGTTTTAAACGCTGTTCTTCTTTCACGAATTGGATATAAACTTCGGATGGATCTTCTTTTTCCGGCCCTGTTTTCCACCCCTCCTGTTGTCGGCTGCTGATCAGGTGCTCCATGAGCCATTTTCTTAAGTGGTCGCAAAATAACAGGGCTTCTTTTAATTCGACATCATGTGGGTCCCCGTGAAACAAACTGAGAGGCCTTTTCAGGGCAGGCGCCAAACCCAGAATATGATGCAGAGAATACAGGGTAAGTTCTCCGGGGATGGGAAGCGTGAAATGGTTTCTGAAACCCTGGCGAAGATCCGTCCAGTGGTTTTGAATCATGTTCGCGATTAATTCATATTCTGCCGGCTCTCCCATTTTCCGCGCCCATTCAAGAAGCAGGGACGAGGTTCTGCCGCCAAAGGAAAACAGATGCGGCCCCTTGCCGTTTTCCTTCGCCTGCTTCCAGATGATAAAAAAAGCATTTGCGAAATCATGCCATGCCGATTCCTTGTTGTTGCCGCCCGTTTTCATTTCCCAGGTGTGAACCGCCGATACATTGCCATCCACAACGCGAAGGCCCAGGATTGAGTTATGAGGCAGCGGCCCGGAGGTTATAAGGAGAATTACCGATACTGAAATGTTGGCCGGAAAAAGTCGCGTAATCTTGTTGTTCAGCAAAATATGATGATTTGAGAGGGCGTTTATTTTGGCTTTTAGTTGATCTTGCGTGTGGGGCGGCATGGAAACCGGTTCGATTTTCGAGGCCTCCAGCCACTGTTTGGTCTGGTCCATGCTTTTGAGGTCCAGCGCTTTTAGTTGGTCCAGTTGTCCGGGCGTCAAGTTCGGCAGAAACTGGATGTCTTCCCGGTTCAGGGCTTCCTGATAGCAGAAGTTAAACCATTGGCAATAAGTGCAATGGCTTTTTAGCTGAAACCCTGCTCCTTTGGCATTTTTTGAGATGATCGTATCCAGATTTTGAATCAATGCCGGGAAGGTCGCCAGATACGGATGTAAATCAAATTCGTGTTCCACCATTATATCCGTATTTTTTTGAGCGGGCAATACCAGAAAGCCTGCGTTTGAGAGGACAACAGTTGCGTTTAGCTTCCGCGATGCGATCATTTTTCTGAGCAGAAAGGCGTAGAAGGCCGTTTGCCATTTGTGGTGTAAGCGGGGGGCAGGGCTGTTCTTGATTTCTCCCACAGTGAGCATCAAAGTGTCTTTTTCCCGGGAAATTCGAATAAGATCCGGTATCCCGATGCCGTCTACGTCCTGGAACAGGGCATGCTTACTGAGTACGCCTTGAGAAATGTAAAGGGGGCCGGTGCTTTCCCCGACCGGCATTTGCAGTAATTTCTTTAGACCTGCAATCGTTTCCTGATGCCGAAGTTCCAAGGGTTTGAAGTTTCCATGGACGTCCTTTTCGGATATGCGGACCATGGCGGCGCCATTGTCCTGTAAATGGGCTATGACGGTTTCTTCAAATTGACGGCCTTTGTGAATACGGTCATCTGTCGCTTTCTTGTCAAGCGGGGGAGGGGAGGGCGGCTGATGATGAACCGGCACAAAATGAAGACGCAGGAAGCGTTCGCACTGAAGATGCCTGAAATACCCCGCCAGAATGCCGCCGGTGAGCGGGCGGTTTGCGTGGGCTGCGCAATTGAGGGAAACTTCCGGCATGAATTTCAGACGTTCTTTTTCCAGATCAAGAAGCGGTTGGCCTTTTGCCGGTATTTCCACAGGGCCGGGGGTCTCTTGCTTATCATTATCGTGCCCCCGTTCAAGAAAATCCAGGTTGCCCGAGAGAATTTCGGATGATTTTTGACGATAACGCAAAAAGGTGGCCATCACGCGTTCATCAAAGAGAAAATCCGCCATTTCCGCCATATGCAGTTCTTTTGGCAGGATACTGCAGAACCGGTTTAAGGGGAACGAAGCTTTAAGCAGTTTGAAATTCCGTTCGGTCCATGAAACAAGGTCGTCTTTCACCAGGGGCAGGGGAAGTTTGCTGAAATCAACCCAGTGTGAACAATCCACGCCCACGGCGTCGGAAGCCACAAACACATCTTCTTCCCGGGTTTCACGCAGGCGGTTCCGGATGGTCCAGCGTAGGATGAGATTGCCCACCGACCCGATGTAAGTCAGGTACCGATAAAAGCCGTTCGGGTTTAAAATGATTTCAATGCCGTTTTTGAGCACAACGGCGGTTTGAATTTTTTCCCGCTCCCTTTCAAGCAGCGCACGGGTTCGCGAAAAGAGCCCTTTTTCATCATGTTCCGAATTTTTGAGCACTTCCCGAACGGATTGGGCCACCTCGTATGAAACCTGTTGCCCGGGTCCGAGCCAGAATATTTCCTTGCTGTCCGTACGGGTCGACGGGACGGCCAGAACCCGCCCGGCGCCTTTGGCATGGATGATTTCGGCGATACAAAGCCTTTTGCCGGCCAGGTTGACCCGGTCTCCCGGCTCCAGTTGGTCCACGACCGCCCGCGGAATGTCGGCGATGGTCTTCTTGCTCAACTCCAGGGCATAATTTTCTTCGGCCGGCGGGAAATTGCTCCATATACCGTATTCAAAAAGGCAGTTATAGTACTGCCATCCGCCCTGGAACAGGCCGTTAACGGATCCCTTGGACAGCCAGCCCGTTTTTTCCATCGTTTTGAAAATATCATCCAGATCCCGGCTCTCTTCCGGGAACAAATCTTTCATGGCGCCGGGTGTTATGCGCTGTTTCTCATAAATGCAGCTTGCCGTCTGCTGGCCCAGAACGCTGATCAATTTTCGCGGCAGGGGCCTTTCCACCTGTCCCCGTTTTGCCAGGGCGAGGAGAGCCAGAAAACGGGTCAACTGCTCACCTGCCTTTGCTCCCCGGCAGATGCCCCAGAAAAATGTTTTTTCAACGCGTCGGTTGGCGCGGCCCACGCGCTGAAGGAAGGCGGACACCGAATCAGGGGGTTCATAAAGCATCACCGCGTCCACGTCGCCCACGTCGATTCCCAGTTCAAGGGTGCTGGTGGCCACGCACAGGGCATGGGGGTTCCGGCGAAAATTCCGTTCAACGGCCCGCCGTCTTTTAGGTTTGAGATTGGAATAGTGAAGGCCGCAGGCGCCGCTGAAACACCCCTGTTGCCCCAGAAGGGCAAACAATCGGTCGCAGGCGCTGCGGCTGTTGGCGAAGAGCAGGATTTTTCGGTATCCGAATGACTGGTAGAGGTCGTCAAAAAGGGCGACGAGTTCTTCATCTTCGTTTTTGAGATGAACCAGATGGGGTACAATTTCCTTGCGCACGTCTTCGGAAATATGAATCGTGGTGGACGAAAAATCAAAAAACCGGGCGATTGAATCCATGTCGGCAATGGTGGCGGACAGGGCGATTTTTTGCAAGGGCCCACCCGCTCGACGTTCAAGCCGTTTGAGCACCAGGGCCAATTGGCGGCCCCGGTACTGGTGTACCAGGGGATGGACCTCGTCAATGACGGCCATGGTCACCCGTGAAATAAATTCCCTGAACTCGGGATTCCGGCTTCCCAGAAGCACGTCCAGGGATTCGGGCGTGGTGATAATAATGTGAGGGGTTCGGCCGCCGCTTCGTTTGATGTCGCCGGTGCGGACCCCTAAACCCAGCTCCAGGCGCGGGGTGATGATGGGAGAAAGACGGCGCTTCAGGTCAAAGGCCAGGGCGCGGGTGGGAACTATATAAACAAGGCGGTCTATTTTTTCAGACAGAAAGACCCGTTCAAGGCAGGGTCCCAGAACCGCTTCGGTTTTGCCGGAACCGGTTCCGGACTGAAGGATCAGGTCTTTTCCCTGAAGGATCGGCTCGATGGCCTGAACTTGAAAGGGAAAGAGCGACGGAAAGGCCCCGTAAAAGGCGCGGAAGGTGTTGGGAAGTCTAAGGAGTGGAGAATCCAAATCTATAACAGGCGCAGCGCCTGTTCCTGGTGGGCCATATCCAGTTGGTTGATCAGGGATTGCATTCTGAGGCGGGTTTCCCGGTTGACGGTCTGCGCCAGAACCGTTTCCATTTCCTCTTGAATACGTCCGTTTTCGGGGGCCCATTTATATGCTCTTGTGTGAAGCAAAAGGAGCTTCCGGGTCAACCCATCCCATTCCTTCCCGGACAGATCATGGAGTCGATGGACGTCGAGGTTTTTCCATGCGTGAGCGTAGTTCATGGCAAAATAGGGGGATTCACCTTTTTTGGTGACCCGAATACGGTCGTAGTCCTCCTCTTTGAGCCGAAAGAAAAAATCGTCGGTGAAGGCGAAGATTGGGTAAAGCCCCGTAACGGCCGAGCGGTTCAAAAAAATCCTGTGAAGGTATTGATAGCTTTTGGATCTGCCGGTGATCCGTGCCTGGGCAATGGATTCACCCTCGTCAAAAAGGACCACCCACCCTTTGTATCCCATCTGTTTGAAAAGATCCGCCATACAGAATATCTGTGTGAGATAGTCATGGGGGTTCGTGCATTTCAAGGGGGAGTCCTTGTAGAAGTCCACACTGCGGTATTTACAAACATTTCTCAAACGATATACCGGCACAATCGTGCCCGACAGTGCCCGTTTGAGAAGAAATGGAAACTCCCGCGGACGGTATTGCCGATGTTTTTTAAGGGCCTTCTTTTTGTCGGAAAGCGGGATGGTTTTGTTGGCTGCGGCCGCTAGCATGGCTTTGAAAAAATGCGGCATTTCATCCGGAAGAGCTGCAAGGATGCGGTTTCCGTTATCTTTGGCCCGTTCCGTAGGGGCTGACCTGTGTGTCCGCCCTGCAGAGAAATCTTCCGACCAGGATTTCCATTTTGAAAAAAATGTCTCCTCATGATCCGGAAAGCGAATTCGAGCCAGAAGCGCCCGGTACACCTGCCTGAAATCGTGAAACGGGACCTCGCGGGGATCAAGGTTGATCATGCTGGTTGCAAATCCGTGTTCCAGCGCTTTTTCTTGAAGGTAGGCGAGCGAGTGGCTTTTGCCCTGGCCGTAATCCCCGGCTACGCAAAGATGAGGGGAGAAATTGTCTCCGGGGGACGAAAGCCCTTGGTCAAAGGCGCGAACCAGTTTATCTTCCCGGGCGGTGAGTAATCGGACCGCAAAGGGATCGAATATCCCTTCCCGCAGACGTTCAACAGCGCGCCTGAGGGTGAAATTACGTTCATGCTCGATGGTGTTTTTATAAGATGGGAGGTCCACTTACGAATCCCACTTGGGTTCAAGGTGCTGAATTTTCTCTTTTTCCATCTCGTCCTGGCTTTGAGTCATCTGGGCTGTGAGATCCAGCTCCTCAATGGCGTCATTGCCCTGTTCCCCCATGTCCAGGATGCTGATAACCTGCTTCACGAAAAGCCTGACTTCGCTCAACACGCCCATTTTTTTTTGGTTTTTGCAGATATTTTCAAGAAGGCTGTCCGGGATTCGCTCTTCCGCGTCCCACCTATAAGAGACACCATGAATGGTTCGGAGCGTTTTTCCCAGTGCCGTCAGTTCCCCTGTTTTCAGGGGGGTTCTGTGAAGGTCTATGAGAACCCCGCGATAGTTGAGCCGCTTGTTTTCGCCGATGGACCTGACCCGACTCCAGAGGGCATCATAGGACTTGAACCCTTTTTCAGATTCCAGAATATCAGGAATGATGGAAAAAAAGATGTGAAGATAACCGGCCTGTTCCGTGTTGTCGATGAGCAGCCTGACATTTTCATAGGCTGCGCTACGAATGGATTTCCCCTGGCTCACCACGGTTTCCAGTTCATCCATGAGAAGGATCAGGCCCTGGTATTGGGTAAACCGCAGGAAAGCGATCAGAGCATTCAGAAAGTTTTTGCTGTTGGCCTTGTTGATGACTTCAAAGATATGATACGGCTTGATCTCTTTTTTGGCAATCTTTCCCCCTTCAAACCAGAGATAGAGAACCTCTCGGGCATTATCCCGCTCTTCTTGCGACTCTCCCTCCGCAAGGGGTTGCAGGCGGTTGTTCAACAACGCTATCACCCCGTTGGCGAAATTGATGTCCATGCCGGGAAGGGAGCGAATCTCGTTGGCGATGTCCGCCAGCTTTTCCGGAGACGGCGAACCGTCATCAAGCACCAGACCCTTCGCCGCTTTATTCACATAGTCATCCAGCAGGTTGTGGATGCCGAGCCCCTCGAATCGGCCTCGAAGCTGTTTCACGATGGCCTGGTAAACCGCTTCGAATTTGTGAATGGGCACTTCCCGGGTCAAGACTACAAAGGATACGGCAAAGCCCTTTTGAAGGGCTATGTGGCGGATTATCGACATGAAATGGGTTTTGCCGTCCCCGTAATCGCCGCTCAGAAAGCGGACCTTTGCGCCTCCCTCGGCTATGTATTTATCAAGGTCGTCCTCGATTAAGGTGAGCCAGTTTTCCCGTCCCACCGTAAAGAACGGCACGTAATCCACGGGAACGCTGCCCTTTCTCAATTCCTCGATAATGGCCCTGGCTTCAAAAGGCTTCAATTGATCCATCTGTTGTGGTATCATAAGTCTTCTTTCTCCTCGAATGATATGCTGGTGATGCGGCGCTTTTCTCCATCGCTGTCAATGAGCCACAGGGCGCTGATTCTTCCCGGCGTCATTCTAAGAATATGGCCGCCGGATGTGCCCTCGATGCCCGCCTGAAAATAGCGCCACAGGTCCACGTTGAACTGGTCGCCGCTGTACCCACGGAATCTGCCTTTATCCATATCCTGAAAAAATGGTTTGCTTTGCAAAGAAACCACGTAGTCCAGATAAAGACGCTGAGCCGTCACCTTGGCGCCGGGCGGCAGCTTTTCCTGTTTGAGAATATTGTTGTAGATCCCATAGAGGCCGTCAATGAAAGTTCGGGGGTCGTAAGGGCGGCCGTAGAGCAGTTTTTTGACACGGAGCAGGGCCGTCACGATGCGCCTGGGGTCTATGGATTTGAGCAGCTTCTTGTTGATGGTGGTGGTGCGATTGGAAAAATCGATTTCGCCCTCGATTCCCTTTAGTGACTCGAAACGAGGGAAATCAATGGTTATTTCCAGATCGGCTTCCCGGGCCTTGTCCGTGAGATCTTCAATGAACTCCATTCGGTACCGGTCAACCTGTTCGCTGGCGTATTCACGCAGACCTTCGAAGATATGCCCGCTTTCCTCGATGCCTGTTTCTTCCAGGATATCGCGGGCTAATTTTGTTTTCAGCAGTTCATCGAGTTGAAGAAAGTCATTCCGGGCCGCGCAGCGCATGCAGTTTTTGATGAAATTGGCCAACCGCTGCCGTCGATTGATTTCGACCTGATAGGGCTTGACGATTTCGTTGAGGCCTTCTTGAGCATCTTGCAGGAGCGTTTTATGATCAGTCATAAGTTTTTTTATCCACGTGGCTTTTTTGAAAAAGATAAATGATGGGTGCATTGGAAGCCCTTGTTCTTCCAACAGACCCTGAGATTCATTATGTGAGACCACCTATATCATACTTATGGGAAAGGCTTCAATTCAATTTTTGCCAAAGTTCTACTGGAATTTTTCTTGAATTTCAGGTTTTTTTTCTGATCTCAAAGGCTTTATGGATGTGTTGGTTCCTGTGAAAATCCCTGGGGATGGTGGACCGGGTGATATCTTTAACAGCCCATTGCGTTAGCGCATCACGGTCCAGTTTGAATTTTCGGCGGTTGCAGGAAAATATCAGGACCCCGTCAGGGGATAGAAGACGAAGGGTCCGGGTCAGCAGTTCCACGTGGTCCCGTTGAATGTCAAAGGCGGTTTGCATCCGTTTGGAGTTGGAGAAGGTAGGGGGATCCAGATAAATCACGTCAAAGCGGTCTTTGCAGGCGGCAATCCATTCCAGGCAGTCGGCCTGCATCAACTGGTGTTTTGGTCCATCACAGTGGTTTAGATTCAGGTTTTTTCCGGCCCATTTGAGGTAGGTTTTGCTCATGTCTACACTTTTGGTGGTGACAGCACCGCCTTTAACCGCATAAACCGTCGCTGTTGCGGTGTAGCAGAAAAGGTTTAATACGTGCTTTCCCGCAGATGCCCTTCCCACCCGTTCCCGCAGAAGTCTTTGATCTAAAAAAAGCCCGGTGTCCAGGTAGTCGGTCAGGTTTACCAGGAACCTGAGGCCGTTTTCCTTGGCCTCAAAAAAACGGCCTTGAGAATCAAAACGTTCATATTGTGCGTCTTTCTTTTTCCTTTCCCTCACCTTAAAAATGATTTTCTCATGTGGTATCTTCAATATTCCGGGCAGGACGGTCAGAACCTGCTTCAACCGTTTTTTTGCCTTTAGAGGGGAAACACTGGCAGGTGCCCGGTATTCCTGAACATGTAATTGGTCTTCATAAACATCAATGGCGACGGCATATTCGGGCATGTCAGCATCATAGAGCCTGTAGCAGGTGATGCCCTCTTTTCGAGCCCATTTGCCGAGGATCTTCAGGTTTTTTTTCAGGCGGTTTTGAAACATCTCCGAGCCTGGTTCCTGATCAGCCTTTTTACTGGCCGGCGGCAATGGGCGACCGGGTGTTTTTTCGTGCATAACCCATTCTTCCCGAATGTCAAAGTTGAGGAGCCTGCAGGGAATGGGGCCATTAAAAAGATGATATTGTTTTCTGGCACGGATGCCCATTTTTTTGGCCAGATCGGGATGGGCGGTAAATACGCCGGCCGACCAGCCTTCATAGTGCTTCTTAAGTCGATCCCCCAGTGTTTTATAGAGGTTTTCAAGATTCATCTTCTTGCCCATGCGTTCCCCATAGGGGGGGTTGGCAATCAGCAATCCCGGAACCGTTGTTTCAGGTGCCGTAAGGGCTTTAATGTCCTGCACTTGAAAAGAAATGACATCTTCAATACCTGCGCGGAACGCATTTTTTCGCGCCAGAGCAATGATTTCAGGGTCTCTGTCAAAACCAAAAAATCCCCGGGAGATTTTTCCAATGCCTTTTTCCGCCCGTGCTTCTGCTTCCTTCAGCAAAATCTGCCATTGGCTCTGGTCGTGTTGTTTCCATTTTGTAAAGCCAAAACGCGGTCTCAAGAGCCCCGGCGCCCTGTCCATGGCCATGAGCGCGCCTTCAATTAAGAGGGTCCCCGATCCGCACAGGGGATCCACTAAAGGGGCGCCTTTCCGGGCCAGTTGAGGCCAATGTGCCCGGAGCAATATGGCGGCGGCCAGGTTTTCCTTCAGGGGGGCCGCACCGCCCGCTATTCGGTAAAAACGCTTATGCAGACTGTCGCCGCTCAAATCCAGGGAAACCTGGGCCAGGTCTTTTTTCATGTGAACATTGACGCGAATGTCGGGGTTTTCCGTATCAACGGATGGGCGATATCCGGTTTTGGCGCGAAACTGGTCGACGATAGCGTCTTTAATACGAAGGGCCGCATAGTGGGAATGGAAAGTGTTTGTGTGATCCGCCGTAAAATCCACGGCGATTTTCTCTCTGGGGCTCATGTGGTCATCCCATTGTATCTGCTCGTAAATCTGGGCATAAAGATCATCCGGTGTTCCGGCCTCAAAACGGGCCAGGGGAAGAAGAACACGGTTGGCGAGACGGGACCAGAGACAGGCTTTGTAAGCGGATTGAAGGGTCCCTTTAAAAAAGACGCCTGAACGGGCCTGTTTTACATGGGGGTTATCCAACGAAAGGATCTCATGGTAAAGGAGTTCTTCGATACCTTTCGGGCAGGTGGCAAAAAAAGTATGATGTTTATTTGGCATTTTGTGTTTATTGCTTTACACTTTGCTGGTTATGGTGTAATCGGCTTCCCAAGTATCGACATCACAATAACCATCCCGACCTTTAACGCAAGAAGAAAAAGGCCAAGTTGAAGTGATGTGCAAGTTTTTGAAAGGCTTCGGTGCAGGATAAGGTGTTTTTTAGTGGGCTTATTGGATTTTTGTTGACATTTAATTTGAAATGTTTAAACTAAGCGGATGTTTTTTGGTTATGGAATAAGGCTCATTTAAGTTGTTTAACGATGAAGAGGCTACTCTTTCTTGTCTCTTCGCAATCCTTCCCACCTGAAGTCAAATGTCTTGATGAAGGTGGCTGAGTGTGTTTTGAAGTCGAAGAAGATAACCGAAGGCCCGTGGAGAAATAATTGCAGCGGGTCGAAAACCTTTAGAATTGGATTTCTGGAATGTTGGCAAGGGGCATCTTGGTGCGTTGACACGGGATGCCCTTGTTTTTTTGATTGATCATTAATCAAGAATTTTAATCAAACCGGGGGACGCAAGTTGATGAGTAAAGGAACAGACGAAATGCCCGAAAGTGGATTGTTACAAACAGAAAACACAGATGCCGCCGTTTGGGAAGACCCAGATGGTTTTACTGACGAACTCTCATCCGATTCCAGCGAAAGCGAAGAGACCATGGATGACGATCGCTCTTTCATGGAAATGTTTGAGGAAAGCCTGAAGAGTATCCAGGAGGGTAAAATCGTCAGTGGGGAAATTGTTCAAATCGACAGTGAATTCGTGCTGGTGGACATTGGATACAAATCGGAAGGACAGATCCGTATCAACGAATTCAAGGATCTTGAGGGGAACCTCACGGCTCAGGTGGGCGACACGGTGGAAGTTCTTCTGGTGCGCAAGGAGGACAAAGACGGGAACATCATTTTGTCCAAGGAGAAGGCTGCGCGGGTCAAAATATGGGATGATATTGAAAAAGCCTACAAAGATAATGAAACCATCAAAGGCAAGATCATCTCCAGGGTGAAGGGTGGCCTTTCAGTGGATGTGGGTCTTCAAGCCTTTTTGCCCGGTTCCCAGGCCGATTTGAGGCCGGTGAAGGATCTGGATACACTGGTGGGTGTTGAACATGATTTCAAGATTATCAAATATGAACGGCGTCAGGGAAACATTGTATTGTCGCGACGGGCAGTTCTGGAGGTTGAGCGGGCGGCGCTACGTGAAAAAGTGCTTGAGAACTTGGAGGAAGGTGCCGTGGTTGATGGGGCGGTCACCAACATTACCGATTATGGTTTGTTTATCGATCTCGGTGGTATTGACGGCCTTGTCCACGTGACCAACATTGCTTGGAGTAAGACCGGGCATCCTTCGGAACTTTACCAGATCGGTGATAAGATCACGGTAAAAGTGTTGAGTTTTGATCGGGAAAAGGAACGCGTATCTCTGGGCATCAAACAGCTGACCGCGGATCCATGGACCGGGATAGAAGAAAAATATCCTGTGGGGTCCCAGATTCCGGGGTGTATTGCCACCTTGAAGAAATATGGCGCTTTTGTGGAGCTGGAAGAGGGTGTGGAAGGTCTGGTTCATATTTCCGAGATGTCCTGGACCCGTAAGGTCATGCACCCTTCAGAACTCTTCCGCGTCGGCGATACGGTTGAAACCATGGTGTTGAGCATGGATGTGGCCAAAAAGCGGATTTCCCTGAGTGTTAAACAACTTGAGCCGAACCCCTGGGATGTTATCACGGAAGAATATCCCATCGGTGCCATTATTGAAGGAAAGATCAAAAACATTACGGATTTCGGCGTTTTTGTGGGCATTGACAAGGGCATTGACGGTCTGGTTCATATTTCTGATATTTCCTGGACCAAGCAGATCAAACATCCGTCAGAGCTTTACAAGAAGGGCGACGACGTAAGAGCGGTGATCCTTCGCATTGATAAAGAGAATGAGCATTTTTCTCTCGGCATCAAACATCTGACCCCCGATCCATGGAATGAAATCCCTGAGAAGTACAAACCCGGCACACGGGTTTCGGGCAAAGTCACTAACATTACGGATTTCGGTCTTTTTGTTGAGTTGGAGGAAGGTATTGAAGGATTGATCCATGTTTCCCAGCTGCCCAAAGGCCAGCAGGATGCAAAGGAACTCAAAGATTTTCAGGTGGGAAATGAACTTGATGCCGAGGTCGTGAATGTTTCACAGAAAGATAAACGGATCGGGCTTTCCATTCGAAAGCTTCAGGAAAGTCCTGAGAAAAAGGTCTATACCAATTATGTGAATAACCAGGAGAAGGCCACCAGTAATCTGGGCGCTCTGCTGAAAGAGAAAATGATGGATATGGATTCGGACGAACCCCAAGAGAGCGAAGCGCCGTCCGCAGATCCTGAACAATGAGAAATAGTTATCCCCCAAATGTAAATCAAGTGGGGGCAGGCACAGGGGCCTGCCCCTACGGATTAACCGTCCATACGCCCTGGTTGTTAACAGGCCCTGGCTATTAAAAGGGCATGCGAAAGGAAAAGTTATTGTTAAAAAACCTGGTTCAAGCAGTTCATACCCTCCTTAAGAAAACGCCTCCCCAAGAAACGTCTTCAAAAAAAACGACTTTTACGCCGCCGGTTCATGGAATCACGCCGGATAAACCCGCTCCGGCCTTGCCGGTTTCCGCCAAACCCCATGATGATGTTTCATCAGGCAAGGGGAAAGACAATACTCTGAAAACCGGTTCCAAACCCTCCGGCATAAAAGCATCCCGCCCTTCCTGGCAGGTTTCCCAGTTTGTGGTTCCCGAAGTGGAAGGAAAGTTTCGTTTTCATGACCTCGGGTTGCCGACAACCATTATGCACGCCATCTCGGATCTGGGCTTTGAATACTGCACGCCGGTTCAGGCGGAGATGCTTCCAAAAGCCTTATCCGGGTCGGATGTTACCGGGAAAGCACAGACAGGTACCGGGAAGAGTGCCGCTTTTCTCGTTAATATCTATGCGCATCTTATAAAGAAACCGATTAAAGGAAAACGGCCGCAGGGAGCGCCTCGGGTTTTGATTATGGCGCCCACGCGGGAGTTGGTGCTGCAGATTGAAAAAGATGCCCGCGGCATCGGAAAATATACACGTTTTCGAATTCAGTCCATACTGGGCGGTATGCAATATGATAAACAAAAGCAGGTGCTGATAAAAAACCCCATTGACATTATGGTGGCGACGCCGGGCCGTTTGCTTGATTTTCAGAGGCAGGGAATTCTTCATCTCAACAAAGTTGAAATCCTGGTGATCGACGAAGCCGATCGTATGCTCGATATGGGGTTCATTCCGGATATCAGAAAGATTGTCCATAGCACTCCCCACAAAAACGAGCGTCAAACCATGTTTTTCAGCGCCACGCTGAAGCCGGAGGTGGAACGTCTGGCCGAGCAGTGGACCCGAAAACCGGTTCACGTTGAGATTGAACCGGAGCATATAGCGGCTGAATCGGTCAGACAACTGGTCTATATTGTTACGGCTGACGAAAAATTCGCACTTTTGCTGAACCTGATTGTTGGGCAGAAGCTGGAGAGGGTGCTGGTGTTTGTCAATCGCCGGGATCAAACGCGCCGTTTGGCGGAACGGTTGCAGCGCTACCGGATCAATTGCGCGATCCTGTCCGGGGAGGTTCCCCAAAACAAGCGGATAAAAACCCTTGAGGATTTTCGTAACGGGCGTGTTCGTGTTCTGGTGGCCACGGATGTGGCGGCGCGTGGCTTGCATGTGGAAGGCATCAGCCACGTCATCAATTTTACCCTGCCTCAGGACCCCGAGGACTACGTGCATCGCATCGGCCGCACGGGTCGTGCCGGGGCCTCCGGTATTTCGGTGAGTTTTGCTTGTGAAGATGATTCGTTTTACATTCCGGCCATTGAGGAGTATCTGGGAAATCCACTCGTTTGTGAACAGCCGGATGAAGCTTTGCTGACCGTGTCGCCGCCCCCTCCGAAAAGGCCTTCCGACAGAAGCGGACCCCATGGCGGAAAAAAGGTGCCACTCCAGACTGCAAAGCGACGTTCGCGACAGGGATCGCAGGCACGTAAGCCCCAAAGAAGGCGCCCGAGGCCCACAAACAAACCAAAGGTTGCCGGTGTTTCCGGAACATGATCTTGAAAGGCTGCAATCGCTTCAGAGATCAATAAAGGCACTTTTTCATTGGAAAGGGTGCCTTTTTTTTGTATTCAAGTTCATGGGAATAAAATTCGAAAAAACCATTGCCATCATCATCTGTATTCTGGGGGTGTCAGGTGTGGCATACGGTATGGCTGAAGAAAATGACATACTTTTTATTGTGGGTCTTTTTTTTGTTGCCGGGGGCTATCTCATCATCAGACGGAAACTGAAGGGCAATGCGCAAAGACAGAACCGCTGAAGAATTGTTGAGAACGGAAAGTGGTTTTGTACGAAATCTGCCATCCGTTCAAGCCTCACTGGTTTCCGGTATCGCCATATTGTGGGCGCTTTTTCAACTATCACTTCCCAGCTTTCTCATCATTGACAGCACCAAGGAAAGGGCTATTCACCTGGCGTTTGCCCTTGTCCTCATTTTCCTGGTGAACCCGTGTATCAAAAACCCCATCAAATTCTGCTCTTACCTCTCCATCAGGGACCGTATTCCGCTGATGGATTGTGCCCTGGCGGTTCTCGGCGCTTTGGCGGCACTTTATATTGTCATGGATTATCAGGGGATTGCCATGAGGGCCGGTGTCCCCACAATGCAGGACCTGATTGCAGGAAGCATCCTGGTTATCCTGCTGCTTGAAGGCACCAGGCGGATCATCGGTCCTGCGCTGCCCGTTATTGCCCTGCTCTTTACCGGTTATGCCTTTGCAGGGCCCCATATGCCGGATCTGCTGGCATTCAAGGGCGTTTCATTGAGCCGCTACCTGAGCAACATTTCGCTCTCAACCGAGGGCATATATGGGATTCCCCTGGGTGTTTCGTGCTCCATCGTTTACCTTTTCGTGTTGTTGGGTGCCCTTCTGGACAAAGCCGGTGCCGGACGTTTTTTTACCCGTCTTGCCCTTGCTTTTCTGGGCAAATACAAAGGGGGTGCTGCAAAGGCTGCCGTGATGGCCAGCGGGGCAACGGGCCTGGTTTCCGGATCCAGCATCGCCAATATCGTGACCACCGGACCTTTCACCATCCCGTTGATGAAAAAGATCGGTTACCCCGCGAAAAAGGCGGCGGCAATTGAAGTGGCGGCCAGTACGGACGGCCAATTGATGCCGCCCATCATGGGCGCCGCCGCATTTATTATTGCCGAATATGTGAATGTGCCCTATCTGGAGGTAGTGAAAGCCGCCGCCATCCCGGCATTCGCTTCATATTTCGGGCTTTTTTGTATTACACACCTGGAGGCTTCCAAGCTGGGGATCAAGGGACTTTCACCCCCTGATATTCCTCGGTTTTTCCAAACCCTCAAGAGGGGGGTTCACTATTTGATTCCTCTGGGCATGCTGCTCTATGAACTGATCTGGTTACGGCATACCCCCGAGATGGCAGCCTTCAGGTCGATCTTGCTCTTGTTTCCGGTGATTTTTTACCAGGAGATTAAAAAAGCAGTACAAGGAAAAAAGAGTGTTAAAGGGGCCATCAGAAATGGCTTCAGAATTATTTTAAGCGGTTTCATACAAGGCTCCAGAAATATGATGGCGGTGGCGCTTGCCTGCGCGTCTGCCGGCATCATTGTGGGTGTGGTCAACATGGGGATCGGGGGGATGATTTCGGGTATTGTTGAGTATCTTTCCGGCGGAAATATCTTCCTGTTGCTGCTCATCGCAGCCTTTGCAAGTCTCATGATCGGCATGGGCCTGCCCACAACCGCCACTTATATCGTCATGGCCTCATTGACCGCGCCGATCATTGTTGAAGTGGGCGGTTTGTACGACCTGGTTATTCCCCTGATGGCAGCACATCTGTTCTGTTTCTACTTCGGCATACTGGCCGATGATACGCCGCCGGTGGGCCTTGCCGCCTATGCGGCATCGGCCATCGCGGAATCCGAACCCATCTCTACCGGCATACAGGGGTTTTTGTATGACATTCGAACCAGCTGTATTGCCTTTATGTTTGTGTTTAATCCGGATCTGATCCTCCATGGGATCACCAGTTGGTCCCAGGCGCTTCTGATCTTTGTTATGGCGCTCGCGGGCATGTCGGCTTTTGAGTGTTTTGCCCAGGGGTGGTGCCTGACCCGAAACCGTTGGTATGAAATCCCTTTTCTGATCGGGTCGGCCTTCATCTTATTTCATCCCGGTGCCATTGCTTCATCTTTACACGTTGATATGGCATTGAAATATTACTTCTTTTCTCTGGGCCTGGTCGTTTACGGTCTTGTGATTTTCTCCCAGAAAATGAGATTGAGGCGAGCAGCGCCCTGAGACGCTATTTCAAAAGACCTTTCTCCCTATAGTATTTTATGGCCCCCGGATGAAGGGGGGCGGAGAGACCTTGAAGCATCCCTTCAGGTGTCAGAACTTCGTAGGCCGGGTGAAGTTTTTTAAATTGATCCAGGTTTTCAAAGACTTCCTTTGTGATGGCATAGACCATTTCGTCCGGAACCCGTGATGATGTGACAAAGGTGGCTTTGACGCCGAATGTGGGAATATCTTTTTGATTAACGGCTCTTGGATAGAATTTGATGGGAATGACTGCGGGTGCATAATAGGGGTATCGGTCAAGAAGGGCCGCGGTATCCGTAATGGGAATAATGGTTACTTTTCTGTTTCCCGCCGTGGCTTCCTTGATGGCGCCGCTGGGATGTCCCACGGTGTAAAAGAAGGCGTCGATGCGGCCGTCCTGAAGGAGTCCTGCTGCTTCGGATGCCTTGACCTGTTCGGCGTGAAGGTCTTTTTCGTAATCAATACCCGCTGCTGACAGTGCGTCAATGGCGTTCTGCCGCTGTCCGGAACCGGGATTTCCGATGTTGACCCGTTTGCCCCGAAGGTCATTGATGCTCTTTATACCGGCATCCTGGGCTGCCACCAGGGTGACGGCTTCCGGGTGGATGCTGAAGATGGCCCTCAACTCTTTCTGGGGCCCGGCGTCTTTCCATTCCGCCTTGCCATTGACGGCCTGATACTGGCGGTCCGACTGCACAATGCCGAAATCCAGGTCCCCCGACAAAACGGCGTTAACGTTAAAAACGGATCCGGCTGTGGATTCGACGGTGCAGCGAACACCATAGATCTTGCGCTTTTTGTTAATCATTTTGCTGATGGCGCCGCCCGTGGGATAATATACCCCCGTAATCCCTCCCGTACCAATGGTGGCAAATCGGGTTTTCGCATCCGAGGAGGGCGGGAATAGTCCGACGGTACAAATTACTCCGAAACAAACCAAGGTGGCCAGTATCATTATTTTTCGCATGGTATTCCTCCTTTAACCGTTTACGGTTCGTGAACATTCTAAACCGGAAACCGATAACCGTCAATGGCTTTCATCCCGTCCTGTTTTTACCGCCCCGGGTCAGAAACGCGTGCACCTTTGGATCTTCGCAGTCTGTTTTCAGGCGTTTGGGGTCCCCGCCGGCGATCATGGTTTTGGTTTCCACATCCAGGTATACGCAGTTATCGGCCACGGAAAAAATGCTGGGCAGTTCGTGGGTCACCAAAACCATGGTGGTCCCCAGGCTGTCCCGAAGCTCAACGATGAGGTCGTCCAGCAGAGAAGAGGTCACGGGGTCGAGTCCGGCCGAGGGTTCGTCAAAGAAGAGGAATTGGGGATCCAGGGCCAGTGCGCGGGCTACCCCCGCGCGTTTTCGCATGCCCCCGCTGATTTCCGAAGGGTAGTAATCTTCAAAGCCACTCAGCCCCACCAGGGCCAGTTTCAAAGAAGAGAGTTCTCTGATTTCCTGAGGGCTGAGGTCGAAGAATTCCTCCAGGGGAAGCCCAATATTCTCAGCCAGGGTCATGGAACTCCACAGGGCGCCGCTTTGGTAAACGATGCCGATGTTACGGGCCATTTGATCTCTTACCGCCTGTCCCGCTTCCCACAAACTGACATCGCTCAGGAAAACCTGGCCTTTTGCAGGCGCCTTGAGCCCGGTAAGGCAGCGCATAACCGTGGTTTTACCACAGCCGCTGCCCCCCATGAGTACGAAAATTTCCCCACGATTAACGGTGAAATTGAGATCCCGTTGAATCACGATATCGCCGTAGGCGATTTCAAGGTTCTTTGTGGTGATGGCGGGCGTTTCTAGTGACATGGCGATGTCTGCACGGAAAATGGCATAAAATTAAAGATTTGCCTGAATAATCTTGGCGATTTCACGGCTCAAACCCTCGACCAGACGGCTCTGGGCCGCTACCAGTTCACCATAGTCGGTGGGCGCCTTGGGCGCTTTGAGATGCGATTTACGGGTGACCATAATATGGTTCTCTTTGCGCTCAAGGATTGACCACTGTGCTGTCAGATGCACATCACCATACAGGCTGCCGTCCATTCGAACGATTTCAACATTGAGCTGGTAGTCCACCGGGGATGGGCATTTAAAAGGGAAAATTGCGAAACCCTTCGCCTGAAGCAGGCGGGAGAGGTTCAGCGCCAGTATGTTGGTGAGGCTGTCCCGCAGGGGTTCCCCCCACTGGTTGAGATCAGCCAGCCGAATTTCATTTTCGGTCACCCGGGTGACAATTTCATTCCGATCCAGATATCCCGGGATGACAACGGCATCCACGCGGATGATCGTCGGCTGTCGGCCTTGAGTATCCCCCGTTTCAAGGTTTGGTACAGGCACTGGGCTCAATAGATAG
>Ga0208648_1000186_pt1 | contig 65009 bp, 52 predicted proteins | sample AntAceMetag02UKL_FD_184772 | JGI IMG/M metagenome (GOLD analysis project Ga0208648, IMG submission 184772) | Saline lake microbial communities from Ace Lake, Antarctica - Antarctic Ace Lake Metagenome 02UKL (SPAdes) (version 2) | ecosystem: Environmental > Aquatic > Non-marine Saline and...
AAAGCGGAGCAAATTGACAAATGGTCAAATTGTCGAGGCGCAAAGCGATGCTCAGTCCTTCAAACAGCGAACGCTAAAGCCGCCCGTCTTGCCGCCGTAGCCCCGGCCCACTCGGCCGTCGCCGTAGTGCAGGCTCCGGCCCCATGCGAGCGTACCCGAGTCCTCGCCCGACGACCACCAGCCGCCGTAGCTGCCAAGGCTGTCGAACGACCCACTGCTACCGCGGCCGCCCCCTGGGAGGGCAGTAAAACCACTGGTATTGGTTGCGCCTGTATTTGGTGAGTTCCAATGAATTGTTCCGGTTTCTTTCATTTTGCCGCCTTCATCTGTTCCACGGTAACCTGTGTCATCTGCCTCGCTTTGGCTCATACCCAGTGCCATTTCCATGGTTTTCCACTCATCATCGCTTGGTAAACTCCATCCGCTTGGGCAGGCTGTTAATGCTGCATCCCATGTGTAAAGGCGTCCGTAAATATTACCATTTGCGCTGCTGTTTTCGTACTCCCATGAGTTGGAGGTTTCGTAATTTAGGTTTTCGGCAAACCAGGTTTGGCTTCCTATTTCTATTGTAGCGTAAGTTTGTCCGTCGCGTGGGTCGGTATAGGTGCCTGTGCCGCCACCTCCATTGCTAACGCTAATGGTCTTTGTATATTGGTCGGTCAGTTCTTCGGTATCTTTAACTTCTAGTTTTGCAGTATATGTGCTTTCGTTGGCGTATTGGTGGTTTATGGTTTTATCGTAATCCCATCCTGTATCCCAACTGCCATTACCTTCAAAGTCCCAGCGTACTTGCAGGTTGCTTGTTGGGTCTTCGTTGTCGGTACTGCCAGAGGCATCAAATGCAAAGTTGGTGGTTGTGGTACCGCTTGATGGCGATACTGTGAATAAGGCTGTTGGTGGGGTGTTGTCGCCAGAAACAATAATATAATCTGTTTTACTTTCTGTATCAGAACCATAACTATTGGTTACGGTTAATGTTACAGTATATGAACCATCTGTATTGTAAGTATGTGACGGATTTTGCTGTGTGCTTGAACCACTATCGCCAAACTCCCATTGCCAACTTGTTGGGTTGTCTGTAGATTGGTCTGTAAACGCAACTGTTAACGGTGCTGCACCACTAGTTGGATTGGAATAAAAATTGGCAGTTGGAGGTTCTGAAATAGAAGCACTGGCAATCAACTGCTCATAACTTATTAAAGGAGGATTTGTGTTAAAATCAAATATTTCTCTTCCTAATATTTCCGCTTCAATACCAACACCTAAATCAGCACCTGCATACAAATTCCACCAAGGATTACTTTGTACGTCTGACTCAATTTTGCCAAATAAATCTCCATAAAGATATGGGGATACAACACCATAAATTAAAATATTGAATTGTGGTCTTATATATGCTCTTGCTCCTGCATTACAGTCTAATTGTGGAGGTGTGTAATTAAAAGATTTATTAAATTCACTAATTGTTGTCCATTCATGTTCTTCATATCGTAATCCAACAGTATAATCCATTTCTTGGTTTATACCTGTATACACATCGCAATACACCTCTGCTTCTATGCCTACAGCAATTTCTAGTTCTGGTACTAATACTACAGGTACTCCTGCAATAATTGCAATAATTGGCTGAAAATATACGCTCACTAAATCAACTTTATGTTCATAATTAAGGTTTATAAGTTCAATATCTGCAGAAAGATTAAGGCTTTGGTCTATCTCATAAGTAATTTCAAATAAACTAATCCTTGGTGGGATATACCCAATTTCTAATTGTCCGTTTAATTCTGTTAAAATAGAGAAATCGCCTTGTATATGAATTTTCTCATTTGGATCTAAAAAAACATCAATATCGTATTCCAATTGTGTATCTTCAGTACTTTTCATTAATGAAGTATCTAATATTACACCGTCTTTATGATAATTTATCTTCATTATTTTTTGAGTGGAAAGTAATGAACTAAATGATGTTTGTCCTTCATTTACAACTTCAGTAAGACTTGCAAATCCTGTTTCTATTTCCAAACCGTCCGCACTTTCTGTTATCTTATTTACTTTTCTCAAAAGACCATATCCATCAGTTGATACAATAATGTCTCCTGTTTCCAATGATATTTCAGATAATAATTTTTTATCAAAATACAATGTAAAATCTGATGAATCAATTCCTGTAAAATTACTTTGCCAAATTTGGGCTTCAATTACTTTCGTTGTTTCTGGAATCTTATTATCGGAAGGTGGATCATCATTAGTTTCTTTTTTACAAGACTGAAATACTAAGGCTGTTACAGCCAAGATGGCGATTAATGTGATAAGGATAGTTTTTGTTTTCATGGTGAAGTTTTTTTATCTGTTATATGAGCGAAAGTTATAAAATATTTGTTTTGATATGGATTTATTTATTGAAAATATTAAAAGTGCCATATTTCCTCATGAATACCCACTTTTTCTGTATGAATGAAATATGGGGCTTTTGGATTTTTCAGTTTTACTGTATGAAATTGTATTAAAAACGTCAATTTTCTATTTCTTTTTTGTTACAAACGGTCAAATTCTGTAAAGTCAATTTGTTGATTTAAGTCTATGATTTCATTGTTTTCTTTTTTGGTGCGGCGGCTAAGATTTAAACTCTTTTGGTTTTTTTCTGTTGGCAATTTGTGTAGGCAAAAAAACCAAATGGGTTTGAATGTGCGGTGGGTTTTCGCCTTGTTGCTAACTATGAGATAAGCACTAGTATATTGCGTTTATCTGCATTATACTCGCTGTTGTAGACCTTTTCAAATGCTTTAAAACGTGTGACATAGCAATTTTGGGTGTATTAGCTGTCGTTATTGTCATTTTTACACGCTTGTAAATATATAATTTAATTAGATATGTTTTTAGTCAAATTGGATTGAAATATAATTTATTTCGGTTCTAAATAAGTAATTCAAAAGATATGAAGGAAGGATATCGCGGTATAAGCAGTATTTTAGATCAAAATTAGCTAAAGACCAAATAACATCCATATTGAAATATATCTGCCTACGATAGACTATTTTAAATAATCTACATTATTAAAATGAGAAAAATTTTGATTTGTTGTACCTATTAAATGAAAAAAGGCTGTACAACGTAGATTTACAGCCGTTTATATGAGTCAAAAGTTGATCCGACAGGATTATTTCATGATCCTTGTGGTTCCATCTTGAAAATGTAAAGTCCTTTCGCTACGCTCAATCGTATTTTTTATTTTCTGACAAAAATGCAAACAAAGATTGCTTTTGCCATAAAATAAAAAATCCGTTCCCGCCTATGGCGTGAAACGGACTTTCCATTCATCTGTGAACCCGGTAGGATTCGAACCTACAACCTCCTGATCCGTAGTCAGGTGCACTATCCATTATGCTACGAGTCCAATAATTTTGGAGTGCAAAAGTACATTATTTTTTATTATGTTAAAAAAATTATTCAATTATTAACATCACGTGGCGTATGTAATATTTTGATTGAAATGAATTAAGTTCTCCAAAAATTAAATTTATATCTTTGACCCCAAATAGTAACTAAAATATTAACATGAACTTATTAGAAGGAAAAACAGCTTTAATTACGGGTGCTACAAGAGGGATTGGTAAAGCTATTGCGATGAAATTCGCCAGCGAAGGTGCGAATGTTGCCTTTTCTGATCTTAATTATGATGATAACATGATAGCTACAGAAGCTGAGCTAATGGCACTTGGTGTTAAGGCTAAAGGATATGCCTCTAATGCTGCATCTTATGAAGATAGTGAGAAACTGATTGAAACGGTTGTAGCTGATTTTGAAAGGATTGATATATTAGTAAATAATGCAGGAATTACTCGTGACAAACTATTGATGCGAATGCAGGAAAAAGATTGGGACATGGTATTAACTGTTAACCTAAAGTCTGCTTTTAACCTTACAAAGGCCGTACAACGTATTATGATGAAGCAGAGATATGGCTCAATTATTAATATGAGTTCTGTTGTTGGAGTAAGTGGAAATGCAGGTCAGTCGAATTATTCAGCATCAAAGGCAGGTATGATAGGATTTACAAAATCGATTGCTCAGGAACTGGGTTCTCGTAATATTCGTTGCAATGCCATCGCCCCAGGGTTTATTGAAACTGAGATGACTAGTAAATTAGCTGATGAAGTACGTGAAACATGGATTAAAACAATACCACTAAGACGATCCGGTAAACCAGAAGATGTTGCAAATGTTGCTACTTTCCTTGCTTCTGAATTGTCATCATATGTTTCAGGCCAGGTTATTAATGTTTGTGGAGGTTTGGATACTTAGTGAAGGTACGACAAGATTTATCAGGTTATCAGGTTTTTAACTTATAACCGGATAACAACCATACAACAATGACAACTTGACAACAACGATAACAACTTGACAACAATGCCTGAGATAATTTTTTCATATTCATGGTGGGCAATACTATTGGTTTTTCTAGCCGGATTAGTATATGCAGGATTATTATATGCCATAAATACCAGGAATAAACTTAATGCTGTTTTAACGGTTATATTGTTTATATTCAGGTTTGTTACCGTGGCAATTTTGGTGTTTTTGCTGCTTTCTCCCACAATTAAAACAAGAAAAAAACAGATTGAGAAACCTATAATAATAATTGGTCAGGATAATTCTATGTCCATATTAATGGCTCAAGATTCAGCGTATTATGCAGATTCGTTGGGAATTATTATTAATAACTTAATTGATGAGTTTTCATTAAAAATTGATATTGATAATTATATTTTTGGTAATAGTGTAAAAAGTAGTATAAGTCCTGATTACACTGATAACCTTTCTAATTATTCTGATTTTTTTAACTATGTAAAGCAGAATTACACAGGTTTAAATGTAGGAGCTTTAATATTAATTGGAGATGGAATAGTTAACAATGGAATAGACCCTGTTTATTCAGCTTCCGATATTCCTTTCCCTATTTTTACAGTAGCTCTTGGTGATACTTTACAAGTTGCAGATATTAAAATTGATGATGTACGACATAATTCAATTGTTTATACAGGAGATATTTTTCCGGTTGAAGTTAACTTATCTGCTAATATGCTTAAAGGAAAAAAAGCAACTATAAAACTATTGGGGAATAACGATGTAATAGATCAAAAAGAAGTATCTATATCTAGCGATAATTATAGAGAATTAGTGAAATTTAATGTTGTTGCAGAGAAAGCAGGAAAGCAACGTTATCGTGTAAAGATTGATATTCTCGATGCACATGAAACAAACTTCGAAAATAATGTTAGAAATATCTTTGTAGATGTTGTGAGCAGCAGGAAGAAAATTCTAATATTGGCTTTTGCACCTCATCCTGATATTGGAGCAATTAAACAAAGTCTTCTTAAGAATCAAAATTATAAAGTTGAAATTGAGTATATTAGTAGCTTTGATAAGGATGTAAAACAGTTCGATTTGGTAATTCTTCATCAGCTTCCATCAAAAAATAATTTGGCAAACAGGCTGTTAGTTAGTTTGTCAGAAAATAAGGTGCCTGTTTTATTTGTAATTGGAAAACAAAGTAGTTTATCTGCAACAAGCAAATATTATAAAGGACTTAATATAATATCGGCTACTGGTAGCACAGTTAGTGCTCAGTTTGAGTTTAATAGTTCATTCACTTTATTCTCATTTAATGATGATCTTGCAGCTCAATTATCAACTCTCCCACCTTTAACAGTTCCTCTCGGAAATTTTAGTTTGTCTCATGGAGCTGAAGTTTTTGGGTGGCAGCGTATTAATAACATTACTACAGACTTTCCATTAATTACATTCTATAGCTCTGCGGGGGTTCGTAGTGGAGCAATTTTGGGAGAAGGCATATGGTTATGGAGGATTCAGAATTATTTGCAGTATAATAATTCAATTGCTGTAGAAACTTTTTTAAGCAAGGCGGTTATGTACTTGATTGCTAATTCTGATAGTAGACACTTTAGGTTGCAAACCAAGGGAGAATATGATAGCAGGTCGGATGTAATTTTAGTTGCTGAACTTTATAATAAGTCTCTAGAGCCCGATAACTCAGCCGATGTACGAATAGTGCTCAGCAATGAGAATAATGAAAAGTTCAATTTTATTTTTTCTCCATTTGAAGATTATTATAAACTTAACTTAAATAAATTACCTGTCGGAGTATACAGTTATAAGGCAAATGTTAAGCTTGGTAACAATAATTATAAGGATGTTGGTGAATTTATAGTGCAATCAATTAATTATGAGAGTCGAAATTTACTTGCTAACCATAGGGTATTAAACAGGCTTGCCAGTGAGCACAATGGTAATATGTATTATCCCGATCAAATTAGCAAGCTTAGGTTGGGTATTAATAACCTTAGAAGCATGACCTCAAAGATTCATTATGAAGATAAATTTACAGGTCTTAATACTGAATTGTATATACTAGTAGCATTAATTCTTCTCTTGTCTGTTGAGTGGTTTTTAAGGAAATACTTTGGAAGTTATTAACTAATTTAATACAAAATTTAATATGGTTCAAACCCTTTTTTGGCTGATAATAGGTATAATAATATTTGATTATTTACTCGATAAATTCCTGGATTATCTTAATTATAGTAAGATGCAGGATGTAATTCCTGATGAGTTGGCAGGTATTTATGATGAAGAAAAATATCGAAAATCGCAAAAATATGAAAAGGTAAACCTTGCTTTTTCAATGATTACAGGAACTTTCTCTTTTATTTTGATTTTAATAATTTTATTTACGCAGGGCTTTGCATTTCTAGATCATTATGTAAGTGGTATTACACAAAATGAATATTTGAGAGCCTTACTTTTTTTTGGAATATTAGGATTAGGTATGGATTTGATATCTATGCCTTTTCAGATTTATGGAACCTTTGTTATTGAAGAAAAGTTTGGGTTTAATAAAACAAAGGCTGTAACATTTATTGGTGATAAAATAAAATCGTGGCTTCTTGGTGCTATAATTGGAGGGGGTCTGCTATTGTTTATTATGTGGGCTTGGAATGAAACAGGTAATTGGTTTTGGTTGATTGTTATGGGTGGAATTAGCATTTTTATGATTTTCATGACCATGTTTTATTCTCGCTTGATTGTTCCATTATTTAATAAGCAATCACCATTGGAGGATGGTGACTTAAAGGATGCTATTGTTGGCTTCTCTGAAAAAGCCGGATTTCAGATTGATAATATTTTTGTAATAGATGGGTCAAAGAGAAGTACGAAAGCTAATGCGTACTTTAGCGGAATGGGATCTAAAAAGCGTATTGTATTGTATGATACTCTAATAAAGGAACTAGCAGAGGAGGAAATTGTTGCAGTACTTGCTCACGAAGTGGGGCATTATAAATTAAAACATGTTATTATTGGTTTAATTATATCATTGGTACAGAGTGGGTTAATGATATGGCTGCTATCGGTTGCAATAAGCAGACCTGAGTTATCCTTAGCGATAGGTGCTTCATCTCCCAGCTTTTACATGGGAATTGTAGCCTTTGGGTTACTATTTTCTCCTATATCTACAGTAATAGGTATTTTTACAAATATCATTTCTCGAAAGCATGAATACCAGGCAGATGCATTTGCTACTAGTTATGGCTATGGTAATGCGTTAATAGTTGGTCTTGTAAAACTCTCAGTTGCAAGCTTAAGTAATCTAACTCCGCACTGGTTGTATGTTTTTTTCAATTATTCACATCCAACATTATTGCAAAGAAAGAAAGCGATACTAAGTTAGTTTTATGATTGGAATACGAAAGACATTATAGTTAAAAATAATCTTTGTGTATTAGATCATTAATCTATTCACAGATCACCAACTACAATCTCACTTTTAATAATTATATTTTCTTAGTCTGAAAAAAGAGAGGACTGTTTTTAGGATAATAATCAAATCTTGTTTAGGATTTGATACCATTGCATATTGATTGTCTAGCCTTACTCTATTCTCTGCTTGAAGCGCCTTATCTTTATCAACTTGCCATAATCCTGTAATACCGGCTGGTGCTAAAAATCGGTAAGACCACTCATCAGTAGTGAGCTTTTCAGCTTCATAAAGGGGTAGCGGCCGGTTTCCAACAATCGACATATTTCCTTTTATAACATTTATAAATTGTGGAAACTCATCTATATTAGTATTTCTCAAAAATTTGCCAAGAGGTGTTATGCGTGGATCATTCTTAACTTTAAAAAAGGTCGACTCCAGTAGGTTTAGTCTTTTCTTTCTCAAGTATAAGTTCTCACAAATTTCTACACCATCAATAAATAGTATAGGTGAACACGGTTTCCCTTCTTTACAATCTGGGCAATTCTCAATGTTTGTGAATTTATTATTTTCAAGTTTATGAGAAATTAGATATTCATTAAGTTCCGATAATTTTGACATTTCCTGATCGGCATTTTTGTACATAGTTCTAAATTTATAGAATGTAAAAATGTCATATCCTGTACCAACTCTTAATGTTTTGTAGAAAACAGAACCCTTTGAAGTTGTTTTTATTAGGATGGAAATAATCAGTAATACAGGTGAGAAGATTGTTAATGCCAGCACCGAAAAAATAATATCAAATGACCTTTTTCCAATACCAATACGGTATCTGTCAAACTGTTGCCCATTTTTTAAAGTCAATTTATTTAACATATACTACACATAATATTTTGTAAAGTTATCTATTTAAAAAAGTCATTTATTTCAAAGCCATTTGCTATAAGACCTTCTTTATTAAGTTGAATAAAAGTACTAATTTCATCAATAGATACAGAATAGGTTATACCATAACTTATTAACTTATTATTGTCAACAAAAATATCACCGGTATAGGGTGTTTTTATAATTGTTTTATCCACTATTTCTTTATCAGGAATTAGGATGTTTGATTCTTGAGCTGCTGCTGCTGATGCCATGCCAACTAACTCAAAATTAGGTATTCCATCTCGTATTGCAAAAACAGGGCTTCCACTAATTCCTGGGTTATATAAGGCATCTGAAAGAAACAAACCTGTTTTTATTTTATTAGTCAAACTTGCAATGCCTTGTGTAACCATAAGGTTGCCATTTGGATAACCCATTATATAGACCAGACTTCCCCATTGTAGGTCACTTACTGTTCCTATTGGATAATTTAATGTTTGGATTTCTTCATGATTGTCACCACTTTCGGGGTTTATTTTCTTCATCAACAAAGCAATATCTTTATCTATATTTATGGCAGCTATCTTTAACGATTCTCCAGTGGGTAGGCCACTAATATGGTTTTGCTGTCTTATTTTGATCGAAATAGTTTGAACATGGTTATTTTCGTTAATGTAGTATGAATATATGGTATCGTTAAAATCAACAATATGCGCACAAGTTAATAATCCTACAAGTTCGTTTGAGTTATAAACTACAGAAGCAGTTCCTGATACTGTTTCATGAGTAATTGTCATGTTATTGGAGTAAACTTCGAGTATCGAATCGTTGATACTATTTTGTGTGATTTTACTTTCGTAAGGAAAACTGTAAGTTGCATAGAATGCAAGAATATTCAATTTTTTAACAGTTTTTGAAATATAGCTTAATTCATCTGACACACTTATAGTTGGGAATTCGCTATCATATTTATTATCATGCAATGGATTTAGAGTGCTTAGGTTTGTGGAGGTATTGCACCCAAATAAAACTAACAATAAAATGCAGTAAAGAGCAATGTTTTTACGTGTCATAACTGCTTTTTTCGTTGTTAACTTATTGATTGATAAATTATAATTTAATTGCAATAATACATAAAAACACTTCATTTTTTGTAATTTTGCCACTTTTTAATAAATACCAGTATTAATATAAATTGAAATATTATGAAAATAGGATTGAATAAAGTAGTTACTTTAACATATACATTGAGGTATGACAATGAAAATGGTGATATTATTCAAGAGGTTAACGAAGAAGAACCTTTTGTTCATTTATTTGGAAACGGAACATTGTTGCCCTCGTTTGAGTCAAACCTGGAAGGCAGTGAACCTGAAGCAGAGTTTTCATTTAGCTTAACTTCTAAAGATGGATATGGTGAATTCACTAACGATGCTATTATAGAGTTGGAGAATAGTATTTTTGAGAAGGATGGCAAAATTGATGAAGAGCTTGTGAAAATAGGCCACCTGATAACAATGCAGGACCAGGAAGGTAATCCCTTAGATGGACGAGTTATTGAACGAAAAGCAGATAAAATTGTGATGGATTTTAATCATCCTCTTGCTGGTAAAAACCTGTATTTCTCAGGCAAAGTTCTTGATGTTAGAGATGCTTCAGCTGAAGAACTTTCGCATGGTCATGTACATGGAGCAGGTGGTCATCATCACTAATGGTTATAAAATTCTAGCAGTAGAATTAAGAGATTTTAAACAAATCACTAATAATCATTCACAATTCACTATTAAATAAATACAAAATGAGAAAAAATATTGTTGCCGGTAACTGGAAAATGAATAAGAGTTTTCAGGAGGCAGAAGAGTTGATAAGTAGCATTGCAGACGAGTTAGATGAAAAGGAACTTAAATGTGATGTGATAGTTTGCCCCCCTTCGTTATATTTGGAGATGGCTTCTGATTATGCTGACGAATCTGTATTAAGTATTGCTGCTCAGAATGTTAGTGATCATAATAATGGAGCATACACAGGTGAAATATCCGCATCTATGTTAGGATCAATGGAAATTGCTTACTGTATTGTTGGACATAGCGAAAGGCGAAAGTTTTTTAATGAAACAGATGCTCAGCTAGCCAAAAAAGTTGACCAGCTTTTGGATTATAATTTGAAGCCTGTTTTTTGTGTTGGGGAACAACTGGAAGAAAGAGAAAGCAATACTCAATTTGCTGTTGTTAGAAGCCAGATGGAAAATGGGCTGTTCCACCTTAATAACGAAGAGTTCTTGAATGTAATTGTAGCATATGAGCCTATTTGGGCAATAGGAACAGGAGTAGTTGCGACACCTGATCAGGCCCAGGAAATGCATAGTTTTATTAGAGGTTTGATTAGTGAGAAATACAACTCTGAAACGGCAGAACAAACTACAATTTTATATGGAGGAAGTTGTAATCCTACTAATGCATCAACCCTTTTTGCCAATAAGGATGTTGATGGTGGTTTAATTGGCGGAGCCTCACTTAAAGCAGATGACTTTGTGAAGATTGCAATGAGTTTTGAATAATTTCTAATTGAGGCGCACGACCGTGCGCCTCAATTAGTTAAAAATTAATAAAATGAACTACATACGAGTAGCAGTTCCACTACCATCAACTGAAACTGAAACTGAAATACTAATAGCAAGACTATCTGTTATTGGTTTTGAAAGTTTTGAAGAGCAGAAAGATACTTTAATTGCATACATTCCTGAAAAGGATTTTATAAAAGATGATTTGTTGGGTAATGAGTATTGTCTTCAATGTGAAAACTTAGGACAGTTAGATGTTGAGTTAATACCTGACCAAAACTGGAATGAGGTTTGGGAAAGCAATTACCCTCCTGTTACTATAGCTAACAAGTGTTATGTAAGAGCACCGTTTCATGATGAAATACCATCAATGGAGTATGAAATTGTTATCAGACCTAAAATGGCATTTGGAACGGCTCACCATGAAACTACTTCCCTAATGCTGGAGTTGATTCTTAAAAACAACTTTACAAATAAAAAGGTGCTTGATATGGGTTGTGGTACGGGTGTGCTTGCTATTCTTGCCTCTATGCGGGGGGCAAAATCCATAACCGCAATTGATACAGATATTTGGTCGTATAAAAACACCATAGAAAACGTTGAATTGAATGGTATTGAGAATGTTAAGGTAATAGAAGGCGGTGTTGAGTTTGTTGTTAGTACTGATAATTTTGATATCATTTTAGCCAACATAAATAAAAATATCCTTATTAGGGATATGAAATTTTATGCTAATGCGTTATTTAAAGGTGGATATATTTATTTTAGTGGTTATTATGCTAATGATCTGCTGGATATTGAGACTGAGGCTAATAAGAATAGTCTTAAATTTGTGAGTAACTTAGAAAAAAATAGCTGGGTAGCCGCTGTTTTTGAGAAAGAAGGTTAATAGAATGCCAAAATACGTTACATTTTTTTTCGCTTTTATTTTATTAAATATTAACGGTATCTATGCTCAGCAGCCCGATTCGCTTTCCACAAACTCAGAGGAGTTTTATCAACAAATATCACAAATATTATTAAATACAACTTCTAAGACTTATCAAAAAAAATCAGAGGTACTGTTAGGAAGATTTTATGCACGATGGAGTATTGGCAGGTTTAATAAAGATGAAAAAACAGAGGTTCGTAATTTAGTTGAAAAGATGCGTACGAAAAATATGCGTACTTATCCATATTTGTACGATTATTTATATGCTCTAACACTCATCTCAGAATCACAACAATTGCCAAAAAGTGTAATATCATGGCATGCATATGCTTTAAAGCTACTAAATGAAAAGAAAAGTAAGCCTTTCTCAAATTTTATTGAATTTACAGTCGATCTATTAGAAAATAATAGGTTTTATCGCAAAAACAACCTGTCGTGGTATCAACGTAATTCAAAGTTTAGTTTTTTTCTTGACACAAATTTTTTAGTAATATTTCAAAAGGGTAACCTGGTTGGCGCAACAAAAAAGGATAGTTCGATTATTGTTGAAACAGTGGGATCATATAATTATGAACTCCAAAGGTGGGATGGGCATTCAGGAAAATTGAGATGGTCGCGTTTCGGTGAAGAAAAAGGCAATGATGTATATGTTGATGTTAATACATATAGTATTGATGTAAATCTACCTTCCTACACAATTGATTCTGCCATATTACATTATAATAGGTTTTTTAATCATCCGGTTTTAGGTAGGGTTTCTGATAGAATTGCATCAAGTCCACCAAACAATAAGACTTCTTTCCCCCGGTTTGATGCATATTTTGATGAATTTGAGTTGTATAATATTTATCCTGAGGTTAGTTTCTTTGGAGGAGCTAAGCTTGAGGGGCTCACATTATATGGTATTGGTAGTAAGAACACGAAAGCAAATGTAAAACTTACAAAAAGCGATAGCTTATATGCTATAGTGAGAGCAGAAAAATTTCGCCTTGAAATAGATGGATTTATTTCTGCAAATGCTGAATTCGTATTTTTCTTTGATAAAGATTCACTTTATCATCCATCTCTCAGAGTTAAATATACTAATGATAATCGTCAGTTTGTAATGTACTCCGAAAATAATAGTTCATCGCTCACACCCTTTTTTGATTCATATCATGAGCTTGATATTTACGTGCAGGCATTATTTTGGAAAATGAATGAGCCTGAGTTGATTTTTAAACGTATAAGAAATATTCGTAACCGGAATATTGCACAATTCGTATCAAGTAACTATTTTAAACAAAAAGATTTTTATAAATTACAGGGAATTGATGATGTAAATCCTTTGTATGTTATTTATAATTATTTGCATACGTATGATGAAAATGAAATAAAACTTAATGCGCTCGCATCATTTATGCAGAAACCTATAGACCAGGTAAGTGCTATGCTTATTGATCTATCAAATAAGGGTTTTCTTGTTTATGATTCAAGAAATAAAAGAGCGATTGTAAAAGATAGGTTTAATTATTTTCTTGATGCAAAAGGAGGCCTCATCGATTATGATGTAATTAGACTTACTTCAAGTATTGATGATAAACCAAATGCAACAATAAACTTAAGTACATTGGATCTGGAAGTTAATGGAGTTCCGGAAGTGAGCATAAGCGATTCGCAGGAGGTGTATATCTACCCTTACGACAAAACGATTTCGTTTAAGAAAAATAGGGATTTTACTTTTGATGGGCAAGTACATATGGGGTTGTTTGATTTTTATTCGCGTAATAACACATTTGTTTATGATAGCTTTATGCTAAAAATGAACTATGTAGATTCTCTGGCGTTTATGGTTTATTTCAATGATTCTAATAGAAAAAAAGATTCGTTAATTAAGGTTAAGAATGTTATTGTAGATATGGTTGGTAGTGTTTATATCGATCAGCCAACTAACAAATCGGGATTGCTTGAGTTTGAAGAATTCCCCAAATTTGTTAGTAACGATGTCAGTTATGTGTATTTTAATAGAAAATCAATACAAGATAGTACCCTATTACCGGATAGATTTTATTATTCAATTGATCCTTTTGTTTTTGATAGTATTTCAACATTTTCAACAGAAGGGCTGGCATTTGAAGGAAGTTTAACATCTGCCGGAATATTTCCTGCCATAGAAGAACCATTAGTAGTTATGCCCGATTATTCTTTAGGGTTTTCCCATAGTACAGATGAATCGGGTTATGAAATATATGGAGGTCTGGGTAAGTTTAGCTCAAATATTTCATTAAGTAATAGCGGTTTCAGTGGTGATGGTAATTTATATTATTTATCCTCACATTCTTCCTCTTCTGATTACACTTTTTATCCTGATTCATTGTTAGGCATAAGTAATGATTTTAGAGTGATGAAAAGCCCTGATGAATATGATTTTCCATCAGCACAAGCTGATACAGTTAGCATACAATGGGCAATTGACACTAATGTAATGACGTTAAAAAGTGATGCTAGTCCATTTATTGTTTATGATAACTCATTGCTTGAGGGTGATTTATATCTCAACCCTGAGTATATGCGCGGTGATGGATCATTTATTTTTGATCAATCAAGAGTGGTTTCCAACAACATTATTTTTAACTATAGTATGCTTACTGCTGATACTGCTGATTTCTTTTTAAAGAATATTCAGAATGACTCTCTCGTATTTGAGGTGCGAGATTATTTTGCAAAAATTGATTTTGATAAACAGCTTGGATGGTTTAACCATATAAACGATCGTTCATTTATTGAGTTTCCTTTCAATAATTTTATTTCAACACTTGATGAAATAGAATGGCAGATGAAGAATGATAAGCTATTGTTAAATAGTAACTTACAAGATGATTATTCGGGGCTTGATACGCTTAATAAATTGCAGTTAATTGATTATAACCTTTATGGACCTGAGTTTATTTCAGTAAAGGAGGGGCATGACTCATTAAGGTTTTTTGCCGGAAGTGCAACTTATAACCTAAGTGATTATACTATTGATGTGGAAAAAGTTAAGTTGATTAAAGTTGCAGATGCTGCTATATTCCCTGATGATGAGGCTGTTAGAATTTCCAGGGGTGCGCAAATTAACACATTAACAAATGCTTTAATGATTGTAGATACTGCTAATACTTACCATAGTGTTTATGAAGCTGAAGTAAGTATTTATAATAAAAAGCAGTTTTCTGCTAAAGGCTGGATTGATTATTCAGATAAAAATGGCATGAAACAGCCAATATATTTGAGCAGCATTTCAACTAATGATGATGGGGTAACAACAGGTTTTGGTCAGATTCCAAAAGAGGAGATTTTCTTTTTAAGTCCTGAATATTTTTTCCGTGGAGAAGTAAGTTTGCTGGCTTCCAGAAAAAATCTGCGTTTTACAGGTGGTTATAAACTTAATGAAGAATGTGGGTCAAACCTTGATAATTGGGTTGCGTTTAATCAGGTACTTAACCCTGATCATATTTTTTTCAATGTTAATGCCAATACAAAAGATGCTGAAGGAAGATTTGCGTTTTTCGGACTTGCATATTCTGAACAGTATCGCAAGTTTTATCCGTTGATACTGGAGCCATTAGCCAGCCCATCTGATTTGTTATTTGTTAATGCGGTAGGACAATTAGTATTTGAAACAAATAAAGAGGGATTTTCGGTAGGTGCTGCCGATAGGTTTTCAAAAAATAGTATGCAGCAAAATTTTGTTTCACTTGATAACACAAGATGTATACTAAGAGGTGATGGTAATTTTAATATGGGGCTCGACTTTAATATGATTACAGTTAAGTCATCAGGAACTTTTGAGCATTTAATTATCGCAGATTCAACTTATATAAATACTGTGTTATTACTTGATTTTCTTTTCGATGATAAAGCTCTTGAAATGATGACCGATAGTATTCGCCTTACTTATAGTAGTGGTGGTAATATGTCGGAGGGTTTGTTTCCAATGTTTGTGCGAAAGAATTTGCCGGAGGATGAGGCGGAAAGAAATTTAACAGAATTAGCTCTTTATGGCCAAATGAAAAAAATGCCTGAAAAGTTAGCCCATAAAATTATTTTTAGCGATCTTAATTTATATTGGGATCAAAATACCAGGTCATATATTTCTAAAGGTAAAATTGGCATTGGTTATCTTGCCGGCAATGTTATTAATAAGTATGTTAATGGATGGGTGCAAATAGAAAAAGGGAGGTCGGGGAGTAGTATTTCAATTTATATCGAGCCAACTAAAAAAACATGGTATTTCTTTAACTATAAAAATGGCATAATGCAGGTAATATCATCTGATAATAGTTTTAATGAACGTATTGAAATAATAAAAGCTGAAAAAAGGATTTTAAATCCTGATAGCGATATGGATTATTATGAATATGTTATTTCCACTCGCAGAAAAAAGGTTGATTTTTTAAGAAAGATGAAGGGTAGATAGGCGAAAGGGCGAGAGGGCGATAGGGTGAAGGGACGAGAGAGCGAATTAGGCAGTAGAACAATAGAACAACATAACAATCAAACAATCGAGCAATCGAGCAATCGAACAATCATCCTTTATAACTTTCAACTCAATAAGCCATTGACGTATTATTTTTTTTCATAGTTTTACTTTTTAATATTCATTGAACAATTAATCTTATCAAAAATGAAATTTATCATATCAAGTACAGCGTTACTGAGGGGTTTGCAAAAAGTAAGTGGAGTCTTAGGAACCAATAATACTCTACCAATACTAGAAGACTTTTTGTTTGAACTTACTGAAGATAAGTTGCGTATTACAGCATCTGACCTTGAAACTACAATTTCTGTATTGTTGACTACTGACATGTCAGAAGGCCCTGGTATTATTGCTATCCCTGCTAAGATGTTGCTGGATATAATGAAAACACTTCCCGAATTACCGGTAACAATAACAGTTACTGATACAAGTATCGAAATATTTGCCGGGGAAGGTAAGTATAAACTTATCGGGCATCAAAGTGATGAATTTCCTAAAGTTCCTGAGATGGACGACACCATTTCAATGGAATTAAATTCAGCATTACTTGTGAATGCCTTTAACAAAACACTTTTTGCTACCGGAAATGATGAGTTGCGACCAGTAATGTCTGGAGTATTGTTTGAAATTTCGGAAGAGGGGTTAACCTTTGTAGCTACCGATGCACATAAACTGGTTCGTTATCGTCGGACTGATTTTAGTTCAGAAACACCTACTTCAATAATTCTTCCCAAAAAACCTTTAAATCATCTTAAAAATGTAATGTCAGAAGATGTGGAGGAAGTAGTTAAAATAGAGATAAGTGACACCAACATTAAACTCGAGTTTGCTAATATCGTTTTGATATGCAGATTGATAGATGGCAAATATCCAAATTATGAAGCTGTTATTCCAACTCAAAATCCTTTTAGTTTATCCATTGATAGAAAGAGCTTACTTAATGCAATTCGCAGAGTGTCAATATTCGGAAGTAAATCAACTCATCAGGTTCGGTTTAAGATATCGGGTAAAGAACTTCTGTTAACAGCCGAAGATCTTGACTTTTCCAGTGAAGCTAAAGAAAGGCTTACATGTAGTTATGAAGGTGATGATATTGAGATAGGGTTTAATTCAAGATTTATGCAGGAAATGCTTAATACTCTGGAACCTGAGCGCATTATACTCGAATTATCGGCACCAAATAGGGCTGGCATAATTATTTCGGAGAAAGATGATGATAACCCTGAAGATATCTTAATGTTGATAATGCCGGTAATGCTTACGCAATAGTGTTTAGGTCATTTCTGATTTCCTATAAGGCGATATTTTTAATTGCCTGATTTCTTTTTTTATCCACGTAAAATATATATTTTTTATGTATGATTTTAACAAGATTGTTGACAGGCAATCTACAGCAAATATAAAATATGATTTAAGGAATAAGGTTTTCGGTAAGGATGATGTAATACCAATGTGGGTTGCCGACATGGATTTCGAGACCCCCGATTTTATAAGAGAAGCTATAATTAAACGTGCTAATCATCCAATTTATGGCTATTCATTTCGCCCTAAGTCATATTATCAGTCAATTGCGAGTTGGGTTCACATACGTCATAATTGGGAAATAGATACTAACTGGATAAAGTATAGCCCGGGAATAGTTCCTGCATTAAATTTCTCAACTCTTGCTTATACAAACAAGGGTGATAATATAATAATACAACCTCCGGTATATTTTCCATTTTTTAGTGCAGTTTCTGATAATGGCAGAGTTAAGCTAGAGAATAATCTGATATTAAGTAATGGCAGGTATTTAATTGATTTTGATGATTTTGAGCGAAAAGCCGCAAAGGCTGAAATGTTTTTCTTTTCGAATCCACATAACCCTGTTGGTCGCGTGTGGACAAAAGAAGAGTTGTTGAGGCTAGGTGAAATATGTATTCGGAATAATGTAATTATTATCTCCGATGATATTCATAATGACTTGATCCTTCCCGGTTATAAGCACATTCCTTTGGCATCATTGTCGCCTGAAATTGCCGATATCACAGTTACATGTATTGCTCCGAGTAAAACATTTAATATGGCAGGCTTGGCAACATCATCGGTAATTATTTCCAATAGCACTCTAAGAGATAAATTTGATAGTTTACTCCAAAGGTATCATTTATCACTTGGTAATGTATTCGGGGCCGTTGCCTCTGAAGCCGGATATAAAAATGGTGCTCAATGGGTTGATAGATTGATGCAATATATAAAGGATAATTTTGCTGTAGTAGAACAGGCATTATTGGAGACAAACGGAAAAATAAAACTAATAGCTCCGGAAGCAACATATTTGGCCTGGCTTGATTTTAGAAATACAGGTTATTCAGATGATCAAATTAAAGATATACTGATAAATAAGGCTGGGTTAGGGTTTAGTCATGGTCCTGTTTTTGGAAATGGAGGCCAGGGTTTTCAAAGAATGAACCTTGCAACACCACGTTCAGTAATAAAAGTGGCAATGCAAAAATTAATAGAAGCTTTTTAATTTGTGATAGAGTTCATTATTAAATAAACTTTTTTGTAATTTGCTCCGTTAATCAAGATACTATTGAAGCGCATATTTATAATATCATTATTTACTTTAATATCTTTTAATATTGCTCATAGTCAGGAGTATATATATCAGAGGGGGTTGGCTACTTTGTCGATGGGAGTTGCAATTCCTGCCTATGAATTTGGTAGCGGGTCAGGTATTAATTTAACAAGCTATGTAAAAACAGGGACAAACCTGAGAGCAGAGGCTGCATATTTTTATTCCTGGCATGTAGGAGTTGCTGTTATGGTTAATTATAGTGTTAACCCAATTGATAATAGAAGATTAGAAGAAGGATATTTAAATTCAAGTACTGCATTTAAAACTGTAAGTGCCAAAACAGAACCATTTCGTGATTTATCCGGCCTGGCAGGATTAGTATTTGATATACCTCCAAATGAATATTTTTCATTTACTTTTAAGTTGATGGGAGGTCTCAGGAATGTTTATAAGCCTACAGCCTTAATTAGTACAACAACTGTTTTTTCATCTATTGATTATTATGAAACGAGTGATAATAAAACTGTTTTTGCTTTTTTAACTTCTGCAGGAGCGAGGGTTATTGTTAACGAACATTTTAACGTACATATTGATGCTTCATATATTGGCTCAACTTTTGATTTTAAATACGAACGAAACAGGAAGGATAAAAATCAAAAGGCGCATATTGGAGTACTATCGATAGCAGGTGGTGTTTCATATTCGTTTTAGGAGTTCAGAAATATTTTTAGTCAACAGTCAACAGTTAGTAGTCAACAGTTAGTATTTTGTCATTCTGAACAATAGTGAAGAATCTCTAAGTGATAGTCAGACAATACATTAGAATTTTAGTTGCTATTTTTCCCTTGTTGAAGTTTGTAATTATACCTAGAAATTGCCTTTATTTTAGATTTTCTCAATCATCTCCAAAAACTCTTCCTCCGATATTATCGGTACTGCAAATTTCTCAGCTTTTTGCTTTTTTGCAGGTCCCATATTACTGCCGGCAATTAAGTACCCTGTTTTAGTTGAAATGGAGCTAGTGTTTTTTCCTCCAAATTTCTCAACCATGGTTTTTATTTCATCCCTGGAATAGTTTTCAAATACCCCGCTAACAACAAATGATTTTCCTTCAAGCAAATTTGAGCCTTCACTTAATACATCATCCATTTCCAACTTTAGCCCGGCTTCTGATAGCTTCTCTATAATTGTATTATGTTCAGGTCTGCTAAACCAATTAATTATCGACTCAGCAATTCGTACTCCTATCTCATCAACTTCTGTAAGCTCTTCAAAAGAAGCTGCTTTAAGTGCGGTAATATTGCGGTAATGACCTGCCAGTTTTTTTGCTACAGTTGCACCTACATACCTTATTCCCAGGCCAAACAGTACTCTGTCAAATGATATTTGTTTTGATTTTTCAATTCCAGAAATAATATTGTTCACTGTTTTTTGCTGGAAGCTGATTTTGCTATCTTTTTTTCCATCTTTACCCGGGATGATCTTTTCTAAGCCAATTAGTATATCGGGTTGCAGGTAGTAAAAGTCAGCTACATTTAATACTAGATTGTTATCGTAGAGCATTTCAATTTTACCTTCGCCAAGGCTGTCAATATTTAATGCTTTGCGCGAAATAAAATGTTCGAGTTTGCCTTTTATTTGCGGCGGGCAATGGTCTTCGTTGGGACAATAATGCGCAGCCTCATCTTCTTTTTTTGTAAGAGGTGTACTACATTCGGGACAATTAGTAATAAAATTCACCGGATACGAATTAACTAATCTTTTAAAGATATTTACTCCAACAATTTTTGGGATAATTTCACCGCCTTTTTCAACAAATACATGGTCGCCAATCCTTACATCTAAAGTTTGTATTATATCAGCATTATGAAGACTTGCCCGTTTTACAATAGTGCCTGCCAGTTGAACCGGCACTAAATTTGCTACCGGAGTAACTGCTCCTGTACGACCCACCTGGTAATCAATTGATTTTAATATTGTTTCAACTTTTTCGGCTTTGAATTTATACGAAATTGCCCATCTGGGGTTCTTAGCTGTAGTACCTAACTGCTTCTGTTGGGCAATACTGTTTACTTTAATTACAATGCCATCAATTTCATAGTTAAGGTGTTTACGACCTTCTGCCCAGTCGTTTATAAATTCAAGAATTTCATTAGTATTTTTGCAAACAGCTATATTTTTTGAAACCTTAAGACCCATACTAGATGCTGCTTTTATGCTGTCGTAATGAGTTAGAATATCTAATTGATTTCCGGGAATATAATATAAAAAACAGTCGAGTGGTCGTTGAGCTACTTCCGACGGGTCTTGCATTTTCATTGAACCTGATGCTGCGTTGCGTGGATTAGCAAAAGGTTGCTCACCAACATCTTCTCTATCTCTATTCATTTTGTTGAATCCATCGATGGTCATAAAAATTTCTCCCCTTATTTCGAAGTCCTCAGGATAATTGCCCCGTAGTTTTAAAGGAATACTTTTAATAGTTCTCACATTGTTGGTTACATCATCTCCCTGAACACCATCACCTCTGGTTACTGCCTGGACAAGTATGCCATTTTTATAGGTTAGCCCAATTGATAACCCATCATATTTGAGTTCACATACATATTCAACATCATCGCCTGTTATTTTTCTTACTCTTGTGTCAAAGTCTTTAATTTCTTCTTCGGAGTAAGTATTAGATAAGGATAGCATTGGATAATTATGGACAACCGTAATAAAGTTTTTAGTAGGTTCACCACCAACACGAAGAGTAGGGGAGTCGGGGCGGATTAAATCAGGAAAATCAGATTCCAGCTTCTCTAATTCCTTCAGCATTATATCAAAATCGTAATCGCTTATAGTTGATGCTGAAAGTACATAATAATTGTAATTATGCTGCTGTAATTCGCTTATAAGTTGGTTTATTTTAATTTTGGCGCTCTCCTTATTCATCTGTGCTTGAGTTGCTCTCGATGTGCTTAAGGATTCCTTTAATTATCAAATCTGTAAATATAGGAGGTATATCATGTCCCATGCCATCAATCCAAAGGTGCTGTGCATTTGGGATAATACTGTAGCATTTTTCACCATGTTTAAAATCAATTAATGGGTCGGTTGTTCCGTGTATAATTAAGCATGGCGTAGTTAGTTTTGCAAGGTCATCATATCTCGACCCTGAGAGATATGTTGCTTCTATGTGTTGTTTTGAAGCATCCGGATTATACCCGTTTCTATTTCTTAAATTATAAAGTACAGAGTTTGAAATATTATTTATATCCAGTTCATATTTCTCATCACCCATTAGCAGTAATCGTGCTGTCAGGTGTAGTTTTATACTATTTGCTTCTGATTGTATTAATCCGTATCTGATATGAGCAAGCACTAAATTTGTTACTGTACTATTATTCATCGATGGCAAGTCCTTATCCATGATATTGCCAGTCGACATGATTGAAGTAAGCGTAACAATCCGATCGGGATTATTAATACTCATTGTTTGCGCAATCATACCACCAAGTGAGGCTCCAATTACATGTACTTTGTAAATGTTGAGGGTGTCGAGTATTGCGATTGCATCTTCTGCCATATCATTAAGAGAATATGCATTATTTTTCGACCAGTTGTCACCCCAGTCAGACATGCCCGTTCCTCTGTTATCAAACCTAATAACACGATATCCACTATCAACTAATGGCTCGATAAAATAATCAGGCCATGCTAATGCATCATTTGCGATACCCATTATCAAAATTATGTTTCCCTTTATACTGTCATTTGGTTCTATAGAATTATACCATATTTTAGTGTCACCGTTTAATGCATATCCCTGTTTTCCGCTAATTCTATTTTGCTCACTTGCTAAGGCTTTTTCAATAATTTTATTTGTTAGGGCAGGCAACTTAGGAAGACTTACATTTATATAAATAAATGCAGTTAGAAGCAATATACCGATTATCGATACTACTATTATAAGTACTTTTCTAAAAGTTTTCAATTTAGATAAATTAAAGTTTTATTCTATTTTTTTAGGAAGAACGTTTTTATTTCTGTAAAGATATATATTTTGATTATCATTTATAGGATTTAACCAGTGCATAACTTTATCCATGAAGCCCGGCTCAATAATAGTTTCAAATTCCAATTCGGGAAAAACTGTTTTCATTTGTTTAACTCGTTCATCAATATTATCAGGCTGGTAAAACAAAACAAATCCGGGTTGTTGTGAAACCAGTTTAATTGAGTTTTGTTTTGCGAAATCGTTAAAATTATCACCTTTCATAAGTGTTTGATAATTATACCAATTATTTAAATAAAACTGTGGTGGAAAACGCAGTACGGTTTGATTAATATCTTCAATAACGAAATTGTTTATGTAACCATAGTTTGCCATGTAGGTCATGCTTTCTACTCTCGCCTTTTTTGAATACATAACCGTAACGGGTATTAGTACAATGAAATTAATTACCCAAAAAAATACCCATGATGCCGCTATTATCTTTCCGGGAACACGACCTGTTAGAAAGTTATTTTTTATTTGTTGCCATCCAATTATTCCAATAATAATGAGCATCGGTAGTATGGTGATAATAAATCTTTCTTGTTTGTTAGGGTAGTATGAGTGAAAGATTAAAAAAAGTAGAATTGGTAAAAACAATATCATAAGTTTACGCCATTGCTGAAAAAATCCGGCAAATATGAATAGGCTTATGGGAGGTATGAGTATTCCCAATAAAAATAGTACATAAGTGTACCACGGACTAACAACATACAAAGCTGCGTTGTGCATGTTATAATCTACATACTCTATTAGTTGAACAAATGGTTTACCCCAAACGAAATAATCAATACCACCCTGGAATATTATTATTGGGATTAATACTCCTAAACCGAGTAGGAATGTTTCTTTCCATTTATTTTGAAGTAATATAACAAGGCCAATTGCACCGGTAATAAGCAAGGTTTGAAATCTAATGTTAAATGCAAGTCCGAAAAGAATACCTGCCCATAGCCAGTTATAGTTACTAGTGTTTTTATCATATTTTATTACAAACCATAAACCACCAAGGATTAGTGGAATATTTACATATTCAACAAGGTTACGTACGCTTATCATAGGAAATATCCAGAATAAAGCTAATATCCAACCAACAAGTTTTGCATTATCAATATTGCTTAGTTTCAATGTAATTTTATAACCGTAATATATAATTAATATCGACCATAAAGCATGTAATAATCTAATAAATAGCATTTTAATTTGAGGATCTAAAATTCCTATGGAATTAAAGAAACTTAGTAACAGGAAATGTAATCCTACGTAAAAAAAACTAAAACCTTCGGGAGTATTGAGGCCATCGGTAGCAGGTAGCCAGGAGTAAAAGTCATTGCCGTCAACCCACGACTGGGCTATTTCGATTATTAAAAATTGATCGTCGTGCCAACCATATCCTCTTGAGAATACTGTGGCTAACAATCTTAAAAATAGCCCAATGAACAGTATTAGTCCAAGAGGGTTTGTTTTATAATAAGATATTAATTTTTGATTGATCAATATTTCAATTGTTAATATGTTAATTGTTTGCTACTGGTATAAATCATAACACTCTTAATAAATTACTTACCACGATACTTTTTGTCTTGAAACAGGCATTGACATACACCTTGCACCACCACCACCTCTTGATAATTCATCTCCAACAATAGTCACAACTAATCTGTTATGATCTTCTAGGGTAGTTTTTCCGGCTACAATATCACTTGCTTTTACAACTTCGTATCCGTGGTTGTTAAGTGTCTCAATTGTATTAGTGTTTCTTCCGTAGCCTATTACTTTGCCGGGTTCCAATGAAAGAAAATTAGCTCCGCTTTGCCACTGTTCTCTTTCCATAATGGTCAGATCATTTTTACCACCACAAAATACAGGTTCCAAATCCATGCCTAATGATCGTAAAGCAGTTAGTATGTTTTTCTCCTCTTTTATGCTGGTAACATTATGATTTTCAATTGTTATATGAATTGTTATGTATTTTGTAGCATGAATTATTAGTGGCTCAAAAATCATACAAGTATCCTTATCTAGAAAAGTAAATACCATATCGAGATGAATGAACGACTCCGGTTTGTACGGTAACTCCTGAACAATTATATGGTGAGTTCCGGGTTTAGTTTTCATATGTTCAATAACAGAGTCAATTCCCTGAGTACTTGTTCTCTCACCGTTTCCAATAAGAAGTATGTCATCGCGAGCAACAATAACGTCGCCACCTTCAATTGTGCCTTTTCCAGTTTTATCAAATAAATGAACAGGATTTACAGTATTAGCTTTAAAAAGAGGATGATATTTAAAAATGGCCTCCATTATAAAAGCTTCACGGTCGCGCACAGTTCTGGCCATTTTGCTAATCATTACTTCATTTCCAACAGAAAAACTGGCATCACGAGTAAAGAAGAAATTTGGCAGTGGATGTAAGCAATATCTTTCATTATCGAGAAATTTTGTTAGATTATTTTTATGCATCTCAACACCTTGAATTAATTTAGCAGCAAGGGATTCGTTATCTATTTTATCAATCAGATGGCAGATATCTTCTTCATCATTATGTTCATGAGCACAAATTTGTTTTATCAGCTTATGCTTAACTTTTGAGTTATTTATTATGTCAAGTAATAAGTTGTTAACTTCAAATACTTTTGTGAACTTCTTCAGGACTCCGACAAAATTATTGTACTCAGGTAATGCTATTGATAAGTTTAGAATATCGCTATATAGTGCTCTTTCTGCATTCTCGGGAGTCATGTTCTCTACTTCCGGACCCGGTAGATGTACAATCACACCTTCAAGTTTCCCTATTTCAGAGTTGATGTTTATGTTAATTGGTTCCATATTACAAAGCTAATTTATTTTTGGTGTTGGGTCAATAAATTCATAAGTATTTCCAACAGATTCCAGATAAGTAATAAAATCGCTATATTTTAAAACCATACTGGCAGTATTATCATTGGGGTGAAAACTGATTTTGTTAGAATTTTGCAATTGTTCATCTAAAAATATATGAACATGATGCTCTGTATCATTAATTAGGCCAAAAGGAGAAACCGATCCCGGTTTAACACCAAGATATTTAAGCAAACGTTTCTCGGATGCAAAAGTAAGCTTACCTTGTTTCAGCTTCAGTTCAAGACTTCGTATACTGAAAGGTGTAGTGTCTTTTATTATAACCAGATAATGCCTATTACCCTTATGATTACGGAAAAACAAATTTTTACAATGCGTGGCATCAATGTCTTTCCAGTATTCCAGAGCTATTTCAATTGTGTCGAGAGGAGGGTGCTCGTGAATATCAAACTCAATACTTAGCTCTTTAAGAATATTGAAAACTTTCTCGCGCTTTTGATTAGTCATTGGATAATTTGTTATTGGTCATTAGTTATTAAAATTGGCCATCCTTAATTGGTCATTGGTATTTGACTTTTAATTATCCAATCTCCCAATTACTAATAATTTACTCAACCCAATCAGCAATAAACAAGTTTGTATTTCTGGTTCCTCCATTATTTCTATTGGAAGAGAAAATTAGTTTTTTACCATCATAAGAAAACATAGGGAAGGCATCAAAGATTCCATCGTATGTAATTCTCTCAAGCCCTGATCCATCAAGGTTAATCATATACAAATTAAACTCGTAACCACGCTTGCTTGCATGATTAGAACTAAAGATTACTTTTTCTCCGGAGGGATGGAAAAATGGAGCCCAGTTTGCTTTTCCCAGATGTGTTATTTGTTTGAGGACACTACCATCAATATTGCAAACAAAAAGTTCCATATTTGTTGGTTTTACAAGACCTTCGGCCAGCAATTCTTTATATTCTTTAATATCCTCATTAGTTCTTGGGCGTGATGATCTGAAAATAAGTTTGCTTCCATCTGGTGAGAAAAATGCGCCACCATCATAACCAAGTTCTGTAGTTATTTGTTTAATGTTACTTCCGTCAATATCACATGTATATAGCTCCAAATCACCAGTACGATCAGATGTAAAAACAATCTTATCGCCTGTAGGAGAAACTGTTGCTTCAGCATCATAACCGGGTGCTGCAATAAGCGTATCCACAATATTACCTTCTAGATCAGCAATGTATATATCAAAATCAGAATAAATTGGCCATACATATTTACCATCTTCTCTTCTCTGTGGTTCAGGAGGACATTCATCACTACCCGATCGTGTTGATGCGTATAAAATAGTAGAGTCACCGGGCATAAAAAATGAGCATGTTGTCCGACCAAGTCCATTACTTAAAAGTTTGGGCATATCTTTCTTCATATCGCCATCGCTAAACGAAAAATAGTAAATCTGATCGCATTTGCTTCCCCAATCAGGAACTTTTGCTTGAAATACTATCATTGAATTATCAAAGCTAAAATATGCTTCAGCATTGTCGCCACCATTGGTTAATTGTTTTATGTTGGCTAAATGTTTTTCTTGTGGGTAATGTACAGTTGTATCGGGTGATTTATTATTGTCATGATTATGAGTTTCTGTGCCATGACTGTGAGATTGCTCCTCATTAAAACAAGATGATAAAAATACTGTTATAAAGAGTGAAAGGATTATTGTAATAAGTTTCATGTTTTTTGTTTGTTAATTGTTGGCAAAACTATTAATTTGTTGAAAACAATACACACCTAAATATGACTTAAACTCTTTATTTTTTCAAAATTATCTTTATGAAATATTTTGATTTAGTAGGTGCATTTTGATAGCAAGTAGTTATACTTTTTAATGATGATTCAATATCTTAGCTTTTAAATACTTTCCGGTATAAGATTCTTTGCAATTAACAATATCATCAGGAGTACCTTCAAAAATTATTTCGCCTCCATTATCACCACCATCGGGTCCAAGGTCGATTACCCAGTCTGCCGATTTGATTATTTCGGAATTATGTTCAACAACAACAATTGAATGCCCAATTTCGATAAGCGAATTAAGGGAAATTAATAATTTACTGATGTCGTGAACATGTAATCCTGTAGTTGGTTCGTCAAATACAAAAAGGGTAGGGGATTCCCCGGCACCTTTAGATAAAAAATATGCCAACTTAACTCGTTGTGCTTCTCCTCCACTAAGTGTGTTTGAGGGTTGCCCGAGATGTAGATAGCCAAGACCGACATCAGCAAGTGGTTTAATTTTCTCAATTATTTTTTTACCTGCATTTCCAGAAATAGATGATTCTCCAAAAAAGGTAATGGCTTGATTAACTGTCATATTTAATATATCGGAAATGTTTTTTCCATCGAACTTAATTTCAAGTACTTCATCTTTAAAACGATTTCCATTGCAGGCATCGCACTTAAGATGAATATCAGCCATAAACTGCATTTCTACTTTTATAACTCCTTCACCTTCACACTGGTCACATCTTCCTCCAGGAATATTAAAAGAAAAATAACCAGGTTTATATCCTCGTAACTTTGCTAGTTTTTGAGAAGCAAATAATGACCTTATATCATCAAATGCTTTTAAGTAAGTTGCAGGATTGGATCTTGAGGAACGTCCAATTGGGTTTTGATCGACATATTCAATTGCTGAAATATTCCGTAATTCACCACTAAGATGTCCATGTCGTCCGGCTTTTTCACCATAGCCCCCATGATGTTTTTTTACTGCCGGAAAAAGAATATCCTTAACAAGTGTAGATTTTCCTGAGCCGCTAACACCTGTTATCACTAATAGAATATTTAATGGTATTTTAACAGAAATATTTTTTAGGTTATTTTGAGTAGCACCAATAATCTCAATGTAGTTTCTCCACTTTCGTCTTCGTTGTGGTAATTCAATTTTTTTTCTGTTGGTTAAATACAGTGCTGTATAACTACTATCATTTTTTTTAAGATCATCAAATTTACCCTGAAATATTAGATTGCCACCATGTTCTCCGGCATCAAGTCCAATATCAATTATTTGATCTGACGCTTTAATAATTTCCTCATCGTGTTCAACAACAATAACAGTATTGCCTAAATCACGAAGTCGATATAGTACGTTAATAAGTCTCTCGGTGTCACGTGGATGTAACCCGATACTTGGTTCGTCAAGAATATACATTGAGCCTACCAGTGAGCTGCCAAGAGATGTGGCAAGGTTTATGCGTTGTGATTCACCACCTGATAATGATGATGAAAGCCTGTTCATTGTGAGGTAAGAAAGACCAACATCCAATAGGAATTTTAACCGTGTTGTAATTTCAATAAGTAAACGATTTGCAATCTTACTTTCGTACTGTGTTAATTTTAGGTTTTTGAAAAACTCATAAGCATCATCCAACTGTAGTTGAACAATTTCGCTAACACTTAGTCCTCCAACTTTAATATAATTAGTGTCTTTTCTTAACCTTGTACCTTTACAGTCCGGACAATTGGTTTTACCTCTGTATCGCGAAAGCATAACACGATATTGTATTTTATATGTTTGCTCCTCTACTGAGTCGAAAAATGCATCAATTCCCTTGAAATATTCATTGCCTGTCCAAAGTAATTCTTTTTGTTCAGCAGTTAACTGATTGTATGGTTTGTGGACAGGGTAGTCAAATTTATATGCATTCTGGATGAGTTGATTTTTCCATTCACTCATTTTTTCACCTTTCCAACAGGCTATGGCTTCGTCAAAAACAGACAGGCTTGGGTTGGGTATAACTAGTTCGGGGTCAATGCCAATTATATGCCCAAAACCTTCACAGCGTTTACATGCACCCAAAGGGTTGTTAAATGCAAACATATTTACTGATGGTTCTTCAAATGTTATTCCATCAAGTTCAAACTTGTTGGAGAAACTGGTTGTTATATCTTTTCCATCAAGTTTATAAGAAATACTACAATTGCCTTTGCCTTCATAAAAAGCAATTTGAGCTGAGTCGCCAACACGAGAACTAAGGTCGTCGTCATCATGATCAATTCTAATCCTATCTATTACTAAGAAACATTCGTTGGGTTTTGCATCTTCATCAACTACCTCAATAATTTCCTCAATCCTACTTATTTTGCCATCTTTAAGTATCCTGTTAAAGCCTTGTTGCATTAACACTTGAAGATGTTGCTTCAGTTTTCTATCAGTTCTTATATGTATTGGTGCATATATAATTACATCTGTTTCTTCGGGTAATTCAACTATATGATTAATTACATCGTTTATACTATGACGCTTTACTTGTTTATTGGAAATTGGAGAGTATGTTTTTCCTATCCTTGCAAAAAGAAGTTTTATATATTCATATACTTCGGTTGAAATACCCACAGTTGAACGAGGATTTCGACTTTTTACTTTTTGCTCAATGGCTATGGCAGGTGAAATTCCTACTATAGCATCAACCTCTGGTTTATCCATGCGCCCGAGAAATTGACGTGCGTATGAACTTAAACTTTCAACATACCTTCGTTGTCCTTCTGCGTATAAAGTGTCAAAAGCTAATGATGACTTCCCCGAACCCGATAAACCGGTTATCACAACTAACATTTCTTTTGGTATTGAGACACTAAGGTTTTTTAAGTTGTTAACCCTTGAATTTATGATAGATATGTGATTAATTTCGCTATTGCTCATTTAATTAATTTACTTTTATTTGTAAAATAAGTATGCAAAATTAGAACTTTATTTGCTTTTGTAAGTATATTACATATATTTGCATTATTGTTTAACTAACCAATAGGAGAAAGATTATCGAGTAAACTCTACCATTTTTTTTGTTTAATTAACTCAAAATAGGTAAAATGGGTTTATCAGGTACTAGTGAGAAGGAGCTTATTAAAAGTTTCATTAATGGTAATCACTCCAGTCTTCAAACACTTATAGAACGTCATCAAAGCAGATTGTATTCGTACATATTTTTATTAGTCAAAGATAAGCAACTGGCTGATGATGTGTTTCAGGATACATATGTAAAAGTAATTAATACCCTTAAACGGGGGAGTTATAATGATGAAGGTAAATTCATCCAGTGGGTTATGCGAATTGCACATAATCTGGTGATTGATCACTTTAGGAAATCTAAAAAAGTTCCTACTGTTGAGAATAATTATAACGATTATGATATTTTTGATACAATAAGGTTTACCGATCCATCTGTTGAAGAACAAATTGTGAAAGATCAAATTCATAGTGATGTTAGGAAACTTCTTGATTATTTACCTGAAGAGCAGAAAGAAGTTCTTTATTTAAGATGTTACTCGGGATTAAGCTTTAAAGATATTGCAGAACAAACAGATGTAAGTATAAATACTGCCCTTGGAAGAATGCGTTACGCAATAATTAATATGCGTAAAATAATTGAGGAAAATAAAGTTGTTCTTACAGCTTAAAATTGCTCATATTTCATGGCTTTGTATTTTGGACTTTGATTAAAGGTGAGTGACATGCCATAGCCATCTAAATAATTAACCAACAATAAATAATAAACAAAGAGTTTTGGCGTTAATTGATTAATTATATTATTAATTAACAACAAAGCCTATGATTAGCTTTACTCCTAAGAAACATCAGGATTACCCCAAACTTAAGTTAAAAGGCACAAAAGTTCCTGCTCCTTCAGAGTTGACAATAAGGTTAATAATGAGTTATGCAGCAGCATTGAGAGTGTATAATACTAAAAGCCTGGGGTGTATAAACAGCCTGTTAAATTGATTAAATGCTTTAATGCATAATAAAAGCTGCTATCATAATTTGGTTGCAGCTTTTTAATTTTTTAGAGGTTTGGAAACTGCTTATACAAATGCATCTTGAATAATACTTTCAGCCTTTTCTTTATTGGTAAGAATCTCTTCCAGTAATTTGAATTGTGTGCGACTTCGAATAAGATTATGTGTTGGGTAATCTGTTTTATAATATATGTTACTTAAAAGATAATCAGTTAAAAACCTAAGACCTTGTAAATATATTATACTAAGTGCTCCTGTTAATATATTATCTTTTTCAATAGGAGTAATTATAGATTTTATCTCATTAAAATATCCTTTGCTTAGTGCCTCAAAATGATCTAATTTGAAAGTTACTTTTTTTAAATCTTTTTCATCTTCCTTGGCAACACTGGTTATTGATCGTACCATATCTCCAAAGTCGAATAATATACTTCCTTTCATAACGGTGTCTAAATCAATTACATAAACATTGTTGTTTTTGTGGTCGAAAAGTATGTTATCAAGCTTAGTGTCGTTATGTGTAATTCGAATTGGAAGGTTATTGCTATTAAGCAGATCAGACATTTTTAAGGCTATATTTCGGTTACTTATTGCAATTTCAATTTCAGGTAAAGCAGCTTTCTGTAGAGTTTTATCTGTTATTTTAAGTGCTTTTTCAAACTCACCTAACCTTCGTAATGGAGAATGAAAATCAGGAATTGTATCTTTAAATATGTCGGCATTTAGTTTTGTTAGGAATAGTTGAAATTTGCCCATTGCTCTACCTGCTTTTTCTGTAATCGAAGTATCTGGAGGTATAGAATATGCAGAGCTATCTTCAACAAAATTGTTTAATCTCCATGCAGTTCCGTCAGTATCTATAAAATGAAATTGTCCTGAACTATCGGTTATAAAATCAGGGAAAAGCTTGCCTGATGCCTTTTGCTCTAATGCAGCTTCAATTAAGTAGTTGTAATTCCAAACTAGTTTGTCAATGTTAAACACATTTTTATTTACCTGCTGGAGAATAAACTTACTGCTGTTAGTTGATACTAGAAAAGTATTGTTGATATGGCCATTTCCATAATTAGAAATGTCAGTAATTTCACAATTATTAAAAAACCTGTTAAGTATCTTTTTGCTGACTAATGACATAAAAATAAGTAGATTAATGGCCTGGAAGTAGAAGTAAATATTCTGTCTTGAAAATTATTACTCCCATAAATTTTCAGGGTAGTTGCCATTAGCAACAAGTTCATTTACTTTATTGATAGTTATATCCTTATCTTCCTGATAAGTAACGCCAAACCATTGGTCATTACTGGTAAGTAATTTTATGGTTGCTTCTTTGTTTTCAATAAGATCGTTAACTACTGATGGTATAAAGAATTCAGCTTTTAGCTTATGTGCATTTTCATCCATGAAGTTAGTGAAATCGCGCTCTAATTGATCAAAAAACAGAGGTGAAAATCCCCAAAAGTTCATTGAAACAAATGGATTACCATCAATTTCAAATTTTTTGTCATTATGAGTGTAAACAATCTTCCTGTTTTCTCTCTTTATACTAGTTCGCTCAACTACATCTGTAAGAAGACCATCCTTGGTTTGGCAAATACCCCTGGAAACAGTTCCGTTTTCGGATAATGTATTTCCAAGTTTATATCCCACCATTGCATACTCATTTAGTTTATGGTTTGAATTTGAGTAGTAGTCACTAATTAATTTAAATGCCTGTCTACCGTAAAAGTCATCTGCATTAATTACAGCGAAAGGCTCATTAATCATCTTCTTTGCAACCAATACTGCATGTCCGGTACCCCATGGTTTTACTCTTGCGGTATTAACAGGTACTCCTTTAGGTACATCATTTATCTTTTGAAGTACATATGCAGCTTCAATTTTGCCTTGCAAACGTGGCTCGTACACTTCTTTAAAATCTTTTTCTATTTTTGGGTTAAGTACAAAAACTATTTTTCCAAACCCTGCCCTTATTGCGTCGTAAATTGAATAATCAATAATGCTCTCACCTGATGGTCCTATTTTGTCCATTTGTTTTATTCCGCCATAACGGCTTCCTAATCCTGCTGCTAATATTAGTAAAGTTGGTTTCATAGTATATGTAGTAATATATTATCTTTGTTTTTTAAGAAATTTGTTGCAAGATATAAATATTACTATTAGAAAAGGTGTTTTCTGATTGTGATATACTATATTTTTTTAAGAATAATATTTTTATACATTATTTTAATAACTCATTATAATATGGGCTTTAGATTAACTAAAATATATTTGATAATATTTGCGGTTTTCGTCTTGCAATTACAACCCATGTTTGGTCAGCAAGCATTGCGTTTAAGTTTAAAGGCAGCTGTAGACAGCGCATTGAATAATAACAGTAAAATTCAACAGTACAAACAAGTTGTTCTGCAAAAGCAATTTTTAAATAAAGCAGCTGTTGGTAATTTCTTTCCCTCGATAGATGTGCTTGGAGGATATACTTATTTTAGTCAGAACCCTGAAATTAATATGAGTCAGGTTAAAGGCTCTGTTGATGATTTGTTTGGGAAATATGGTGTTGTGATTGCTCAGGAATTAGATCTTTCACAGGAAGATCAGCATATTATTTATGATAAAATTGTTGGGGGATTGGGTAAGTTACCAGCCTATAATATTGTTGTTGATCAGCAAAATTATCCAAATTTGAATGTAACTGCTTTGCAACCAATTTTTTTGGGAGGTAAGGTTATTGCCGGAAAACGTTTTGCTGAGGCAGAAGAAGAGTATGCTTCAATAGATCTACGTCAGGTGAGTAATGAAATTATTAAAGAAACCATAGAAAGGTATTTTGGCGTAGTGTTACTAAATGAGGTAATTATTACTCGAAAGCAGGTAGTTGCTGGTATGGAAAAGCATGAAAAACAAGCTAGAAAAGCTATTGAAGTGGGCGTGATTCCATCACATGAACTCTTAAGGGCTCAAGTTGCTGTTGCTAATGCACAGCGCGATCTATGGGATGATGAGAATAAACTGGATTTGGCTAAAATGGCTTTAAAAACCAGCCTGGGATTGGGTCAGGATTTTGCAGTTGTAGCAACTGATAGTTTAAGATATAGGATTACGGCAATAAATTTGACAGACCTTCAACTCCAGGCATGTGATAAACAACCAATATTTGGCATGATTGAACAGCAAAAACTAATGGTCGATCAACAACATGCTCTTGATGTAAGCGAGTTTATGCCTCAAGTAGCAGCATGGGGTGAATATGGTTTTTTCAGAGAAGAGTATGCTGTTATTATGCCACCGGCAATGATTGGTGTTCAAGCAAGATTGAATATTTTTCATGGCTTAGGTAAAGTAAATAAGTTAAAAGCAACAAAATTTTTACAAGAAGAAGTTTCTAAAGCAGAAATCTATGCTCATGAGCAAGTTAGTTTGTGGGTTGCAAGTTCATATCGTGAAGTATTAAATAGTGAAGAGAGATATCGTAAAATGAAACCAACAGTTGAACTAGCAGCTAAGAATTATGAAATTAATGAAAAACGGTTTCAGGAAGGTTTATCAAAGTCCATTGATGTAATTGATTCACGATTACTTTATGAAGGTATTGTTCTCGAAAGATTAAAATCGTTATATGATTATTATATTGCCCTTTCTGAGTTATACCTGGCAACCGGTAATCCTGAAAAAGTTGTGGAAATGTTAAATGATTAATTATTAATGATTAAATGATAGAATGATTGAATTGTGAAATGGAAACAATTATATATTCATTTATTACAGCGTTCACTCATTGATAAAAAATAGTTATATGAAAATGAATAAAAGTGTTTTTGCTCTTTCTATCCCGGTAGTAGTTATATTGGTAGCAGTTATTCTACTTGTTTTAAGACACGAAGATAAGGATGATAATATAATTCTTGGCATGTTCGAAACCACAACAGTAAATGTAGCTTCTGAAATCCCGGGAAGGGTGGATATGATACTCGTTGAACTTGGGCACAGGGTTGAAAAGGGTCAGGTTCTTGCCACTCTTGAACCAAACATTATGAATGCAAAAATGGGTCAGGCTATGGGGATTCGTAATGCTGCAGAATCGATGCTGCTAAGGGCAAAACAAGGAACTCGGAAGGAGGAGATTGAGGCAGCCAAGAATCAATACCAAATGGCTAAAAGTCAGTATGACTTTGCTGATAAAACATATAAGCGATTTTTAGTGCTTTTTGCTGATAGTATTATCTCAAAGCAGGAAATGGATGAAATGGAGTTTAAACATGTCGCAGCTCTAAACGAAATGGAAGCCGCCGAGGCTATATATACGATGGCAAAAGAGGGTGCCACCTATGAGGATATTCAAATAGTTGAGGGTGAGGCGGAAGCGGCATCTGCAATGTATAATGAGGCTGCTGCTTATTATAAACAACTGGAAATTATTGCCCCTGTTTCAGGAGAAATAAGTAGCAAGATTGCCGAAGAAGGTGAAGTAATGGCAGCCGGATATCCAATAATGACTATAATGATTCCGGAAAAAATATATGCTATTGTTAATGTTAGGGAAGACAAACTGGATGCTTTTAAAATGGGTAATATTCTTACCGGAAAAGTACCTGGTCTTGGTGGTGAAAAGTTCGAATTTAGAGTTTCGTATTTAGCTGTAATGGCTGATTTTGCCACCTGGGTTCCAACACAAGCAAAAGGTGATTTTGATTTGAAAACGTTTGAGGTTAGATTAATTCCAGTGGCTCCAATTGATGGACTACGTCCGGGGATGACCGTACAATTAGATTTCTAAGAAAATCATCGAATGAATTATCCGGGGTTTATAAAAGTAGCAAACAGGGAATTAAGTATTGCCGGGCAGAATAAGTCTGTGCGCAATTTGATGCTGTTTGTACCCATAATTATTTTTATATTACTTGGCTTTATTTATGTAAAGGGTGCTCTTAGAGAAATACCTGTTGCCGTTTATGATCAGGATAATACTAAACTGTCTCGTACTTTAATTGATCTTTTTAATTCTTCAGCTTCAATGGAAGTAACATATTATCTTAGCTCTGAAGATCAGCTAAATACTTTTTTTCTTAATCACAAAGAACATGCAATATTTAGAATACCACATGGCTTGGAACGAGATGTAATGAAAGGTAAAAACACAGTTGTACAAGCGCTTACTAATTCGTCAAATATTATTTATGGTAATATATTATTGCGAGAGGCATATACAATTGTTGGCACAATGTCGGCGGGTATTACCATTAATAAATTAGTTGCAACGGGGTTAACCGAACGTGATGCTTTTAACTTGGCTTTACCAATAAAAGTAACTGCAAAACCGCTTTTTAATCCTATTTATAATTATTTATACTACCTGTTACCGGGTTTAATGACAGTGCTATTGCAGATGATAGTTTTTTTTGTTTCAACACGTTCAATAAATTCTGAATACAATAAAGGTACTTTTGGTGATCTTGTAGAAGTAAGTAACAATAGTGCAATGAATATTATAATAGGCAAAAGCTTAATTTACTTTATGTTAAGTATAGCAATAGCTATGTTTATTGCATTGGTATTTGTTATGTTTGGAATACCTTTCAAAGATCGGGAGGTTGAAATAATAGTAATATTCTCAGTTTTTATATTGTCGAATATTGCGCTTGGACAAATGCTTTCTGCAACTATTGATGATGAAATGCTGGCTTTGGATATTGCTTTCTTTTATAATTCACCGGCTTTTGTTTTTAGTGGATTTACTTTCCCCATGTTTGGAATGCCATTTTTCGATTCACTGTATGCACAGTTTATTCCATACACACATTTCCTATATGCCTTTTTTAAAGTGTATCAAATCGCGGCACCTTTTTCATATATTTCATCAGAAGTATTAATTCTTTTGCTTTTTATGGCTGTTGGTTTTATTACAGCTTTTGTAGCTTTACGCATGAGGATTAAGCAAGAAAGACAAAGTAAACTAGTAACTGTAAATATATAATGACAAATTGGAGAAGCATAAGATCGATATTTAATAACGAGTTGAAGATTGTTATTAGTGATCATAGCATATTGCTTACGGTGATAATTGCTCCTTTACTTTATGCTTTTTTCTTAGGCTCTATTTATCTAAATAAGGATATTGATCAAATAAGATTTGCCGTTGTTGATTACGATAATTCGAAAACTTCACGCACGCTCACACGAATGTTATCTACAAGTCAAAAAATTGATATGGTTGGCTATATTGAAGATTATGAGGATGGAGTTCATAAACTTATGAATCTGGAAATTCAAGGGTTTCTTGTTTTTAACGATGGTTTTGAAAAGGAATTAAAGAAAATGGAAGGGGCAAATTTAACTTTATACTTAAATACAACACGTTTTTTACCTTCTAATGATTTAAATATGGCAGTAAATGAGGTTATGCTTACTGTTAGCTCTGGTATTCGGTTAAAGTATTATGAAGTAAAGGGAATTGATTCACAAAAGGCCATGCAGCTTATTAACCCTGTAATGGCTGAAGTAAAACCGATTTATAATGCAACTAATAGCTATGGCGGGTTTTTGCTCCCGGGATTATTCTTTCTTATTTTACAGCAAACACTGTTAATTGGGCTTGGTGAGAGCGTGTCGCGTGATAATGAAAAAGGAATTTTGAGCTCAATATTAAGCAGTACTCCTATGGGTGTTTTGAATTATATACAAGGGAAAATAGCCTATTATGTTTTTCTGTATTTAGCATACCTAATAATTTTTACCGCTGTTATTTTTCCATTATTTGGACTTCCCGTAGCAGGTTCATTAATTTCAATATTTATTTTGAGCATGGTGTTTCTCATTACTATAATGTTGCTAACCATGCTGATTGGCACTTTTGTAAAGAGTCAGGTTAGAATGATGGAAATACTTGCGTTTACTTCATATCCATTTTTTCTGCTTTCAGGATATTCATGGCCCGTTTCTTCCATGCCCCAGCCGTTGCAGTGGCTTGCGGCTATTATTCCAACAACACCAATGATGGAAGCAATGAAGCGGTTATATGTTATGGGTGGTAATTGGAGTGATGTATCTCAACAATTTCAGCACCTTATAATTTTATTAGCTGTTACTCTTGTGGCTTTGCTTTGGCGATTGAATGTTATTCGTAATAGGGGGCTAACGGCTATTACAAATTCCATGTAGATACCCCGTCCGCTTGCGGCGGAGAGCTTTATTTTTCTATGAATCCATTTCTATTGCTATGATATTAGCAGTTGCTATGTAGTAGATGTATCAAATACTATAATACATTAATAAACATTAATAAACATTAATAAACAGTATTTACAAGAAATTTTATTATATTTGCGTGTCATATTAAAATCTAGTACTATGAAAAGATCAGTTGGAGTCAGAGAAGTCTTCGGAATATTTCAAAATACAGAATCCTATTTTTGTGAAAGGAATAATAAGCAATCAAATAGACTAATTATTAATCAGATTTTAATTATTTGTGCTTTTACTTTTATTTATGGCATTGTCATGGGTAGTTATCATAGTTTTTCACAAGCTATTGTTGCTGGGATTAAAGTTGTAATTCTATTTATTAGCACACTATTAATATGCTTCCCATCATTTTTTGTTATACAACAGGTTTTAGGCTCAAAAATGAATCTAAGGCAAATGATAATTATTGTCTTAAGTGGTTTTGTTCTAGCTTCTACTATTGCGTTGTCTTTTTCTCCAATTATTATTTTCTTCCAAATTACAGGAGGTAATTATCATTTTTTGCAACTGTTGCATGTAGCAATCTTTGCTTTCTCAGGAGTGTTTGGTATGAGGCTGATGGTTGAAGCACTTAAATTTGCTTGTGATAAAAAAGATATATATCCTAAAATTGGTGTTACAGTGTTTCGTATTTGGATAATAATCCTTGCTTTTGTTGGGATCCAATTATCTTGGAATTTGCGACCTTTTTTAGGTAATAAGGATGAAGGCTTCAAGCTTGTTAGAGAATATGAGGGGAATTTCTATACGGCAGTTATTTACTCAATGCAACAAATTGTGTCAAATAAAGATATACCCCATAAATCTGATATTAAGCAGACTCATTATTACATTGATACGACTAAATCAATAGTAGATGATTCAACTGGAATTTTATATCGATTAAAAAATTAGACTATGGAGGAAGATATAATGACACTTGAGGAGGTTGCTAAATACCTTAAACTAAGACCTCAAACTATTTATACTTGGGCTCAAAATGGAAAAATTCCTGCAGCTAAACTAGGTAAGGAATGGCGATTTAGAAAAACTATTTTAGATAATTGGTTTAATCAGCACATTGACAATAAATTTTCAGAATATATTTAGTGATGCCAAAGACAATCTCTATTATAGATACACTTATATAATAAAAAGGCTTTATTTCCATGAAGTTAGTTTATGCCATTTCAATGCATAGAAGAAAATAAAAATATATAATGGAATCATTATCCAATAAGCTGCTTGTGAAGAATAATTATCGGCAAGTTTTCCCCATATTAGAGGGAGGATTGCGCCTCCAGCTATAGCCATAATCAACATGGCCGAACCGGTTTTTATGAAACGACCTAAACCATGTAATGCAAGTGGCCATATTGCTGGCCACACCAGTGCATTGGCAAAGCCCAACAATGCAACAAAGGTCACCGAAATCATAGGAGGAGAGTAAATGGCTACCAATGAAAATACAACTCCTAGTATAGCTGAAATAGTCAGTGCTTTTTCCTGTGATAAGTAACGAGGAATAAGAATAATTCCCAGTATATATCCTGCAATCATTGAAACCAAAGTTAGAGAAGTAAAAACCTTTGCTGTATCGATGGCAATCCCCAACGAAATACCATAACGAATAATTGTATCACCTGCAATAACCTCTGCTCCAACATATAAAAACAAAGCAGTTACTCCCAGAATAAGGTTCGGAAATTGGAAAATATTTGTTTTTGTGTTAGTTTCTTCAGTTGTACTTTCATCTAGTTCTTCTTCAACTTCAGGAAGTGGAGCATAACGAATCATTATTCCTAATAATATAAGTATTGCCGTCATAACAATGTACGGATTTATAACCCTGGCAGCTAGGTCGTTGAGAGCGATTGCTTTAGCAGTTTCATCTAATGTTTTTAAATTCTCAACAAAAGCATCACCATCATGTAGGATAAAATATGCCAAAATAAGCGGAGCCAAAGCACCAGCAACTTTGTTACTTATTCCCATTATACTTATTCGTTTAGCAGCTGATTCACGAGGACCAATAATTGTAATATAAGGATTTGATGCTGTTTGAAGAAGGGCAAGACCTGTGCCCATAATAAAGAGACCAATTAAAAAGAGCTCATAAATTCGGGTTTGAGCTGCAGGAACAAACATAATAGTCCCCAAAGCCATCACTAACAAACCAACCATCATTCCATTCTTAAACCCTGTCTTTTTCAGTATCCATGAAGATGGAAGTGCCATAACCGTATATGAAATGTAAAAGGCAAAAGCAACAAATAATGCTTGAAAATTGGTTAGCTCACAGGCTATTTGTAGATATGGAATCAAAATTCCGTTGAGCCATGTTACAAATCCAAAAATAAAAAATAGTAATCCAATTACTGAGATTGATAATATATATGTCCGTTTATTTAGACTACCAGTTTTCTTAATTTGATTTTCCGTCATCGAGTTACTTTTTTTGAGATTATGCTAAAAAAAGTCAATATTACAAAAAATAAGAGGGTAATTGCTTATTTGACAGAGTTAATTTATTATTACTAATCCTTGATAGTATGGATTGTTGGGAAGAGTGCTTAATATGCTAAAACTTCGTTTGATATCATCATTTCTTCTACTTGAAATAGTGATTCTATTTTTTTCCGTAAGGAATTCTTTGCTCTTGATAATTGTGACTTTGAAGTGTTAACAGAGATATTCATAATCTTGCTTATTTCTTTATGGGAATAACCTTCTATGGTGTTGAGATTGAACACTGTTTGGTAACCATAAGGTAATTCACGAACCATTACCAGTAATTCTTCATGCGACATTGTTGAAACAACTTCATTATTGAAAGGATTTGTGAAATACGCATTCTCAGGATCAATGTCTTTGTTTAACAGATTTTTCTTTTTGTAGAAATTTAATGCAGTAGTTATCATAATTCTTCTAATCCAGCCATCAAATGATCCTTTTCCACTATAGTCCTTGAGATATTTAAATACCTTAATAAATCCTTCCTGTAATATGTCTTCGGCATCAGTATTGTTTTTTGCATATCTTAAACAAACACCAAATATCTTTTTAGAATATTTCTCGTATAGTAGATATTGTGCGTTACGATCTTTTTTTATACACCTCGATAATAACTCGTCACTTATATTATTGCTATTCTCTGACATATTATATCCCCTTTTTTTAGAATGAGCAAAAGTACATAGCTTTATATTAAATTATCTAATATTTATTACTACAATAATTCTACAAACACATTATTAATAATCAATATAAATTGAAATGCTTCTACAATAAATTATATAATAGTAATATAAACAGACCATTAAAAAATTGAGATATACTACAAAAAAATGTTTATATATTGAGTAGGTACTCGGAGAGGGATTGTTTGTTATCTAGTTTACATTTCATGCGTAATCTATACCGACTCATTTCTACAGCCTTAATTGAAGTATAGTTTAGGGAGGCAATTTCTTTTGTGCTTAAGTTAAGGCGAAGCAAAGCGCATAATCTTTTCTCGTTTTTTGTTAGAGAAGGGAATTTTACTTTGAGTTTGTTAAAAAAATCATCATTTGTTATATCAACTTTTTCTTGAAATTCTTCAATATCCTTGTTGATCTGCAAACTTTGTTTAACATGATTTGATAATTCTTTTAGTTTCATGTTTAACTCTTGTTCATTGTCGCAGGAAAGATTATTTAGGTCGGTTTTTAATTGTTGTAATATTTTGTTTTTCTGTACTAAGTGAAGTGCAAAATTAATTAGATCATTCTTTTTGCTACTAAGTTCAACTTGTAATAGTTCCTTTTGAGCTTCGTGTAAAATTCGCTCCTTTTGATTTATGAGCCTTTCCTTTTTTACTTTAAACCTGAGTCTAAGTAATGTAAGGAGTATTAGAATTATAAGTACTACAACACCAAGAATTAGAGTGTTCTGCTTGAGTTTATTTATTTCACTTTCATTTTCTAATATTTCGATTTCAGAATCCTTTATTTGAATTTCTTTTTCTTTTATACTTCTTGAAAAATACGATTGCATATCAAATATCTCATTTTGCAATTGTTTCTGATATAATGAGTCACTGTATTGGGAATAAATATGGATATATTTAAGAGACTTTTTATACTCCATATTATTTTCATACACTTTGCTCAGCCCTAATGAAGCCTGAGTAATTTGTTCCCAATCATTATTTTCAATTGCTAATTCATATGCTTTATAAAATGATGAATTTGCACTTATTATATTATTTATTTTGAAGTACTCATTCGCAATCAATATGTAAAGTGTGGTTAGTCCGTTTACATCATTTATACTTTTATATAACTCAAGGCTACTATTGTAATAATAAAATGTTTTGTTACTATTTTTCAGGGCACTATAAACCTGACCAATATTTTCATAATTAATTGCTTTGAGTTGCGGTAAGTTGGCTTTTGTGTTGAGCTCAACACTTTTTTCATAATATAATAATGCTTTTGAAAAATCTCCTTTAAGCCTATAAACCTCACCAATATTATTTAATGCGATGGCTTCACCTCTAACATTATTAATATTTGAGTAAATTTTATTAGATCTGTTAAAGTAGTACAGTGCTTCGCTAAGGTTTTCTTGATTAAAAAAAAGTCCACCAATGCGGTTATATGCCTCGGCTGTCAGCTCATCATTATTTAATTGTATAGCATAATCAAGTGATTTTTGGTAGTAAAATAGTGTGCGTTCAGCATCAAAATTGTTATTATAATATAATAAACCCAAGGCACCATATATACTTGATAGTTTTTTAAGATCATGCAGTTCTTCATAAATTTTTGCACCTATTAAAAAATAATTTATCGCAGGTTGAATGTTATTGTTTTTGCTGTACAGTTCACCCATAAGTTTATTAGTGGTACCGCATGCTTCGCTGGATTTAACTTTGTTGGCAAGCTTTAGCGCTTTTTTATTGATGCTAATTGCTTTATCGAGTGAATCGTGTTTTAGTACATTTACTAATTTGTGATAAATATAAACTTTTTCGAGGCTATCAGTAGCTGTGGAAAGTTCTGTTTGTAGTTTAAGATAGTTTTGAGCTTGGCCAAAAAGAATTGTATTTACTAAGAAACTTAGTATAATTAGAACAATATACTTATTACTGTTACTCATTACCCAAAAGACTAAAAATTGTTGCCTGCAAAATACTTAAATTCTGAATTTTAGAAGAGAACTATCTGTTTTATCTACTCATAAGGATCTGTTACAGGTATTACATAGTATTCGCCTGTACGTGGATCTTTATAAAATTTACTATATCCATTTATGCTTTCAATGTTTGCATCTACTGATCCTTTTATAAAAACAGTATTGTTAACGTCTATTTCTCCCATAACGCGAATTGCGGAGTCAGCTACAACAATTTGAGGTTTTAGCGGTGGCAGAATACCTGCATTCTGGAGAACTATTATCCAAACTCCGGCTACAATTAAGGCAAGTGAAATCTTAATGTATTTTATGTTTGATGTCATTTAACTGATATTTAGCACTTTTAGTAATCGATGTCGTATTAATTAGGACTTTTTTTAATTCATCAAGATATTTTTAATAGAATATTTGAATCCCAACATTTAATTATAGTTTTCAAAATTATTCAATTTGGCTGTGAATTACAACTCTTTTGTCTAAAAATACAACTATTAACTGAAAAATAAAAGAACTGAGATATTATGTTACTGTAAATTAAAATTGAAAAGTCACTAATAATATTCAGATTAATAAACCTGTTTCTTTATTCACAATTGGTACAACCAAAACAAACATAGGATACCGTTTTGTATTGCATTAAAATTAAAGGGCTTACTACGTTATGTCAGTGGCTTAATCTGTTTGAAGTTCTTTTATTTTAGCCAGAGTAGGAGATACGTGGTGGTGTTTGTGATCATGTACTTCATCATCGTTTCTGCAACTACCATCACTGGGTGCTCCAGAACAGGTACATCCAAGGTTTTTGCCTGTATGTGGGTCAACAGTTGAGCATTGTTTTTTAAACTCACCATCTTTTTTTATAAACATTTTAATGGCGAAGCCTGCAAAAGCAATTGCTAAAATAATAATTGTGAGGAGTAGTAACTTTATGTACATATCAATAAAAATATTTGAGTGCAAAAATAATTAAAACACTTGTATTGTTTTACATTTAACAGGAAAAATTTGTTAAGATAATTAGGGGAATATGGGGAATATGGAATTGGGGGAGATAAGGGAATCCCATATTTCCTGTAAAACTTATTACCCTTATCCCTCAAGTTCAAACTATACCTCCATTTCCCCTTTATCCCTTAAGCGCATAGCATATAATTGCAGTTGCAATGGAAGCATTTAATGATTCAGGTTTATTATTTAAACTTTGATTATAAGAAGGTATGGTGATTTTTTCAGTAATAAAAGGCAATAATTCATTCGATATTCCATGCGCTTCACTTCCTATTAATATAATTCCATTTGTTTTGGGTTTTATATCAGTAATAGGAGTTCCGTTTAAAAGTGCTCCAAATACAGGTAAGTTTTTAGGTCTATTTTTTAGAAGTGAATTAAGATTTGTATATACTACTTTAACACGTGCAAGGGATCCCATAGTTGCTTGTACTACTTTTGGGTTAAAAGCGTCAACTGTATTGTTAGAGCAGTATATTTTGTTTATTCCAAACCAGTCGGCAGTACGTATTATTGTTCCTAGATTCCCAGGATCACTTATGTTATCTAGTGCAATACTAATGTTATCGGTATCTATATGTCCTTTAAAATCAATGTCAGGTAACTTGAATATTGCAAGTACTTCCGATGGAGTAGAAAGCGCAGTAATTTTTTTTAGTTCAACAAAAGTAACAACATTAGTTCTAGTTTTGTTAGTGTTAATATTCTGACCTTCTATCCAGTTTTTGGTTGCAAATATTTCAATTAAGCTAGTTTCTCCTTGTAAAAAGTCGATTACATTTCTATTGCCTTCTACAATAAACATGTTATGTAGTTCACGATATTTTTTCTGCTTTAGCTGTACTATAAGTTTTATTTTAGCTTTGCTTATCATGGTTTGAACATATAAAAAAATAAAACCCTTCCGCATAACTGCGAAAGGGTTTCAAATGTAATAAATTTTCTCAAAAGAAATTATTCTGCAATAACATTGAGGTCGATATCAACAGAAATATCTTTGTATAATTTTATAGTGGCAGTATATTTACCTACTTCTTTAACATGATCAGCATCGAAATAAATTTTCTTACGGTCGATTTCCAGATCTTTGGCTTCTTTAATTGCATTAGCAACCATTATAGTATTAACTGAACCAAATATTTTTCCTGAAGTACCTGCTTTTACTCCAATTGTGAGTTCTAAATCTTTAAGGAGTTCACCAATAGTTTCAGCTTCCTTAACAACTTTATCTTCTTTATAAGCTTGTTGTTTTTTAAGTTCTGCTAAAGCTTTTTTACTAGACTCAGTTGCGATTGTTGCTAATCGTTTTGGTATGAGATAATTTCTACCAAAACCATCCTTAACGGTAACAAGGTCATTTTTGTAACCTACTCCGGTTATATCTTTTTTTAAAATTACTTCCATTTTCTTTCCTCCTTTATTTTAATAAGTCAGCTACATAAGGCATTAATGCAAGATGGCGTGCTCTTTTAACCGCCTGTGCAACTTTCTTTTGATATTTTGTTGATACGCCGGTAATACGACGGGGTAACAATTTGCCTTGTTCATTTACAAATTTCAAAAGGAAATTAGGATCTTTATAGTCGATGTATTTAATGCGACTTTTTTTGAAACGGCAGTATTTTTTCTTTTTCGTGTCAACTGCTATCGGTGTCAAATATTTTATGTCTGAATTAGCTTGTGCCATAGTTCTGAATTTTACAATTAATTTGTTTTAGCTTCTTTGTTCAATTTTTCTTCTTCTTTCTTATTTCTCCGTTTTTTCTCATTATATGCAATAGCATGTTTGTCGAGTTTAACGGTAAGAAAGCGTAGTACACGCTCATCACGTTTAAGTTGAACTTCCAAATCGGCAATTACTTTTCCGTCATTTGTGTATTCAAACAAATTATAAAATCCTGTGGATTTTTTTTGAATAGGGTAAACTAGCTTACGTAAGCCCCAATTTTCACGGTGCACAATTTCTGCACCATTCTTTATGAGGTGATCCTCATATTTTTTTACCGCTTCCTTCATCTGTTCTTCAGACAAAACGGGAGTTAAAATGAAAACGGTTTCGTACTGGTTCATAATAATTTAAATTAGTTATTAATATTTTATATAATCCCATAAAAATGGGTGTGCAAAAATACAAATTAATTAGAAAGATACAACAGTGCTTTGTAAAAAATTCTGTAGATAGTTTTTATCTGGAGAATGGCAAGGAAAACTACTGTAAGGAATGACTAGAAATCCCCTGAGAGTGTGGTTCTGTCCTCATGAGATTTCTCCCTGCGGTCGAGATGACAACAGGATTAGGGGACCTCTCCCTTTGGTCGAGATGACAACATGGTACTACATATAAATTCAGCAGCTTTTCCATCTCCAAAAATTGAAGGGTATGTTACTGTGCTATTGTTTTTTAACTTGCCATACGATTGCAATATCTTTTCTTCGTCAGCATTAGCAATAATAGCAGCTCCTTCTTTAACTATTTCAACCCATTCAGTTTCTGATCGCAGAATGATGCTTGGTTTGTTGAAATAATAAGCTTCTTTCTGAACACCGCCTGAGTCGGTGATAATCAGTTTGCAATTACTTTCTAGTGCTATCATATCCAAAAACGACACCGGTGGTATAATATTAATTCGTGGGTTTGATGTTAGCGATTTATATAATCCACTATCTAGTTTGCTTTTTAGTAGTTTGTTTGTTCGCGGGTGTAATGGAATAACTATTGTGATGTTTTCGTTATTGGCTATTTTGTTTAAAGAGCTGAATATAGCATTTAGCCTTGTTTGGTCGTCAGTATTATTATCACGATGAATTGTACTTAGTATAAAGTTATTCTTTTCAAGTTTATATTCATCAATAATTTTACTGCTTCTTAGCGAAATAGTTTTGAAATACAGACTGTTATCATACATTACATCGCCACAATGAAATATTCCCGGGTTATCAGAATTATATGGTGCTTTATTTTCAGGGTTAAATCCTTCGTTAATGAGGTTGTTTAGTCCTGTTGCAGTTGGGGAGAATAGCAGAGTTGAAGCATGATCACACATTATACGGTTTATTTCTTCTGGCATAGCTTTATTAAACGATCGTAGTCCGGCTTCAATATGTACTATTGGAATATGGATTTTAGAGGCTGCAATTGCTCCGGCAAGGGTTGAATTAGTATCTCCATAAAGAACAAGGTAATCAGGGGATGTGTCTTTTAGTATTGTTTCGATTCCTGTTATCATACTAGCAGTTTGCTGTGCATGTCCGGAGCTGCCAACATTTAGGTTGTAATCAGGCTGAGGAATCCCAAGCTCATCTATAAACACTTGCGACATGTTTTTGTCGTAATGCTGGCCAGTGTGAACTATTATCTCTTTTATTTTATCAGAAAAGTGATTTTTAATAGCTCTACTTAACGCTGCTGCTTTTATTATTTGTGGTCTGGCACCTATTACTGTTACTATTTTTATCATTTATTGGTCATTGGTAATTAGTCATTGGTCATTAGTTATTGGTCATTGGTAATTAGATATTGGTAATTAGTTATTGGTCATTGGTAATTAGTCATTGGTCATTGGTCATTGGTAATTAGTCATTGGTAATTAGTCATTGGTCATTGGTCATTGGTAATTAGTTATTGGTAATTAGTTATTGGTAATTAGTCATTGGTCATTAGTTATTGGTCATTGGTAATTAGTTATTGGTAATTAGATATTGGTAATTAGTCATTGGTCAATAATCAATAATAAATTATATCATCGATTCATCTGCGAAACTAAAATAATTATCGCTTCCAACAATAATATGATCTAGAACACCTATTTCTAATACCTTGCCGGCTTTAGAAATTGTTTTAGTGAGCTTAACATCGTTATCGCTGGGTGATACATTATTTGACGGATGGTTATGTGCTAGTATAATTGATGAGCTATTATGTTCTAGTGCCAGTTTGAATATTTTTTTTGGATCAGCTATAGTACCACTGATACCACCTTCGCTAATATTAACTTTTTTAATGATTTGATTTGCCCTGTCGAGCAGAAGTATCCAGAATACCTCATGGTTTTTGTCGCTAAGGTCTGCGTAAAGAACATCATAGGCATCCTTACTGGATTTAATTTTTTTCTTTTTCTGAATAACATCATCAGCGCGTCTCCTTCTGCCAATTTCAAGTGCTGCAATAATAGAGATTGCCTTTGCTTCTCCAATTCCGTTAAACATGCAGAGTTCTTTTACACCCAATTTTGATAATTCTGCTAGATTGTTATCAACGGAGTTAAGTATTTTTTTTGAAAGCTCAACAGCCGACTCTTCTTTATTGCCCGAACCAATCAGTATCGCAATTAATTCAGCTTTACTCAATTGCGCTTTTCCTTTTAATAATAGCTTTTCACGAGGGCGATCATCCTCAGCCCATCGACTAATTGGTAGCTTATCTTTCATGGCAGTTGACTTTGGCATAAAAGTAAACAAAAAAGCCCCGACACAATGGTGTCAGGGCTAACTAGTTTATTTTTTCTACTAATTACGACAAATTATTTGCGTATTTAGTGATTTTTGATTTGATATTACCGGCTTTGTTTTTATGGATAATTCCTTTTTTTGAAAGCCTGTCAATCATTTCGTAAAGTCTTGGTAAAGAATCAACAGCTTCTTTTTTGTCAGTTAATGCTCTAAATTTTCTAACTGCATTTCGCATTGTTTTTGCAAAAAATCTGTTGTGAACTGTTCTAACTTCAGATTGTCTGATTCTTTTGAGTGCTGATGGATGATTAGCCATATTTCTATTCCGTTTTACATTATTAATTTCGGGCTGCAAAAATAGATAAATATTTAATATAAAAAAACAAATGAGGTTTTTTTGTTATTTTCTTCCCTGATTAATTTATGTGTTTAATGTTCCAACTAATATTGGTTCGTTTTTTTCAATGATACTATTGATGTTAACATCATAGAAAGTATTCTTTTTCAATCCTAGTTTCTCTATAATTACCGGAATATAGTGTTCGCCATATCCGGTTGCAAATCCATTTTCAATTATTTTCTGAACAAGTACTCTTTGTCGTTTGCCTATAAATGAACTGCGATGTGCTAAACTTGTCTTTTCAGATATATTACGAATTATTTCGCTTCTGCGATTTTTTTCCTTCTCATCAACATGATCTGGTAGCCGTTCAGCTCGTGTACCTTTTCGTATTGAATATTTGAATGTATGAATGTGGCCAAAGCCAATTTCGTTTGCAAGATTCACGGTTTCTTGAAAATGTTCTTCTGTTTCACCAGGAAAACCTACTATAATATCAGTAGTAAGACTAAAACCCGGATACAGCTCTTCCAGTTTATCTGCCATTTCTTTAAACAACTTTGCAGTGTACATCCGTCTCATTTTCATAAGTATATCTTCTGATCCACTTTGAAGACAAATGTGCATATGTGGCGCCAGTTTTGGATGTTTAAACAGGCGGAAAAAACTGTCAGTATATCCATCGGGCTCTATTGATGATATCCGTATTCTAAAATCTCCGGGTATTTCAAGCATTTGTTCAACAAGCGACTCAAAATCAGTACCACCATGATTGTAACGTCCAATATTTACTCCGGTAATAATGATTTCCTTGAAACCAAATTCTACAACTTTTCTAATGTTTTCGAGCACATCGTTTACCGGACGGCTGGTTGCTCTGCCCCGCACTTTTGGAATAATACAGAAGGTACAGTAATTATCGCATCCATCCTGAATTTTAATAAAACTCCTTGTATGAAATGTTTCGTCTGCCGGTTTGTAATTAAAAAGATCTTTTTCAAAGTCGTCACCAGATACAGTTTCATTATTGAAATGTCCATCAGCAACAGCTACTACCGATGTTTTATGGTCGTTATCTACCACATAATCAATTTTATCATTTTTCTCAAGTTGTTCTTTATAGTGTGTTGCCATACAGCCTGTAACTATTGTAATACCATCTTCATTTTTACGTTTTGCCTGGTTAATAACTCTACGCGATTTTTGATCGCTCATGCTGGTTACGGTGCAGGTATTAATTACATAAATGTCAGCTTTTTCTGCAAAGTCAACTATTTGATAGTCTTTTTTCGCAAATTCAGATGCCAGAGAATCAGTTTCGAATAAGTTAAGTCGGCAACCTATGGTTTTAAAAGCTACTTTTTTCGTCATGTTGTGTGTGTTATTGGAATCATTGGTCAGTCGGTAGTCTTCAGTTTTAAGTCTTCAGTCTCCATTTTTTTATTTATCCACAAGTTTTCCTTCAATAGAAAGAGGAGCAGCTGATGTTATTTTTATATTTACGAATTCACCAATCAGATTTTTATTAGTTGAGGCAAATCTTGCAACAATTCTGCCCTCAGTATATGCCGATAAGTATCCATCTTTTCGATCGTTACCCCTAACAAGTACTTTTACAGTTGTACCCACAAGATTTTGATTATAGGCTTGTGTATGCTTAGTCATTTTTGATGTAAGCCTGTGGTATCTCTCTTTTTTCACCTCTTTGGGGACATCATCATCCCACCTCGAACTTGTAGCTCCCGGTCTTGGGGAGTATTGTGCAATGTAGGCCATATTGTATTTAAACTCGTCCATTATTGCACAAGTATTCTTAAACTCTTCTTCGGTTTCTCCCGTAAACCCAACAATAATATCTGTAAAAAGTGTAGCTTGAGGAATAAGTTTCTTAATAGTTGATGTTATTTCACGATATTTAGCCATCGAATAATTTCGGTTCATCCTGATAAGCACATTATTATCTCCTGATTGTACGGGTAGGTGAATTTGCTTCGCCAGACAGTCATATTTGGCAACCATTTCAATAACATCATTGGTCATGTCACGAGGGTGGGGAGATGTAAAGTAAACCCAAAAATCTTCACCCGATTCTATTCCATATTCCCCTATTTGCTTAAGAAGTTCTGAAAAACTTATCTCATTTCCTTTTTTATCAAGCCCATATGAGTTTACATTTTGTCCGAGTATTGTAATCGACTTAAACCCTTTATTAACAAGGTTTTTAAGTTCTTTCATAATCTCTGAAGATGGTCTTGAAACCTCCCGACCACGGGTGTAAGGAACAGCACAGTAAGTACAAAACTTATCGCAACCATTTTGAATTGGGATATAGGCTTCAACACCAGATCCATATTTGGGCTCAATGTGCCAAAATTCTTCAATTCCTACTTCAGGTTTGCTTATTAGATTATTCTCTTTATTTCCGATTTGTGCCGGACTAAGTTTGAATTCGCCAGGTTTGCGAACACCTATATTATTTTTTGTATTGTTAGCAAGTTCAGGATATAGCGATTGTATTCCAGCAGGAGTAACTATTCCATATTGACTTATCATTTGAGGTAATTCCGGAAGCTGGTTCATGGTAAAAACCATATCAAACAGTTTAAGGAATTTCTGTTTGTCGGATGGTAACACGCAGCCTGAAACAAATGTTAACAGGTTCTTATTGTTTTTCCATTTATTCCATTTGCTAATAAGGTTATAAACTTTGTCTATTCCTTTTTGACGAACTGAACATGCAATTACACCAATTAGGTTTGCTTCTTCGGCGTTTTCTGTAAGTGTAAATCCTATTTCTTCAAGTACTTTTTGAACCCGCTCGCCATCACTAATATTCATCTGGCATCCAAGCTGTACAATATGGTATTTCATTATGTAGTAGGTATTAAAAATAAACTTCTGCGTGAAGTTGGTCACCGGAAATTCCTTTTTTCTCAAGCAAGTCCATCGACTCACGTATCATCTTAAAATTACCGCAAAAATAACATATTGTATCCTTATCAAAATTGTTTCGTTTAATGTAATTGGTTACACGTCCATTAAAGTTACCTGTTTGGTCACGTGATGTACACATAAAGTAGTCATTTTTACTATAGTCTTCCCTTCCATATGCTTCATTACCAAATCGTATACCATGTAATATAGTATATTTTAGTCTAGGATAGCTTTTAACCATACTATGAAATGGTGCAATACCTGTACCACTTGCTACAAAAAGAAATTTAGAGGAATCAATTTTTTCTTTATCTAAACCAAAAAAGCCTAATGGACCTTCCACGTTTAGCAAGTCACCCGGTACTAAATTTTTCAGATGCTTAGAGACTTTCCCATCAGCAACTTCTTTAATAAGGACTTCGAGGTACTCATCATCAGATCCGCTATAAATAGAATATTCGCGTTGATCATTATCATCTTTGCGACTAAGTAAGATATGTTGTCCTGCTTCAAATTCCATGTCTTTCTTGTCAATTTGCAGAATATATGTTGAATCGGTAAGGTATTTTATTCCTTTAAATTTATGTAAGCTATTTGTTTGCATTATTATTTTAGTTCTATTAGTTATTGTTTTTGCTTAGCAGGATAGTTGTTTGAGGCGGCAAAAGTATATAATTTTTGTTATACGGGCGGCAACCACGCTTTCCATTTGTAGTTGTTTCATACGAGCTATTTTTTGTATGCTTTACGTGGGCTCCGTTCCTGCGCCTCCGTAAGCTAACAAAAATAATAGCTACTATTTCAACAAGCTACCATTCCAATCGTTGCCGCAGCTGACGCAATTTTATAACAGCTTCTATGACCAGCCGGGTTTTTTCCAGCCCATTGGGTCGAAAGATTTGGACAGTATTAAAACCAGCCGGGTTTTTTCCAACCCGTATGGTCGAAAAAAGAGTAAATTGTGGTTCCTGTTTTTCAACCCGGCGGGATGAAAAAACCCGACGGATCGAAGAAAATGTGTTTGCACATTTCAAAGGCAATAGTAAACAAAGTAATCGGACATGACCTATTGTTTTATATATCCTTCTATATCAGTAATATATCAAGCTAAAAGTAGCAATCAATTAAAAGTCCAGCTCCAGCTGTGGAGGGTCATTTTTTTCAGTAGGAGGAGCTTTAGCTTCATCATTATTATTTTTTGAAGCTTCAGATTTTTCATTTTTTGTTTTACTATATTTTTTTTTCGTTTGAGTTTCAGAAGATGAACTATTATCTTTAATCTTGACTTTTAGGTCAGTGTCTATTACCTTTTCATTTGCCACTTCTATTTCGGGGGATGTTTCCTGAGAAAAGTCCTGCTCATCTTTCAAAGTTTCAGGAATAACGTTCTCTTTAACAGGAGGTGTATAAGGTAATGGCTCAATAAATTTTATTTTACGGAGGCTATGCTTTGATAATCGTTTACCCTTAGCACGATAACCTTTAATTCCTATAAAATCAGCTAGTGGAATAACCTCAACTTCAGTTTGGGTACTTCCATCTTTTTTTATGTCGAATTGTAATCTTGGTAGATAATCTGAAGAAAAAGCAATTAATTTTGATCCTTTTTCTTCACTAATAAAACTAAACGACTTATTAATAGAAGTACTATCGGGTAACTGAAATCGTTTTACGTAGTATTTTTTTTGCTCACCATCGAAATATATAGCAGTAAATATTTTATCGGGATCAAACATGGATACAATTATCATGTTATCATCAAAGTGAGTGGATAAATCATAGCCGGTTAGCTTTAATTCGCCGGTATTTATTATTGTTAGTATTTTATCATCACCTTTAAAAGCTCCAATAAATACTCCTCTTTCGTCAGTATTAAGTCTTCTTACGGTATCATCATACCAAATATTTCGAGCCCCAAGAGTTGATATACCTTCTTCGCGCTGAATAATATTTCGGATTGAATGTTTCGTTATAATATTGCCTCTAGAGCTTCGTCCTTTAATAGCAAGCTCACTAAAATCGAAGTCGAATGTTAGTTTCTTTAATTTTGGTTTAGCTCTTAAGTTAATCTTAATAATCTCCGCCTCACCGTTGGGGTTTGCTGTAAAATAAATAACTTTCGATTCTTCAGTGCCAATTGTAAGATTGTACTCTTTATCGCGTGTAACGCCTACAACAGCAAATCTTTTAACATAATAGTTACCTCTTTTCCCATTCTGATAAATCATGTTGTAGATAGTACGGTCATCATTTTTCTTGAATACATCAACATGTGTAACTCCTTTACCAACAAATACTTTTGCAGATGCTTTATGAATGATCATAGTTCCATTCGTTTTAAAAACGATAATATCATCAATATCGGAACAATTGGTAACAAATTCAGCTTTTTTAAGCCCGGTTCCTATGAAACCTTCCTCACGGTCGATGTAAAGTTTTGAATTGGCAACTGCAACGTTTGAAGCGTTTATTGTATCAAAATTTCTGATTTCAGTTTTGCGTTCTCTGCCTTTTCCGTGTTTCTTCTTTATTTGCCTGAAATAGTTTATTGCATAATCAATTAAATGTGCAAGATGATTTTTTACTTCAATAATCTCCTCCTCAATGGAAGAAATCAATTCATCAGCTTTAAATGCATTGAATTTCGATATTCGCTTAATTTTAATTTCAGTAAGTCGTATAATATTATCTTCGGTTACTTCACGTTTAAGTAATTTTTTGAAGGGTTTTAGTCCATTGTCGATAGTTTCAATAACACATTCCCATGTTTCGCAATCTTCAATTTTAAGATAAATCCTATTTTCAATAAATATTTTCTCAAGAGAAGAATTATGCCATTGATCTTCAAGTTCCTGTAGCTTAATCTCAAGCTCTGTTTTTAGTAAGATAACTGTATGTTCAGTGTTTTGCTTAAGAACTTCTTTAACAGATATAAAATGAGGTTTTTTATCAACAATTATACAAGAGTTAGGAGAAATTGAGACCTCACAGTTTGTAAATGCATACAACGCATCAATAGTTTGGTCGGGTGAAACATTGGTTGCCAAATGTATAACTACCTCAACATTTTCTGCGGTATTATCATCTATCTTTTTTATTTTGATTTTTCCTTTTTCATTTGCAGAAACGATAGAATCTATAAGAGATAAAGTAGTAGTTGAAAACGGAATCTCATTAATTATCAATGTTTTTTTATCGTTTTGAGAGATTTTAGCTCTGACCCTTACTTTACCACCACGAAGTCCGTAATTGTACCTTGAGAAATCGGCCATACCTCCGGTTAAAAAATCTGGAAGTATTTCAAAATCTTTGTTCTGAAGGTGAAGTATTGATGCATCTATTAACTCGTTAAAGTTGTGAGGTAGTATTTTTGATGCCAGTCCAACAGCAATACCTTCAACTCCTTGTACTAAAAGTAATGGGAACTTAACCGGAAGAGTAAGTGGCTCTTTGTTTCTTCCATCATATGATGATTTCCAGATTGTTGTTTTTGGATTAAAAACTACTTCCTTAGCGAATTTTGAAAGACGCGCTTCAATATATCGGGGTGCTGCGGCTCTATCACCGGTAAGTGTATTTCCCCAGTTTCCCTGCATGTCGATAAGTAGTTCCTTTTGCCCCAATTGAACTAAAGCATCGCCAATTGATGCGTCTCCATGAGGGTGAAATTGCATTGTATGACCAATGATATTGGCAACTTTGTTATATCTGCCATCATCCAGCCGGTTCATAGCATGTAATATACGGCGCTGAACGGGTTTTAAACCATCATCAATCTCAGGAACAGCACGTTCAAGTATTACGTACGATGCATAATCAAGAAACCAATTCTCATACATTCCCCTTAAGTGAGTAGTTTTATGAGTATCTTCCTGAATAGGTATATTATCATTAACCTGATCGTTGGCTTCCTTGTTTTCGTCCATTCGTTATTCTATCATTTAATTATTCAATTATATAATTGTACAATTATCTAATTATTTATTTATTTAAGCCTTTTATTATTTACTTATTTATTCTCTACTTCCAAAATCGCAAAATTAATATTTCCATTAAAATTACAAAGAGTGCGAAAATAATAAATAGCTTCCAGAAATCGCTCTCTTTTTGCAATGCATTGATAACTTCCGTATATTTTGGGTTGGAATTATCTAGCACACTGAAATATTTCAATCCTGATTTTCTACAAAGGTCATTTAGTTGATCAATATTAAAGTAATTCATTTCAGATTCATCTCTGTTATAATTAAATGCATACATAGCTACTATTGAATCATGTATCATCAGATTGTAGTATCCGTTTTGTAAGATTATATTGCTGAGATCAATGTCGATTTTGCCATTTTTTTGTTTTTGACCGGGAATAATGGAATGTTGTGTTAGTGGTGAGAAAAGTGAGAATGGAGTTTCTGAATTAACGAAATTATTTATATCAATGCTTATATTATTATCTTTTCCGAGTGTATAGTATAGCTTTTGAATCGTGCTACCTTTGGAGGCTATGCCATGCATAATTGGAGCAAATAATAAATGTGAAGCAAAATTACTAAAGTCGGGATCCATTTGAGTAGAGAGTATGTACAGTTGCCCGGATCCAATTTTCTTTTTCGACAGGAAATCATTTCCTGAAAGTAAACTAACAAGTGTTTCAACTCCTGAATTGACTGGGAATTTGTACCTGAAATGCTTTTTAACAATTGGTAAATCAGCATTTTGTGGAACATTTGTTATAGACTCAGAAAACAAGTTGTTGCTTAATTTTAAACGGGTTACACGAGTTGATGTAGTGTCGATGCCAATAACTTTTCCTGCATTCATTTCTTTTAGAAAAGTAGAAATATCATCTAAATTTTCTTCATTAGGAGGTATAAACAACAGGTTGCCACCCTCAGTAATAAATTGCTTAATCTGATTAATTAAACCTGAAGAAATATTAGGTACTTCATTTAAGATAATTAAGTTAAAACTACTTAGTCTTCCAAAATCAATAGCACGGTAATTCATCTCAGAAAAATTAAATATATTGTCTGAACTATAGAATTTTTCAAGAAAAGTATTATCACTATCAGCGCCAATAACAAGCACATTAATAAATTGTACAACCTCAAAGGCAAAAAACATCTGGTCGTCGAAAGTTATAGGAAAGTCTTCAATTTCAATGAGTCCATATTGCCAACCGGCTTTTGATACAGTAAAGTTAAGGTTAACCTGTTTCGAAGTACCGGCTTTAATATCAATTCCAGCTACAGCTTTTTGTTTGTCATTTATTGTTAACCTTAGTGGAACTTTTTCGTAATCAGTATCTGAATCGTTTTTTATCCAAACCGATAGCTCGATTACTTCATTTTTCATTAGATCCGGATTACCAATATGGAGGCTATCGATATAAATATTTTTATTGTGGAGATTCTTGAAAGGAATAAAAAGATAATTATTAGTGCTGTCAATTGGAAAAGAGCTGATATCAGATGTGTTAGCTTGAAAATCTGATAGCATATAAGTGTCGCAATTAGCTAATTCGTTATTTTGCATAATATGATTGCGAATATTAATTACTTGAGACAACTTTTTTGTGCTTGAGGTAACCTCCAGTTTTTCAAGTTCTGAAATAGCAGCATTTTTACCAAGCATACGGTTTAAATTACCTTCGTTGCTATTTGATAATATTATAAAGTTTGTATTGTCAGCTGACTGTTCAATTAATTGCAATGCATCTTGCCTTGCATTTTCAAAAAGTCTGCCATTTTGGCCTTCTGCCATCATGCTAAATGAGTTATCAACATACAGAGCGACATTATTTGACTTGCCAGATACTGGCCCGTTATTTTTCTTAAATTCAGGTCCCGCCAGAGCAACTACAATGAAGAATATTGCGAGTAATCTCATTAATAGAACCAAGAGATGTTTTAATTTTTGTTGTTTACGGGTGTGTGCGGTAATGTTTTTTAATCGTGATATATCACTAAAATATAATTTTTTATGCCTCCTGAAATTAAACAAGTGAATAATAATGGGTATGGATAGAGCAGTTAATCCATACAGGAATTCAGGACGAAGAAAAATCATAAGTACTTGTTGTTGGTTATTAAAAGATTTTCCAGAGTCTGCAAGACCTGGAAGAGTCTGAGATAAAAAGCACAACTCTTTCAGTCCTTTGGACTCTAGTAAGAGTCTGAAATAAAAATTACAACTCTTCCAGGTCCTTTGGACTCTGGAAGGTTGATTACACTACTCTACAATTTCTATTTTTTCAATTTTGTCACCTTCATGGATGTTGTCGATAACGTCAACGCCTTCGATAACTTTTCCAAAGCAAGTGTGATTGCGATCCAGATGAGCAGTGTTTTCTCTTGAATGGCAGATGAAAAATTGTGACCCACCTGTGTTACGACCTGCATGGGCCATTGATAGAACACCTCTGTCGTGATATTGGTTATCACCATCAAGCTCACAATCAATTGAGTATCCAGGGCCGCCGGCACCGGTTCCATCCGGGCAACCACCTTGAATTACAAAATTTGGTATTACACGATGAAAATTAAGTCCATCGTAATATCCCTTTTCGGCTAGTTTTATAAAGTTTGCAACAGTATTTGGTGCGTCTTTTTCATAAAAGTCAACTTTCATAATACCTTTGGCGGTATGTATTTCTGCATGTTTCATATTAATATTCGTTATTAGTAATTATTAAAAATATTTGAAGTTGCAAAAATACAATCTTTATTATTATTTTTATGGAGAAAAGATAATTGGATAATTGGTTATTGGATAATTAGAATTAGTATTAAAAATTTAATATTATGAAATTAGAAGAACTTAGAGTTTATGAATTAGCGATGGATTTGGGAGAGGATGTATGAAATGTGGTTGATAGGTGGAATTATTTTCAAAAAGATACAGTTGGTAAGCAACTGGTTAGGTCTGCTGACTCAATTGCTGCAAATTTGAGCGAAGGCTTTGGAAGATATCATTACAAAGAAACTAAAAACTTTAGTTATTATTCTCGTGGTTCATTATTTGAAACAAAAACGTGGCTTCGAAAAGCTAATAACCGAAAAATGATCAGTCAAGAAGAATATGATATTTTTTTACCAATAATAGAAACCGTTGGTAAAATGTTAAACAAATACATAAAATCTATTGGAACCAATGACCAATGACCAATCACCAATGACTAATGACCAATCACTAATGACCAATCACCAATGACCAATCACCAATGACCAATGACCAATCACCAATGACCAATGACCAATCACCAATCACCAATGACTAATGACCAATCACCAATAATAATGAAAAATAGGAGAGTAGTAATAGTAACAGGAGCTTATGGCGAAATTGGTAAAGCCATTGCTGAATCAATTGCCAAAAATCATCTGTGTGAAGTTGTACTAGTAGGTAGAAATGAAAAAAAATTAATTGATGCTGTATATGAGATTCAAAAAAAAACTTCTAATAAATTAACACGTTATGTCGCTGTTGATTTATCAAGAAAATTATCCGTAAAGAAGTTGGCAGCAGAGTGGGAGGGACCGTTGCATGTTCTTGTGAATAATGCAGGGACAACACCGCGCCAGAGGATGGAAACACTTGAGGGTATTGAAATGCAATTCGCAACAAATGTGCTAGGGTACTTTTGGATGATTAAATATATGAGTCCGTTTATGCATAATGTTAATGATGCACGAATAGTTAACGTTGCCAGCTATTGGGCTGGTGGATTAAACCTCGATGATGTTGAGTTTAAAAATCGACATTATAATAATGATTCAGCATACCGGCAGTCAAAGCAGGCTAACAGAATGTTATCAACATATAGTTCTTCCCTTTTAGCTCCGGATGGTATTAAAGTTAATGCTTGTCATCCAGGGGAAGTAAGTTCAAAGTTAAGTAATGATCTTGGTTTTGGGGGGCATGAATCACCTTCGCAAGGGGCTGCTACGCCGGTGTGGCTTGCTGTTTCGGAGGATATATCTAATATTACAGGAAAATATTTTGAGTATTTGCAACAAAGTAATTGCAGTTTTTCAACTGATAAACAACAGATGGAAAGGCTTTATAGTTTGTGTGAAAGGTATTAGTTAACCTCTCAGGTTTTTTTTTCTGAAAGATAAATTTCTTTCAACTTCATGTGCTGCATCCAAATAACATAAATCAAAGTTTCGCTAATTTGGTAAACTAAAAGAATGTGAATTTAGGTGAATTATAGTTTATGGTTGACGAATTAATTTTAATTATTTAAACAATTTGGCAGAATTTTAATGTATATTAATTTGATTATCAGAATGTATGAAAATTTTCCATGAAATTTTTCATTCAAAGTTATAGCATTTGTAAAAAATATTACTTTTGCCCCCGGAGAGTTGGCAGAGTGGTCGAATGCGGTGGTCTTGAAAACCATTGATCCTTCGCGGGATCCAAGGGTTCGAATCCCTTATTCTCCGCAACCTGCCTGCCGGCAGGCAGGAAGGAAACCCACAACGAAAGTTGTGGGTTTTGTTTTTTAGGGAGAAATCAAACTTGTTTGAATTTCGACATAAAAAACAAAACACAAAAGCCTCGATAGAGGATTGGGTTTCTATGCTTGCCAGGTTCCTCTCTTTGGGATCAACGTAGTTAATCCCTCTCATATGCAGTTTGAATTTAAAAACAAAACACAAAATCATCGATAGAGGATTGAGTTTCTATGCTTGCGAGGTTCCCCCCTTTGGGATCAACGCAGTTAATCCCTCTCATATGCAGTTTGAATTTAAAAACAAAACACAAAATCCTCGATAGAGGATTGGGTTTCTATGCTTGCCAGGTTCCTCTCTTTGGGATCAACGTAGTTAATCCCTCTCATATGCAGTTTGAATTTAAAAAACAAAACACAAAATCCTTGATAGAGGATTGGGTTTCTATGTTTGCCAGATTACCTCATTTGGGATCAACGCAGTTAATCCTTTTTGAAATTAATCCCTTGCTCTCCGCTTATTATAATAGCACATAAATGTAAACTACCGTAAAATGATGATTTTACAGTGATTTTGTTTTTTAGTAAATTCATTAAAGCGATAATAAAGGCAATATCACCGAATAGGAATGCTAATCACTGTATTACAGAATTTTGAGTTGTTCTCTTTTACATAATATTGTTATAGGCCAATTGAAGGCAGGGGGTTTGAAGGGTTGTTGGTGTATAATTCATATTATGTAACTTAGCTTGGTTGTCTAATTTAGTTTCTTTTTTTTTGATGGAATTTAAAGTCCAAGTCTTGCTTGCACACGGGCTTGATCGGAAGACTGAGCTAGATGGGGGTAAGCTGATAAGCTGAATGGGCTATATATTATTATTTAGGATGATGTATTTTTAGGTAAGGTAAGAATAAATGTAGATCCTTTATTAACAATGCTTTTAATACTAATTGAGCCTTTGTTTAGTTCCATTAATTCACTACAAAGTGTTAACCCTAATCCTGTCCCTTTTTCATTCTCGGTTCCAGGGTGTGAGCTATTATTAGATATACTAAATAGTTTCTCTTGTTCTTCGGGTTTAATGCCAATTCCAGTATCTGTTATCTCAATTATGGTGTTACCTGATTGGTTTCTAGAGGATATGGTTATTTTACCTTTTCGAGGTGTGAATTTAATGGCGTTTGATAATAGATTACGTATTACTATGCTCATTGTGCTTCTATCAGCGTAAATACTGAAATCTTTTTCTACATTATTAATAAATAATATTTCCTTATTGGCGATCATTATCTTAAGTAATTCTACATTTTCTACAACTATATTATAAAAATTGTTGGTTTGAGTGTTTAATTCAATACTACCCATATGCGATCTCGACCAGTCAAGTAAATTGGTTAATAAATCGTAAGTGTTTTTACTGCTTTCGTTAATGACCTTACAAAACTTAATGTGATCAGCTTTTTTGTATTTGTCGTAATCTGTTGCCATTATTTCAGAATACCCAAGTATTGTGCTAAACGGACTAATTAGATCATGCGCTATTATAGAAAACATTCTATCCTGCGTTTCAACAGTTCTTTTAAGTGATTCGCGACTGTTTTGTAATTCAATTTCCGACTTTTTCCTGTCAGTGATATTATTAAAAATAGCTACAAAAAGATCAGGGTTACCTTTCTGTCCTTTAATTATTGAACTTGCTTGTTCTACTATAATTTCAGTACCATTTTTATTCAGTAATTTCATCTCACCACTCCAATTACCATTTTGTTGTAATTGAGGAAAAATTGTATTAATGATAAAACTTTTACCATTTTTATCAGTAAATTGGAATATGCTAAAATTAATTAATTCTTTAATATTATTATACCCCGTCATTTTAAGTAAACCATTATTTGCATAGATAAGTTTACCCTTCTCATCTGTTATTATCACTGCCTGATCTGTGGTCTCAACTATTTTGGATAACTTAACAATTTCATTGGTCGATCGTTTTTGGACTATGTTTATCCAAAAAAGAAGGATTATTATTCCAATAGCAAGTAATGTTGATATTATTAAAAATAATACCTCATTAGATTTCTTCTTCAGTTTTAATGATTCAATTGACCTTTTTTCTTTTTCTAGTTCATATAGTCTGTTAAGTAGTATTATTTTTTCATCTGTACTCTTTAGAAGTACCGAATCTTTATATTTGGTTTTTAGCTCAAAGTTATGCAAGGCTTCTTTATAGTTACCCTCCAAACTATTTAATGAACTTAATTTGTCATAAGCAACGGCAATAAAAGACATTATTTTTTGATCCTTTGCAATGGCAAGTCCCGAATCTAAATAATGCCTTGCTTTTTTATATTGGTGTAGCTCTGTATAGTTACCTCCAATATTTAGAATTGACGAACAAATAGTTATTTGATGACCCGTCATCTTCCTTATCTCAAGAGCTTCTTTATTATATTCTAAAGCCTTTTTAAAATCTTTTAATAACCATGAAATGTGGGCCTTGAATGTAATTAAAATCGATTGCACAATTTTTGAATTATCTATTTTACAAATTGCTAATGAACTATCAATATATGAATTTGCTACATTGTATTTAGATATATCAATGTAGTAAGCAGCAAGTTGTTTGTATGATTGTTGTATGAGTTTGTTTAATTTAATCTTTTTGGAGATAGTAAGTGCTTTTGTCAGGTAATCGAGTGATGAGTTTAAACGGCTTTCCCTAAGTGCAATTGTTGACTTCAAATGTAAGTTTTGAATTGTAAAAATGGTATCATTGTTATCTGCTAATAAATTCGAGGCGCTATTTGCATAATATAGAGCAGTTGGGATATCATTAATATTAAGATATAAATATCCAATTAAATTTAATACTACAGGCTTTAAGTGTGTTAGTTTGTGATTGTTAATTATTGTCATTGCACTATCAAGTACTCCAAGGGCTGCCGAATAATTGTATTTTGAATTGTAATATCTAGATAGTTCCAAATATGTATTTGCCAACTCTTCATAGTTTGATTCGGAAATACTTAATTTTTTTGCTTCATTAAATAATCGTAGAGATTCATTTTTTTTCCCAACGCTATTTTTAAGCGCAGCAATAAAAATTAATGAACTAATAGCCTGGTTTTGATTGTTAATTTTTAAGGCTTCCTGTAAGGATTTGTTGGCATATTTTAAAGCGCTATCTGAACTTGACCATTTAAAAACTTTTGCAATTTGAAAATAAAGACTTGAAAGACTATCATTGCTAATGCTTTGTGTTTGTATTTTCAGATTATCAATTTCTGATATAGAGGCAAATGAATTATTACTAATTAGTAATGAAATAAATAAGCTTAAAAAGATAAATATATGTAATTTCTTAATATTCATAAAATTATTTAGCGATACTATTTTTTTCAGATAATTATTGGTGATACTATAATAACAACAATTCCATGGAGATAATTGCACAAATATAAATAAAGTATTTGAAATCTATATTAGATGGGTACAAGTTGTTCATGGGGACTGGCTTGGATGAAAGTAATTTCAGCTAGTTGGGGCACGCATTGAAAATGTGCGC